>Ga0182024_10006699_pt1 | contig 25166 bp, 19 predicted proteins | sample P32metaG_FD_120480 | JGI IMG/M metagenome (GOLD analysis project Ga0182024, IMG submission 120480) | Permafrost microbial communities from Stordalen Mire, Sweden - P3-2 metaG (Illumina Assembly) | ecosystem: Environmental > Terrestrial > Soil > Wetlands > Permafrost | place: Sweden: Stordalen...
ATCGGTAGGAACTCTATTCGGGATCTGCCCGACACCCCTCGGAACAAGGAGTGGCACGATGAACCCCGTTGCGATTGCCCGCCGTATGGCCTGTTTGTTTTTTCCAGACGCGCGTTTGCTTGCAGGCGTGAAAGCGATTCGTGCTGCTGCCCGGCCGCTCGCTCGGCGTGGCGTGACCCTGATCGAACTGATGGTCGCGCTGGCGATCACCATGATCATGATGACGGCCGTGATCACGCTGTTTGCCAATGTGACGACGACCGTGTCGAGCAGTCGGGCGCTGATCGAAATCTCGGAGCGGCTGCGGACCGCGCGCAATCGGCTGCAGCTCGACCTGGCCGGCCACACCGCCACCACGATCCCGCCGCTGCGGCCCGAAGATGGCGAAGGTTATTTGGAGATTATTGAAGGGCCGAATACGGATTCTGGGTCATATTTCCCGCCCGCCAGTCCGACTTTGATTCAACTCGGTGGCGTTCCCAATCCCATCAACGGCACGACCATCGCGTACGCGGGCAGCTTCGCTACCGGTTCCGCGAACGACCTCATGGGCGACGCCGATGATGTGTTGATGCTCACTGTTCGCAGCCAGGGCGAGCCGTTTGTCGGTTGGGCGGCGGGAGGCGTGCTAACGGAGTCGGGCACCGCCGAAGTGATTTGGTATGCGGTGCCGAACGGGCGTTCATTGCCGGGCGATAACACGGGTGCTCTGAACGGCGCGCCGGTTCAACTCTACACGCTCTATCGTCGTGTGCTTTTGGTCGCGCCTCTTTTTGTGCCCAGCGGGACTGCATTCACGGCGAACACGCCCTCGTCCATTTCACAATTCTATAATCAGTTCGACCTTTCGGTGCGATCGGACAGCACGACGGGAAACGCTGTTGGCAATTCGTTGACCGATTTGACCGCCCGCGAGAACCGGTTTTTGCATGCGGTTCAGGTGGCGACAACGCCCACGACCTACCTGCCGACGATTAGCAGCCTCAGTGGTTGGCCGCTGAATGCCGCGACTGCGTGGCTGGCGCCGGGAACCTCGCCGACCCTCATTACCAGTTACCCTTTTCCCTACGCGCTCCAAAACCCGGGCTACATGATCGCTCCGGCGTCAGGCTCCAATAACTATCTGACATCGTCGCTGGTGACGATGCCTGCGGCCCTTTTTAACAACCCAAGCCCCCTCCATCCCAATAACCAACGGCAAGGCGAAGATGTGATCTTGACCGACGTGTTGTCGTTCGACATTCGCGTGTTCGATCCGCTGGCACCCTTGGTGGCGGGTGCTTCGAACACGGCACTGGTGCCCGGCGATCCGGGTTATTCCTATCCGCCTGCCCCAGGCGCCACGGTGCTGAGCCCAACCCTTCCGTTCCCCACGGGAACGACAGTGGTGGGTTACGGTGCGTTTGTCGATATCGGATACGGCGGCCCGTTATTTACGTCGTCACAAGCAGCGACGATGCCGAAGTCGGAGCCGTCGCAGCTATCGTATTTCAGTGCTTTGCCAGGCCCGGTCGCCAACACGGCGAAAAGCGCCTTGCTTGGCTACACGCCCACGACGCCGAGTTCGTCGCTCTTGGCGTCGCTCATGCAAACTTTGCCATGCACATACGACACCTGGTCGCTCAGCTACGAGAATAACGGCTTGGCCGGGAGCCTCACAGTTGGCGACGAGGATCAGGTATACAACGCGGACCAGGGGACGAACGGCAGGGATGACGACGGCAACGGAATCGTCGACGATCCGCCGCAGATGAGCCTGGCTCCGGGAGCCGTTGGATTCACCTCGGCGAGCAATCCCACCGGGGAAAGGGAAACAGTGACGCAGTACCCCGTGCCGCTACGGGGTGTGCAGATCACGATCCGCGTTTACGAGCCCGACACGCGGCAGGTGCGCGAGATGACGATCGTGCAGGATTTTTTACCGGATTGATGCGCGGAAACGGCCGCCAGGGAAAATCCTCGACCCATGACCCAGCCACACGTCATTCGGCTGCGCGGACCCTGGCACTATGAGCCGCTGGTTCAATGGGAGTTGGATGCCGGCGGAGTTTTGCACACCGTCGAGACGCTGCCGCCGCCGGGCCGGATGGTGATGCCGGCCGATTGGTCGCAGCCGCTGGGGCGCGATTTCCGCGGCCGCGTCCGTTTTCTTCGCCCCTTCGGCCGCCCGACGCGGCTCGAGCCCGAGGAACAAGTCTGGCTGGTGTGCGACGGCGTCGATCTGGCCGGTTGGGCTTTTCTCAACGGCGAGCCACTGGGAACGGTCGATGGCTTTCGCGAGGCCGTGCGATTCGAAGTGACCGGCCTGCTCAAAGAACGGAACGAACTGGCGATCGAAGTCGAGTTGCCGCCGCTGGTCTATGCCGAGGAGCAGCAATTGCGTCCCGACCGCACGGGCCTGGCCGGCGGCGTGATCGGCGAAGTGCGGCTGGAAATCTTTCCGCCGGGTGCGAAGTAATACGAACGCGACGGGCTCGTCAAGCGGGCGCCTACCAAAGCGCGCGACGTCACGAATACTAACCCGACGCCACCCGCGAGTACGCAGGTACCCGCGAGGGGGCAGCAGCGCGGCGTCACGAGCGCGGAATGCCACTTCTCGCGGGTTCGCGTCCTGGGTCCCTCGCTTGCGCGTCGGGTTAGTGTGGACGCTGGCGCGTCGGGTGGCGCTCCTGCCACTGGACGATCGCCGCGGTCAAGCCGGCAAACGTGTACGACTTGGCCTCGACCGTGGGCCGATAGCCCAGCTCGACGAGCGTTTCGGACGTGACCGGGCTGAGGCTGGCCAGCTTGGCACGCGCCAGATCGGTCGAGTAGAGCCGGGCCAGCGAGCGGGCGATCGCCGAGCTGGTGACCACGATCCAATCGATGCCGCCGCTGGCGAGCTGTTTGACCGTCTCGGCATCGGCGGCTGGCACATCGACGCTCGTGTAGGCCACGACCTGGTCGACCGTGGCGCCGGCGGCGCGCAATCTGTCGGCCAGCACCTCGCGACCGCGGCTGGCGCGAATCAAAAGGCATCGCCGGCCGGCGGCCAGCGGCGACAGGGCCTCGGCCAACGACTCGGCCCGAAACTCGGGAGGGACGAGATCGGCCCGCAGGCGGTAGCGGGCTAAGGCGTCGGCGGTGCCGGGTCCGATCGCGGCCAGACGCGCGCCGGCCAGGGCGCGAAGATCGCGGCCCGTGGCCAGCAGACGATCGAAAAATGCCTCCACTCCATTTGCGCTGGAGAAGACCAGCCACTGGTAAGTTGACAGTTGCTCGATCGCGCGGTCCACCGCCGACCAATCGGCGGGGGGCCCGATCTCGATGGCCGGGGCGGCGAGGACTTTGGCTCCCAGCTCTTCCAGCCCCCCGGCGAGCGCATCGTCCGATCGGACCGCACGCGGCACCAGCACGGTGACGCCGGAGAGAACCCGGCCGCTGAACCAATCGAGATCGCCGACGAGGGCGGCGGTTGGCCCGACGACAAAAATTGCGGGTGGCCGCAATCGTGTCCGCTCGACTTCGTCGGCCAATTCGGCCAGATGGGTACGGAGCACGGTCTGCTGGGGCAGGCTTGCCCGCCTGACGATGGCCACCGGTGTCTCGCCACTTTTGCCGGCGGCCAGGAGTGCGTCGGCCCAATGGCGGACGGTGGTGACGCCCATGTAGAAGACGAGTGTGCCGGGAAATTGGGCAAGTGAGCCAAAGTCGAGCGGCTGCTGTTTGTCGTTGCATTCGTGGCCGGTGACGAAGGCCACGGCCGAGGCGGTATCGCGGCCGGTCAGGGGAATGCCGGCGTGGCTGGCGACGGCCGAGGCGGCCGTGATGCCGGGGACGATCTCGTAGGGGATGCCGGCTGCCCGCAGCGCGCCGACTTCTTCGACCAGATGGCCGAACAGGCCGGGATCGCCCCCTTTGAGCCGCACGACGGTCCGTCCGGCTTGGGCCAGTTCGACCAGCCGGCGATTGATTTCGTCCTGGCGCCAGACGTGGTCGCAACCGTGCCGGCCGAGGCAGACCAATTCGGCATGGGGCGGAGCGTGGGCCAGGATGCGGGGATTGACCAGGTAGTCGTACAGCACGACGTCGGCGCGCGCCAGGCACTGGGCACCACGCAGCGCGAGCAGGCCGGGATCGCCAGGACCGCCGCCGACGATGTAGACTTTGCTGGCGCTGGGTTCGGGCATGCCTATTTACCGGAGGGTCGCAGAGAACGAATCGTGAGCTAAGTATGCGATTGAATTGGCTGTTGGGGTCGATTAGGCTGTAGCTATGTAGCTCGCTTTTGGCGCGTTGTTTTGCCGGCGCTGCGCCAGTAAAATGGTGTTTTGGCTGGGGTTTTTTGACCTTCGGCCCGCAGTTCGTCGTGCATCCCTCAACCTCCGCCCCACGCCTTGGCGTTCTACCGCATCTGATGGCAACGACCAACAACGATCAACCGATGTCACCTGCCAAGCGTCGCCGCTTGCAGCAGTTGTTCGAGCACGGGTCCAAGGCGGCCGAGCAGAACAATTACGACTACGCCTCGAATCTGTTGGGCCAGTGCGTGGTGGGAGATCCGGGCAACAGGATTTACGTGGGCCAGTATCTCAATAATCTTACCCGCTCGTATGATAGCAACCCCAAGAACGTCAGCAAACTTTCGTCGATCAAGGCGGCGGGCTCGAAGACCGGGCTGATGAATTCGTCGCGGCAGAAGGATTGGCCCACCGTCATCAAGTCGGGGCTGGACATTCTCAAGGGCAATCCCTGGGATGTTTCGACATTGACGAGCATGGCCCGGGCTTGCGAAGAATTGGGCTACGACGAGACCCAACTCCTCTATCTGAAGTTGGCGTTGGATTTCAATCCCAAGGATATTGCCGTCAACCGTCAGTGCGCCAAAGCGTTGGGCCGAGTGGGGCAGTTCGATCAGGCGATCGCCTGCTGGCACCGCGTCGAGCAGCTCAAACCGAATGACGAAGAAGCCGGCCGCGAGATCGGCAACTTGACCGTCGAAAAGACGATTCATAAGGGTGGGTACGAAGACGCCGAAACGACCAAAGACGTCAAGCGGGCTCATCAGGACGCCGACGAGGCGGAAAAGCAACGCCTGACGCCCGAAGAGCGGTTGGAAAAACAGATCGCCAAAAATCCGGCCGAAGTCGCTTTGTACGTCGAGCTGGCCGATATGCATCTGCGAGCCGACCGGTTCGTCGAAGCCGAGCAGGTGTTGGGCCGGGCGTTGGCGGCCTCCGGCGGGGGCGATTTGTCGCTGCGCGAGCGGCTGGAAGACGTGCGATTGCGGCATTACCGTGACCAGGTGCAAGTGGCCGAACGCCGCTACGATAAGGAAAAAACCGCCGAAGCGGCCCAGTTGGTCAAGAAAATGAAAGGCGAGCTCAATCGGATCGAGTTGGAGATTTATCGCAGCCGGTCCGACTTCGCTCCCTCGAACCTGGCGCTCAAATACGAACTGGGAGTCCGGCTGAAGCGAGCCGGCCAGTATCAAGAGGCGGTCCAAACCTTGCAGTTGGCCCGCGCCGACGGCAAGCGCAAGGCGCAAGTCCATTTGGAGTTGGGCGAGTGCTTTCAGGCGCTCAAGAATTATCTGTTGGCAATGCGCAATTACGAGGGGGCGCTCGAAGCACTCAGCGATCGCGATCAGGACTTGATGAAGCTGACCCTCTATCGGGCCGGCAAGCTGGCACTCTACTTATCTGCCAGCGAGTCGGGAAGCGAGGCCGGGAAGAGCTGGCTCGACCTGGGGGAAAAACACGTGACGAATCTGGCCAGTTTGGACTACATGTACAAGGACGTGCCGGCACTGCTGGAGAAGATCGCCAAAATGCGGAGTAAGCCTCCTGGACAACAGGACCAAAATCCGTAATAAAGGTGGATTCGCCGCCCTGCCAGGCCGGCCCCTGGCCCGGTTCGTTTGGCCCTGGGCGGCGCTGTGAATCGTTTAGCGGTCAGTTACCTTTTCGGACGGATTTCAACCCCGCATGCCCAATACCAAAAGCGCTAAAAAACGTCATCGCCAAAGCCTCGTGCGCCGCCAGCGCAACCGCGCGGCCAAAAGTGTCATCAAGGGCCAGGTCCGCAAGCTGCGCGACGCGATCGCCGCCGGCGAAGTGGAGACGGCCACGACGGAATTTCGTCTGACGGCAAAAAAGCTCGATCAAACCGCCGCTCGCGGCGTCATTCACGCCAATGTCGCGGCCCGGCTCAAGTCGCGTCTTTCGGCCGCCCTGAAAGTGGCCAAGGCCAAGAAGTAGTTTCTGCCCAGCCTCGAATTGGCCTGGCCGCCGGATGGGAATGGCCGGCCGCCTGGCACGCCGGGCAAGATGTGACCGCTGGCAGAGTGTGACCGCAGGGCGAAGTGTGACAGTCGCCGCGGAGCACGCCTCGGCGTTGATTCTTCTTTTGCGCTTTCCAACCGCCCCGAACAGCAATGAGGGTTTGGACCCATGCCGACTAAACAAGAATTGTTGTCGCAAGAAATCCAGCACATCGACATCAAAGAGCACGACGTGGTGGGCGTGGTCGACGCGATGCGCCACATGGCCTATAGCGCCCGCGACCTGGCTCGCGCGGCCGAAATCTACGACCGCATGCTCCGCGACAGCGAGTGCGGCGTGATTCTCTGCCTGGCCGGCTCGCTGGTCAGCGCAGGCTTGAAAAAGGTCTTCGTCGACCTGGTGCGCAATCGGATGGTCGACTGCGTCGTCAGCACCGGGGCCAACATCGTCGACCAGGATTTTTTCGAGGGGCTGGGCTTCAAACATTATGTGGCCGCCGAGCGGTTCAAAGCGGGACTCGACGACGACACGCTCCGCGATCTGCACATCGACCGCATTTACGACACGCTGATCGACGAGGACGAGCTGCGGGTGTGCGACGACACGACTCGGCTGATCGCCGACAGCCTGCCGCCGGGGGCCTATTCCTCGCGTGAGTTCATTCGCGAGATGGGTGCCTATCTGAAAGAGCACGGCAAGACGACCGACTCGCTGGTGCTGGCGGCCTATGAGGAAGACGTGCCGATTTTCTGCCCGGCCTTTTCCGACTGTTCGGCCGGCTTCGGGCTGGTGGCTCACCAGCACGCCCGCGGCGCCGGTCCCAAGGTGAGCATCGATAGCGTCAAGGATTTTTACGAGCTGACGCAACTGAAGATCCACAATCCGACGACCGGGCTGTTCATGCTTGGCGGCGGGGTGCCCAAGAATTTCGCGCAGGACATCGTCGTGGCGGCCGACATTCTGGGGACCGAAGCACCGATGCACAAATATGCGGTGCAGGTGACCGTGGCCGACGTGCGCGACGGAGCCCTTTCGAGTTCGACGCTCAAAGAAGCGTCGAGCTGGGGCAAGGTCGATACCGTCTTCGAGCAGATGGTCTATGCGGAAGCCACGGTGGCGGTGCCGCTGGTGGCCGGTTATGCATACCATCGCGGGGCTTGGCGGTCGCGCAAAGCCCGGCGGCTGGCCCGCGTTCTGCCGGCCCATGGGACTGCGAGTCCGGTCCTCGAAGGGGCCGTGTAAGACCGGTTGGTTGATTGCTCCCGCGGTGGGCTGCCTCTCGGTCGACTATTCCCCCCTAGCCCCCCCCGCTTCGCCGCGCTCGATGAATGCGCACTGCCAAGCGGTTTTGTGCCTGTTTTTGGGGCTTTCTCGCGCCCCGGTCGCCCGCGATGTAGCGCGGTCGCGCGGCGTTGACCCTGTTGCCGGATTTCGAGTAAGATCCGCCCCCAACTGTCACGGCAAAACTGAACTGCCAAGGGCAAAACAGGGATGTTCGACCCAGCGATCCCCCTTTTTGGGCGATCGATCTTTGCTACCACGGATTGGAGTGAACCCATGCACCACGCCCATCGCGCTTGTCGCTCATGTGGCCAACTTGGCCTGACCCCGGTTGTCTCGTTGGGCCAGACGCCTTTGGCCAGGGGCCTGTTGTCAGCCGACGAGCTCGATCGCCAGGAAGCGACCTTTCCGCTCGACCTGGTCGTCTGCCCGAGTTGTGCCTTGGTGCAAATCATCGAGACGGTTGCCGAGGAGTCTCGGTGTGGCGAAACCCCGACTCACGAGTCATCGCCCGAGCCGGTCATCAAGGATGCCGAGGAATTGGCGGCCGAAACGATCGACGCGCGCTCGCTGAATTGCCGCGACCTGGTGGTCCAGGTTGCCAGTGGCGACGGTTATCTGCTGCGGCACTACCAACGAGCCGACGTACCGGTGTTGGGAATCGAAGGCTCGGCCAAGCTGGCTTCGACGGTGCAACGCGAGTTGGGCATTCCGACGCTCACCGGGCGGTTCTCGCGCGACCTAGCGCTGCGGCTCGAGGCCTGCGGCCAGCCGGCCGACGTCGTCCACGTTCATCATGCCTTGGCCGGCGTCGCCGATCTGAGCGGTTTTGTGGCCGGGTTGCACACGTTGCTCAAGCCCGAGGGCGTGGCGATCGTCGAGGTCCCCTACGTTCGCGACATGGTCGAGAAGGTTGAATTCGACACGATTTTTCACGAGCACCTTTGCTATTTTTCGCTCCTTTCACTGGTGGCCCTGTTTGGCCGCCATGGTCTGATCGTCACCGACGTCGAGCGCCGGCCGGCCAGCGGCGGCAGCCTGCGGATCTTTGCCGCCCGGCAAGGGTTCGCGTCGTCGGCGGTCGCTCGGCTGATGGCCGAAGAACGGGCGCTGGGTCTCGATCGCGCCGACTATTATCGAGCGTTCGGCCGCCGGGTCGATGTGCTGCGGGCCGAGTTGAAGGCGCTGCTCGGCAAGCTCAAGGCCCAAGGCTGCCGGATCGTGGCCTATGGTGCCTCGGCCAAAGAGAGCGGTTTGCTCAATGCCTGCGGCATTGGGCGCGACGTGATCGATTTCGTGGTCGATCGCAGCGCGGGCAAACAGGGACGCTACACGCCGGGGGCTCACCTGGCGATTCATTCGCCCGACAAGCTGACCGAGAGTCGGCCCGACTATGCTCTGCTGTTGGATTGGAACTCGGCCGACGAGATCCTGGCGCGGCACGAGCGATACCGCGAATCGGGGGGGCACTTCATCATCCCGATTCCGCAGCTTCGCGTCGCTTAAGCGCAGCAGCCGGCCAGTTCAGGCGAGGGTTCAGGCGAGTCGGCCACGTTGGACGCGGCGGCGTCGGATTGCCGCCGACGCCACGCCTAGGGCGCCCACGGCGAGCAGCACGACCGCCGAGGGCTCGGGAACCACCGTTACGCTGACGTCGTCCAGCCCGAAGTAGCTCGGATTGTCGTACGCGGAAAACTGCAGCAGCGCGCTCGAGTCGACCGCCGTCGTGGTGAACGTGTACTCGGTATAAGGGGCCGCCGGCATGTTGGTTTCGGAAAAGAGACTGGTGCCGTCAAACGTGACCGAAAATCCGCTGGGTGTGCCGCCGAAGCTATAGAGCCAGAAGTCAACGACGTAGTCCTGGCCGGGATCGGTGGTCAGGGTTTGCGACAGCAGACCGGGGTCCCCTGAAACACCGGAGAACTGGGCGCCATAGTCGCCGGTATTGACGTAGGGGGCATACGAAACGACGTTTGTGTATGCGGTTAAGCCGCCGACGGTCCAGCCGGTGAAGTCGCCGGTCTCGAAACCGGGATTATCGACCAGATTTCCGGCCACGGCCGAGCGGGCGCCGCCAAGCGCAACGGCGATGGCGACAATCGCCAGGGCGAAACGAACAAAAGCTTCCATGCGGGTCGCCTGCATTTGCCTGATTAGCTGTATCCGTACTGAAAAAAGATTCTTCTAGGCTTTTCCACTATAGCGGTCCAGCCGCCGATGGCAATCTCTTTCCGCGGCCTTTCACTGCCATTCTCCCCTCCATCTTCGGCGGACGATCCCCTGGCCGATCCCCTTTCCGCTAGCGTCGAGCGCAAGCTAGACTAACGTTTTCGTGGTTCCCGTCGCGACGGCCTCTGGCAGAGCGCCGGACGCGGCCGCCGCTGGTGAGAATTCTGTTTCGCCCCCCTGCTCTTGCTGTTTGCACGATGACCAAAGAGATGACCCAAGAACTGGCGCCGCTGGTCGGCATCATCATGGGGAGCAAGTCGGACTGGGAGACGATGAGCGAGGCCGCCGCCGTGCTCGAGCGATTCGGCGTGCCGCACGAATGCCGAGTGGTTTCGGCCCATCGCACGCCAGACGAAATGCGCGAATATGCGATCTCGGCCGAAGCGCGCGGACTGCAGGTGCTGATCGCCGGTGCCGGCGGAGCGGCCCATCTGCCGGGCATGGTCGCCGCTCACACGACGCTGCCCGTGCTGGGCGTGCCGGTGCAGTCCAAAGCGCTGAGTGGTCTCGACTCGCTGCTGTCGATCGTGCAGATGCCTGCCGGGGTGCCGGTGGCGACCGTGGCGATCGGCAAGGCCGGGGCGACCAACGCCGGGCTGTTGGCCGTGTCGGTGCTGGCTCTGTCGCAGCCCAAGCTGGCCGAAAAGCTGAAGCAATTTCGCCGCGAGCAGACCGATCGCGTGCGGGGAGAAACCCTGCCGTGACGCATGCGATTTTGCCGGGCGCGACGATTGGCGTGCTGGGCAGCGGCCAGTTGGGCCGGATGTTCACGATTGCCGCTCGCCGGATGGGCTATCGCGTCCATACCCTCTCGCCCGACGACGACACCCCGACCGGCCAGGTGGCCGACCGCGAGATTCGCTCGGCCTATGAAGACTTGGACACGATCCGCGAGTTTGCCCGCCGGGTTGATCTGGTGACGTTCGAGTTCGAGAACATTCCGGCGGCGACAGCCGAGGCGGCGGCCGAAATCGTGCCGGTCCGGCCAAGCGGTTCGGTCCTGTACACGACGCAGCACCGCTTGCGCGAAAAGAACTTTCTCCGCGAGCATGGGTTTCCGGTCGTGCCGTTCGTGGCGGTCCGCTCGCTCGACGAATTGTCGGCGGCCATCGCGGCGCTGGGTTGCCCGGCCGTGCTCAAGACGGCCGGTTGGGGGTACGACGGCAAGGGTCAGTGCAAGTTGGCCGCTCCGGCCGATGCCGCGCGGGCTTGGGCCACCGTCGGGGGTGGCGAAGCAGTGCTGGAAGCGTTTATCGACTTCGATCGCGAGGTTTCGGTCGTCGCGGCGCGGGGACTCGACGGCACGGTCGCCGATTTTGGCACCGTTTGGAACTCGCACGCCAACCATATTCTCGACGTGACCGTCGCTCCGTCGGGCGTGGCCGAAAACATCGAACGCGAAGCCCGGCGGATCGCTCACGCGGTGCTCGAATCGCTCGGCGTGGTGGGTGTGCTGTGCGTCGAGTTCTTTCTGGCTCGCGATGGCCGGCTGCTGGTCAACGAACTGGCTCCGCGGCCGCACAACTCGGGGCATTTCACGGTCGACGCCTCGGTGACGAGTCAGTTCGAGCAACAGTTGCGGGCGATCTGCGGCCTGGCGCTCGGTTCGACCGAACTGCTGCGGCCGGCGGCGATGGCCAATCTGCTGGGCGATCTGTGGACCACGGGCGTGCCCAATTGGCAAGCGGCCTTGCGGTTTGCGGATGTTAAGCTCCACCTGTATGGCAAGGAAACGGCGCGGCCGGGGCGCAAGATGGGCCATCTGACGGCGCTGGCGGCAACCGCCGCCGAGGCGCGGCAGTTGGTGCTGGCCGCTCGCGATGCGCTGGGGACGGAAGGAAGCCGATGATTCTCGACCAACTGGCACAGGCCGCTCGCTATACGGCGCTCAACCCCCTGCTCAAGTCGGGATTCGAGTTTTTGGCCAACGCCGATCTGGCCAGTTTGCCGCCCGGGCGCCACGAAATCGATGGCAGCCGGGTGTTTGCCTTGGTCGGCCACGACACCGGCCGCGGACAGTCGGGCGCGCGGCTGGAAGTCCATCGGCGGTATCTCGACATTCAGGTTTCGCTCGACGGCCGCGAGCGGATCGGCTGGCGGCCGCTGGCCGAGTGCCACGCGGTGGCCGAACCTTATGACACGGAGCGCGACATCGCCTTTTTTGCCGACCAGCCCGCCGCCTGGTTTCCGCTGGAGCAGGGCCAGTTTGCGATTTTCTTTCCCGACGACGCCCACGCGCCGCTGGCCGGCAGCGGTCCGCTGCACAAGGTGGTGATCAAGGTCGAGGCGGCGGCCAGCTAAATCGGCTGACTGAGTCGGAGCGTCTGACTCTGGTCGTCTGAATCGTGCTGGCGGGAGCGTTTCGGGATTCGGGTGTTTTGCTTTACACTTGGTCCATGCAGCGCACCCGTTCCACCGCCGATTATGATGCCGCGATCGACTTCTTGCTCGGCCGCATCGATTACGAGCGGATGCTGAGCACCGCCTACGGCGAGCGCGATCTCAAGCTGGAGCGGATGCACGAGCTCGTCGAGCGGCTCGGCAATCCCGAACGGGCAATGCCGATCGTCCATATCGCCGGCACGAAGGGGAAAGGCTCGACCGCGGCCATGACCGCCGCCATGCTCTCGGCGGCCGGCTATCGCACCGGGCTCTACACCTCGCCCCACCTGGCCCGGCTCGAAGAACGGATGACGGTCGACGGCCAACAATGTTCGCACGACGAGATGATCGCTTTGGTCGGCCGGGTGCAGCCGGCGGTGGCGGCGATGGATGCGGCGGCGGGTGGGAGCGAGCACGGGCCGACGTATTTCGAAATCGTCACGGCTTTGGCCTTGCTCCACTTTGCCCGGCGGCAAGTCGATCTGGCGGTGCTCGAAGTCGGCCTGGGAGGTCGGCTCGATTCGACGAATATCTGCCAGCCACTCGTGTCGGTCATCACGTCGATCAGTTTCGATCACACCCGGCAGTTGGGCAATACGCTCTCCGCAATCGCGGGCGAAAAGGCGGGCATCATCAAGCCGGGCGCGGCCGTCGTCAGCGGTGTGTTGCAAGACGAGCCGCGCGAGGTGGTGGCGGCCGTGGCCGAGCAGCACGGTTGCCGGCGGCTGCAATTGGGACGCGATTTTCACTACACCTACCACGCGGCCGGTCCACTCGATGTTGCCGGCCGGCGGCCGACGATCGACTTTGATTATCGCGTGGCCGATTTCGCGCTCTCGTACCAGGGCTTGGAACTGGCCCTGATCGGTCAACATCAAGGGGCGAACGCGGCGGTGGCCCTGGCGGTGCTGGTCGAGCTGGCGCGATCGGGTTTTGTCGTGCCCGAGCCGGCCGTGCGAACCGGTTTGTCGACGGTGCAGTGGCCGGCCCGGTTGGAGATTCTGGCGCGGCGTCCGCTGGTGGTGGTCGACGCGGCCCACAACGTGGCATCGATCGAAGCCTTCATGGCGACGCTCGATCAGAGTTTTGCGGCCCGGCCGCGGGTGCTGGTCTTCGCCACCACGTGCGACAAGGATGTGCGCGGCATGTTGCGGGCGCTGGTCGGCCGTTTCGAGCGGATCATTTTTACCCGTTATCAAAACAATCCGCGCGGAATGCCGGCCGCCGAACTGATGACGCTGGCCGCCGAACTGGGCGGGCAGACTTGCCAGGTGGCCGCCGATCCACGAGCCGCCTGGGATTTGGCACGCCGCGGCGCGCAGGCCGAGGGGCTGATCGCCATCACCGGCAGCTTTTTCATCGCCGCCGAAATGCGGCCGCTGGTCATCGCCGCCGTGCAAAACGCCAATTGGTACGCCGAACCCCATCGACATTAGGTATTAGCCAATCACGCTTATGTCGCGCTACATTCTTGCCCTCGATCAGGGAACCACGTCGAGCCGGGCCATTGTCTTCGACCATGCCGGCCGGCCGATCGCCAAGGCCCAGCAGGAGTTTCCCCAGATTCTGCCCCGGCCGGGGGACGTCGAACACGATCCCGAGGCGATCTGGTCGTCGCAACTGGCCGTCGGTCGCGAAGCGCTCGCCAAGGCGGGCCTCGGGCCGGGGGATATCGCCGCCATCGGTGTGACCAACCAGCGCGAGACGACGATCCTGTGGGACCGGGCCACGGGCCGGCCCGTCGCCAATGCCATCGTCTGGCAAAGCCGGGTCAGTGCGCCGGAGTGCGAGCAACTGAAGGCCGAAGGGCTGGAAGGATTGTTTCGCGATCGGACCGGGCTGGTCGTCGATGCCTATTTCTCCGGGACCAAGATCAAGCACCTGCTCGACACGATCGACGGTTTGCGGGCCCGCGCCGAGCGCGGCGAAATCCTGTTCGGCACGGTCGACACCTGGCTCCTGTGGCGGCTGAGCGGCGGCCGGCTGCACATTACCGACTATAGCAACGCCAGCCGCACGCTGTTGTTCAATATCCACACGCTCGATTGGGACGACGATCTGCTGCTGCTGCTCAACATTCCGCGGGCGATGCTGCCGGCGGTCCATTCGTCGAGCGAGCGGTATGGCGAAACGTCGGCCGAGTGGTTCGGCGCGCCGATCGCGCTGGCCGGCTGTGCGGGAGATCAACAGGCAGCCACGTTCGGCCAGGCCTGCTTTACGCCCGGCAGCGCCAAAAACACTTACGGCACCGGTTGCTTCCTGCTCTTGAACACCGGCCAGCAACCGGCCACCAGCGCCAACAATCTGCTGACGACGATCGGCTGGGGGATCGACGGCCGCGTGACCTATTGCCTGGAAGGTTCGGTCTTCATCGGCGGAGCGGTCGTGCAGTGGCTGCGCGATGGTTTGGGAGTCATCAAGCAATCGAGCGACGTCGAAGCGCTGGCCGCCAGCGTGGCCGACTCCGGCGGCGTCTACCTGGTGCCGGGCTTTGTCGGCCTCGGGGCGCCGTATTGGGATCCGTACGCCCGGGGGGCGATTTTGGGACTGACGCGTGGCACGACCGCGGGCCACATTGCCCGCGCGGCACTCGATTCGATCGCGTATCAAACGCGTGATCTGGTGTTGGCCATGGAGCGCGATTCGGGCCTCGCCCTGGCCGATCTGCGAGTCGACGGCGGCGCGGCGGTGAACGACGCCCTGATGCAGTTTCAGGCCGACATTTTAGGCACCAGCGTTTGCCGGCCGGTGACCCATGAGACGACCGCGCTCGGCGCCGCCTATTTGGCCGGTCTGGCCGTCGGCTATTGGCGCTCGCAGGACGACATCACGCGCAACTGGGCCCTCGACCGCGAATTTGTGCCGCAAATGGCGGCCGACGATCGCGACGGGTTGTATCGGCAGTGGCTGAAAGCGGTGGAGCGGTCGCGGGGTTGGGAGGAGAGGTAGCGGGTCGGGCGATAAAGAATCCGGGAGCGCGAGGCGCCCGTGGCCGTGGCCGAACTTTTGACAGTGACTGCGTCGGCTGACGCACTCGCTCCAACCTATTATTCCGCCAAGGGAACGCAGTTATCGGCTCGGAATCAGTCAGACCTAGATGGCTCGCGTTCCTCGTCAATTTGCGCCCGGTCCAGGGAATAGGTCAAGCCCTCAATATATTCACCAATCCAACGAATTACAGTTAAATCGCTCTCGTCCACAAGCCACTCACGCGCTTCGTTGCGGAGCCGGCGATAGTGGTCACTCGCTTTGCCACACCAGCCACGCGAGTGCATATGTGCATTCAGCGACGCGCAGACGGCACGGTCGTTTGCGTATCTCGAGATAAAGTCTCTCGTCAAACGGCCCGCCACCGAGTCGTCTAAAGTCTTTGGGAGGACTTGTGCGAGCCAGCTCCCGTGTCGTTGAACATCCCGGTCAACCCAACTGAACAGGGTGCGGGCGGGAATATATTGAATTGGCCCCGGCGTTTCGTCGCCGATTATTCGATGCCCACCCTGCGATAACCAATGGCTCAAGGCATAGCTGCGTAACTCCTGTTCGTCCTCGAAAGCCTCGCTTATGCAAGAAAATGCTCGTTCGGGATCTTGCCTGAGGAGATCAGTAACCAGCGATTCGCCCTGCGTATTCAGATCGCTCAACGTTCTCCATTCACGCGCGCCCACTCGTATTAACTCGCGGAAAAAATCCCATTTGCGGGCGGGATACTGCACAAGGAACGCAGATGCTATCCGCGACCAATAATAGCCTGCCTCGTGCGCCGAAAACCCCTGGCCCATCGCGCTATGAAGCAGCAATGTAAATGTCATCTCCTCGGGAAGTATTTTCGCTTTGTCACCCTCGATAAAAAAGGAATGATAAATGTGAACAGCGTTGCTCCATGAACGGCCCGTCGGATTTTCAAGGTGAAGCGAGATTAAGTCGGCAATTGTCTCTTGGCTAAGTGTTGTCAGTTGCCGCGCAAACCACCACCGTTCCAATCGCTCGATGCTTTGCTTACCAGACCGACAATGCACGATAACCATTTTCGCCATTGAGTCGGAAATGCCAGACGCGATTACGATGTCGGAGAAACACTCGCCAAGGGAAGGGTTGTCAGCCATCTGCTCCAATAACGTCTCCCATTTGCGCACGTCTCGGGCAAAGATTCCAGCAAGGTAGCCAGCTAGTAACGTCGTCTCGCATTTGCTGCCAGCCGCATAATGCGAAAGGATCGGGTCGAGTAAACGCTGGGTCAAGTCACGCTGCGAAAGGCGGAACGCAAAGCAATAGGCGGCGTTAGAGGCTTCCTGTACCAACCAAGGCAATTGGCTGCGCAACAGGGCGACATCGCCAGCCGCTTGGTCCGCGAGCGTGTCTAGCATTAGGTTAATGCGGTTTCCGTCGTGGCCGTCGTCTCCGTGCGCGTCATCCCACGTCAGAAATTTGACGAATCGCCTCAAACGCGATGAAAAATCGTGGCCGTCGAGTGACTGGCAAAGGGAGGCTAGCCCCTCGCGCACATCGGCTGGGAGGTTTCCGTTCTTATGTCCAAGTTGGCGTTTGATTAATGTGACCAAGGCGCCGGTATCTGTTGCGGGGTCATTCGCGATTGATTTCAGGGTGTCCAAGACAAGGGTGGTCAAGGGTCGAATATGCAGTGTGGACCATGCTGCCGATATCAATGTGCTGTGTAGCCGGGACCTATCGTCACCCTCCCATAACCCCCGCTTGCTAACGAGGAGTTCCCACACTTGGCGGTGGCACTCGCAGAATTCGTCGTACGTGTTAGGCGTCCAAAACTCCAATTTCTTTCGCAAACCTTGGTGCTCGGGTCCAACGAGTCGGAAGTCGGCAGACGTGTTCAGAGCTTTCGCGCACGCTCTTAAGCCAAGTTTGCGACGTTCCGTCGATTTTGATTCGAGCACATCGTCCAAAACAGCCAGTCGAATCGCGGGCTCCGCTTGGGTAGGAGCAAAGCCCCGGTTGAGGCTGAATAGTTGTTCAAATGTGCCAGTAGCATTGTTTCCGTGGTTCGAGTTCTCGGCTTCCGCCAACATCAGTAGCAGCCGCGCAGCTCCCACGAAACACTCCCGCCACACGCCGATCTTTTCCAACGCCCAGACTAGGAACTGTCTCGGTTCGTCTAGCCTCCGCAACGCGTCGACATTCATTTCCCCGATCGTTCGTTGGAGGCAACGAAGCCCCGCCTTGGGGCACGTCTCGGAAAGCACCGCAACCACACGGCCAATTTCGCCACGGTTGGGAAAGTTGCCGGTGGGAAAAATTTCGGGACTTTCAAGCACGTTCTCAATCGCGCGCTCGGCAGTCGGCGAGTCGTGTGCGTACCGAAGCATTTGGACGAACCAATTCCAAAGCGCCGGTGGCATGTTCGTGAGTGAATTCGCAATGTCGAAGTCGGCACCGTACTGCTCCCAGAACTCTCGAAATAGGTGGATCTGAAGCAGTCTTGGCGTCAGGTAGAGCGTGGTAACGCCTTGAAGAATCCGTCTCTTTTGTAGGTCGCGTACAATCGATTGAAATCTACGCCACGTCAAGCGGGGGTCGCACGTCGCGGCGAGGTCGGCAATAAATCGCGCCTCGTTTCCAACCGGCGCTTCAAAACCGAATCTCTCAAAGAGAGCCAGATGCCGTAGCACGACCCTACGCAGTTGAACTTCCTCCGAGTCCTCCAAGTCATTACCCACGACGAAGCGATTCCAGACTTCTACCGTAGCGGGTGTTTGGAGCAAATTGGCGCGACCCCTTCGCAAATTGTCTCCGAGCACGTGCGCAACTCGTGGGCACCCTTGGCAAAAAGCTGACCATCGGCGAGCTTCATCTCGGTCGATGCCGTGGTCCATCAGGATTGCGACAATATCCGCGTCCCCGAGTGGCGCCACCGATACCGATCTCGTTCTGTCGTCAAAAGAATCGTCAGGGCCGTGGTCGATCGAGATTACGCGAATCCGATCGCTCTTGGCTTTCAGCCTGTTCCAAAGTTCCGCGCGGTCCTTATTGGAGCATTCATCAACAACAAAGACCACAAAGCGATGGTCGTCCGCATTAATCAGCTCATTGATGAACGGGCTTCGCAAGAGCGCCCGCCCTTCGCGGACGTAAAGGGTCAGCGGTGCGAGCCGGCAATCCCTTGTGATCTCCAGCGCCAATCGCGTCTTGCCGACGCCAGGCTCACCAAGCAGACGCACGTGGCCGATCTCGTTGGAAATTAGGAGTTGCCGTAGCTCCCGCATAATTTGAGAGCGCTCCGGACTCGGGCTCAGTGGTTGCCGCATATCATCGTCATTTAGCCATGACTCGTGCGATCGAAATCCGTCGTGGTCGTATCCGCGTAAGCCAAGGCACAATGAGGGATACTGGTTGTATAGACCGATAAGGTCGGATTGTCCCCACACGTCAAACCGAGCGTCCGAATAGCCGCAGGTTGCGAAGAGATCTTTAAGGTGTCGGCGGGCTTCACGCAGCTCCCTATCGACGGGGTCTACGCCAAAACAGACGAAGACGATGCGGCCGCCGCCAAGAAGTGTCTCCTGGATTCCTGATCCGAGATTCTCAAACCGTGGTTGTTTCCTGCCAAATAATTCAGACTTGAGCCGTGACAAACGCCAGGGTGCGAAGTCACCTGTCTTGATCTGAAATCGCGTCCGGGCATCCAGTAGCTCATCACCAGCAGGTATGGGCTCGGCATCGTCAGAGACGGACGCATCAACACCGCCGTCAGCCGTGCATACATTTGATGAAATGTTCACCGCCGTTGTGGGGATGCCGCGCGCGGCCGCCCGGGCGAACAGGAGGCCACGAAATGCCTCGACCGCAGCCGTTGGTGACAGGCGAAGGAGCACGCCACGATCAATCGAAAAAACGGATTGGGCGGGCTGCTGGCTCGCCAGCAGCGTCGCACGGCCCTTGCGAGCTTTGCGAATCTCAGCAATGTAGTCACGCATTGCTATGACGTGCTTTTCGATTGCTGGGCGTTCGCCCTTTTTTACTCGGCTAATCTGTCCCGCGGAGATTCCCAGGCGATCCGCAAGTTCCTTTTGCGTGACTCCTAATTCGCTCAGCCGGTCGATGTGTTCGACGAACGCGATGTTGTTGTGGTCGGCTGAATGTTGGGCTCGTTTCATGGATCTAGGCATATTCGCTCGCTGCTCTCTTGTCTCTTGCGCTGAAGTTTATTGGCCACTTGTCCATGCGACGAACCTCAATCGCAATTAATATTGCGGGCAATATTGATTGCGTCAAGTGCAGGTTTGCGGGCGGGTGAAATGCTGCCACTTTCGACCTCTAACCTCGCTGGAGAGCGGAGGCATCCTTAAGTATTTGCTAATGCGGCCTTTGCGTAACCGGGCCTCGCCACCTCTCACGGCTCCCGCAATGCCGCTCTGACTTTTCTTCGCTGGAAGAAATGGTTACCGCATTACGGCCGAGATTCCCGTTTTCGTGGCTTGCCCCGTTTCGTTGACCGGACGGAATCGCGTTATCACGTTGAAACGCTCGCCAACGGCAACCGAAGCCTGTTGCCGAGACACAATCCCTGCTCGCCGACTTCACCGCCAAAAGCAAGTGGCTGCGTGCGCAGTCTTGGAGAGCGCCGACGATGTCGCGGCGAGTGGCAACCCGTCGCCGAGGGCGAGCGCGTTGCCGGAGGTTTTGGAGGCGCTCGCCGCGGTGTCGCGACGAGGGGATAACGGCGGCATCGCCGACGAGACAGACACGACCAAATGCCGTCCGCGGGACCGCGAGATCGAGGATCGGCGGAACGAATGGTTCGGGCGTCGCCTCGAAGAGACGCAGGAAGGGGGCGGCAGGAATTGCACAGTGGAAAAGCCAGCAAGTCCGTCTGCCGTTCGGCGCGGAGGCCGAACAACGACGGTTCGGCCGCCGGCTGCGGAACAAGGTCGCCGGACCCAAATAGCTTGAACGGCGATCGTTTCTTTGCTAGGAATAAGCGATACGAATACTAAAAGCCGCTGACCGGCCATCCGGAGGCTAGCGGGTCCTGACAGGACCGCTGGTCTTTTTTTATGGGCAAGGTGCCAGGCGAACCGCCTCAGAGAAGGGACAGAGAAGGGGACAGTCCCACTTTGCTTCGAGGACATCCGCAAAATTGGGACAGTCCCCGGCGGTTTTCGGATGGGCTTTGAGCGAATTTACAACGCAGGTCACCCAGGCCAGCAAATCTCCCATTCTTGAGAAGGGGTTCATTCCATGACACGGTGGTTCGAGGACAACTCGCAGTCGATCGGCCAAACCCCCTTGGTGCGGCTCAATCGCGTCACCGACGGGGCACCGGCAACCGTGCTGGCCAAGATCGAGGGACGAAATCCGGCCTACTCGGTCAAGTGCCGCATCGGTGCCGCCATGATTTGGGACGCCGAGCAGCGCGGGCTGTTGGGGCCAGGCAAAGAACTCGTCGAACCGACCAGTGGCAATACCGGCATCGCGCTGGCGTTTGTCGCCGCGGCGCGGAAGATTCCCTTGACGCTGACGATGCCCGAAACGATGAGCCTCGAACGGCGGAAGCTGCTGGTGGCCTACGGGGCCAAGCTGGTGTTGACCGAAGGCCCGCGCGGCATGAGCGGCGCCATCGCCCGCGCCGAGGAGATTGCCGCTTCGGAACCGAACAAGTACGTCCTGCTGCAACAATTCAAAAATGCCGCCAACCCGGCGATTCACGAGAAGACCACCGGCCCGGAGATCTGGGACGATACGGCAGGGGCGATCGACATTTTTGTCTCGGGCGTCGGAACGGGGGGCACGATCACCGGCGTATCGCGCTATATCAAGAAGACCAAGGGCAAAGCGATTACGTCGGTGGCGGTCGAGCCGACCGCGAGTCCGGTGCTGACCCAGCACCGCGCCGGCGAGCCGATCAAGCCTGGCCCCCACAAGATCCAAGGCATCGGCGCCGGTTTTGTGCCGCCGGTGCTCGATTTGTCGCTGGTCGACGCGATCGAGCAGGTGACGAACGAAGATGCGATCGCGTATGCCCGCCGCCTGACGCTGGAAGAGGGGATTCTGTCGGGCATCTCGTGCGGCGCGGCGGTGGCCGTGGCGGTGCGGCTGGCCAAGCGGCCCGAGAACGCGGGCAAGACGATCGTTGTCGTGCTGCCCGACTCGGGAGAGCGGTATTTGAGTTCGATCCTTTTCGAAGGCGTCTTCGACGCGGAAGGACGTGCCCGATGACCATCGGCAAGCTGGAGCCGAACTCGACGTCGGCTCACGACCTGGATTGGAATATCGACGCGATCGTGGCCGAGCTGCGCACGCTGCGCGAAGCCTCGCTGGCGGCCCGGCAACGGCTGGGGAAGCCGGCGAAGCTGCCTTCGCGAAAGCTGCTGGCCGGCATTGTGGAAGGTCTGAGCGCGGCCCTGTTTCCGAATCGCCTCGGTTCGCGGGCGCTGGCCAACGAAAGCCTCGATTACTTCGTGGGACATACGCTCGACGAAGCGCTCCACGAGCTGGTGGAACAAGTGGCGCGCGAGTTGCATTTCGACGCGGGTGGAAACTGCGGCGGCGAAGAGCAGCGCGAGCGGGCCTTGGCCATCGTGCGCGAGTTTGCCACGAATCTGCCCCGCATTCGCGCGCTGTTGGACAGCGATATCGAAGCCGCCTTCGAAGGCGATCCGGCGGCCCACAGCATCGACGAAGTGCTGGCCTGCTATCCGGGGATCATCGCCATTGCCCATTATCGGATTGCCCACACGCTGTTCGGTTTGGGAGCCAGGCTCGTGGCGCGGATTATTTCCGAGATTGCCCATTCGACGACCGGAATCGATATTCATCCCGGGGCGCAGATCGGCCGCAGCTTCTTCATCGATCATGGCACCGGCGTGGTGATCGGCGAAACCGCGATCATCGGCGACCGGGTGCGTCTGTACCACGGCGTGACGCTCGGCGCTCGGCACTTTCCGGTCGACGACGACGGCGTGCTGATCAAGGGGAACGCGCGCCATCCGATCGTCGAAGACGAGGTGGTGATTTACGCCGGCGCCACGATTCTCGGCCGGATCACGATTGGCCGCGGCTCGGTAGTCGGCGGCAACGTTTGGGTGACGCGGAGCGTTCCGGCCGGGAGCAACATCTCGCAGGCCAAAGTCCGCAACGAAGTTTTTGATAGCGGGTCGGGAATTTAAAGTGACTCGCGCGCTTCGTTCGGGACGCCTACCCGCGGGAACTGCGACCGATCGCCCAGGTACCGGCCCTGGGCGTCGAGTTCTCGCCCCAAAGCCAGTTGGCTGGGTTCCCAGTCTTGAAGAGCGGCGAGGATGTCGCGGCGGCTGGTTAATGCTTCGCCAAGGGCGATGGCATTGGCGAGGGCTTTGGAGGTGCTGGCCGCGGTGTGGGGACGAGGGACAAAGGCGGCGTCGCCGACGAGACACGTGCGGCCGAAGGCCATCCGCGGAACCACAAGATCGAGGATGGGTTGAATAAATGGTTCAGAGGTCGCCTCGAAGAGACGCAGGAAGGGGGGCGGGAGGAATTGCTCGGCGATTTTTTGCTGGGCCGCCAGATGTTCGGGGCGGACCTGGCCCGGCGGGACGGAAAAATCGCGCGGCCGGCCGTCGATGTCGGTGAGCAACGCGGGCAATTGATCTTCGGCAACGTTCCAGTACCAAACCCAATTCAACCGGCGATCGCCCGGCGAAAGCTCTCCCTCCGCGCCGGGAATGAGATAGCAGAGGACGTGGCTGCAGGGCATCTGGTAGAACGTGAAGTGATCGGCAAAAGTTGCCAGTAGCGCCGGGTCGACACTTCGTTCGGCCACCACGCCGCGCCAGGCAACATAGCCGGCGTAGGTCGGCTTCACGTCGGGGAGCAGGATCTGGCGGCATGTCGAGCGAGCTCCATCGGCACAGACCAACAGATCGCCCCGTTCGGTCCGTCCGTCGGCAAATCGAATCGCGACCGACTCGGCGTCGTGGGCAATGCCTTTGACCGAGCAGCCTTCGTGATAGCGGTGATCGGGAAACGCCCGACGGAAGCGGCGAAAGAGCAGGCCCCAGGAGGTCATGAGCTGGGCGGACGGGGCGCGCGAGGCCGCGGTTCCGTCCCGGTCGAGATACTGGCGGTAATGGGACCAGACACCTGAGTTCGTTTCATCGGCCAGGCCATATTTCTTCAGCAGGTGCATCGTCTCGGGCTGCATCACGATGCCGGCTCCGCGGTCGTCGAACGCCCGATCGGATCGCTCGAAGATGTCGACGTTCAGGCCGGCCGCCGCTAACTCCAGCCCACTGGCCAGGCCGCCGAGGGAACCGCCGACGACCAAGGCGCGAGGCGAGGAACCGATGGGCTGGGGCATAACCGCATTCCTCAATGCCTGGGACGACGCGCGCGTGCGTCAGCACGACCGCTTGCCGGTGGCCGGGTCGACACTGCAAGAATCTCCGCTGGCGGCCGTGGCCGGTTCCCGTTCGTTGGCGGCCCGCTGGAAGGCGTCGACAAATAATTCCGGCGGCTGCGCTCCGGAGAAACCGACACGCCGGTCGACGAGGTAGAACGGTACGCCTTGCACGCCGAGATCGCGTACCTCCTGTTCTTTGGCGCGGACTTCGGCGGCGCCTTCATTGCCGGTCAGAAGATCTTGGGCGGCATCCCGCGGCAGGCCGGCCGCGGCGGCGATCTCGACGAGCTCGCTCCGCTGCGATAGATCGCGCCCCTCGACAAAATAGGCGGCAAACAGGGCTTCGACCACTGGGTCCTGGTTGCCATGCTCTCCGGCGAGCCAGATCAGGCGGTGGGAATCAAAAGTGTTCGGGGTTCGCTGGACGGCCGAGTAGTTGAACGCGATGCCCACGTCGGCCCCTGCCCGCACGACTTGCGCGTCGAGTTCCAGCGATTGCTCCCAGCTCCCGAATTTTTCGGTGCGATAGGTCCGGCGGTCAACCCCTGCGGGGGGCATGTCGGGATTGAGCTGAAAGGGGTGCCAGATAATGTGAGCCGTGCGCACGTCGTCGGACAACCGCTGGGCCGCTTCGAGCCGGCGCTTGCCGATGTAGCACCAGGGGCAGATCAGGTCGGAGTAGATTTCGAGTCGTTGACGAGCCATGAAGAGATCCTTCCGCCGGGCGGCTGACAGTTTGTGTCGTTTCGCTAGAATAGTAGGGAGACGGAGCGGTTTCGGGAAGGCGCAACCGATGGGTGCCCCCGGCGGCGTGGTGAAAAACCGACTCAAAACCGAACCGGCGGCGAAACGGCCGAGGAAACGATCATGAAGCACAAATCGCCACGCATTTTGAGCATCGGCCAGTGCCAGAACGATGGTCCGTGGATGAGACGCGTGCTGAAAAAGCACCTGGGGGCCGTCGTCGAAGAAGCCGACTCGGCCAGCGAAGCGGTCAGCAAGGCCCGGCAGAGCCGCTACGACTTGATTCTGGTGAATCGTGAACTGGCGTTCGAGCAATCGTCGGGTTTGGATCTCGTTCCGGGGCTAATCGCCATCCGTCCGGAAACGCCCGTCATGCTGGTGAGCGACTACGAAGAGGCGCAGGTGGCGGCGATCGAGCAAGGTGCCGCGCGAGGATTCGGCAAGAGCGACTTCGAAACGACCGAGACGCTGGGCCGGTTAGCAAAAGTGGTCCACTGCGCGGCCGCGATCGACGCGGATCCGCCGGCATAGCAGCGTGTTGAAAAATTGGGACAGGCACCAGCGCGACGGCCGTTTTTCTCGGGATTTACTCGCTGCGGCTCAGAGGTGAGCCCCATTTTTCAACGGCGCGATCGGCTCTGGACTGTTTGTCCAATTCTGGATGTGCGGCGTGTCAAAGCCGTCGAATTTTGGGGCCGGGCATCCGTCGCGCGGTTTTTGTTTCGGCCGGCGCGTAATCCGAAAGGATTCGATTGGACACCGCGCGGCGAAGTGGCGACAATGGCCGGCGGCGGACTCACCCGAACCACGACTTTAGCAAGAAGGGATGCCACAATGGGCGACAAGGGCGGCAAAAAGGACAAAGACAAGAGTAAGAAACAGAAGGCGGCCAAGCAGGGGCAATCACAAAAAGGGAAGAA
>Ga0182024_10006700_pt1 | contig 25162 bp, 24 predicted proteins | sample P32metaG_FD_120480 | JGI IMG/M metagenome (GOLD analysis project Ga0182024, IMG submission 120480) | Permafrost microbial communities from Stordalen Mire, Sweden - P3-2 metaG (Illumina Assembly) | ecosystem: Environmental > Terrestrial > Soil > Wetlands > Permafrost | place: Sweden: Stordalen...
CAAGGCTACTTCTTCGGCCGACCATGCCCAGTAGACGAATTGCGCGAACGGTTCCAAAAGGGGACAATTGCTGCTTAGCGGTTTCCGATCACCATGCATCGTATCCCGCGGCGAAGTAGTTTGACATTCGGTTGGCGTGAAGAGCCCCAGGCTCGGGCCAGCGGCCTCGAGCAGCGCGCGAAATTAGGCTTCGAGAGACTCTCCACCATGACGATGTCGCCTGACTTCCACGCCGGGAAGAGGAATTGCTCGACCTGGGCCTCGAAGGGCTTGGGCGTTGATCGGTCCATCCAAAACGAGCGGCGCGGTCATCCCCCGCGGCGATGACGACGAGCACGCCACGATCTCAATGCTGAAGACCTATCACGTCTTTAATGTTGAGCAGATCGAGGGACTGCCTGAGACGCCTCAATCGACATCCGCTTCTGGAGCGTTCAGGGCCGGTCGAAAATGGACGCCATGGTCGAACGCCGCTTCGGCCGGTTCGTAATCCAGCCGGGGCGACGCCAATTGCTGATCGACGGCAGGCCGGCAAAGATCGGCTCGCGGGCGTTCGACATCCTGACGGCGCTGGTCGAGCGGCGTCAACGGGTGGTGAGCAAGGACGAATTGCTCGATCTGGTCTGGCCGGGGATCTCGGTCGAAGAAAGCAACCTGCAAGTTCATGTATTGGCGCTGCGCAAGCTGCTGGGCCCGGACGCGATCACGACGGTTCCGGGCCGCGGCTATCAGTTTACTGCGCCGCTCGATGAGCACCCGACGCCCGTTTCAGCCGCTGCGCTCCTCTCGCTGGGGAAGACCGGCGTCGAGCCGCTTGCCGGGTCGCGGACGGGCCAGCGGCTCGGCTTTCTCGCCTATTTTCGCCGCGCGGGATTCGTGATCGCGGCCAGCCTGATCGTGTTAATCCTGGTCGCAGCGGCTTGGCATTTCCTCAGGGCGAGGCTGCCCGCCCCCGCGTCGAAGGCGCCGGTGCCGGCTGAGGCCGCCCATCTTTCCGTCGTGGCGCTGCCCTTCGCCAATCTTTCGAATGATCCGGCCCAGGATTATTTCGCCGACGGGATCACCGAGAATCTGACGACAGACCTGTCGCGCATCCACAACAGCTTCGTCATCGCCCGCAACACGGCCTTCACATTCAGGGGCAAGAACGTCGACGCCAAGGAGATCGGCAAGGAGCTTGGCGTGCGCTATGTACTCGAAGGCTCGGTGCAGCGCGACCAGAACCGAGTGCGCGTCGATGCGCAACTTATCGACGCGGAATCGGGCGCCCATCTGTGGGCGGACCGCTTCGAGGAAGACGTCGCCGACCTGTTCAAGCTGCAAGATCGGGTCGTCGCGCGATTGGCTAATACGTTAGGTTACGAACTGACAAAGGAGGAGGCGGCAAAGGGCGCCCGTTCCAACAATCCCGACGCCATTGATCTGGCCATGCGCGGCTGGGTCTTGCTGCAACAGCAGCCGCCTACGAAAGACAATGCCAAGGCGGCGCGGGAGTTGTTCGATCAGGCGCTCAAGATCGACCCAAACGATTCCGATGCGCTGGCGGGCGACGCGATGACCTACGCGTTCGACATCGTTTTCGGGTGGACGAACCCGGACACTGACTACGATGCGAAAATACTCGGCGAGGCCAACCGGGCGGCCACTCTCGCTCCCGACAATATGCGCGCGTATTATGCGAAAAGCATTTACCTGTTCTTGCACCGACCGGATGAAGCCCTGCGTGCCGCCGACGCCGGCCTCGCCGTCAATCCGAATTACGCCAACCTTTACGAGGCGCGAGCCGCCGCCGAAATTAATCTTGGTCGTTTCGAACAAGCGAAATCCGATACGCAACAAGCGATGCGGTTAAGTCCGCGCGACCCCTATCTTGGGAGCGGGCATCAGGTTTTGGGCGATGCGGAACTCGGCGCCGGGCATCTCGATGCCGCGACCGACGAGTACCATAGGGCGATCGACGCCGGTTTTCGCGTTTTCGTGCCTTACGTCGATCTGGCCGCCGCCTACGCGCTCAAGGACGAGATGGAAGAGGCGAGATCCGCTCTGGCGGAAGCCCGACGCCTTAATCCCGAACTCACCGTCGGCTGGCTGATCAATCATGCGCCTAATATACCGTTTCTGTTTGACGGCGTGCGCAAGGCGGGGCTGCCGGAGAAGTGAACGCCGTGCAAACCAGCGACATTGCTCAGGCGAATGGCCGGTTTCCATCCATCATGGCCTTAGACGCTCTCGGAGCGAAGGTCCGTTCTGAGGGAATGGCAACGGTCGAACGAATGGCAACGATGGGCGCAAGCCGCAAGGCAGAGGTTGGCCGGAAGCGGAATGGCAGTTTTCAGGCGAAAGACGCCACGCAGCATCTGCGCGTCCCAATTGAAGCGACGAGCCACCTCCCGTTTCAGCTCGGCAGGCAGTCGTGTCAATTCATCCAAAACGCTCCAGATTATTTTTGCCGCCTGCCATGCGTTCGAGCGCCTTTTCGGTAGCACTCATCTTGTATATACCGCCAGACAATACAATGCCCCGATCTTGCTGGGACGCGGCGGAAACGCGCGACGCCTTGTCATAGTCGGACGCCCGCCACGGAAGGGCGGCCAAATCGAGATGAACCGCGGCAAGTTGCTTGCCAGAAAAGGACGACAGACCATGACTCGTAAGCGCCCGGAAGAGCTTCGCAGTCACCGATGGTATGGCGTGAATGATCTGCGCTCTTTCGGTCATCGCTCGCGCACGGCCCAGATGGGTTATGACCGCTCCGACTATGCGGGAAAGCCAGTAATTGCGATCATCAACACCTGGAGCGACATCAATCCCTGCCACACGCACTTCAAGCAGCGCGTCGAGGAGGTGAAGCGCGGCGTATGGGAGGCTGGAGGCTTCCCCGTTGAGTTGCCGGCCATGACATTATCGGAACCGTTCCAGAAGCCGACGACGATGATGTATCGCAACTTCCTCGCGATGGAGACCGAGGAGGCGTTGCGCTCGTATCCTGCTGATGGCGCGGTGCTGATGGGAGGCTGCGACAAGACGACGCCCGCAATGCTGATGGGCGCAACATCGATGAATTTACCTGCGATCTTCATGCCCGCGGGCCCGATGTTGCGCGGCGCATGGCGTGGAGCGGCGCTCGGTTCGGGCAGCGACGTCTGGAAATATTGGGCCGAACTGCGCGCCGGCTCGATAACCTTAGAGGACTGGGAGGAAATCGAGCAGGGCATCGCTCGCTCCCCCGGTCATTGCATGACGATGGGTACCGCCTCGACGATGACCAGCGCCGCCGAGGCGCTGGGGATGACGCTGCCCGGCGCCGTCTCGATCCCCGCGGCGGATTCTCGGCACGCCATCATGGCGACGCAGACCGGCAAGCGCGTCGTCGAGATGGTGTGGCAGGACCTAAAGCCATCGGATCTGCTCACCGGGGACTCGATTCACAACTCTGTCGTCACGGTGCTGGCGATTGGCGGCTCGACGAACGCTGTGGTGCATCTCATCGCGCTCGCTCGCCGCGCCGGACTCACGCTTGATCTGGGAAAATTCGACGAGCTCGCACGCTCGACGCCGCAACTGGCCAATATTCGACCATCGGGCGCGTATCTTATGGAGGATTTCTACTACGCAGGAGGCTTGCCCGCTCTGCTGAAACAATTGGCGGTCGGTGGCATACTCCGAGTCGACGCCCGCACTGTCAACGGCTCGACGATTGGCGAGAACGTCGAGCACGCCAGAACCGCCAATGAGGATGTTATTCGACCGCTCAACAATCCACTGGTCGCATGCGACAGCCTCGCTGTCCTGCGCGGCAATCTGGCCCCGGACGGCGCGGTCATCAAGCCGCCTGCCGCCGAGCCGAGACTGCATCAGCATAAGGGAAAAGCGGTCGTTTTCGAAGATTACAATCACATGTCGGCTCGGATCGACGATCCCGATCTCGACGTCGACGAAAATTCGGTTCTTGTGTTGAAGAATGCCGGACCGCTCGGCGCGCCCGGCATGCCCGAGTGGGGGCAGTTGCCGATACCCAAGAAGCTGTTGGCCAAAGGCGTGCGGGATATGGTTCGCGTGTCGGATGCGCGCATGAGCGGCACGAGCTATGGCGCTTGCGTGCTGCATGTCGCGCCGGAATCTTATATCGGTGGTCCACTCGCTCTGGTGCTGGACGGCGATGTCATCGAACTCGACATTCCCGGCCGTCGCTTGAGCTTGAACGTTACTGACGAGGAGCTGGCACGCCGACGCGCATCCTGGCAGGCGCCACCACCTCGCTATGCCAGAGGCTATGGTCGCATATTCTCGAAATGCGTAACTCAGGCTAATGAAGGTTGCGACTTCGATTTTCTCGAGGGAACCACGCCGATCCCCGATCCCGAAATCCACTAAGAGAGGAACGCGCGATGGGCAGTGGGCCAGCGCTCGACGCTACCCGCCCGCTCGCCCATTGCCGCCAACCGTGCCCAAACGACCGGAGTTGGCCGATTGCAGAACGACCGCTCTGGAGAGGGCAAGGTCGAATAGCTGCCCTTGATTAGGTCCAGTTGGCTGGCCGGAGTCGATCCAAGGCGGACATGAACGGGCAGACGGTGACTCTTTTCCGCGGTCTCGAACGTCCTAGGTTCAAGAGGCCGATGTGCCTCACTCGCGCACTCTCGCTAAAGAGTGCAACCTAAGGAGAGATTGCGATGATACTTCTCACCGGAGCGACGGGTTCGGCAGGTTCCTTCATAGCGAACGAATTCGTCCGAGAGCGAGAGCCCGTACGGATCTTAGTGAGGGATAGAGCAAAGGCGGCAGGGCTCGAGAAAATTCCGACCGTTGAAATCGTCGAGGGCGATATGTCCAGACGGAGCAGCTTGGGACCGGCTCTGGAGGGCGTCGATCGAGTCCTCGTGATCTCGGCTCCCCGCATGGATATGGTCGAAACGCAATCGGCGTTCATAGACGCGTGCAAAGCCGCAGGCGTTCGCCACGTGATCAAATTCTCCGGTCTGGACGCTCGGCGCGACACCGCCTTCCCGTTCGGTCTCATGCACAAGGACATCGAGGAATATCTCGAGAACTGCGGCCTGGCGTGGACCCATCTCCGCCCGACCGGCTTCATGCAGGAATATCTGCGCGATGCGCCGAGCATCATCAACGAGGGCGCATTCTACTTGGCGCTCGGCGACGTGAGGCTCAATCCGATAGACCTCGTCGATGTCGGCAAGATCGGCTTTCTGCTCCTGCGCGACGGCGGACATGAAGGCGCGCGGCTGGCCATGACCGGCCCGGAAGCGCTGAGCATGGCGGAGGTGGCGGATCGCATTTCACGCGTGGCCAAAAGGACGGTGCGGTACGTCGCCGTGTCTCCGATCGAGCGCCGACAGGCGCTGATAGCGCACGGCATCCCTCCGGAGTTTGCCGATGCTCTGGACGAGCAGGTTAAGGAGCGACTGAAAGGCGGACTTGAGTCGCAAGTGGACCTTTCGACCCACCAGTTATTCAATCTCCAACCTACGACATTCTTAGAGTTCGCGCGGAGGAATGCAGAGGCATTCGGCGGGGTCGCAGCGGCGTGAGGCAGAGGCGCAGAGTAAGGTTCAGCAGACACGAGACACAGGAGCAGACCGATGAACCTCAAGGACAAGACCATCGTCGTGACTGGCGGCAGCCGAGGCCTGGGCCTCGGGCTCGTCGAGGCCCTGGTGGATCAGGGCGCCAAGGTGACAGTCGTGGCGCGCGATCAGGCCGCGCTCGCCGCCGTGGCGCAGAGGCTCGGCGTCGCCGTGATCCCAGCCGACGTCACCGACCAGGAGGCCGCCCGGCGTATCCTTGCCGAGGTCCGCCCTGAGGTCCTGGTGCTGAACGCCGGTGCGACCCCGCGCATGGGTCGGCTGGACCAGCTGAGCTGGGCGGATTTCACCGTGCCGTGGGAGACCGACGTCAAGGCCGGGCTCTATTGGCTGCAAGCAGCGCTCAACCTGCCGCTCAAGCCGGGAAGCCGCGTCCTGGTGGGATCGAGCGGCGCGGCCGAGAACGGATCGCCGCTCTCGGGCGGCTACGCCGGCGCCAAGCGCATGCTCTGGTTCATGGCCAAATACGCCAATGGGGTCGCCAAGCAGAAGGGGCTGGGCATCGGCTTCCAGGCGATCGTGCCGCAGCAGATCATCGGCGGGACCGGGGTCGGTGACGCGGGGGCCAGCGCCTACGCCCGGGCGATGGGCGTCGGGACCGAGGCGTTCCTCTCCCGATTCGGCGCACCGATGCCGCCGCGGCAGTTCGGGGACCACGTGGCAGCCCTGCTGACCGAGCGGCAATATGTGGACGCCGTTGCCTTCGGCCTGAAGGGCGATACGGGGATCACGGTCCTCGAGGGAGAGGCGGTTTGAGCGAAGGCCCATCCTCGCCGCCCACGACGCGCCAAGCGCAGCTCCTGGCGCTTGCCGGTGAGTTGCGGCCGGAGCTTCACCGCTACTGCGCGCGCCTGATGGGCTCGGTGATCGATGGCGAGGATGTGGTGCAGGACACCTTCGCCAGGGCCTTCGTCGCCCTGGACGAGCTCAAGGAGGACCCGCCGTTGCGCGCCTGGCTGTTCCGGATCGCCCACAACCGCGCGCTGGACCTGCTGCGCAGCCGTGCGATCCGTGCGGCCGAGCCCATCGAGGCGGCCCAGGAGGTCGCCGATCCGGAGAGCCTAGATCCTGTGGAGATGTTGATGCGGCGGGAGGCGGTTAACACGGCGTTGAGGCGGTTCGTGGAGCTTCCGACCGTGCAGCGCAGCGTGGTGATCCTCAAGGACGTGCTCGACCAGTCCCTGGAGGAGATCGCCGCCATGCTCGATCTCACGGTCAACGCGGTGAAGGCCCACCTCGCGCGCGGGCGGGCCCGGCTCGAGGCCATCAACGCCAAAGCGCCGGCCCAGCCCGCGCCGCGCTCGCCATCACCCGCCGTGGCCCGCTATGTTGCTCTGTTCAACCGGCAAGACTGGGACGGGCTGCGCGCGATGCTGGCCGACGACGTGCGGCTGGTCCAGTCCACGCACCCGCTGCGCGCGGGCGCAGCCGACGTGGGCATGTTCTTCGGCATCTATTCGCGCGCCGCCCCGGTGCGGCTCGCCCCCGCCTGGCTCGATGGCCGCGAGGTCATCGCGGTCTACGAGGATCCCCAGGCGGCGAAGCCCAACTACCTGATGTGGCTGGAATGGCGGGACGGCCGGATCAGCTTCATCCGCGACTACAAATATGTCCGCTACGTCATCGACGACGCGGAGCTGGTCCTGGCGCCAGACGCCGCGCCTCCGGGCGAGGGAATGGCCCAACGATGAGCCGCGCTTCGCGCTTGGCCGCCGCCGACCCATTCTTAAGTGACGACGAGAGTTTCAAATTGGCGCACTCCGGCCACAAGCTCCTGCGAACCCAAGGTCCGGAATCCCCCCACAGCAGTCGATTCCGCCCGCCGCCTGAACGTCTGCTTCGGAGTTGCAGCGACCATCGGCTGAACGGCAACCATGGGCGCAAACCGGTCGCCGCTCCTGGGCGGACGCAAGGCCTGCTAACCGCCCTTGGTATCACTTGGGCCGGCATTGTCACACTGGCCAAGAATAGGCGATTTTTGAGGGGATCTGCCGCGACTTCAGGTTCACCAGATCGTTGATTTTCCTCGATTCGGCCTTCGAGCCAACTTCGCGGTTGACAAGTAAAACTCGCGAACGTGACAATGCCGCTTTGAAGGTTCTTTGAGAACGCCCGACGGTGGCGTATCGAACAGCTCCTACTCCGTACAGGACATCAACAAGGGCCAGGTCGCATGGCTGGAAAGTGAGAGCTGGGAAAAGAATCCTGTGCGCCTTTTTGCCGGTGCGACGTTAGGTGAATTTATCACCACGATCAAAAGCGCGGGTGGAAAGATTTACATGTCTGTATGACCATGACCGCATCAGAGATGGGGAAGAAATCCGCCGCTGCACGCCGCAAGAAGCATGGAGGCAAGAAGGGCTTCGCAAAGCACATGAGCGACATCGCCAAAGCCCGCTATCTTGACAAGCGTTCGCAGACGACGCCGAACGCGTAAAAGTGGATAACTTTTCTTGCGAACGTACGCAGACGTGAGAGAATGAACTCAGGAAAGAGCAGACAGCGGCGAATGTCGGATACACAGCCGCTTCCCACGAGCACCGGCCTTTCCTCGATCTTTCACACGACACATAGACAAACTCCTTACCAACCGAGGTTGGCTTGGAGGGGAATGACGCAGATAGTAAGTCTGCTAACCAGTGACTGCCTTATTGATTGATACGTCATCTGCGGCCGCAGAGCGTGGTTCACAGCGAGAGGCATTGTCACGTCGTTTCGGGCTTGCGGTCGCTCTGGCGGCTCGGTAGCCAAGGTAATGCAGAAAGTCAGCTGCGACGGATACCGATTCCCGCCCGAGATCATTCAGCAGGCGATCTGGCTCTATCTTCGGTTCACTCTGAGCTTTCGCGACGTCGAGGATTTGCTCGCGGAACGCGGCATTACGGTCTCGTATGAGACGGTCCGACGTTGGGTGAACCATTTCGGGCCGATCGTCGCCGCGGATTTGCGCAGACGCCGACCCAAGCCCGACACCACCTGGCATTTGGATGAAGTTTATTTGAAAATCGCCGGCCGCATGGTCTATCTGTGGCGCGCCGTCGACGCCGAGGGGGAGGTGCTCGACGTTCTGGTCCAGTCCAGACGCAACAAGCATTCTGCGCTGAAACTGATGCGCAAGCCTCTAGAAAAATACGGGTTCGTCCCCGATCGGTTGATCTCCGACGATTTGCGCTCATATGGCGCCGCCGCCCACGATCTCGGGATCGGCAGCCGCCATGAGCGTGGTCGATGGAAGAATAATCGAGCTGAGAATTCGCATCAGCCGACCCGCCGAAGGGAGCGCAAGATGCAGGGCTTCAAAAGCCCAGGTTCAGCTCAGAAGTTCCTCTCAGCCCACGCTGCCGTCTACAATACCTTCAACGTCCAGCGCCACCTCACATCGGCTAGAACGCACCGAAGCTTCCGAGCCGCGGCGATGAACACGTGCGCCGCGGCAGTTGCGGTTACCTGACAGCTCGGGCGTCGCAACCCTGGCGCGTTCGTCGTTCGACAATGTGACAATGCCCGCGCGCGGCATGGGCCGCTTTCTCATTCTTTCTTGTCTGTATGATTATATCGCGGGCAGTTCACCCACAGGGTCAGATTTAGCTCTTTCGCCGGGGAAAGAGGCCGTTCCTTGTCATCCAGGAGGCATAGGCGACATAGGCCGGGTCCCGGGAGAGATGGCGCTCTTCCGTCCAGGCCCGCAGGGCATAGACGCCGTTCAGCATCAAGAGGAGGGCGGCGTGCCGCGCGGCCTGCCACCCGCCATCCCCAAGGAAGGGGAGCGAGACCATCCACCAAGACAGATTCTTCGAGATATAGGCGGGGTGTTTGGTGAACCGATAGGGGCCGTTGGTGAGGATGCCGCGATTTGTGAGGTTGGAGAAGCGGCATCCGAACATGGTCGTCGACCAGACATAGATGGCGACAAGCGCCAGAATCAGGCTTCCCCAAATGTTGAAAAGCACGGGATCGCCTTTCAGCCACTCGCCCCAGGGATGGCCGGGATCGTAAGCCAGATATTGCGTCCCGATCAGCGACCAAAACGGCTCGTAACACGCCAGCGCCGCCATCCAGCCGAGCGCGGTCGGTTCGCTCGAACGCAAATGCGTATCGATGAAGCGAAGCGAAAACACATATCCCGCCGTCGCAAAGCACACGTCGATAAAATACAGGAAATCGTAGGAATAATCGTAAGCCGCCTTGAAGCCATGAAGAGCGGGCGCGCCGCGGATCAGCAAATCGTCAAAATCATTGCACATATAGGTGAACATCAAGGGCAGGAAGAAGCCCTTCACCAGCCACCCCAGAATATGCTGCCATAAACTGGCGAGATCGACGCGTTCGAACCGCAGGAGAACGAACATGCCGGCCTGCCAAAGCCCGTCTTTGGGCGAAATCATCACGCCGTCGACCCAGTAGATATAGGGAATGGAAAGCGCGAGGCAGACGGGCAGCGCCATTTCGACGGCGTCGAAATAACGGGCGTAGAAATTGCCCGAATATTCGGGGAACAAGGCGTAAAGAAGAGCGAGCAAGCCAATGCTCCCAAGGAGCCCGACGAATTTGACGAAGGCGCGGGCCGGCGAGGGACGCCAGCGCGTGAAATCGAGCCCTGTCGTCGGCCGCTTGTGGACCTTTCCCCAAAGGAGATCGACCGCGGCTATCGAGACGGCGAGCCCGATCAGCAGGAAGAACATCGAATAGACGGTGTCGCTGAAAGGATGGAGGGCGAAAAGGATCGCGATCGCGACCGCAAAACCGCCAACGCCGCTAAGCCACACCGCCCAGGGCGTGACGGAAGGCGGGCAAGGCGGCGACGGAGCTTCGGGCGAAGCCGTCTCTTTGGAGCTCATCGGGAAATCCCAGACATGCGCCGACGCCGCGCCATAAAATTCTCCGGGCTCGAGGAACCGTCGGCGAGGCCGGCGCCGCAGGCGGCGAGCATCCTGCCACTCTTTTTGGGGCGACGGCGAGTTCGGCCTCTCTCTTGGACAGAATTTCGGATCGAAAGCGGAGAATCAGGCCGCCCTGTCTTGGCGCCGCTTCGGGCGCCTCGGGCTTCCCCCGCCAAGAGCGGACCGGAGCTAGAGGCCAACCGCCTTTTCAAGTTTGTTGTCGGCGACCTGCAGCGTCTCGGCGACGAACGAGCCGGCCCGCGTTGCGCGATTGAGCGCGACGGGGTCGTCGGCCTTCAGCAGGGCGATGCTCTTGCGGACCGCGTCGATCGCAACCTTCACCGCCTGGATCGCTTCCTGCCTTGTCCTGGCGACCCGCACCCTCCTGGCGGCCCTGGCTACGATGTCCGGCAGGTTCCGCATGGCAGGGGGCAATTGCGGGGCGATTTCCCGCAAGGCGGCGGCATAATTATCGAGCACATCGGCGATGCAACGAAAGTCTCTGTTGTCGCACTCGTCGATGGCGGGCTCCGCCCCTCGCGTTATGCTTTTGATGCTCGAATCGACCTCGTTGTAGACGGGCGCATTCGGCGCAAGAGGGATGTTGACGTTGTTATGGCCGGCGCCGCTGCTCGAGCCGCTGGAGCCGCTGCTGGAGCCGCTGGAAGAGCTGCCGCTTGAGCCGCTTGAGCTCCCGCTTGAAGCGCTGGAGGCGCTGGAGCTGCCGCTTGAAGCGCTCGAGGCGCTGGAGCCGCTGCTCGATCCGCTGCTAGCGGAACTGCCGACGTGAGCCAGCACGGAAGCGGTGAAAACTCCCGAAAACAGAACGGCCAGAATGAGGCGAGAGACGAAACCCGAATAGGACGAACGCATGGCGGCCTCCCAAAGCGCCCTTTCCGATCCCAGACTATCAGAAGAGCGCCGACTTGCCACCTTGCGCGGCGATCAAATAAAGCCCGGCGGCCGCGACCCCGATCGCAAAGAAAACTCGCTTTGAAAATGCGGCGGCGCCGCAAGCTTCATCCGAACGCTCTGGCTAGCGTGAGGATCAGCAGATGCGCGGGATAGAAGGCTTGCAACGCGTAGCGCGGCAATATCCGGGGCCGGCGCCGGAATGCGGCGGCCGCCAGCAGGACCAGCAGGCAAAGAAGGCCGGCGCCCAGAGACGTCAACGCGATGTCGAAAGGCGTCAGGCCGTGAGCCGAATTCAATCCGACGAGCAGGATGACGAGCCAGACAATATGGGCTCGCCCGCCCTCCAGCGCCAAAAAGAGGGCGGCGGGAAATAACATCCCCGCAATGCCGCCATCCACTCCCGCCTGCGCGGGGATCCATGGCGTGAAAACGGCCGCGGTCCCAAGGGCGAAAATCGCGTGCTGAAACGCGGGCTTCTGCGATTTGAGAAAAATGCCGATAGCCGCGCCAGCGGCGAGGGAGAATAAAGTATCGGCCTCATCCGCGGCGAAGGCGGCGGCGTAGATCGGCTGGCTCAGGGCCCCAAGCAGCAGGAACATTTGCAGATAGGCCGGCCGCTTTACGCCGCGCAGCAGATTGCAGGCGACCGCGAAGGAAAACAGCGGAAACGCCAAACGTCCGAAATCCCATAGAGGCCGCCACGCATTGTGCAACAAAATCTCGTTGACGTGAGCGGCCAGCATGGCGATCGCGGCGACGATTTTGACGAGATCGAGGGAAGCGCCGGTAAAGACGCCGACCAATCCTTGAATGTCGGACGGCGCCGGCGCTCCCGCATCGCCCTGCTCCCGATCCGGGAGGCTTGCGGCTCGATGGCTCGTCGTCATGCGGAGGCTCGCTGGTCTTCGGGGCGTTTCGCCGGAATGGCCCCAAGCGCCGGCGGGGGCCGGCCATCTTAGCGTCGCGACAGCCGGCGATGTCCAGCGCGACGCCCCGTCGATTCTGACAAATGTCCGATGCTGGAACTGAGCTGGTCGAGCCCGCCGAACTTGTAGGCGATATAGAAACACGCGGCCGCAAACTGCGGCACGTGCCTCAGGTAGAGATCGAACAACGCGCGCGGCGCATGCGGGAGGTAGAGGAACGCGTTTGTAGCAAGCTCAGAGGCTTCTGAGCACATCGGCCTTTTTTTTTCGAATTCCGCCTGCGTTATCACTCCTTTATCGCGAAGCGCTGCGAGCTTTGCGAGCAAATCGATTCGACTGGATCCGTGGTCGTCTTCCCGGCTATGCGGGACGCCGACCTGAGGAGACAATTCCACAGACGGCTCCAACTGCGGTTGGTGAAAGAAGTCAAATTGGGGTTCGCGCCGTCCTCGGAAGTCGTTAGACGCCACAGCGAACCCTCTATGCCTGCCAAACTCGACCTCGCCAAGGGTGTCGCCTACGTTGGGCTCGCCTATGCCGGTGACATTGCCGAGGATAGGATCGGCGAGGGACTTATTGGCGGGCCAAACTGCCCAAACAAGGGATGCGAGCCAGCATACCCCTGTCCAGCCAAATAAATTCAAGACAAGAATGATCGCCCGATATTCATGGCCTCTCGCGAAGGCGATCGTGGTGGGAAGGAAAAATATAAGAGGCCCAGTAGTTTTGGCCAATTCGCCTGCTGTCGCTCGCGCCGAATGGAGGCGCATTGCGAAACGGAGCGCTCTTCTGATTAAAAGCGCGCCGCTCGTTATTGTATAATTTCCGATCTTTATCGAGCAATCGAAAGTTTGCTCTGGCCCGACGAGCTTCTCTGTCGGTGACGTCACCCACTACGCCGCCCCTCGCTGTCGCCACAAACATTAGGTCGAATAATACATACTATAGTTCATAAACTCGAAGTATGTAAATGCGCGATCCATCAATTATGGATATGCGCAAGCTGGTCGGTCGAAACTTCGCGCGGCTGCGTCGGGAAAAAGGGCTGACGCAGGAAGAAGTGGAGGCGCGCTCGGGCATCAGCCAGCAATATTTGAGCAGCCTGGAACGAGGTCGCCGCAATCCCACGGTCATCACGCTTTTCGAGTTGGCTCAGGCACTCGGGGTTGGGCATGTCGAGCTCGTTCTGCCCGACGACGAAGGCGGTCCGTGTCGGTAGTCAGCGAATACCGCAGTGGATTTTCTGGCGACAAAGGCGACCAGCGATTTGGCGACTATGATAGATTCGCCGGTGTGTGCGCGACTTCCGTCCGGAAGGCCGCCAAATGGCGTGCGTCTGCGCCCGCACGATGGATGCGCGGAGCCAGCCGTTTTGCTTTCAACCTCGCCCGCTCATAATTGCCTGCATCAAGCCCGCGAAGCTTGGCGAGCTCCAATATCAATACTTCCGCGTCCATCCTCCGGATCGTGAACGCTGGATCGAGTCCGGCCGAGTTGAAGATTCGCGTTAGCCAACCTTCATCGAGCAGACTATCCGAAAATAGCTCGCGGCCAGCGAGAACCCGGTTCATCCGCTGAGCAATGTCCCAAACACTGCGGCCGTGCGTCCGCAATCGTTCGAGCGATATGCCTTGTAGGGCTTCGGCGGTGGCGTCCCAGCTTTCTACGATCGGCCAATCCCGCGGGGACGTATGAAATAATCCTCGGATATGATGGCGTCCGAGTTCGCCCCAGCGAAGGCCCACCCGATCTCAATGGGAAAGCCATCGAGAGCGGATGCTTCGCAATCGTAAAACACTGGCGTCTCACCCGTCATGATCGCCGTTTTTCACGAGATAGGTCCAATTCAGCCTCGCGGCCGTCGCTACGGCGCCAAGGCGGCCCTGACGATCCGAGGCATAATGTCGCCTGCCGCGCCGCGAACGACATAATCGGCGAACGAATTCAGTTCCGTTGGATTTGGGTTGACCTGAATAATTGTCGCGCCATGCTTCGACGCCAACTGGGGCAGGCTCGCAGCGGGATAGACGAGGGCCGACGTGCGGATGCAGAAAAGCAAGTTGGTCTGCTTGCAGTGTTGTTCAGTCTGACCCCATTCTTCCTGCGGGAGGTTTTCTTCGAACCAAACAACGCCCGGTCGTATGAGGCCGCCGCAGTGAGAGCAGTGAGGTGGATCAATCTCTTTGCCGCCCGCACTCATCGACGGATCGACTGGCGGTAGCTCATAGGCTCGGCCGCAGTCGAAGCAACGAGCTGCGAACAGGCTGCCGTGAAGATGGATGACATGACCGCTGCCCGCGCGCTCGTGCAGATCATCGACGTTCTGAGTGACGATTGTCAGGTCTCGCGATTGTTGCCATTGAGTTATCGCGAGATGGCCAGCATTCGGCTTTGCATGCGCGACCAGGATGCGGCGCCACTCGTACCAGCCCCAGACCAAACCAGGATTGCGTTGGAAGGCCTGAGGCGTCGCCAGGTCCTCAGCCTTAAACCGCTCCCAAAGCCCGACTTGCGCATCGCGAAAGGTTGGAATGCCGCTTTCCGCCGACGCGCCCGCTCCACTTAGGATCACAATTTTCTTGGGCGTCCTGAGCAAGGCGTGAAAGGCGGCGACTAAGGGTCCGGGTAGGCCAAATGTGTCCATCGGGATGCCCTAAAATGATTGCGGCTTCGGGAAGATTGTCGGGAATCTCGGCTTCTATAATAACGCGACCAATTTCCGCTGTGCGCGGCTGTCGCCGTCGATTTAGCGCCCGCTGCTTTCCATAATCTCGATCAAATCCAAATCGCCCTCAATCTCGACCGACACAACGAGGGGCGCGTCATCCAACATTCCGAGATTCGCATCTGACGCCGCCAACGCCACGCGGAGCTTCTGTTCTGCCTCGGCTTGCGTTTCTGCCTCCACGCAGATCGATGCGATTAGCGTTGCCTGAAACGTGAATTCTTTCATGATCGACTCCCTTTGAGTTTCGACCGATGGGCATGGCGGCGTTGGGCGCTCCATTGGCGTTTGGGAAGAAGCGCGCAACGTTCGATCTCGCCGCATTGGTTGAACACGAATAGGAAGATGATAGCGGGCGCATTCGCAACGGCCGTTGGGGCCTACACATAGCTCACCAATTTTCTCTGCGCGCAGGTATCGCCATCGATGTATGCCTCGGTTGTTTCGATTGAACGATGGCCGGCGAGGAGTTGGACGTCGCGCAGACTGCAGCCCGAACGATGGAGGTTTCTCGCGGCAACGGTGATGAAACTGCGCCGGCCGGAATGGGACGAGCAGCCTTCAAATCCTAGTTCGGCAAAGAGGACCGCGAACCAATTGACGATGCTATTGGGCTTCAAGTGTGAGCCCCGCGCCGATCGGATGACCGGACCAACAGGATCGGCCTCACGAGCAAGGGCATCAAGGGCTCTCCGGAGATCGGGATGCATCGGGATACGTCGACCGCCGCGCTTTTTAGCGATGGCGTCATGGACGGCGATCGTGCCCGACAGGCGGCCTTGGGCATTGAGGACCATCGACCAATCGAGGCCAGCGATTTCGCAAGCCCGCAATCCAGCCTTCACCGATAGAAGGACCATCGCACGATCGCGGGTGGGAAAGGCGGAAATTGAGACATGACGCAACACGCGATTGAGCATGGGCGGCGTGACGATCTTTGCTTGTTTGCCGGGCATGGCGAAGGTCTCCAGAAGGTTCGGGCGGGCGGGCGGTCAATGAGGGGCAGCCGCCGCGCATGGGAGGTGGCTAGGGATGCTCCACGCCCGCTAGGGCAGGGGAGGGCAGGGGGCAGGGCGGGGCGGGCAGGGCAGGGCTTGGCTGCCCCACCCGCCAATGGGAGGCGGGGGTTCGGTTGGGCTAGATCGACGTCGGCGCGACGACCCGCCGAACCGGTCAATATTCATCGGCCAGCATGATCGTGAGAACCCTCGTGGTCACCGCGTGATCGGCGGGATCGGGCGAGCCCATATTCATATCCCGATCGTAATAATCCACTTTCCAAAAGCAGCGCACGCCGTCTTGGTCGATCGCGCCAAAGTCGTGTTCGCCATGAGGGTCGTTATCCCCACTGAATGCGGTGAAGATCCGCACATGCTGCAAGAGGCAACGACGCCGATCGGCCGGCATGGCTTCGACGCCCGTTGTGAGAAGGACCACGCCGCCAACAAAGGAGCGGCGAAAGGCGTCATTAAGGTCGCGTATGCAATCGGACTTGGTCAGGGTTGCGTTGGTCATGGTTGTCGCTCGATCTGGTTGAAGGGGAGGGGACAGCGATCTCGCCCGTGAGGGGATCGCCAGGAATCAAAGGGGCGACCCGAAGGCCGCCCCGATCGCCACTCAAAGAGCGCGCTCGTCATTGCGATCACTTGCCCGAGGCGAGGAACTCGGGGTGAAGGATGGCAATGTGTTTTCGCTCGACCTTGCCGAGCGGGTATTCCGTCGAGTCGCGCCATTTCAAAACGAACTCGTCTTTATCGGCGCGCGCGATGATGGCTGGCCACCACCCCTCAATCTCGTTGTTTGCGTCCCAATAGGCCGCAAGCACGGTCGCGCCGACACGGAGGGCGTCCCAAGGGTTGGTCGGGCTGGGATGTGGGTTTTGCGCTGGCGCCGCTGCGGCGGGGGCAGCGGCAGTAGCCGCTTTCGCTTCAGAAGCGCCAGAACCGATGGCCGTCTCAATTGGCCTGGCGGCAGGGGGCGGGCCTACTGCGACCTCGCCAAGTTTGGTCCCAGGATTGGGACTCGCCGCCTTCCGCACATAATCTTCGATCCGGCGAAAGACATCCGGCTCAACCGAGCCGATGATCATTCGCCCGCTGCCTTTGAGCACGCCTTCATGGACGCCGGCAGTAAGAGCCCTTTCCTGTTCGGTCTTGAGGTCGATCACCGAGAGCTTGAGCGGATCGGCGGCAGCCTTCGCGGCCTGCTTGTCTTCGGCCTTGAACCACGACGCCTGCGGAATGCCATCGCCCCCAGTGCGTCCATAGACGATGATGACGGCCAACGGATTTGGCCTCTGATCTGTTGAAGTTGTCATTTCAAATTCTCCCAAGAATCCAAAGGGACCCACAGGGCCCCACAATTGAACGCGATCACACATGCAAAACGATGGTCGGCGAAGGTGTCGTCAGGTCATGGCGAGGCTCTCCCTAGGTGAGGCAGGTCGTGCCGATGGGCCAGGCCCCGTCCCGGCGGACGACCCATCTTATCATATTTTACAGAAATATCAAGTGAAATAGAAATGCTCGGAAATGGGCGTTTTTTCCGCCTTTTCTGGGCGTAAATTCGTGTCAGATAGGAGGAGCTGAATTGCGGTTAGCCCGTACGCTACGACCAAATCAACGCCGGCGTGCCGCTTGAGCGGCAAAATTACCGCAAGCCGGGGTCAGTGGCGTCTGCAGCAAATGCTGGGCCGGCGCGGGTCCCGCGCAGGTGAGTTTGAGACGCTGTGCAGCAAGACGAGAGCAACCACTTACGAATTGGACGTGCCGCCCGAAAGCGCTGAGGAGAGATGCGCGCCAATGAGATTCGACGCGCGCCGCAGCGGGTCAGCGTCGAGATGCGCGTACCGTGCGGTCGTGGCGGGCTGTGAATGACCCAAAAGCTTGCCGACGATCGGAAGGCCGAGGCTTGCACCGGCGCCAATCGACGCAAAAGTGTGACGTAGATCGTGGATCCTTACGCCCTCCAGACCGGCATGTTGTTGGATGGCCCGCCAAGGTTTCTTGAGATCAGACCGCGGTCGTTCCGGACCGGCTCCGGGTATGACAAACGCGCTCATGCGCTTCCGATCGCGGAGAAGATCCAGGACCGGTGTGCTCATGACGATCGTCTTTCGACCCGTCTTGCTGTCCGGCAGGAGGATCAATCCTCGTTCCAAGTCGATGTGCTGCCATTCTAGGTTCAAGATTTCCCGCAACCTCGCGCCGGTGAAAAGCAGCAGGCGAAACGCCAAAGCGACTTCGCGCGAGAACACGGTCCGTTGATTGTCCTCTCGCGCCAGATGTTTGCTTCGGGGTTTGGCTGTCTCCAATCTCCAAGGGAGCCCGACCGTCTCCGCCAAGCGCAGCGTTTCTCCGAGGCGCCACAACTCGTCGATTCCGAGATATCGCTCGCGAGAAGACTCACGAAATCGCTCAATGCCAGAGGCGGGATTGGTGCCCTTTGGGACAATCCCTCGCCGTGCGGCAAAGCCATACATGCTTGCGACAATCGACAGCAGATGGTTGGCTTGGTAGGGGTGCTCCCCAAGAGATAGGTGCAGCTGTGACATCTCTGCGGCGGAAATCCGGTCCGCTGCGCGCTTCCCGAATTTCGGAACGAAGTAATTATTCAAGACGGCGCGATAGTCGGCGGCGGTCCGCGGCTTTCGCTTCGGCTTGACGTGCTCATCGATGAACAGCTCCACCAGCGATGCGCCAGTCACGGTAGAATTCGACCGCGAGCGATCCTTGGCGGGGTCCTCGCCGGCCGCGACCGCACCGAGAATCGTCTTTGCTCTAGTGCGCGCCTCGTCAGGAGTGATTGCACCATGCCGCCCCAGGACGACATACCGTTTGGGAGCCCCGGGCCCAATCCCCCGAGGCCGATAACGAACAACGTAGGTCTTTGTCCCGCTTTCGGCGACCCTCAGCGCAAACCCTTTGAGCTCTGTATCCCAAACGAAATATCGACCCGGCCGAGGCACAGCGCCGTCAACCGACCGCTTGGTCAATTTGACCGCCGACTGCGCCATTCTGCCTTCCCTTGAATTCCGTGGAGGGTGACCGTATGGTGACCATCCGACCAGGACAATACTGGATATGGCATGACGACGCGAGTGAATTAAACAATTGATAATAAATAATTTAATGACAACCAATGATATTTGGTGATATTGCGTTATAGTGTTCAACTCTAATTCGTAATGAGGGGGTCGGGGGTTCGAATCCCTCTTGCGGCACCAAGACAGTCTAACATAGCGCCTCACGGAGGCGCTTTTTTATCGCAAAAGCAGCGGTCTAGGCATCATGGCGGAATATGGCGTCGCCTTGCGGCGCCTCGAAGTTGGGGTATCTGGGTATCGGAGCCGCAAAGCGGTGCCCTCAAAAGGCATTCGAAGCCGTGACCGCGCTCGCGCAGGCCGGCCAGTCGTGCCGCATTCGGCCGATGCGTTCGTCGACAAGAACGGCGTCTGCTACTGCGCCGATTGGAGCGGCGCCGGCTTGTATGTCATGGAATATTTGGGATGAGCGGTGGTGGCGATGTCGATATCGTTAGTGCCGGGGCGCGCAGCCAATGCGAGTCGACCGCTCGATCCCGAACCGGCGATCGGCGCTAGCGGCAACAAAGCGAGGTAGAGGCGTTCGATGGACCAGCAGGCGATGATTGCGACGCTCAAAAGCGTCTCGACGGCGACGATCACGACGCTCCTTTTGAAGAAAGGGCTGCGCAACATCTGGATGCGCGGTCCCCGCAACCTCCGGGAGGGTCAGCCTCGCCTGGCGGGACCCGCCTTCACCTTGCGCTTCATTCCCGCGCGCGAGGATATGGCCACGCCCGACGCCTGGTCCTCGCCGCGCTCGACGCGGGCCGCCATCGAGGCCATGCCTGAAGGATGCATCGTCGTCGCGGGCGCGATGGGCGTCGTGGACGCGGGCATTTTCGGCGACATCCTTTGCGCCCGCATGGCCAAGCGCGGCGTCGCGGGCCTCATCACCGACGGCGTCGTGCGCGACATCGCCGGCGTGCGCGCCACCGGCCTGCCAGTTTGGTCCCAGGGAACGGCTGCATCGCCGTCAATCGCGGGTTTGATGTTCGCAGGCTGGCAGCAGCCGATTGGATGCGGCGGGGTCGCGGTCTATCCCGGCGATCTCGTGGTCGCCGATCAGGACGGCGCGATCGTGATTCCGGCAGCCCACGCCGAGCACGTGGCCGTCGCCGGCCCGGAACAGGAGCGGCTAGAGGAATGGATCATGTCGGAAGTCGCCAAAGGCGTCCCCTTGCCCGACCTGTACCCGCCCGACGCCGTCACCCGCGCACGCTATGAGGCGAGGGCGGCCGAACAGCGGCAGAACGCCAACAGCAAGACGTGAAGGCGAACATGAAACTCGATGCGACGGCCAGGGGGGTCTACGCGATCGCCGTGACGCCCTTCGACCGGGAAGGCGACATCGACCGCCCCTCGGTAGACCGCATGATGGATTTCTATATCGGCTGCGGCGTCACCGGGCTTACGATCCTCGGCGTCATGGGCGAGGCGCCAAAACTTGAGGGCCAAGAGGCGTTGGCGCTGACCCGGCAGGTGGTCGCTAGGGCAGGCGCCCTGCCCATCATCGTGGGCGTTTCGGCGCCGGGCTTTGCGGCGATGCGGGCCTTGGCGCATGGCGCCATGGACATCGGCGCTGCCGGCGTCATGATCGCGCCGCCGTCCAACCTGCGCACCGACGAACAGATCGTCGGCTATTATCGGCAGGCCGTTGCTGCGATCGGACCGGACATACCTTTCGCCGTTCAGGATTATCCGCTCACGTTCCAGGTCGTGATGACGCCGAAGGTGATCCGCGAGATCGTCCGCGAGCTTCCATCCTGCGTCATGCTCAAACACGAAGACTGGCCCGGCCTGGAGAAGATTTCGGCCTTGCGGTCGTTTGAGGCGGAAGGTTCGATGCGATCGATCTCGATCCTATGTGGGAATGGCGGCCTTTTTCTTGATTTCGAAATGGAGCGCGGAGCAAACGGAGCGATGACCGGCTATGCGTTCCCAGACATGCTCGTCGAAGTCGTTCGTCTTTCGCAGAGCGGCGAACGTCACAGGGCCCACGATCTTTTCGACGCGCACCTGCCGCTCCTTCGATACGAGCAACAGGCGGGCATCGGCCTGGCGGTGCGCAAATATGTGCTGCAGAAACGCGGCGCCATCGCCTTCGACAGTCAGCGAACGCCGTCGGTCGGATTGTCCCAACGCGCAAAGGCGGAGATCGACTTTCTTCTGGAGCGGCTTGCGCGCACCGATAGCCGAGCGGCGCTGCCCGCGACTGCCGCATAAGCGCCGAGCCATCAAAACGACAACAGGCCCGCCGGGCATAACAGGGCGCGGCTCCTCAAGCCGAGCCAAGGAGCGGCGCCTGAGCGAGTTCACGATTTCCAACCGACAGGAGAGAGAAGCTCGATGAACCATCTTTCCGGCGCCGAGGCCTTCGTGCGCATGCTGCAGCTGCACGGCGTCAAGCATATTTTCGGCCTTTGCGGCGACACCAGCCTGCCCTTCTATGACGCGCTCTGCCGGCTCGACCATGGCATGACCCATGTCCTGACGCGCGACGAACGCTCGGCGGCCTATATGGCCGACGCCTATACGCGCGTGACGGGAAAAATCGGCGTCTGCGAGGCCCCGAGCGGCGGCGGCGCCACCTATCTGCTGCCCGGCGTCGTCGAGGCCAACGAATCCTCGATCCCCATCCTCGCCATCACCTCCGATATCTCCGTCTCCGGGCGCGGCCGCTATACTCTGACCGAACTTGACCAGAAGAGCCTGTTTCGGCCGCTCTCGAAATGGAACGCCGTGCTCGACCAGGCAAAGGATATTCCGCGCGCCATACGCGCGGCCTTCACGCAGATGAGTTCGGGCAGGCCCGGCGCCGCCCATATCGGCCTGCCCTTTGACGTGCAGGAGGGACCGGTCGACGAGGCGGACCTATGGGCCGACGAGCGCCTGGGCCGCTATCCCGCCCGACGCTTCGGCCCCGATCCCGCCGCAGTGACGGCCGCCGTCGAACTTCTCCTGCGGGCCAGCCATCCGCTGATCATCTGCGGCGGCGGCGTCGTCATCGCCGGCGCCGAGGGCGAGCTGCAGGGCGTCGCCGAATGGCTCAGCGCGCCGGTGGCGTCCACCATCAGCGGCCACGGAAGCATCGGCGACGGGCATCCGCTGGCGGTCGGCGTCGTCGGCAGCAACGGCGGCACGGCGCCGACGCGCGCGATCGTCGAAGCCGCCGATCTGGTGGTCTTCATCGGCTGCCGCGCCGGTTCCGTCACCACCGAGCGATGGCGTTTCCCGGCGCCGGGCCACAGCCGCATCATTCATATCGACGCCGATCCCGGCGTGATCGGCGCGAATTACAAGGTGGACGCGCCGATCGTCAGCGACGCGCGTCTCGCGCTCGCGGCTATTCTGGTCGAACTGTCGACGCGCGAGCGTCCGCAGGGCGCGCGCGAGCCGGCAATGGCCGCTGTTGCGAAGGCCAAGCAAGAAAAATTCGCGGCGTTCCGCAAGCTTGCCGCTTCGAACGAGACACCGATCCGTCCCGAGCGCGTGGTGGCGGCCCTCCAATCGATCCTGCCGGACAACGCCATCATCGTCGCCGACCCCGGCACGCCCTGTCCCTATTTCTCCGCCTACTACCAATTCAATCGCGCCGGGCGGCATTTCATTTCCAACCGTGCGCATGGCGCGCTCGGCTACGCGATGTCGGCCGCCGTCGGCGCCGCGATCGGCCGGCCGGGGACGAAGGTCGTTGCCGTGATGGGCGACGGCAGCTTCGGCTTCACGGTCGGCGAGTTGGAGACGATCGTCCGCCTTCGGGTCCCCATCGCCATGATTGTGATTTCCAACGCCTGCTACGGCTGGATCAAGGCGGGACAGAAGACCCGATTTCAGGAACGTTACTATTCGGTCGATTTCAACCGCACCGATCACGCCAAGGTCGCCGCCGCATTCGGGGTGAGGAGCTGGCGCGTGGAGGATCCGGCCGCGCTCCAAGGGGTGTTGCGAAAAGCGATCGAGGCGGCCACTTTGGCCGGATTGGGAGAAGGGTGGTAGTAGAACTTAATCATCGAACGACTCCCAAGTCGGGCGCGCCGCGGATTGCGATCGACGCCTGACGCTATTTAGCGCAAATCGTGAACTCTGTCGCTTGGCTCGCCCCGGTTAAGCCACGCGAGAATATCGCGCTTCCGGCGCGGCGCGGGTGAACGACGGGAACTAGGCGAAGGCCGACACTGCGCTGCTGGAACCGAGCCCAATTCGAGCCGCCCTTCGATCTCAGATCGAACGCCGCCGCATTTTTGGCGACCCGCAGGGGATTGCGGGGCGGCGGCGTCACGATCCAGGCGCCGAGGCGAATTCTGAATGTTCCAGCTGCCGCCTACGCGAGAAATGCGAATGGCACGGGAAGGCCGCCCTCTCAAACAGTCTCCCACGACAAATTCCCTGCTATCAGGGAAATTTACAGGGATTGGCGCGAAAAACTGCGACTGGAGCCGATTTCGCTCCGAAAATGGCCCACAAAATCAACGGATTTGGATGACAATTCCCTGCAAACCAGAACAGGGAATTAAATCGTCGCCGCAGGGATTTAATTGTCGCATTTCGTGGGTATCAGGGAAAATAGCGGCCCTTGCGCGATCCTCATCCGATCCTGACGAGCATCCGTTCGATTATGTCGACCGGCTGGGGTGCCGCTCCCCTAGCAGCCGGGGCCTTTATCGTGTTCATGCTGGCGCCGTCAGGAGTTATGCCAAATGGACCGACCGACGTACCGCCTGAGCTTCAGGCATAGCCCGGTCTACGAGGTCGGCGCTTATCTCCTTGTCTTGCTCACCAATCCGGGAGAGTGGACTACCCGAAGCGACGATTTGCACGCCTCCCTCTGCGCGAGGGCGCTTTGGAGTGGGTTCTTGGCGAATCGGGAGGATACGACGCCGATTACGGTCAAGCCGCAACATGTGTTTCGCGAGATCAAGCTCTTCAATCGGCACAGCCATTCCATTGTGAAACGATTGGCGGAAAGGCTCGTGGCAGGCCGCATGATGATTCCGTATCTGCTGCGGGCGGAACTGGGTCGCCCGCCGAAGCTGCCATCCGCCATCAAGCGACTGTCGGTCAACCAAATGGCGGAGTTCGTTCTGGATGACGCAGGGCAGAGCGACGTGAGCAATACAAAGCACCGGTTCTGGGCGCCAAGCCGTTCGGTCATCCACCTCGCCGCCGCGGCCACGACCGTCGTCAGGAGCTCCAGATGGAAACGGACATCGGCATCGACAGCTTTCTCGTCCGTCGCGAGCTGATTGAGGCGATCGTTCGGCGTGCTGAATTATACGAGCGCTTCATCGAGAAGGACCGCAGGATGCCAGTCAAGATCGAGAACCTGATCAAGGTTCGTCTCGCCTGCGCGGCTAGCTCGAGGTGCGTCAACACAGACGCCGTCCGCTTCGGGCGGATGGAATTTCTACCCAAGCAAGAAATTGACCCCTTCATCACAGCAGATTTACTCAATTGAACGCGCAGATTGTTCCGTCTCTCGTTTCACCGCGCAGACATCGGACACTAAGTCGACTTCGGCTCCTTTCGAGATCGCTTCAGTTGTCAAAATTGTTTCAATTTGACGAGCAACGTCTGCTGGAATTTTGATCTGCAGAACAAGATGAGCAATTTCTTTGTGCGGGAAATTCAGCAACGGTCCCTTTGAAGCCTTCATGACACGACTCCCAACGCCCAAGTCGCGACCTTAGTGAAGATGGACTGCTGCTAAGTTAGGAAGAATTGTGCAGGTCCGATCACCTAAGTCTCGCTCGGATAGTCAAGCTACCGCAACGTAAGACACCTATCACACTTTGAAAGCGCGATAGCCAATTAGTTGACGCCAAAATATCAAAAATTGATAAAAGACATAATTCTAAGTCACGTGAATCTAAAATTCGCTGCAGGACGTCCGTTCGGTTTTTTGGCAAAAACGTTTGACGGACGCGAGAATTTCGTCTGCGGATTTGGTCCATCGATAGGGCTTGGGATTTTCATTGTGGCGCTCGATGAAGGCGTGGATATCTGTTTCCAATTGCTTTGTTGAGGTATGG
>Ga0182024_10006701_pt1 | contig 25162 bp, 24 predicted proteins | sample P32metaG_FD_120480 | JGI IMG/M metagenome (GOLD analysis project Ga0182024, IMG submission 120480) | Permafrost microbial communities from Stordalen Mire, Sweden - P3-2 metaG (Illumina Assembly) | ecosystem: Environmental > Terrestrial > Soil > Wetlands > Permafrost | place: Sweden: Stordalen...
AGATACAGGCGAAGTTCTTCGCGCACAGATGGCGAAAAAGGCACCAGCCTGGTTTTGTGAAATTTTGTTTCATTGATCCGCAGAACGCCTTGGTCCATATCTGCATCCGCCAATCGGAGATGGCAACCGCATGAGACATGACGGGAAAGCATCCTCCGGCCTGTCTCCGGCAACTCCCGAAGTGGAATGGAGCGAAAATGAAAGAGTGAGACAGCGGCGGTGATGTCGCTGGCGGCTCTGCAATGAAGCGAAATTGAAACGGCGGGAATTGATGGAGTCAGGCGACTTCCGGCGGGGGCAGTCTGTGGTTTTGCCAGCGCAGGCACAGCCCGCTTGCGCGTGTAAGCTGCGTCGGTTTGTTTTCGGTTTGCGTTGTCATCTTATTCTCTCCTTGGTTGCGTTACCCTTTCGGGGACGCCAGACACAGCCCGAAAGGGTCATGCAAATCTTCAAGGAGAGTTTCTTCGGCAACGTCGAAAAATAATCGAGGCAGTTTCGCCGGTTAAAATTCGTCGGGTGTTTCAAAGCGGCGTAGCTGAAACCAAGATCAATTTCAAACTGCATGGACTAGATGCGGCATTCTGCTTTTGGCAGAAAGCAGCCGCTCATTGCAGGCATCAAACAAAAGGCCGTTTCGTTACTATGTCCCGATTGCGTCAGTCCGATTTAAGCGGCGTCAATTTCTCCACCGTCAGTCACAACCATCACAACTTTCAGCCTTGACCATAGCATCGCTTCGCCCCGGTCGCCGCAAGCCCGTTGGGCTTCTCCACTTCGTTACATCGAGTGCGGCTGGGTCGAGACGCGCTGCATGTGTCGGCGTCATCAAGGTCGTGAACGGTTCGCGGCCTCCTAATAAAAGGAGAAAAAAGATGACGCACCTCATATCTCAAGCTGACTTGGAACACCTCAATGAAACGGAACTGCACTTGAAATTACGCCAGATGTTCAACTCTCTGGCTGGATTGCCGCAAGCTTCGCAGGAATGCAAAGAGACAATCGCCACCGTTGAAAACATCAAGAAGGCTTTACGCAGCAAATTAAACACCCCGAAACCGTAACCGGCGAACAACCGAGCCGCGTTCCATCGAACGCGGCTCGGTTCGTTCTTTCAAACAATCAACTCGCTACTAGCATGACCGTGCTTTGCGCCTTCGCCTCGTAGTCCTCAAGGGACGGCGCGACGATGATGGCCTTCTTTGCATAGGCGCGGTGAATCGCCTTGCTGTTGTGTCCAAGCGCGGCCTGTGCGAAACGCTCCGGCATCCCGACGGTCTTTGCCCGCTCCGCCCATGCGTAGCGGTAGCAATGCAGGGTTACGCCGGACACGCCCGCCGTGTGGCAGCGGCGGCGGAAGCGGCTGGCGCGGTCGTTGGCCGTGAACTTGGAAAGGTTCGGGAACAAAACGCCGGTGGTCGGCAACTCGTTCAAAACCTTTTCCAACGCCCTGCTGATCGTGAACTGCGCCAGCGAGCCGGTTTTCATTCGGAAATAGGAAATCGTCCGGCTCTGCCAGTCAATGTCCTCGGCTTTGAAATTCACGGCGTCGCTCTGCGCCGCGCCGGTTTCCCAAAGCAATTCGAGATACAATTTCCATTCGGCCTTTTTCTCATTCGCCAGCACGCTTTGATGTTCCGCAAGCGTGATGCCGCGCCGGTCTTTCGGTTCGTATTTCGGCCACAGGTAGGGCGCGACAATCGGAATTGCAATCCAGCCAAGATGCACGGCGAAATTGTGAAGCCGTTTCAAAAACTCGTTAATGGAAACTTGGTTTTGTTTGAATATGGCAAAGAAATCGTCGGCGGTGGTTTCCATCAATTTCTTGTTCCGCAAGCCGTCAAAGGACGGTGACTTGAACACGCTGGCGTAACGTTCGCGGCTGCTCTCCTTGCCTCGGCTCTGCATCTGCTCCATGACAACCTGCCATGTGCGTTCCACAAAAGCGGGGTCGCTGGCCGTGAGATAAGCGCGGGCAAGGTGCAAGTTTAGCACCGGCTGCCGCTGCGCCGCGTTGCGGGCTTCTAACAGGCTCTTGGCCTCGGTTTCGTCCTTGGTTCGCAAACTCGTTTGCTTGCCGTTCGCGCTGTCTTGGATATAGAATACCTCTCCGCGACGGAACAGGGTGTATTTGGTTTTCATTTTGCATGGTTCTGAATCATGCAATAGAAACGTTGCCGCGCGTTGGTTTATCCAACGGCAGTAGGCGAGTTTCAGCGGGATTGTAGCCGGATAGTGGCGGATTGTTTTTCAACCCGCCGTCCTGCTGACAGAATCGCTGACAGTGGCCGTCCACTGGCTCAAGAAACCCTGCATTGGCGCGGGGTTTGTCAACTTGAACACAGATGGGCACAGATCAAACACAAATTTTTGACACGAATTTTGCGAATTGACGCGAATCCAAACACACGCCGGGGAATTGTAACCGCGAACCACGCCAAACACGCGAACTCGAATTCAAATGCGCTGAAGGAGCTATACTTGCGACCGATAATCGTTATGCGCCGTGGTTATTCTTGAAAATATGGCATCTGGCGGTTGCGGCGGCGATCTAGCTCGCTCGCGTAGCGCCGACCCAAGGTGGCGGCATTTTTCTGCATCCAAGCGGTCAAGGCCGTCTTGCCGGTGGGCGGCGTGGTCACATAAAGCAGTTTCTCCATCAGGCCGCGAATCTCTTCACGCGTGATAAAGGTGTCGCGCATAAATGTGCCCACCAGCTTCGCAAAACAAAACCCTATCCCCGGCGACACTTTTAACAAAGGCCGGGACCGGCCAATAGCCGCACCAACAGCCTTGACCAAATCCCGGTAAGTAAAAGTTTCCGGGCCGATGGCATTGATCACGGCATTTTCCGCCCGCACTCCCTCGACCACCGCCAAGTGAGCCAAGTCGTCCACATGAATCGGCTGCAGGCGATACTTGCCATCGCCGAAAATCGCGAAAAATGGAAACCGGCGCAGCGCCCAAGCGATGTTGTTAATGAGAATATCCTCGCGCCCGAATAAAACGGTCGGCCGCAAAATGGCATGGGAAAGACCGCTCGCCTGTAGCGCCTGCTCCAAGCGCGCTTTACCGGAAAAGTATTCCAGTGGAGAATCCACCGACGGATTGGTGATGCTGACATGCACCACGCGCCTCACTCCCGCCCGCCGCGCGGCCTCGAACAGCACCAGCGTATTCTTCACAGCCTGCGCATGGGTGAACAGCCGGTGATTGAAACGCACCCAGTAGGTGTTATACAGCACCTCCACCCCGGCCAGTGCCGCCGCCAGCTTGTCCGGCTCGTCAAATGCCAGCGGGAAAGCCCGAACCCGGTCGCCGAAAGGATTCGCCCGGTTCGCCGAATTGGTCAGGGTGACGACCGGTCGGCCTTGCGCCAGCAGCCGGGCCGCAATATAACGCCCGGAATAGCCAAACGCTCCGGTGACCGCATGAATGTTATTTTTCATATCTTTATTTTAGTTATTTCTGTGTTTTAAGAAATTATACTCCAAAAAAATTTACCGCAGCCAGCCGCGCAGCTTGGACGCCCATTTCACCAGCTTCACGCGCGATTCCAGCGGCATCCGCCGGACTTCCCCGAACCAGCCGTCCATCTGTTCAAAAAATTCCAGCATCTCCTTCATCCGGCTGGCCGTGTGTGCGTCAACCTCTGCGCCCTCGTTCACCAGCGCCTGGGTTTCCCGGAGCATTTTGAGCGTGGGATCCATCTCGCGCCGCTTGCGTTCGTCCAAGAGAATCTCAAATAATTGCCAGACATCCTTGATGGATTGGAAGTGTTCGCGGCGGTCGCCCATCACATGAACCACCTTGACGACCCCCCACGTTTGCAGCTCCTTGAGACTGTTGCTTACATGGGAGCGCGCCACCCCCAGCGTCTCCACAATCTCATCTGCCGCCATCGGCCGGGGCGAAAAGAAGAGCAGGGCGTGAATCTGCGCCACCATGCGGCTGATGCCCCAGTGTGCGCCCATCTCTCCCCAATGCAAAATCAGCTTCTCAATGACGGGATTTAGTTTCATTTCTGTTTTTACAGGAAATTAAAACAGATCAGGAATGCCGTCAAGCATTTGTCGCTGGCCCGGCACGATGGCGGGCCAGCCCCGGGCAAATTTCCGAAGAATCTTCGGTGCAATGTGATTCGTGTTCCTCGGTGGCAATCAGGTCTTTCCCTGACTTGACGCGGCGCGCATTCCTTCTATTTATTAGATATGCAACTCGACAAGTTCACTTTGAAATCGCAGGAGGCCCTGCAGGAGGCGCAACGCATCGCGCGGGAACATTCGCACCAGGAGATGGACGGCGAGCATCTGCTGCTCGCGCTGCTCGGCCAGAGCGAAAGCCTCGTGCCAGAGTTGCTCGCGCGCATCGGTGTGCCGGGGGCGAAACTCCAGCCGGATCTGGAAAAGGAGCTGGCGCGCCGGCACAAGATTCAAGGCGGCAACGAGCCTTACGCCGGACGCGATCTACAAAAGGCGCTCGACGCCGCGCAATCGGAGGCGGGCAAGCTCAAGGACGATTACGTCAGCACCGAACATCTGCTGATCGGCCTGCTCGACGAAGCCAGCCCGTCGCTCAAGAAAATCTTTGCCGCGCACGGTCTCAAGCGCGACGCGGTGCTCAAGGCGCTCGCGGAATTGCGCGGCAACCAGCGCGTGACCGACCAGCAGCCGGAAGGGAAATTTCAGGCGCTGGAAAAATACGGACGCGATCTCACGGCGCTCGCGCGGCAGGGAAAGATTGACCCGGTCATCGGCCGAGACGAGGAAATCCGCCGCGTGATGCAGGTGCTGACGCGCCGAACAAAAAACAATCCCGTGCTCATCGGCGAACCCGGCGTTGGCAAGACGGCGATAGCCGAAGGTTTGGCCCGGCGCATCGTCAGCGGCGACGTGCCGGAATCGCTGAAAAACAAGCGGCTCGTCGCGATGGATTTGAGCGCGATGATCGCGGGCGCGAAATATCGCGGCGAATTTGAGGACCGGCTCAAGGCGTTTCTCAAGGAGATCACGGCGAGCGAGGGGAAAATTATTTTATTCATTGACGAGCTGCACACCATCGTCGGCGCGGGCGCGGCGGAAGGCGCGACGGACGCGGCGAACATCATGAAGCCGCAGCTCGCGCGCGGCGAATTGCGCTGCGTCGGCGCGACGACGCTCGACGAATATCGCAAGCACATCGAGAAAGATCCGGCGCTCGAACGCCGCTTCCAGCCGGTGCAGGTGAATGAGCCGACGGTCGAGGCGACCATCGCGATTCTGCGCGGATTGAAGGAGCGTTACGAAGTGCATCACGGCGTGCGCATCCAGGATTCCGCGCTCGTGGCGGCGGCGAAGTTGTCGCACCGCTACATCACCGACCGGTTTCTGCCAGACAAGGCGATTGACCTCGTGGACGAGGCGGCCTCGCGCATCAAGATGGAACTGGACTCCAAGCCGACGGAACTGGACCAGCTCGACCGACAGATTTTGCAGTTGGAAATCGAGCGCACGTCGCTGGCGAAGGAAAAAGATCCGGCGAGCAAGGAACGGCTCAAGATCATTGACAAACAGGTCGCGAACTTGAAGGACAAATCCAAAGCTCTGACCGCGCAATGGCAGAACGAGAAGACCGCCGTCAATGCCGTCAGCATTGTGCAGTCGCAATTGGAGCAGGCGAAGATTGAGTTGGAAAAAGCCCAGCGCGCGGGCGATCTGAGCAAGTCGGCGGAGGTGCAATACGGCAAGATTCCCGATTTGGAAAAGAAGCTGGCGAAGATGGAAAGCGCCGCCGACACTTCGCCTTCGGCGAAGGGCGGAATTGCCCGCCCCACTTTGCTGCGTCAGGAAGTGACGGACGAAGACATCGCCAAGGTCGTCGCGGCGTGGACGCATATTCCCGTTTCGCGGATGCTCGAAGGCGAGCGCGAGAAGCTGCTCAAGATGGAGGAGCGTTTGCAGTTGCGCATCATCGGACAAAAGCAGGCGATCACCGCTGTGTCCAACGCTGTGCGTCGTTCGCGCAGCGGCCTGCAAGATCCGAACCGGCCGATCGGTTCATTTATTTTTCTTGGCCCGACCGGCGTGGGCAAAACGGAGACGGCGCGCGCGCTGGCGGAATTTCTCTTCGACGACGAGAGCGCGATGATCCGCATCGACATGAGCGAATACATGGAGAAGCACACCGTCGCGCGGCTCATCGGCGCGCCGCCGGGCTACGTCGGTTACGAGGAAGGCGGACAACTCAGCGAAGCCGTGCGGCGCAAACCGTATTCCGTGATCCTGTTCGACGAAATCGAGAAGGCGCACAGCGACGTGTTCAATGTGCTGCTGCAAGTGCTCGACGATGGCCGACTCACGGATGGTCAGGGCCGCACGGTGGATTTCAAGAACACCATCGTCATCATGACCAGCAACCTCGGCTCGCCGATCATCCAGGAATATTTTATGGACGGCCACACCGACAAATCCGCGCATCAGGCGATGGAAGACAAGGTGATGGCGGAATTGAAAAAGCATTTTCGCCCGGAATTTTTGAACCGCGTGGATGACGTGATTATTTTCCAGAGCCTCGATGAAAGTGAAATCGCGCGCATCGTGGAAATCCAGCTCGGCCGCTTGGAGCAGCGGCTCGCGCAGCAAAACCTCACGCTCGACGTGGACGCCGCCGCGAAGAAGCTGCTGGCGAGCGAAGGCTACGACCCGCAATTCGGCGCGCGGCCGCTCAAACGCGCGATCCAGGAACACCTGCTCGACCCGCTCGCGACGAAGCTGCTGGCGGGCGATTTCAAGCCGGGCGACAAGATCAAGGTGACGGCGAAGGACGACGAACTGGTTTTCCTGAAGAAATGAAATTACCGAGGCCAATTTTTTGAGTCGGATATTATGCCCATGTTGTTTCGCGACCTGAACGCAGCCCAGATCCTTGCCCTGGCCATCACGGCCGAGGAGGAGGACGCCCATATTTATCGCGATTTTGCCGAATCGCTCCGCGCGGATTTCCCGGCCACGGCTGAACTGTTCACCAAGATGGCCGCCGAAGAAGACGGTCATCGCCATCGGTTGACGGAACTGCATCGTCAGCGGTTCGGTGAACACATTCCGCTCATCCGCCGGCAGGATGTGAAGGGTTTTATCGCGCGCCGGCCATCGTGGTTCACGCAGACGCTCCGGCCCGAACATGCGCGCGACGAAGCGGCCTTGATGGAGATTGAATCGCGCCGCTTTTACGAGGCTGCCGCGCAGCGGACAACCGATGCCGGCGTCCGGCAACTGCTCGGTGATCTGGCGCAGGAAGAGCAGCGGCACGAGGACACCGCCGAGGAAATCACGGATGCCCAGGCCAAATCCGGCGCAATCAGCCACGAGCGCGAAGTCGCCCGCCGGCTGTTCGTGCTGCGCTTCGTCCAGCCGGGACTGGCCGGGCTGATGGACGGCTCGGTCTCCACACTCGCGCCTTTGTTTGCCGCCGCCTTCGCCACCGGCAACACGCTGGACACCTTCAAGGTCGGGCTGGCCGCCTCAGTCGGCGCGGGCATCAGCATGGGCTTCGCCGAGGCGATGTCCGACGATGGCAAACTAAGCGGTCGTGGCACACCTTGGGTTCGCGGGGTCGTCTGCGGTCTGATGACGACCATCGGCGGATTGGGCCACACCCTGCCGTATCTCATCCGCGATTTTCATCTCGCCACGACCATTGCGCTCGTGGTCGTGGCGGTTGAATTGGTGGTCATCGCCTGGATCCGCAAACGCTACATGGACACGCCGTTGCTCTCGGCGATATTCCAGGTCGTCGTGGGCGGCGTGCTGGTCTTTCTCGCAGGTTGGCTGATTGGAGCGGTCTGACATAAAGGAACATGGCTCGACCCGCTCTTGAAGGAATTGCTGGCGGGGAAATTCAAACCGGGGAGCAAATCAAATTCATCGCGCTGAAAGTTTCTTTTGCAGCTCGGTAAAAACCGATTCAGGCGAGATTTCCGCGAGGCAATGCCTTTGGCTGGCGCAGGCGAAGAGGTTGCCGTTGCAGTCGCAGCTTCCGCCGGTGAGCGTGAGATGCTTTTCGCCCAGCGGCGCCCAGCGCGCGGACGGCGTTGGGCCGAACAAGGAAATCGTCGGCACACCCAGCCCGGCGGCGAAATGCAGCGGGCCGGTGTCGCCGGAAATGAAAACGGCGGCCCGCGCCAGCACGGCGAGAAACAGCGGCAGCTCGGCCACCGGCGGCAAAATGACGGCGCCCGGCGCGAGTTTTTTCAATTGCGCCATCAACGCGGATTCGCGTTCGCCGCGCGCGGTGGTGAACACCAGACGCAGTCCGGCGACGGTGGCAAGCTGATGCAGCTTCGCCCAATGCGCCAGCGGCCATTCTTTTTTAGGCTGGCTCGAGGCGACGTGGCAAATGACGGCGCATTCGTCCGGCAGAATTTGCTTTGCGGCATCCGCCAGCGCGGGATCGGCGTGAAGCTCTGATTCCAGCGAGCGCGGCAAGGCGATTTGCCAGCCCGATAAAAGCTGCGCCAGCCGGACGGATTCGTGCGGCAGATTTTTTTCCGGTGCCACGCGGTCGGTGTAAAGAAACTTCCGGCCAATGAACCCGCCGCGCTCCGCCCAGCCGAGCCGGCGTCGGGCACCGATGAAGAAACTTAAAATTGCACCGCGGTCGTTGCTGGCGAAATCCACCGAGCGGTCAAAATGCTCGCGACGCAAAGCGGAAATTAGAGGCCAGGTTTCTCGCAGGCGCGCGCGGCCGCGTTTGCGCGGCATGGCCCAGACACGCGTGAGCCAGGGCAAATGCTGGAACAGCGGCGCGAGCTCAGCCGGCACGAGCAGGTGGATTTCGCTTTGCGGAAATTGTTCGCGGAGCGCGCGGAGCGCGGGCATGAGCAAAACGGCGTCGCCGAAGTATTTGAATTGCAGCGCGAGGATTTTTTCAGGCCGGGCGCTCACGAGGCGAATTGCAGTTCGTAAAGTTTTTGATAGGTGCCGGCGCGCCGGACGAGTTCGTCGTGCGTGCCAGTTTCGACAATTTTTCCCTGGTCCAGAACGACAATCAGGTCGGCGTGCAAAATGGTCGAGAGCCGGTGGGCGATGCAGATCGTGGTGCGGCCTTTCATTAGCTCGTCGAGCGCGGCCTGCACGGCGCGTTCGGATTCGGTGTCGAGCGCGCTGGTGGCCTCGTCGAGAATCAGGATCGGCGCGTTCTTCAAAACGGCGCGGGCGATGGCGAGGCGCTGGCGCTGGCCGCCGGACAGCACGACGCCCTTTTCACCGATGATGGTGTCGAAGCCTTCGCGTTTTTCCGCGATGAATTCGTAGGCATAGGCGTGCTTCGCGGCGACAATGATTTCATCGTTGGTCGCGCCAAGCCGGCCCACCTCGATGTTCCGGCGAACGGTGTCGTTGAAAAGAATATTTTCCTGTGCGACGACGGCGATCTGGTTCCGCACATCGCGGGTGGCGACCTCGCGCAAGTCCACGCCGCCGATTTTCACCGTGCCGCGCGCCGGGTCGTAAAAGCGCAGGAGGAGGTTGGCGAGCGTGGTTTTGCCGGAGCCGCTGGAGCCGACGAGCGCGACAAGCTGGCCGGCCTTGACGGTGAGATTGATGTTGCGCAGCACCGGCTTTTCGCCGTAGTTGAAGTCGAGGTTTTGAAATTCGATGTCGGCGTGCGAGGCGTGGAGCATTTTCGGCTGGGCCGGCTCGGGCACGGAATTTTTCGTGGCAAGCAGCTCGAAGACGCGTTCGGTGGCGGCACGGGCCTGGACGACCTGGTTTTGCAGCCGGGTCAGATTTTTCAACGGCTGGTAGATGTAAACAAGGGAACCGAGCAATTGGAGGAAATCTGTGGCCTTCATGTGTTGGCCCGAAGAGAAAATCAGATAGGCGAGCATCAGGGCGATACCACACGCGCCAAAAAATTCAATCAGCAGACTGGGCATTTCCGTGGCGCGGGTGATGCGCATGATGAGATTGACGGAACGACGGGCGGTCTCGCGGAATTTGTCTGCGACGATTTTTTCGAGGTTGTAGGCCTTAATGACGCGGTGGCCCGTGAATCCTTCGGTCATGGTTTGCATCAGTTCGGCGATCTGTGTCTGCGCCTCGCGGCTGGACCGGCGGATTTTACGGCTGTAAATCGCGATGGGCACAATGCAGACCGGAAGCACGATGATGGACAGGAAGGTCAGCCGCGGCTGCTGAACGAACAAAAAAACCAGCACGCCGATGAGTGAAATCGGGTCGCGCACCACGACCGAAACGACGTTCGTCAAAATCGTCTGCAACGCCTGCGTGTCGCTCATTACGCGTGAGACGAGTTTGCCGGTGGCGTTCTCGGTGTAAAAGCCGGCGGAGAGATTCAACAGGTGGGCGAACAGCTTTGTCCGCAGATCGGCGACCGCGTGGGTGCCGGTCCATTGCAAAAAATACACATTCAAATAGCCGGACACGCCGCGCAGCAGTGAAATGATTGGAATCAGCGCGATCAACACCCAAACCGTTGCGCGGTGCTCTTGCAAACCCTGACTCAAGCTGTCGCGCACATTAAAAAACCAATCTTGAACGAATACCGGCAGATGCTTCAGCGGCAAGCCCGCGTCGTCGGCTTTTGCCGAGGGAAAGACGGCGGCATAAATCAGCATTGCTGTGCCAATCAGCAGCGGGCCGATGAGGCCGCTGATGACGCCGGTCAGCACGCCGAGAAACAGCCGCAGCTTGTAGGGCCGCGCGAGCTCCCAGATTTTGCGGAGGAAGTCAGTCATGTGGCCTTATTTTGACAACGACGGCGGAAAGTGAAAGTTTTGTTTTCAACTTGGCACGACTGGAGGCCTTCTTTAGCTTCACCGTCATATTACGATGATTTACGACTGCTTCACTTTTTTCAACGAGTTGGAGTTGCTGGAACTGCGGCTGCATGAACTCGCCGGGGTGGTGGACAAATTTGTGCTGGTCGAGGCAACCCGGACGCATACAAACAAACCCAAGCCGCTGCACTATCAGGAAAACCGCGCGCGCTTCAGCGCGTTTCATGATAAGATCATCCACGTCATCGTGGATGATCTGCCACAATCGGCCGACGCATGGATACCGGAAAATTTCCAGCGCAACTGTGTCGCGCGCGGCCTGACCGGCTGCCGACCCGATGATTTTGTGCTGGTGTCCGATCTGGATGAAATCCCCCGCGCCTCGGTGGTGGCGGAGATGACCCGCAAAATCCCTTTCCACGACAGTCTATTTTCCAACACTGTCCACGACGCGCTGAATTCGCGGTTGGTCAACAGCGTTTTTCACCGCCGCGGCTTCCGGCGGCGGCTGCGGCTCAATCATCCATTCATTTGGCGGTTTCAGCACTCAACCTACCGCTATTTCATGAACTGCAAGTCGCTGGTGCCGTCATTCAGCTATGGCACGGTGATGCTGCGTTACCGCGATTTTTCCACGGCGGAAGAGATGCGGCACAGCGGTTACAAGGTCGTGCCCGACGCCGGCTGGAATTTCACCTGGATGGGCGGCGTGGAACGCATCCTCGCCAAGATTCGCGCCTTCGCGCATCAGGAGCGGAACCAGCCGCAGTTCACCGATCCGGCGCGCATCCGGAAATTGATTGAGCAGGGACACTACCTGTTTGACGACTCAAACCAGCTCCAGTTCGTGCCGTTGGATGCGACGTTTCCGCGCTACGTTTTGGAACATCCCGAAAAATTTTCCAACTGGGTCCATGCGGTTTGAACCGTGAGAACCTTCACCCCTCTAACTTGAAATGCCCGGCGCACCGACAGCGGCGGATTTTTTTCCGCGCACCCGCGCCGCAAAGAAAGTCATGGTGCTCGACCTCGGCTTTCTTGGCGACACCGTCCATCTGCTGCCCGCGCTCTGGATGGTGCGGCAGGCATATCCGCAAGCGGAACTGCATGTGGCGGTTTCCACCCACGTCACTTCACTCATGGACTGTGTGCCGTGGGTCAACCGCACCTGGGGCTATATGCGGTTTCCCCGTCATGCGACGCTGCGTGAAAGTTTTCAAATGGTCGCCGCGCTCCGGCGCGAAAAATTCGACGTGCTCATCAATCTCAACGGCTCGGACCGGTCCAGCTGGCTGACCTTTTTAAGCGGTGCGAGCGAACGGCTGGGCCGCATGCCGGGCGACGGCGGTCCGCCGTTCTGGCGGCGGATGTTCACCGCACACGTCGAGCATCCGTTCAAGCCGGAGCCGGTTTATGTCCAGCGCTGCCGCTGCCTGGAAAAAGCCGGCTTCCCACCCGCCCCGCCGGAGTTCCATGCGGAAATTGCAGCAGAGCATCTGCGCGCGGCGGAAATTTCCGAAGCCGACACCGGAACGTATTTTCACGTCAGCCCGTTCACCACCGCCGACTACAAAGAAATGCCGCCGGCACAGACGGCGGAATTCATCGCCGGGCTGGGGGAAATTTTCCCGGAGAAAAAAATCGTCCTCTCCTGCGCGCCGACGGAACGTGAGCAGAAAAAAATGACAGAGCTGCTGGCGTTGCTGCCACACCGGCCATGGCGTGTGCTCGCCGGCAACCTCAACCTCACGCAGATTGCCGCCGTCATCCAGCACAGCGCGCTGCATTTTTGCGGCGACACCGGCACGCTGCATCTGGCCGCCATGACCAGCACACCTACCGTCGCCTGGTTCTGGCCCAACCCCGCCCTGCGCCAGTGGATTCCTGTCGGCGAAAAATACCGGGTCATCGTCGGCGAAAATGAACCGGGGGCGCGGTATCTGGGACGGATTGACGCCCAGGAACTGGTCCTCGCCGCGCAATCCATTCTGGCTGGTGGCCGGCGGAAGGTATAAACTGCCGGCGAAAAATAATTTGATGAACTCGCCGGCCAAACTGCCCGTCTCCGTCTGCCTCATCGCCGGCAACGAGGTGTTGCGCCTCGGCCGCACCTTGCAAAGTGTCGCCGGCTGGGCCGCCGAGATCATCGTGGTCATCAATCACGATGTGAACGATGGCACGGACAAAATTGCGGAATCTTTCGGTGCCAAAGTTTTTCGTGAACCATGGAAAGGTCACATCGCCCAAAAAAATTCCGCCGCGCAAAAGGCGGGGCAGCACTGGCTCCTGGGTGTGGACGCCGACGAAGTCGTTTCGCCGGAACTACAGGAGGAAATTCAACGGTTGTTCGCCGGGCCGGAAAAATTCCGGGGCTTCAACGCGTTTCGTTTTCCGCGCTGCACGTTTTACTGCGGCGGCTGGATCCGCCACGGCGACTGGTATCCCGACCATCAAATCCGCTTGTGGCGGCGTGGCACGGCGCGCTGGGGCGGCGTGGACCCGCACGACAAATTGCTCGTGAGCGGATCCGTCGGCAGCCTGCGAGGCGACCTGCTGCACTACAGCATGGAAAGCATCGAGCACCAGATTCAAAAAACCATCCGTTACGCCGACGAATTTGCCGCGACCTGCCGCGCCGAAAACCGGCGCATCACCTTTTGGCAACTGCTCATCCGCCCGCCGTGGCGGTTTGTTCGCGCCTACATTTTCAAACTGGGTTTTCTGGACGGCTGGCGCGGCTTGAGTGTCGCCTGGATGACGGCGTTTTACACGTTTCTCCGCTACTTCAAGGCCATTGAAGCGCAAAATCGCAAGCTGCCGTCCTAATGACTTTGCCAACATCCAAGCCACCGACCTTGCTGCTCTACGAACCGCGGACGGAGGGCCATCACCTGGCGTGGCTGAGCCTGATCACGGAAGATTTGTGCAGCGGCGGCTACCGGCTGACGTTGGCGGCGGATTTGCGGCCCGGCACGGAAGTCAAGCTGCGCGATCATCTCGGCCGATTTTACGACGAGGTAAAATGGTTCAACGCCTACGACGCCAACGGCCGGCGGCACCTCGGCGGCAAGGCCGAGTCGGTCGCGTATTGCCTGGAACAATCCGGCGCGGAAAATGTTTTCCTCTGCACGCTGGATGAAATCGCGTCGTCCTGCTGGCGGCGCGCGGCTTTCGGTTTAATGCCGCCGGCCAGTTTGCGCGGCCGGATGGGTGGCATTTATCACCGTCCGCGTTTTATGGCCGCGCCACGCTGGTCGCCCAACCGACTGATGAAAGAAGCCGGATTTCGCCGGCTCCTGCGGCAACGCTGGTTGCGCCAGCTTGTTTTTCTGGATGAATTTCTGGCGCGCGACTGCCAGGCAGAATACCCCGGCGACCCGTTTTTTTTTCTGCCCGACCCATGTCTCGAAATGTCCGGCGGCACCGCGACTGATGCGCGCCGGCAATTGGACTTACCGTCTGATCGCCGCGTATTTTTGTGCTACGGAACCGGCGCCCGCCGCAAAGGCCTGCACCTCGCCGTCGAGGCGTTTCTAAAATTGCCGGCCGATTCACCGGCGTTTTTGCTGTGCGTGGGCCGGCAAAATTTTGACCGTCAGACGGAGGCCGGAATGAAGCAGCTTGAAGCCCATGGCCGCGCCCGCCTCATCAACCGCTACGTTTCCATGGCCGAGGAAAAATTAAGCTTTGCCGCGTGTGACATGGTGTTGTTGCCGTATGTCGGCCACTTCGGCATCAGCGCCGTGTTGTCGCAGGCCATGGCGTCGAACAAACCGGTCATCGCCTCGGACGAACAATTGCTGGGCCGGCTGGTGCGGGAACATCAGCCTGGGCTGCTGTTCCGTTCCGGTGATGCCAGGGCGCTGCGACAGGCGATTCAAACTGGGCTGACGGCTTCGGCCGAAGACTGGTCACGGTGGCGAACGGCGGCGCGGATTTATGCCACACAGCACAGCCGGGCCGCGTTTCGAAACGCGCTGCTGACAGCCATGGCACCGGCCGGCAATCTGCCATGACGCCCGTCAAAAACATCCTGGCCATCCGCCTGACGGCCATGGGCGACGTGGTGCTGACGCTGCCCGCCGTCCACGCCCTCCGTGAAAATTTTCCGTCCGCCAAAATTTCTTTTCTCACTACGAAGGAAAACGCCGCGTTGCTGCAAGGTTTCCGGGATGTGGATGAAACCATCACGATGGACCGCGCCGCGTTCCGCAGCGGTAATCCGGCGTGGATGGGCGGGGAACTTTTCGGGCTGCTGCGCCGGCTGCGCGCGGGAAAATTTTCGCTGGCCGTGGACTTGCATGGCAATGGCGAAAGCGCATGGCTGACGCGGCTCACCGGTGCGCCGCAACGCTGGCTGCAGGCCCATCGCGCCGGACGCGGTTGGGCTTACACCCGGCAAACCGAACCCGGCCCGCGCGTTCAGCCCGCCGCCGCCCATCTCCACCTGCTGGAACAATGTGGATTGAAAGTTGGCGCGATCCGCAATGATTTTGTCCTGCCAGAAACTGCGGTCAGCGAAGCCCGCGCCTGGTTTGCCGCCAATGGGTTGGATGCGACCCAGCCCACGATTTACATTCAGCCGTTCACCAGCGCGCTGCACAAGAACTGGCCGCTGGAAAATTATCTCGCCGTCGCCCGGCACTGGCGATCGGCCGGCGTGCAAATCATCCTGGGTGGTGGACCTGACGACCGGGCAGCGCTGGAACCAGCCCGGCGGGAAAACTTCGCGGTTTCCGCCGGCGTGTCCTTGCTGGTCACCGGCGGCCTCATGCAATTGTCCACGCTGGTGCTCGGCGGCGACACCGGCGCGCTGCACCTGGCCGTCGCGCTCGGCAAAAAGGTTTTGATGCTCATGCACCGGGCCACCTCCGGCTGCCCAGTGCCGTTCCAGCATCGGGACTGGATGGTTGTGGCACCTCGACCAGATGCCATAGTGGAAATTCCGGTGGCCGAAGTCATCGCTCGTTCCGAGGCGATGTTGGGGTAATAACCAGCCCCACCGGTGAAAAACCGGCAATTTTTCTCGGCTCCCAAATAATTTTGCTCATTCAAAGAAAATTTTTCCGAAGTTCCAAGTGCAACCGAGATTTTTTCCACCGATAAGGCCGGCGTCATTCGACGAGTTCAAAGGCAAAACCATCAAAGTTCGCCGGCCAACCTTCAAAGGAAAACGGAGGATTGGGCGTGTTTTCGGACAGACAAGACCAGCCGGTTTGAAGAGAATTCAAAGTGCGAACATTTTACAACGTCATTTTTCTGATTTTTTTGCGCTGTCGTCGTCGTAGAACTGCAACGGCAACCGAAAACAGGCGTTAGGTTCGGCATATTTTTACAATCTTTCTACGGAGATATTCGACATGCCTTGAAAAATACTTGTAAACCAAATCTTGATCCGACATGCGAAGTTCTTCCCATTTGACATCAGGGTCTGCTGCCAAACCGTGAGATAAGTCCACGCCGGTCAAGCATCTGACTTCATTTACGTTTCCCACAGGGCCATTAATCCGATTAAGATCAATAGTCGCATCAATACAGAGGCTTTCCCGGTTCACAAACGCCAGATAGCCACGGCTGGCCAATCTTTTTTCTCTTTTGGCATGTTCCGAATATCCAACGATATAATGATCCTTCGTAACCGCCAGTCCTTTGGTGTGGTGGCCGGGGAATCTCCGCCGGTTGATGACTGACTCGGTGGCTACGTCAATCACAACAAAATCACCGCGACCTGAAGCGTTGTAGGCAATTATTCCACCGTCTGTAAAAATATTGTGGCAACCGGTGTCCCATGTGGGAAATCTGGTAATTTCCTTTATCGCGCCATTGATATGTTCCAAGACGCATATTTGGGAGCTGGTCTTCCCTCCGTTGTGAAGCATCACAAGCATCTTCGTTTCTCCCATGGGAAAAACGGAATTAACATGATTCACATCACTGGAAAATCCGCCAAAACGGTATCCGCCGAAGTATTTTCCATCTTGAATCAGACTGATTTCATTAAAACCCGTATTGGCCACCAGCGCGATGTTTCCCTGTCGGGCAACCTGATGAACGTCTTTATACTCCCCGCTGGGTATAAATTCCTCTTTCTTCTCCAGAAAAGAATTCTCGTCTGAATGGGAATAAACCGTTATGGCATTTTCTTCTCTGGTCATGGTCGCAACATGCCCTTCCGGCCACAGGCAAATCCCATAATGATAGCCAGCAATGGGAGTAATGCTTTTCAAATTAAAATCCGTCCCCAAAACCACTTCTAGTAAAAATGAATGTGTTGACACCAGCAATTTCATGGAAAAAATTTTAGCGAGTCATTCGCAGCCTGCAAAGTCGGTAGTTTAGGCCATTCTATTTCACCAACTGATAATGTTTCTTGTCGAAACGGAAGCCAAAAGTCCTCTCCAGCCACATCATCCGCCGGTGCTTCCGCTCGCGGGAGGTCAGTTGGTGCTTTGGATCGGCTTGAAAAAAACCTTCCGCTGGCGGCAACCAGCTTTGCACCGCTTGGGGATGCGTGCCGGCGAACGGCCTTAGCACCGCCGGATCAATTTGAGCATAGTCTATCTTCGGCAACGTCCGGTCATCCCAAAATTTGTGCGTCGCCGCCGTCTTGAGATCCATCTGCACCTCGCTGCGCACCCAGCCGTAGTGAAAAATCGTCACGCCGGTGTGCGCCGCGCGCGGGTGGCGCGATTTTTTATGGCCGTCAATTACGTTGAAAAACAACGCCTCGCTCGACCACGCGGGAATCGTGTTACGGATGACCCTGACTTCGCTGCGATACCAGCCCGGCGACCACGCGATGGTGTTTTTGTTCCCGTAAAAATGCAGATAGTCGAACGCCAGCGCCTCGACACGCTCGTCGTTCAGATGTTTTTCCATTGCCGCGCGGATTTTCGGCAGGTCGTTTTCGTGCAACACCTCGTCGGCTTCGAGATAGAACGCCCAGTCACCGGTGCAATTGAAGAGCGCGATGGATTTCTGCTGGCCATAGACAAAGCCGCCCACGCTGTAATCACCGCGCATCCGTTCATTCCATTGCGTCGCGAGGATGCGGATTTTGGGGTCGCCGATCTCGCGCACGAGCTTTTCCGTGTCGTCGTCGCATGGGCCAAGCGCGATGACGAATTCATCCACCAGTGGCAAAATGGAGCGGATGGACGCGACGAACGGATAGCCGAGCTTCCGGCTGTTGCGCAAAAAGGTGAACCCGCTGACTTTCATGTCACGATGCTAACGCGCCGCCGCTCAATCGCCGAACAATTTTTTCAGGTGCGCGCGCGCGGCGTCCTCGCGGGAAAGCTTCACTTCCTTCGGCTCCCATTTGCGGCGGGCGAATTCAAAATACTCGCAGAAGTTGCCGGCGGCCTTTTCCAGCACCGGCTCCGCGCGGCGTTCGCGGCATTGCTGCGCCACGCGCGGATCGTAGCTCGTGCAGTTCAGGCACACGCGTAGGTCGGCGCGGCATTTCATGCACACTTCGCCGCGGCCGGGATTGCCGGAAATCACCCAGGGTTCACCGCAGTTGTGGCAATGTCGGGTCATAAGGATTTACGATTGATGGTTTGCGATTTACGATTGCCATAAGAATAATGGCATCAATTGTAAAATGAAAACCAATCCGTCTATCCTGCGACCGATCCTCAAGCCCGCCGTCATCGTCGGCGCGCTCGGCTATTTTGTGGATGTTTATGATTTGATCCTGTTCACCATCCTGCGCATTCCCAGCCTGAAGGGCATGGGCTATTCCGGCGACCTGCTGGTCAGCCACGGCATCCTGCTCTTGAATTTGCAGATGCTCGGCATGCTGGCCGGCGGCATTTTCTTCGGTATTCTCGGCGACCGCGTGGGCCGCGTGGCGCTGCTCTTCGGTTCCATTCTGCTCTACTCCATCGCCAACATCGCCAACGGCTTTGTCCATTCCATCGAGACTTATGCGCTGTGGCGGTTCGTCGCCGGCTTCGGGCTGGCGGGCGAACTCGGCGGCGGCATCACGCTCGTCACCGAAATTTTGCCCAAGGCCTTGCGCGGCTATGGCACAACGATTATTTCTACCGTTGGCGTGTTTGGCGCGGTCATCGGCGGGCTGGTGGCGCAGCGCGTGGAATGGCGCACGGCCTATTTCATCGGCGGCGGCCTCGGCCTGGTGCTGCTCGTCCTCCGCTTGAGCGTGGCGGAATCGGGAATGTTCAAACAACTGCGCGCCGGCTCCAGCGGGGTATCGCGCGGCAATTTTTTAATGCTGTTCACCGATGCCAGACGCTTCCTGAAATATCTCCGCTGCATCCTCATTGGCCTGCCGCTGTGGTGCATTGTGGGCATCCTCGTGGCTTTCTCGCCGGAAATTTCCAAAGCCTTGGATATTCAGGGCGAAGTCAAAGTCGCCCAGGCCATCGCCTTTTGTTATCTCGGCATCACCTTCGGCGGCTTCGCCAGCGGCTATTTCAGCCAGTTGCTGCAATCGCGGCGGAAGATTCTTTTCTTGTTTCTCCTCTTCACCGCCGCCGCCATGACGGCTTATTTCCTCACAGCCCGCCAATCCAACGGCACCTTTTATTTGGTCATCCTGCTGCTCGGTTTCGGCGTCGGCTACTGGACGGTGTTTGCCACCATCGCCGCCGAGCAGTTCGGCACCAACATCCGCGCCACCGTGGCCACCACCGTGCCGAATTTTGTGCGCGGCGCGACCGTGCCGCTCACGCTGGCGTTCAACCACCTCAAGCCCGCGTGCGGCATCGTCGCCTCGGCGGCAGTAATTGCCTTCGCCTGCGTCATCATCGCCCTCTGGGCCTTGCGCGGTTTGGAGGAGACTTATGACAAGGAACTGGATTATCTGGAGCCGGTTTGATCGAGATGCTGTTTGTTGCCGGCAAGTTTTGAGTTTTTAATTTTAAGTTTTTAGTTGGATTTTGGTTTCTGAAACTCAAAACTAAAAATTAAAAACTGATGAAACTCGGCATCTTTGGCGGCTCGTTCGACCCGATTCACCTCGGCCATCTGCTCGTGGCGCAGGCGGCGGTGGAGGAACTCGGGCTGGACCGGCTGTTTTTCATCCCGGCGGCACAGTCGCCGTTCAAGCCGGAAAACCGGCCCACGCCGGACGCCATCCGCCTGCAGCTGCTCCGGCTCGCGCTCGCGGGAAAAATAAATTGCGAGGTGGACGACCAGGAAATCCGGCGCGGCGGCATTTCCTACACGGTGGACACGCTGCGGGCTTACGCAAAACATTTTCCCGGCGCGGAACTGTTTTATCTCATCGGCGCGGACAACGTGCCGAAGCTCAACGAATGGCACGAGCCGGCGGAACTGGCGCGGCTGGTGGAGTTCGTGGCGATTCCGCGGCCGGGCGGCGCGGCGACGGTTTTCCCGCCGCCGTTTCACGGGCGGGTGCTGCGCGGTTTTCCGTTCGCCGTTTCGTCGTCGGAAATCCGGGCGCGGGTCAAGGCCGGTCTGACGATTGAGCACCTGGTTCCCGCCGCCGTGGCGGAAGCCATTCACGCGGCCAAGATTTTTGTTTGAATTTTAACCGTGTCCATCCGCGCCCATCTGTGGTTAAATTCCCCGTGAATTATGGATTCTAAAAAACTGGCGCAGCTCTGCCGCGATTTTGCGGACAACAAAAAGGCGGAAAACATCGCCGTGCTCGACGTGCGAAAACTTTCGTCCGTGACGGATTTTTTCGTTATTGCCACCGGCACGAGCCAGCCGCACCTGCGCGCCATCGTCGAAGAAATCACCAGCCGGCTGCGTGATGAGCATGACCTGCGCCCTGCCCGCATAGAAGGCATGGTCTCCGGTGCCTGGGTGGTGCTGGATTATTTCGACGTGATTGTCCACGTCATGCACACGGAAACGCGGGCGCGCTACGATCTCGAAGGGCTTTGGGGTGACGCCAAGCCGTTGGCAACCGCCAAGCCGAGAAGGAAAAAAACTCCGGCGAAAAAGTAATCCGCCGGAGTTTGTAACAATTAAATGCCCGCCTCGGGCGCGGGAGCCTTGGGCGGAATTTCGTCGGCCGCCTTGGCCATCTCGTCCACGAGCTTCTTGAACTCGGCCAGCCCGGTGGACGGAATGATGATCGTGTCGCGCCGGCCACCGACATCTTCGGTGATGCGCAGGAACCGGCCGCGCGGATTTTCCTTTAGCGTGAACACAAAGTTCTTGCGTTCAATCTGGACTTCGCCGGTCTTAAGCGTGTCTTCATTGACCGGCGGACGCGGTTGCATGTTGTATTTTGGAGCTCCGTAGCCCTGTGACTGATAGGGGCGCCGGCCATAAGGCGATGGACGTTCGTTTGATATCATAAACCCGTTAATTTTCTGCTTCGCAATTTCTACTTCGCAATTAAGTTCTGCCGATTTTTCGAAAATGTCAACCGACAAAATGTCTGGCCCCACCCATTGGAAACAACATCTTCATGCGGTTGCCGGCAAAGCTGTTTGTCCACTGGACTTTGCTCCGGGCTAAAGAATGTTCGCCGCCAGTTCGGCCAGTTCGGACCGCTCGCCCTTTTGCAGCTCGATGTGCGCGGCAATCGCCTGGTCGCGAAACCGGCTGATGACGTAGTTGAACCCGTTCGATGACGAGTCCACATATGGATTGTCAATCTGATACGGGTCGCCGGTGAAAATGATTTTCGTGCCGCTGCCAACGCGCGTGACGATGGTCTTGGCCTCCAGCGGCGTCAGGTTTTGCGCCTCGTCAATGATCATGAACTGATTCGCGATGCTGCGACCGCGAATGTAGCTCAAAGCCTCGACGACAATCGCACCACTCCGCATCAAATCGGCGGCGCGACGATGGTCGTGGCCCATGTTCAAGTCGCTCAACATCTCCAGCGCGTCATGAATTGGCTGCATCCACGGCGCGAGTTTCTCCTCCAGCGAGCCGGGAAGAAAGCCGAGTTCCTTGCCCATGGAAATGGTCGGGCGCGCAACGACGAGCCGGCGAAATTCCCGGTCGTTCACCACGCGTTTCAAGCCGGCGGCCATCGCCACCAGCGTTTTGCCCGTGCCGGCCTTGCCCATCAGCGTCACCAGTTTCACGCGGTCGTCGAGCAACGCGTCGAGCGCAAAATGCTGTTCGCGGTTGCGCGGCTTGATGCCCCAGACGCCTTCGCGGCAGTCGAGAATGGGAATTAATTTGGTGCCCGTCGCATCCACTTTGGTCAATGCAGCTTTTTTCGGATTCGCTTCGTCGGTCAGCGTGCAATATTCGTTCGGGAAATATTTCTTGCTGCTGTCGAGCACAAGTTCGCCCTTGGCGCGGAACGCGGCCATTTTGTCCGCCGATACCGTGAGATCCACCATGCCGGTGTAAAGGTCGGTGATAAACACGCGGTCCGTTTCGTAATCTTCCGCCATCACGCCGATGGCGTCAGCCTTGATGCGCAAGTTGATGTCCTTGGAAACCAGGATCGTCGCGTTTTTCGGCTGCGTCTTTTGGATGCCGGCCGCGAGCGCCAGAATCCGGTTGTCCACCGAATCCTTGGGAAAAATCGTGTCGCCATGGCCGTTTTTTTGGAATGCGATTTTGAGCTTGCCGCCGTTTGGCAGCGCCACACCAGCGCTCAAGCTCCCCTCGCCGCGAAAACCGTCGAGCATCCGCGAAACCGTGCGCGCGTTGCGGCCCAGCTCGGTGGACTCGCGCTTGAAACGGTCAATCTCCTCGATGACCTCAATCGGCACGAGGACATTGTGTTCCTTGAAATTGACGAGCGAGTTTGGGTCATGGAGGAGAACGTTGGTGTCGAGTATGTAATTTTTCACGTTAAAAAAGACGGACGGGGGAGTTGCCGCCGGGATGGCGGTGTTCGTTTGAATATTTGAACAGCGTTGTCAAAATAGCCCTGAAACTTCCATTGATTTTTTCAGGCAGAAAAATTGTGTCAACGATAATCCTCCGCCCGGATGAAATTAATTGTGACATTCGCCGCCCGCGCGCCTGGCCGGCAGGCTGAAAATTATTTCCGGCCATGGCCGGGTGATGGCATAATCCTTGGCGCATGGCCCGAAAAAATCCATTGATCCGTCCGCTGGTTCACGACCTGCACGCCTATGTGCCGGGCGAACAGCCCAAAATCAAGGGGCTGATCAAACTCAATACCAACGAAAATCCATATCCGCCGTCGCCAAAGGTGCTGGCGGCGGTCAAAGCGGCGGTGGATCAACGGCTGCGGTTGTATCCAAATCCGACCGCTGAAAAGCTGCGCGTGAAACTTGCGAAGCTGCATGGCTGCCAGCCAAAAAACATCATCGTCGGCAACGGGTCGGATGAAATGCTGGCATTGGCGGTGCGCGCGTTTGTCGAGCCGAACTCAAAACGCAAAACTCACAGCTTTAAACTGGCGAAAGCCACGGTGCAATATTTTACGCCGAGCTACTCGCTGTATCCGGTGCTGGCGGACATTCATGGGGCGGCGAAAAACGCCGTGGCGCTAAACCCAGATTTTTCAATGCCGGAACTACGGGAATTGAAGCTCGGAAAGAAATGGTGTTTTGACGCGGCGCTGACCTTGGTGACGACGCCAAACGCGCCGAGCGGGCGCGGCTACAAAACCGCCGCGCTGGAAAAACTTTGCCACGTACAAAAAGGCGTGGTCGTGCTCGACGAGGCTTATGTGGATTTCGCCGATGAAAATGCGCTGAAGCTGGCGCTGAAATTCCCGCACGTCCTCGTGGCGCGGACGTTTTCCAAGGCCTATTCGCTGTGCTTTCAGCGCGTCGGCTATTTTGTCGGCCACGCTGAACTCATCGCGGCGCTCGATAAAATCCGCGACAGCTACAATGTGAACGGCCTTGGCCAGATCGCCGCCGAGGCGACGCTGGACGACTTGATTTTTTACCGCGCCAATTTCAAAAAAATCATCATGACGCGCGAATGGCTCGCGCGCGAGCTGACGAAACTTGGCTTCCGCGCGCTGCCGAGTCAGACGAATTTCATCCTAGTGAAACCGCCTTTGTTTCCGGCGCAGGTCTGGCTGCAGAAATTGCGCGAACAGAAAATTCTCGTGCGCTGGTTCAGCGCGCCGGAGGTGAGCGATTATTTGCGCATCACCATCGGCACACCGGCCGAGGCGTCGGCCTTGGTCAAGGCGGCGCGGGCAATTAAGTTCAGTTGATCGGGTGGTGCGGCCAAATCTGGTTCACTCCAGATTCAAGGCGTATTTCAACCAATCCCTGTCGGGCGAGTGCCCGTTGCAGAATCAGAGTCCGCGGACGCCAACCATGCGCTGCGTTTCCACACACCACACTTTCAGGCGCAGGCAGCGGATGACGTCCAGCGGACGAAGCGTGGTGGTCTTGGCCTGGCGCAGTTCGGGAATGTCGCGATAAAGCTCGGGCAGCCGGTAAAAGGGCACGCGGGCGTTAAGATGATGGATGTGGTGGTAGCCGATGTTGCCGCTGAACCACGCCATCAGCCGGCCGGTCTTCAAATGGCTGGAGGATTCGAGCGCGGCCTTCTCGTAGGTCCAGCCGGCCTTGTCATTGAAGGAGACGCCGGGAAAATTGTGCTGGGCATAAAACAAATAGCTGCCGACCGCGCCGGCCAGAATGCGCGGAAAAATCAGCGTGAGCAACACCGCCACCCAGCCGAAATACCAGACCAGCGCGACGCCCAGGCCAACATGGAGCAACAGGGCGAGGAGACAGTCAAAATGTTTTCGCGGCGAATTGAGAAACGGATTGACGACCATTCCGTAAAGAAACATGAAAATGTAGCCGAACAAAATGGTCAGCGGATGGCGCACGAAGAGGTATTGGAAGCGGAGACCGCCGGAGGAATTTTGATACTGTTCCTTGGTCATGATGGGATACGAGCCGATGTGGGAGCCGCGCAGCTTGGAATTGTGCGCGTGATGATGGTCATGGGAACTGCGCCAGATGCTACTGGGGCTCAGCGCCCAGATGCCGAAGATGCGCATGAAAATTTCCGCCAGCCGTGACTTGGGAAGGATTGCGTGATGCTGCTGGTCGTGATAAATCACAAACAGCCGGAGCACCAGCAGTCCGCTCAGAAAACTGCAGAAAATCCGGACCGCGAGCGGCAGGCCGGGCAGCGTCCCGGCTGTGGTGGTGACAAGGAAAAATGTGGTGGAAAGAATGCACCACCAGCTCTTCAAGGCGTAGTCCCTGGCATAGGCTTTGGTCCGCGCGTGGAGGGTTTCAACCTTGCTCATATTTATCACTATGGCAGCTTCAACGATGGCGGAGACAAGGTCAACATCCATCGCCGTTTAATTTCCGCTTTGGCGCGGGCGCGGGCGGCTGCTACATGTCCGCGTATAAATAACACGACATACGAGGTTTAAAAAAACGGCACCAACAGGCCTTGGATTTTTTCCGGGTGGCGCTGCATGTCGGTGAAGGTTGTGAACAGCGATTGGCATAG
>Ga0182024_10006702_pt1 | contig 25161 bp, 19 predicted proteins | sample P32metaG_FD_120480 | JGI IMG/M metagenome (GOLD analysis project Ga0182024, IMG submission 120480) | Permafrost microbial communities from Stordalen Mire, Sweden - P3-2 metaG (Illumina Assembly) | ecosystem: Environmental > Terrestrial > Soil > Wetlands > Permafrost | place: Sweden: Stordalen...
AGAACTCGGCCAGGTTGGCTAAAAGTTTTCCTTGTTGGGACAGAAAATGTTTGTCCCACAGCGCTTAAGCGAGTGCCAGACGGTAAATAAGTCGAGTGTTTTCAGCACCCTCGGCTTCGCCTACTTGGCATTACCGTTGCATTACGAATATTGCCGTCGACCATTCTCTCTCTGTCGACGAAGAAGGGGCCATGAGTACATCTAAAGATAGCAAGGCAGTTCGAGTCGCGAACGTTCCTCTAAGGTTCTTGGGCGCGCTTACGCTGGCTGTCTTCGCCACTCTCGCGGTTTTCGGCGTGATCTCGGCGCGAAACCTCTTTCACCGGGGCACCGCGAATGAAGCCGCCACCATCTCGGCTGCGCCCGATATGTCTCCATTCTTTTTGGAGCAGCGCGCTGCGCGGGTTTCGGAATCGGAGGCGACGCGACGCGTCGTATATCCATATTCCGTTATTCCTGGTGGTGTGCAGAGCACGATGGAGCTGACCAGTGCAGTGATGCACGATCCCGTCGTCGCCGGGCACTACTCTGATTTCAATATTGCCAATGCCAAGCTGGTGCGCCTGGATCACGATGAAGTGGTCCACGTGTCCTATCGCATGAACAATATGGTTTACTGGACCAAGCGCACCTATTTGCTGCACAAGGGCGAGATGCTGGTCAGCGATGGCAAGCATCAGGCCCGCACCCGCTGCGGCAATCGCGTCGCCCAGAACACCCAGGGCAATACGTCGCCGAATGAGCCGACGCAGGCCGCGCTCGAAGCACCGCAGGATCCCGCGCCCTTCCATGCCATGGATTTGCCCATGATGTTCGCGATGGAACCGCCGCCGAGCACCGACATTTCTATCCCCGCCGGTGGTGGCACGCCGCCGGGCGGTGTCTTCTTTATTCCTCCGGTGGTCATGATTCCGAGCGCACCCCGTCCGGCCGGATCAACGGGTTCCACTGGTTCAACCGGATCCACCGGATCCACCGGATCCACCGGCTCGACCGGTTCAACCGGCTCCACCGGTTCAACCGGCTCGACCGGTTCCACTGGCTCGACCGGTTCCACTGGCTCGACCGGTTCCACCGGATCCACCGGCTCGACCGGTTCCACTGGATCTTCCGGACCGACTGGGACCACCGGAACAAGCGGACCTTCAGGGCCTTCCGGACCTTCGGGACCGACGGGCACGCCGCCGTCGCAGCCGCCAGTGCCCCCGACACCGCCGGTAACGCCGACGCCGGAACCCGGCTCGCTGCTGCTGGTAGGGACTGGGATCGCAGCCATCTTGAAGCTGCGCAAAAAGATCAACCTGTAGTCTTATAAACGAATCCAAAAACAGCGAAGCCCTCTCGATCTCTGGGAGGGCTTCTTTTTTGGGTGAGATGCGAATCGCTACGGGCTACATCTGTTCGTCGGCCGAAGGTCCATATAACGCGGGCAGCGGAACGTCGTTCATTCGCAGGTAGACGGTGAGTTGCGCGCGATGGTGGATCAAATGATTCAGCGTGAAATTACGAACTACTTCGTACCGCGGTAGTGTGAATATCGTCTGCTCGCCGTACAGCAGTTTCCACGGCTTCTTTAGATGCTCGTCCGCCGCCCCGGCAATCGCCTGCCGGGCGGTAGCCGTGACACGGTCAAACGCCCCCAGCAATTGTTCCCTCGAACCAGTAATCACCTCGCCGCGGTTCGGGTCCGGATCACTGATGTTCCACGAGTCAGTAGTTATCGCGGTTGTGGCAAAACGGGTGACCGTGGCGACATGCGAGGCAAGCCATCCCAGTGTGCCGGACTTTGGGTGCGGCTTCCAATCAAGTTTGTCGAGCGGCACGCGCTCCAGCGTTTTGCGCGTATTGGCCATTTCGCGATCGAACTCCGGCAACAATAATTCACTGATCGACATTGTTCTCTCTCCTTGGCGAGTCTTGAAATTAGGGGGTGCGTAAACCTGCAATGCGGCCGAACGCGCGTCAATCGAACTCCACCACCGCAGGCGCCTGGTCAATTCCTACCGTGCCCGCAACTATAATCGCCTTGAAATAGTTCTCCGCTCGTATTGGCGCGCTGGCCAGGCGCCGCAGATAGGCAATTTGTCCCACGTGAGTCAGCGCGTCCGCCACCGGCCCTTGAAAGAGTTTCTCCGCCGAGCAGCCCAGCGGAGCATCGCTGGCCAGGTAGTCGTCGAATGTTTGTAACGCGGTAAAAAACCGCTTCACGCTCTCCTCCCATGAAAGAACTGGCGAATCCTTCCACTTGTTTTGCCCGGCAGCCATACTTAGACCCCAATCGGCCAGGTCTCCCATATGCGCCAAGAGCCTCCCGGGTGTCCGCGAAGATTCAGAAACGCTAAACTCCGCAAAACCTTCCGGCACTCCACGCACAACCTTGGCCGCGCGGTACGCCAGCGTGGCAACAGTATGACGCAACATCTGCCGTTCAGATCCGATCTTGGTCTCCATGCCAGTTCTCCCGATTAGTAAGCAGGGTTGTACCTCTTGCCGCCGCGCACTCCAAGCCCGAAGAATTCTGTATCGTTAACAACGGACCGCGCGAACTCAATCCGCGGCCGAAACCTCGATCTTCCGTTGCCCTTTCTTTTCCCGCCGCGTTTCCTGCCGAATGGTTTCAATCAAAGCATTCACCAGCGGACTAATGTACCTGTGCCGATGCCAGATAATTCCTAGCGTGCGCGAAGGTTTCACTCCGGCCAGCGCGCGATAAACAATTTTCTTTTCACGATCGGCTTTCGCCGCCATTTCCGGAACCAAAGAAATTCCCTGCCCCAGGCTCACCAGTTCCTGCACCGTCAGCAGTTGCGCGCTGCGGCACGTAACCGCCGGCACGCAACCCTGCCGGTCACAGAACCGCACGATCTGCTCTCCCAGGCAATGAATTTCGCTCAGCAACACGAATCGTTCGGTAGTCAGCAAATCGAGCCCGATCCGCCGTTTCTTTCTCAGTGGATGATGCGGCGGAAAGGCCACCAGCATGTCCTCCGAAAAAAGCGCCTCGGATGCGACCCGCGGATCGTCCACCGGCATGGCCACCACACCCACATCAAACTCCCCGGCAACGCACCCGCGAATAATTCCCGCGGTAAAATCCTCATGAACGCTGACCTGCGCCTGAGGAAATTTGCGGCGGAAGGTGCGCACCAGGCGCGGCAGAAGGTAAGGCGCCACCGTGGGAATAGCGGCCAAGCGTACTTCGCCCTGTCCCCGCGCGCTGGAATCGCGCAGCGTGTCCCGGGCTTCCGCGACTGCTGAAAGGATTGCCGCCGCCCGATCGTAGAACGCGCGCCCCGCAGGCGTAAGCCGCGCACCCCGCCCCAATCGCACGAAGAGTTCCTGCCCTAGTTCGCTTTCGAGTTTGTGAATCTGCTGGCTGAGCGAGGGCTGAGCAACGAAGCAGGCCTTGGCGGCCTGGGTGAAGGTTCCCAGGTCAGCAACCGAAACAAAATATCGAAGCTGATGCAGTTCCACGGCCCTGTCCCGTGTAAGCCACCCGCACTGACATTCAAACCTATGGTCATGCTAACAACAATAGATATAGTCTATGGCTGAACGGCAAACCACTACAACCCCGCAGCCTCCTTGCCTATGCGCTCCCAAGCGCGCTGCACATGGCGCAATTCGGTCTGCGTCTGCGCCACCGAAAGCCGCAGCGTCAGCCGGTCGTTGAGCCGCGTATGCGTCAGGTAAAGATCCCCGCTCTGATTCAGCCGCTCAAGAATCCGCTGATTCACCGCATCCCCGCCCCGGTGGCGGAAGCAGACCAGATTTAGCGGTACCGGAGCACTCAGCTCGAATCGATCATCCGCGCGCACCCACTTGGCAAATTGCTGCGCCAGTTCAACGTGCCGCTGCACGTGAAAGCGCAGCCCTTCCACTCCGTAATGCCGAATCACAAACCAAAGCTTCAGCGCTCGAAATCGCCGTCCCAGCGGAATCTGCCAATCGCGATAATCGATCACCGACCCGGTGGCGGTAGCCTGATTGCGCAGATATTCCGGCAGTATGCTCAGCGTGCGGACGTAAGCCTCCCGATCGGCAACGTAAAAGCAATCGCAATCGAAATTCGTGAACATCCACTTATGCGGATTGAAGCAGTACGAATCCGCCAGCTCCAGGCCATCCTGAATCCACCGGAACTCCGGACACAAAGCCGCGGTGCCAGACATCGCCGCGTCCACATGCAGCCAGATTTTCTGCTCGCGGCAAATCCTCCCAATCTCCGGAACCGGATCGATAGCGTTGGAGGATGTGGTTCCCACCGTAGCGGAAACGAAGAACGGAATGCGCCCGGCATCGCGATCGGCGGCAATCTGCGCCAACAGCGCGGCGGGACGCATGGCGAAATTCTCGTCCACCTCGATCGACCTTAGATTCTCGCGGCCGATCCCCGCGACCATCGCGGCCTTCTCAATCGAAGAATGCGCCTGGGTCGAGGTGTAGGCAACCAGCCGGCCGTCGCACCCGCGGTCGTTCGAGACAAACTGCGTAGCTCGTTCGCGAGCCGCCAGCAGCGCGCACAGCGCCGAGCTGGAGGCGGTGTCCTGAATCACGCCGCCCCCGGAACCGCGCGAAGAAAACTTTTCCGGCAGCCCCAGCATTTCCACCAGCCAATCCAGTACATGCGTTTCCACCTCGGTGCATGCGGGGCTGGTCACCCACAACATTCCCTGCACTCCCAAACCCGCGGACAGCAGCTCTCCTAAGATCGACGGGAACGAAGTGTTCGATGAAAAGTACGCGAAAAAATTCGGCGATTGCCAGTGGGTAATCCCCGGCAAGATCTTCGGCGCGATGTCCGCCAGAATGGCGTCGAACGATTCACCGGTCTTCGGTGGCGCCTCCGGCAGCAGCTTACGAATCTGCCCCGGCTTGGCTTGCGACATCACCGGGAATGACTCGATTCGCTCGTAATAATCGGCGATCCAATCGACCACCGCTCTTCCCTGCTTGCGAAATTCTTGCGGCGTCATGTGAAACGATTTTGGCTCGGACATGCACAACTCCTGGCAGCGCGCAGCAATGGTAACGAAGATCGGGTAAACAGTGCTAGGGCAGCGCGGGACTTCTTGCCGGGGTCACTCGCCGGGTTGAGTTTTTGGCGCGGTACGGCGAAAATCTCTGCCACGGCGCCGCGCCGTTCTCATGGACTCCGGTTCCTATCCCGCGCTGACCACCCCCAACAACGCGCCAACGTTCGGCGTGCTACGCCGGTGCGCCCGCTTCATCCGCGAAAATTGGATTGTGATCCTGGGAATATCCCTGGTGGTGCTCGGCCCATGCGTTTGGCACCGGCGAATCGCCGCGGGGGACCTGGGCAGCCACGTCTACAACGGGTGGCTGGCGCAACTGATTCATCAGGGCGCCGCACCGGGCCTTTCCCTCGCGCATCCCTGGACCAACGTGCTTTTCGATTTGCTGCTCAGCGCGCTCCGCCCGATTTTCGGCTGGACCGCCGCTCAGGTGATCGCCGTGGGCCTGGCGGTGCTGATTTTTTTCTGGGGAGGATTCGCGCTGGCGTTCGCGGTCGCGGGGCGCGCACCGTGGTATCTGCTTCCCTGCCTGGCGATGATCACCTATGGATGGACGCTGGAGATCGGGTTCCTGAATTATTTTCTGGCACTGGGGCTCTCCTCGTTAGGTCTGGCAATTTGGTGGAAGGGTCGTGGCTGGGAACTGCTGCTACCGCTCGTGCTCGCACCGCTAATTTTTATGGCTCATCCGCTGGGACTGATATGGATGGCAGGCGCGGGGGCGTACATCCGGATATATGAAATAATGCCGCGGCGGTTCGCAATCGCGGTGCCGCTGGCCGCCGCCGCGATCCTTTTGGGTGTGCATCACCATTTGTGGAGCCACTACACAGTCGTTCGCGCCAGCGAGCCATTTTATTCTTTCAATGGCGCGGACCAGTTGCTGCTGTTCGGCAGCCGCTATCGAATTCCCGCGGACGCGTGGCTATGCTTCGCCGTGATTTGCATCGCAGCGGACCTGCTTTTGCGCCGGCGCAAAAATGGCGTGTGGGGAGAATACGCGATCGCCGTCCAGCTCTACGTTCTCCTGTTCGCGGTGATCCTGCTATTGCCGAACGAAGTCCATTTGCCGCACTACGCCGTAGGTCTCTCTCTGCTAACTCCGCGCGTCACTTCCCTCTCGGCGATCTGGCTAACCTGCCTATTGGCCGCAATGCGTCCGCGCAAATGGCACCTGGCCGGCTTCGCAGCGATCGCCATAGTTTTTTTCAGCTTCCTTTATCAGGATACCGCCGCGCTGAATCGCATGGAGCAGCAAGCAGAGCGACTGGTGCACACACTTCCCCCCAATCAGCGCGTGGTAGGCACGATTCCGAAACCGACGGACTCGCGAATCCTGATCGATCACCTGCTCGATCGCGCCTGCATCAACTGGTGCTTCAGCTACGGCAATTACGAGCCGGCATCCCAGGCATTCCGCGTTCGCGCCCAAGCCGGGAATCCCGAAGTGTTAGCCGATGGCAGCGATGCCGCCGACACGCAGGCCGGCGAGTACGAAGTCCAGCCCCAAGACTTGCCGCTCTACCAGGTAGGCTTCTGCCGGCAATCACAAACTGATCTGTGCATCCGCCCGTTACACGCCGGTGAGCTAAACGGCGGCGGCCAGCCAGACCACGGCGAAAACCACTGAGACGGGCGCATGTCTTGTGGCAAGGCCAACGCCCACGCTTCCCAAAAACCGGGAACAGTGGAGCCCCTTAAACCTCGAAAACATCCTAGGCAGATTCCGCGGTCACTGGCAACTCAACCGACGAACCAGACCGCGGCCCGCAAGGCCTACTCCGATCAACGACCCAAACCCCCAACCGAAAGGCTAGCAACAGTCCAACCATCCAGGCGTACTCCAAAGGTTTCCGCACGTCCGACTTCACCAGCCAGTAGTAGTGAATCACGCCCAGCACGGCACTCACGTAGATCAGCCGGTGCAGCAATTGCCAGCGCTTGCCGCCCAGCCTCCGAATCATCGCCGCGGTAGACGTGACCGCCAACGGAATGATCAGCACAAACGCCGCCAACCCCACAGTAATAAATCGCCGCTTCTGAATATCCTTCAGCATTTCCGCCACATCGAAAAACTTATCGAGGACCATGTAGGTGCTGAAGTGCAGGCAGGCATAAATAAACGCGAAGAGTCCCAGCATCCGCCGGAACCGAATGAACTGCGGCACCCGCGTAATTTTCCGCAGCGGGGTGATCGCCAAAGTGATCACCAGGAAGCGAAGGGTCCAATCCCCCGTAGCATGGGTGATGAACTCCACCGGGTTCGCGCCCATCTCGCCACGAAGAGCCTTCCAACCCAGAGACGCGAGAGGAAAAAGACAAACCGCGAAGACCACCACTTTCGTCCATTTGCTGGTGAGGAGTCGGATCATCGATGGAGGCAACCCGGGGGCCAGGCGCTCAGTAGTATTTCTTGAGGTCCATGCCGCCGTAAAGACTGGCCACCTGGTTCCCATAACCATTGAACATCAGCGTCGGCCGCTTGCGAAATTCTCCCAAGCGGCGCTCTGTGGCCTGCGACCAGCGAGGATGATCGACCTTCGGATTCACGTTGGAATAGAAACCATATTCCTGTGAATTCGCATCGTTCCAGGTAGTCGCCGGCTGAGAATCGACAAATTTGATCTTCACCAGCGACTTCGCGCTCTTGAACCCGTACTTCCACGGCACAACAATTCGCACCGGCGCGCCGTCCTGGTTAGCGAGTGTCTGGTCGTACATTCCCACCGTCAAGAGCGCCAGGGGATTCGTAGCTTCGTCTAACCGCAGTCCTTCCACGTACGGCAGGGAAATCCCCGCGTCCGGGCCCAGCGGCATCTGCCCGATATCGTAGTAGCTCTCGAAGGCAACGAACTTGGCCTTGGCCGTCGGCTGCACCAGGTTAATCAACACGCTGAGCGGAAACCCGATCCACGGAACCACGATCGACCATGCCTCCACGCAGCGATGCCGATAGATGCGCTGCTCCAGCGGCGCGAGCTTCATGATTTCGTCCATGCTGAACTTGCGCGTCTTGCTCACTTCGCCTTCCACCGTAAGGGTCCACGGCGAGGTCACGAATTTTTGCGCGTTTTGCGCCGGATCGTCCTTAGCGGTTCCGAATTCGTAGAAATTGTTGTAGTGGGTGACGTCGTTCAACGTGTTCTGCTTCTCGTCGGTGCGGTAAGGTCCCCTGACCACCCCGCTCAACTTGGAGGGCGAAGTGACCGGCCCGGCCGGAAGGCTCACCACGCGCGAAAATTTCTTGTAGCCGATCACCGCCGCCCCGGTGACCGCAGCACCCGCGATGCCCACCAGGAACTTACGCCGGTTCAGGTACACGTCCTTGGGCGTCACGTCGGTATAGCCGAGATCCGGAGCCCGCTTGATCAGCATTTTATTGTTACCTCGGGGGAGCTTGCCCCCTGGGTGGCAAACGCGCCTCACCTAGGCTACCCCCGAACCCACCGTATCAGATGCCCAGGAACGGACGAAGATACTCACCCGCTACGGGTAACCTGTACCGGCGCGAAACACATGCAGCACAAGGGCTTACACTTTAAATATACCTCGCACCTCATCGAAACATGGATCCATCCCATCCGTTTATTTACTACGCCGGTACCGGCCTTCCTTGCTAGAGTCTCTGCTATGTCTGCCAATCCAGCGCATACGCTGGTGCCCGGCTTGTTCGATCATTACGACATAGGCGGCTTCTACGATGAGATGTTCGCATCGCCTGGAGTTCCTCGCGCGCATTACTTGAAATTCTTCCAGAGTCTGGCGGCAATGGCGCCGGCTCAGTTTGAAGAGCGCCGAAAGCTGGCCGATCTATCCTTCCTGCTACAAGGCATCACCTTTACCGTTTACAACGATGGACGCGGGACCGAGCGGCTGTTTCCCTTCGATCTGATTCCACGGATTCTGCCATGGAGCGAGTGGGACCATGTCAACCGTGGATTGTCGCAGCGGGTGGTAGCGCTCAACCTTTTTCTGAAAGACGTCTACGGGCCGCAGAAAATACTGAAGGACCGCCGCATCCCGCGGAAACTGGTTTACTCCTGTCGCAATTTCCGGCGCGAAATGATCGGCGTGGAAGTACCTCGCGGAATCTACACGCACATCTGCGGGATCGATCTGGTGCGCGATTCGAAAACGGGCGAGCTCTGCGTACTGGAGGATAACGCCCGCACCCCTAGCGGCGTTTCCTACGTACTGGAAAACCGGCTGGTGATGACCCGCACCCTCCCCGACGCTTTCCAGGCCTATGAAGTCCAACCGGTCGGGGCTTACCCGGTTGAACTAGCGCGCATCCTGCGGTCGCTCTCCCCGCGCGAGCAAGAAGGAAATATCGTGCTGCTGACCCCGGGTATCTTCAACAGCGCCTATTTCGAGCATAGCTTCCTGGCACAGCAGATGGGAATCGAACTGGTGGAGGGGCGAGACCTGATCGTCGACGGTGGTGTGGTGTACATGAAGACGATCCGCGGGCTCACCCGCGTGGACGTGATTTATCGGCGCGTCGACGATGAGTTCCTGGATTCGCTGAGCTTCCGCGCGGATTCCCTGCTGAGCGTTCCCGGCCTGATGGCGGCCTATCGCGCCGGAAACGTGGCGCTCGCCAATGCCGTGGGCAACGGAGTGGCGGACGACAAAGCGGTCTATGCATTCGTGCCGGAATTCATCCGCTACTATTTGGGTGAAGAACCCATCCTGCGATCGGTGGAGACGTACCTCTGTTCCCGGTCGGAAGATCTTCGTTACGTGCTCGAGCATTTGGGCGAGCTGGTGGTGAAAGTAACCGGAGAATCGGGCGGCTACGGAATGTTGATCGGGCCTCGCGCGGACAAAGCGCGAATCGAGGAATTTCGCCAACGCATCCAGGCCGATCCTCGAAACTATATCGCCCAGCCGGTGGTACCGTTGTCGCGCGTGCCGTCCTACGACCCCAGCACCGGATCGATGGGCGGACGCCACGTCGATCTGCGGCCCTATTGCCTGTACGACGGAGAGAAGGTGATCATCGTTCCGGGAGGGCTGACCCGCGTGGCGCTGCAGCGCGGTTCCCTGGTGGTGAACTCGTCGCAAGGCGGCGGGAGCAAAGATACCTGGGTATTGCTCGGAGACAACTAAATGCTGTCACGAATTGCCGACTCACTATTCTGGCTGGCGCGTTACATCGAACGCGCGGAGTATACCGCGCGGCTGCTCGACGTCAACTTCCACATGCTCCTCGAGCAAACCCAGCAGACCGATCTGCTGCGGTGGAACCCGCTAATCGTGATGGCCGGAGAGCACGAACGATATGGGCAAATGTACGATGAAGTGAACGCGAAAAACGTTTTCGAGTTTCTGGCCTTTCGCGAAGATAATCCCAGCTCGATCGTGCAGTGCATAGGCAAGGCTCGGGAAAATGCGCGGACAATCCGCGACAGAATATCCCGCGAGATGTGGGAGGATATTAACGGGCTGTATCACGCCGTCGGCCAGTTCAATCCCGCGGACGAAATGGGCACCGGCCCGCACCGCTTCTGCACCAAGGTAAAAGTCGGCAGCCATCGATTCCACGGAGTTACCGAAGCGACTTTGCCGCACGACGAGGGTTGGGACTTTTTGCGGGTGGGATGGTCCCTGGAACGGGCGGAAATGACCGCGCGGCTGGTGGACGGCCAAGGTCGCACCATGCTCGAGCAGCCGGTGCCTGCCGCGAATAATTATCAGTGGATGGCGGTGCTGAAATCGGTAGGCGCGTTCGAGGCTTACCACCGGCAATATCATTCTTCGATTGAAGCGGAAAAGGTGGCCGAAATGCTGATCCTGCATCCACTTCATCCCCGATCGATTCGTTTCAGCATGGGCGAAGTGCAGAGCGGGCTGCGCGGCATCAGCGGCACCGGCGCGGGATCCTATGCCAACGAGGCGGAACGCTTGACCGGAAAAGTGCTGGAGCGGCTGCGCTACGACACCATCGGAGAAATTTTCGAACAAGGACTGCACGTATATTTGAAAGAGCTTATGGGCATGTCGAATGCGATCGGAGAAGATATCGCGCAAACCTACTTCTATTACGCGGCGGTAGCATGAACCGCTATCACCTGGTGCATACCACCGAATTCCAGTATGACGGACCGGTCTCCGAGTCCTACAACGAAGTACGCCTGCGCCCGATACACGACGAAAAGCAGACCTGTGTGTCCTTCCGTTTGACCACCAATCCAGAATCGCGCGGCACCGCGTATCGTGATTCCTTTGGCAATTGGGTCCATCAGTTCAACGTACTGCCCGAGCACCGTAAACTTACCGTGCAGGCAGAATCGGTGGTGCTGGCGCATGACGTCGCCCAGCCGCCCATCAGCGGCGTCGGTTTGGCGGAACTGGACGCGCACCTCGAGGAATCAGGCGAAGACTTTTACGATTTTCTCGAGAGCAGTGAGTACGTGCCGCACCTGCCGCATTTGGATGTGCTGCTTGACGCCGCGGAGCAATCCAGCGGCGCTACCGATGCGGGATTCGCACTGGCCGCTTCGGATTTGATTCACCAGCGGTTTCGTTACGTGAAGGGCGCCACGCACGTGCACTCTTCGATTGCCGACGCGCTGTCGATGGGCGCGGGCGTTTGCCAGGATTTCGCGCACATGCTCTTGGGCGTGGTTCGCAAGCGCGGCCTGCCGGCACGGTACGTTTCCGGATACTTGGTCCCGGGAGATACGGCTAACGGCTCGGTGGAAGAAGTGATTGGCGGGCAGGCGTCGCACGCCTGGGCGGAAATTTATTTGCACGGCGCGGGCTGGGTGGGATTCGATCCTACCCTGGGCAAGCCGGTTGGCCTGCGGCACGTGCGGATTGCTTTTGGCAGAGATTATGGCGATGTAGCGCCGGTGCGCGGAGTCTATCGCGGCCACGCTGGGCAGCGGCTGGCGGTGGACGTCCGCGTAAGGCCGGTAGTCAATGACGGTGGCTTGGAGCAGTTGGCGGAATTGGACGCTGGCGAATCGAAAGAACAGGTGGAAGAACGGCCGCAGCAACCTCAGCAGCAACAGCAGTAAGCCTTGTGGCGTAGCCATTCCTGGGTGCGCTTTTCCGCGTAGGAGTTTGTTACGGTGGTTTTGGATGCACACCGCCAGGTTGGCGGTGCCACAAACCCGCAGGATTGCCGGTGTTACCGCGCCCGCACCGCCGCGCGGGGCTACGCTTTACATCTAGTGCGCGTCGTTTCCGTGAACATCCGCCGGCCAATTCGCGTAAACAAAGATCGGCTCCGCGCCGGGATCGAACCTCGAATTGATCAGGAACCTTTGGCCGTCACCGGTCACGTCGTATTGGGTGTACGCATGACTGACGTTTACGATGCGCGTTTGGAATAGCGCTACCGGCGCTGACACCTTGGCGTTGTTTGCGGAAAGCTCCACGCTCGCGGCCATCATCTTTCCGTCCGGCGCGATGTAATAAATTTCCCTCCCGTCTTTTCGCCAGCGCGGCTGATTCCCTCCCGCTGCCGACACCTGCCACTTCCCCGTTTGGCTCGGGAACGGCATCAAATAAAGTTCATGTTCGCCGGTTTCCTCGGAGACGTACGCCAACCAATGCCCGTCCGGAGAAAAGTGGGCTTCGCCCTGATCGAAATTCTCCTGCAACAGAGGATAGTCGGCCTTACCCGCTTCGGTGGGATGAATCATCAGGCGGGCGCCTTCTCCGCCGCTGAAATCCAGATACAGCAGGGATTTTCCATCGGGAGTGACATCGGTGGGCGCCACCATTCCGGTGCAGTGCTCGACTACATCGGGAGCGCCTCCGCCGGTGCTCAGCTTTGAATAAATGTAGCCGCCCATCTGCGCGTTCTGGAAAATCACGCGAGAGCCGTCGCGCGTCCACAGGGGGGATGCCGCTTGCTTGGCATCGAAAGTGAAACGCGTGGGTGTGCCGGTGGCCAGATCGTAGAGCCAGATGTCGCGCGCCGCACCGGCGGCATCGCCACGCGACGTGGCCACCTGCTTGCCGTCCGGCGAAATGGAGAGAACCGAAAAGACGCCGGGGTCACCCACGCGTCCCGCTTCGGTGCCGTCGCGCTTGTACCACAAAAGCTGGCTCAGGACCGGGCCGCCGGTCTGATAGGCCAGGAGTCCGCGCGCGCTCACGCTGAAGGCTCCCAAACCTACCCCGCCGGAAGCCACTTCCTCGGCAAAAGGGACCGCGGTTCCGGAAAGTTTCAGCGTCGAAGGATCAAACAGCTGGGCCAGGAGATTTCCCTGCTCCAGATAAAATAAAAAGCCGTTGGCATATTGCGCGGCGGAATGCGTTCGCAGCAGGCGTGTGTGCTTTTTGGATTTCAGATCGAGAAGGTAAACACCGGAAACGCCGTCGGCGGGGTCCGCGCCGAAAATGGAGGCTTCCGATGCCGCGAAATAGAGCAGATGCTGGCCGTCGGGGAGAAAAAACGGAGCGCGGTGGGTGGCTTCTTTGCCGTTTTTGTCCACCACAGTGGCAGGAGAGATGGTGCCGCCCATATCCGCTACCTGGTAGAGGCCATCGTCCAGGCTGGTGCGCGCAAAAACGATCGTGCCGCTGGCAGACCACGTGCCGCCGCGACTGTCTTCCGCATCAGCCAGGGTGGTCACCGGTCCGCCGCGCGCTGCCACTCGCTTGAGTTTGTGACTGGTGAAAAACGCGATGGACTTGCCGTCCGGTGACCAGAATGGCGAATTGGCGTCATCGGTGCCCGGAATTTGCTCGGCGACCACGGAATTGAGCGGGCGCACCCACAACGAACCGGAGGGCGTCCCGGGAGAGTCCGCGACGAAAGCGATTCGCGTGCCGTCGGGCGAGATCGCGAAATCAAAACGCCGGAAGGTATTGGCTTTGGGCGGAAGCAACGCGGCGCGCAACGACGGGGTGGGCGGGGGGGAGTGCCGCCAAAAGGCGGTAGTCATCGCCAGCGCCAGCAACAGGCTTAGTGCGGCCGCCGACCACGCGAAAGTCTGCGAGAGCCGACGGCGAGTGCTCACCGGTGCGGGAATTCCAGCCAGCGAGCCGCCTTCAGCGATCCACTGCAATTGAAGTTTGACGTCGTGCGCGGTTTGCCAGCGGTCGTCAGGATTCTTGGCCAGGCAGTTGTGGATCAGGCGGTCCAGCGCCGGCGGCGACATTTTTTGCGAGGCGGAGATCGGCTCGGGATTCGAGCCGATCACAGCGGCCATTACGCTGACCGGGCTCGTTCCGGGAAAGGCGCGCTTGCCGGTGGCCATTTCGTAAAGCACCGATCCCAGCGCGAAGACGTCGGCGCGCGAATCTGCTTCTGTTCCTTCGAGCTGCTCGGGCGCCATGTATTGCGGAGTGCCGACGATCACATTGGCGCGAGTGATAGCTGTTCCCGAGCTGGGCGTAGGCGGCGCAGAAAGTGTGGTCGTCAGCGAAACAGCGGCAGCGGAGGCCGCGGGTGCCGGGACGCTGCTTCCCTTGGCCAGACCGAAATCCATCAACTTGGCGCCGCTCTTGGTGAGCATGATGTTGGCGGGCTTCAGGTCGCGGTGGACGATCCCGCAGCGGTGGGCCTTTTCGAGGCCTTCGCAAATATCGATGCCCAACTTGAGCACCAGTTCGGTTGGCAACGGTCCGTGCTTTAAGCGCTCGGCGAGCGTCTCGCCTTGCAGAAGCTCCAGCACAATAAAGTCGATTCCGCCCTGATTTCCGACGTCGAATATCTGGCAGATGTTGGGATGGGAGAGCGATGAGATGGACCGGGCTTCGCGTTCGAAACGCTGCTTGGCTTCGGTGCTAGCCGAAAGATGCGCGGGCAAAATCTTGATCGCCACGGAACGGTCGAGGCGCGTGTCGCGAGCGGAATACACTTCGCCCATGCCTCCGGCGCCGATGGCGGCGGAAATTTCGTAGGGCCCGAGTTTCGTTCCTGGCGCGAGTGCCACAAATCCTCAGTTTAGAACCTCCCGGACCGAATTCCCCGGGGCGCGGTGCAACGCGATAAGAGCGCCATAGTAGACTTCGGGTGCGGGCGCAGTCAAATCGGCAATGAATCAAAAGGCTGGCGAAGAGCGTGCCCACAAGGATTGTGCCATGCTGCGGGCGCCGGCCCGCTGAGCACGAAATCGTCGCGCGCAACTCCCTGATGTTCTATACTTTACGTCTGAACCGCAACCTCGGTACCTGTGCTGGGTTAGATCTCTCGGACTAGCGAACCGCGGGCAGCGCACGGGTATCCGTGCAAACTTTCGGACCAAGTTAGGCTCTAATCTCTAGCTCCTAAAAACAGGTCTAGCTTCGGGTGCTTCCCGGCGCCCGAGTAGTGAATGCCGCAAGTACTGCTTCGAGCGAGTGTGCACAAGGTCACGCTGGGCGTCTGAACGAAACGGAATAAGATGGGGATCCACACTTGGGGGAAGAAAATGGGAAAGCAAATGAAGCGTAAAGCGATTGGGCAGTGTTTGCTATTGCTGACCGCAGCGGCATTGTTCTTGTCGTTCGCAGGAGCGGGGACCGCCAGCGCGCAGGACGATCCGCCGGGCCGCGTGGCGCGGCTGAACTTCATCGACGGGTCGGTATCGTTCCAGCCAGCGGGAACGCAGGATTGGGTGGAAGCGAATGCGAACCGCCCGCTGACCACCGGGGACAATCTGTGGGCCGATGAACATTCCCAGTCGGAACTGCATATCGGCGCGACCGCCATCCGCATAGCGGAGCAGACTGGAATTTCGATTTTGAATCTGAGCGACGCTACCGCGCAGATCCAGTTGGCGCAGGGAACCATCGACGTGCGCGTGCGCAACATCGGCGACGGCGAGGCCTATGAGATCGATACCGCCAACCTGGCGTTCTCGATCCTGCGTCCGGGTGATTACCGTTTTGCGGTGGACCCGAATGGCACCACCACATCAGTGACGGTGCGCGCCGGGGCGGGCGAAGCTACCGCCGGCGGCCAGGCGTATCCGGTGAATCCCGGACAGCAAGCAATTTTTTCGGGAACCGATCAGGTGAATTACAGCGTGCGAGGTGCACCCGCACCCGACTTGTTCGATCAATGGACCACATGGCGCGAAACTAGCGAGGAGCACTCCATGTCCGCGCATTACGTCTCGCGCGACATGATCGGCTACGAGGACCTGGATCAATACGGACATTGGCAGAACGTGCCCGACTACGGAAACGTGTGGGTACCGAACGGAACTCCCGGTGGATGGGCTCCCTATCACAACGGTCATTGGATTTCCGTCGCGCCGTGGGGATGGACGTGGGTGGAAGATGAGCCGTGGGGATTCGCTCCATTCCACTACGGGCGATGGGCAGTGATCGGCGGCGGCTGGGCCTGGGTTCCTGGTCCTCCTGCGGTGCGCCCGGTATACGCCCCAGCGCTGGTAGCTTTCGTGGGCGGACGCGGATTCGGAGTGTCCCTGGAGTTCGGTGGAGGAGCGGGGGTGGCGTGGTTCCCGTTGGGACCGCGTGATGTTTTCGTGCCCGGCTACCATACTAGTCCGCGATACGTGGAGAACGTGAACATCACCAACACCACGGTGATCAACCGGACGGTGATCAACAACTACTACGTCAACAATCAGACCAACGTGAACGTGAGGAACGTGACCTACATGAATCAGAACGCGCCCGGGGCGGTGACCGCGGTTTCGCGAGATACATTCGTGAACGCGCGTCCGGTGGCGACGTCGACGATTCACGTGACTCCGCAGCAACTGCAACAGGCGCGAGTGTCGCCGGGGCAACCGCTGGCTCCTTCCCACGCCAGCGTGACCGGACCGGGCCGCGTGTCCGCTGCGTCGGCTCGACCGCCCGCAGCGCTTGCGGCACGGCCGGTGGTGACGAAGATTGCCCCGCCGGCGAACGCTGCGCCGATGGGACGAGTTCAGCCGCATCCCGCGGTGACGCCTGCCGTTACCGGACATCCTCCGGTGGCCGTCACGCCGGGGCATCCGCCCGCGGCTCCGGCCGCAAACAGCGCGAAGCCCGGAACGCCCCCGACTCAGGCCAAGCCGGGTTTTGTGCCTCCGGGACAGAGTCGCCCGGCCACTACGTCCACCGTGCCTCCGCCATACCAGAACAAGCCGGGAACTCCTGCAGCCCAACCTCCGGGGGGCGCGAAGCCAGCCACAACCAACGCGCCGCCGTCGTATCAAAACAAACCGGCGACCACGCCGACGCAGCCGGCCGTGAAGCCGAACTATCCACCGAAGCCGGCGAATCCGCCGGCGACGCATGCTCCGCAGAAGGTCACCCCACCGCCTGCGCAGCAGCACGAGGGTCAGAAGCAGGGCGAGGGAAAAGACCAGAAGGACAAAGACAAGAAGGACCATAAGGACGAACCACCGAAGCAATAGGCCGACAACTCAATTCGGATGGTTGGTTGTGCGAAAGCCGCCCTGCGGTTTGGGGCGGCTTTGGTATTTGAGATGAAGCAAAAGTAAAAGACCCCACACCTACGCACGACGTGTAGGGCACCCACAACCAACGTCCAAAACCAACGCCAGAAACCTAGCGGCCGAGGAAGCGCTCGATTTTGGAGAGTTCGGTTTCGGCTTGATCGAAGAATGTTTTGGCGCGAGCGGTGTCCTGCGATTGCAAAGCGGCCTGCCCTTTGGAAATGTCCGTGAACATCCGGTCTTCTGCCGCGACGATGTCCCCGCGGAGTCCCACTCCTTGCGCGCTCATTTGGCTGCGCATGGCGTCGAGACTGGATTTGACCGCGACAGCACGGCTGCTGAGCTGATCGCCCTGATGCTCGAGCTGATCGAGCTGAGCGGCGTCAACCGCGGGCGGTGGTGGCGTCGCGGGCGCCGCTGGCGGGGCGGTTGTCGTGGCGGTGGCTGCAGCAGCAGCCTGAGCCGCAGCCGCGGCACGCGCGGCGGCAGTTTTACTTGATGCACGCGACGGCGCTGTCGCCGGTGTGGCATTGCTGCTGCCCGGAGAGACCGAAGGCCGCGGCGCGGCACCGCTGGGAGGATTGGCGGGAATCGATAACGCGCCTGGTAATTCGTGGGCAGGCGCGGCGGGAGACGATGCTGCCTGAGGAATTGTTATGGCCGGAGTTTCGGCGGGCGCGGTAGCGCTGGGTGGCGGAGTCGCGACTGCGGATGTCGCCGGAGTTTCGGGATTCGAGGCCGCCGCCGGCAGCGCAGATTTTCCGCTATCGCTGGCGCGCGTTTTCATCCAATGCGGAGCGCTAAATCCCGCCGCAGCCAAGGCCACCAAGACAATCGCAGCTCCCAAACCGATATACAGTCCTCGCTTGCTGCCGGCGTCCGCCGGCACGGCCGCAGCGGGCGGAACGTAGCTCGGCACGCCCGCCGGCGGCGCGGGGGAAAGCGGCGTGGCGGATGTGGCACTCGCCGCCGGAACGAGTTGCGAAACTGAAGATGCCCGCGGCGCGGGAGCGGAGGTGGATGAACCAACTTGCAGCGGAAGGTTTAGTACGCCGGATGCCGGTGGATTCGGCGCGGGAGATTGCACCGGCGAGGCCAGTGCGGCGGCGGCGGGTGTGTTAAGCGGCGCGGTCTGGTCCGAACCGGCTCTTCGGACGGAGTCGAGGGCGTGGCGAAGTGCAGCTGCAGTTTGAAAGCGCGCCGCGGGATCCTTCGCCAGGCACATCAGGATGATGTCGTTCAACCCCGGCGGCATGTCGGGGCGAAGCTCAAAAGGGGGCCGAGGCGCCTGCTGAACGTGTCCGGAGAGAATCGCAAAATCGCTGTCGGATTCAAAAGGCCTGCGGCCGGTGACCAACTCGTACATGGAAACGCCCAGGGAATATATATCGGAGCGCGCGTCGACGTTTTCGCTGCGCACTTGTTCTGGCGACATGTAGTTCACCGAGCCTACCGCGTTGCCGGCGGTAGTGAGATTCGAATCGGGGCCGGAACGGGCGATGCCGAAGTCCATGAGTTTCACATTGCCTTCGGGAGTGAGCATCATGTTGGCAGGCTTGATGTCCCGGTGGATGATCTGGCGCGCTTGAGCGTAACTGAGCGCCGCGAGCACGCCATCCATATATTTGAAAAGCGCGGGAGCGGGAATGGGGCCGTCCTGGAGGCGCGCGGCAAGAGTGATGCCTGGAACGTATTCCATGATCATCAGAAGCTGATTGTCCACCACCAGCGCGGTGCGCAACGCGGCGATATTGGGATGATCCAGGCTGGCGACCAGCTTGATCTCGCGGCGGAAACGGTCGGCCAGAGCGGACTGGCTGGCGAGGTCCGGCAGCAAAACTTTCATCGCCTCGATGCGGTCGGAAATCGTGTTGCGAACTTTGTAGACCTTGCCCATGCCTCCGGCGCCGAGGGTGCCCAGAATTTCGTAGTCGCCAATGCGCTCAAGCTTCGGTTCGTCGGTCATGCGATCATTCCATTCTGCACGCGGCGGGAATCCGCGCGACGTTGGAGGGAAGAGTCGCGGATAGCCTGCCATTGAACGCGGGTGGTGTCAACGACCCGAATTCCCTGCTCAGTTTTGGGCTTTGCGAGGTGTTTTCCGATATCTGCAAAGTTCCACTTCGCCCGGATTCAATAATTTTATCGCCTTTCGAATCACCAACATCCGAATTCTAATCGGTGTTACGCAGGGGCGGATTATTCGGGTTCGGCATGGGAATTACTAGGCCTTTAGCGGCGCTGCGGGACGCCAATTCCAGGATGGTCATTACGCGGATGGCCTCGGTAGTGGTGACGGGCGGTTCGCCGCCTTGCTCGATTACGTCGCGAATACCTCTATAGAAAGCGGGATAATCGCCGGGCAGCGTGGGAATGATGTCCGAGTGCTGCTCGCCATTTTCCTGGTAGAAGATCACGCCATCGTGGGAGTCGTGGCCCCAATTCGGCCCACCGGGTGTGCGGCCGGCCTTGAGCGCGTCCTCTTGCGGGTCCATACCGTACTTGATATAGCTGCCGCGGGTGCCGTGGACGACGAAACGGGGCGAGCCGCCGTGGACCAACGAACCGCCGTGAAGGATGACCCGACGCTTGCCGTAGCTGAGGATGACGTGAAAGTAGTCGACCACCTCGCCGTTTTTTCGCTGCGCGGCGAAATCGCCGAAGATGAAGTCGGGGACGTCGAATAGCTGGAGCGCCTGGTCGACAAGGTGGCAGCCCAGGTCATACCAGATGCCCGAGCCCGGACCGGGCTGTTCGCGCCAGCGCACGCGGACGTCGGGGCGGAAGCGGTCGTAGTGGGATTCGAAGTGGACGATTTCACCCAAGCGGCCGGAAGCCACGATTTGACGCAGGGTGAGGAAATCGGAATCCCAGCGGCGGTCCTGAAAGATTGAAAGCAAGCGCGAGGATGCGCGGGCGAGCACGATGAGTTCAGAAGCTTCGCCAACGGTGATGGTGAAGGGCTTGTCGACCACCACGTGTTTGCCGGCTTGCAGGGCGTTTTTGGCGAGATCGAAGTGCGTGGCGTTGGGCGTGGCGATGGCTATGAGGTCGATCTCGGGATTGCGGAAAGCGTCGTCAGGCGTGGGGAAAACGGTTACCGCGGGCCAGTCCTTGTGGACCTTTTGCGGATCACTGGAAACGACGTGAGTAAGGACCAGGCCGCGAGTGGCGCTGATGAGCGGAGCATGGAACGTCTTGCCCGCGAAGCCATAACCGATGAGTGCGACGCTGAGGGATTTGTGATCGGAGTGCACGGCTGGCCTCGAGTTGGTGACCTCGTAACGATCTTAGGTGCGGTGCGGTTTTAGCGCAAGCCTGCCGCGATGCAAAGAGCAGGCGCAGTCCGCCGCAGCGCCTGTTTCGCGCGAAGGCGGAGCGGATGGCGGGTCTTTTGACTTTGGTATAACTTTGAATACGCGGTGGTGCGGAGGCGGGATCTTGTGGCGCCGCCTTCGGGCGGCGGTGGCGCCGTAACGGAACTTCCGAGGAGCGATGGGATGTTTGCCAAGCGGACGCGATGGGAGATGGAGACGAATCGGCTGACCCAGGCGCTCTATGCGCGGCGCGCGGCAGGTGTGCCGGTGATCGATCTGACGGAGTCAAATCCGACGCGATGTGGATTTACATACGATAGCGCCGGGATTCTGCCCGCGCTAGCGAACGAAGCCGCGCTCACATATCACCCGGACCCGCGGGGCCTAGCGGTCGCGCGGGAATCAGTAGCGAAATATTATGGCGTGCGCGGAATTCAGATTTCGCTGGACGACATTTTTCTCACGGTCAGCACCAGCGAAGCCTACACCTACATCCTGCGTCTGCTGTGCGATCCCGGCGACGCGATATTGATTCCCTGCCCCGGCTATCCTCTGTTTGATTATCTGGCGGGGATTCAGGACGTGGAGGTTGCGCGGTATCCGCTGTTCTACGACCACGGTTGGCAGATCGATTTTCACAGTTTGGAAGCGGCAATCACCGAACGCACGCGAGCGGTCGTGGTGGTGCATCCGAATAATCCTACCGGGCACTTTTGCCGCGCTGCGGAGATGTGGCAGCTGCAAGAAATTTGTGCGGCCCGAGGACTGGCGTTGATCGCGGACGAGGTTTTTTTCGACTTTACGTTCCTCAGCCAGACAGAGGTACGAAGCTCCGCCGCTGAATCGGCCTGGAAAACCTTCGCCGACGAGTCGCCAGCCTTGACCATGACTCTTAGCGGGCTATCGAAATCTTGCGGGCTGCCGCAAATGAAAGTGGCGTGGCTTTGCGTGGGAGGTCCGGAAGAATTGCGGGGGGAGGCTGGGAGGCGCCTGGAGGTGATCGCGGACACGTATCTGTCGCTAGGGGCGCTGGCCCAGCTCGCGCTGCCCGCGCTACTGGCGGGTCGCGGCGCATTTCAGGAACAAGTGATGGCGCGGGTGCGGAACAACCTGGCGGAGATGGATCGGCAATTGGCGGGCGCGAAGTCTTGCAGCCGGTTGAAGGTAGAAGGCGGCTGGAACGTAGTCCTGCGAGTCCCCGCAACGCGTCCAGACGAAGACCTGGCCCTGGCGCTGGTAGAGAAGAAGGCTGTCTACGTCCATCCCGGCCATTTCTACGACTTCCCCGGCGATGGCTATCTGGTCTTGAGCCTAATTGTGCCCGAGGAAGATTTCAGGACGGGCGTAGGGCGATTGCTGGAACTGGTCGAGGGTCGGATTTAGGGGCAGGATGCTCTGTGTTCAACATCGCGACCCATGCTGGGCGCTCGATGGCACTCGATGCACCGGCTCGGCCAAGAGCTTGGTCAGCGAGTTGATCGGCGATCGGATGCATGCTTTTTTCCTTTTCACCCCTTAGCACCTTATAGAGCCAGTTGAAAACAAAGGACCCTTGGAACAGGAATGGAAAATGTGATTTTGGATAAGAGCACTCTCGGCACGGAGGGCGTCGTCAGACTGTGTTCCTTTTTGCGCGTCGTTCCATGTTTTTTCGATGTGAGTCTGCATTTTTTCCAAATCTTCGGCTGCGCAGGAATTCTGTCGAATTTCCCGTCCGCCCCACAAAATAGCGGGCGTTAACGGCGCCAAAACCGATAGCATGAAAATGTCGACCGTCATTCCACGCAGAATCCTGCAGCGTGATGGATGGTAATCCGCGCTCAGCAGCGATCCAGCCGGTGACGCGAAACAAAGCGTCCGCAGTAACGCGTAGTAGGTGAAGACGCTCCCATAGAGGCGAGAGCTCAGATCGTCGGATGCGGAGGGTGGAGCAAGCGGAAGACGTTCTATGGAGGGGATCCGTTTGCTGGGCGTGAGGACTCACTGCTAGATCCGGCCAGGGATGCGGCGAAGATTCGCGCTTTCTTCGCGCATCCGGAGTGGGCGCGGCATCGGCACTTTGATATTGCAAGCTTGCGAGGACGCGGCGCAAGAATCGGGATTTTTCAGATTGGAAATGGGCGCAACATTGAGCGGCGTGGCTTGCTATCGGGCTAAGGGGTATGCGGCGCTGGAGGAGATGGAAGTCTCGCTTGGGAATGGCCAGGCGCTGCCGATCGTAAGGATGGCTAAAGATTTCAGCGAAAGGGTCTGACGGAATACCCGCAATGCCTCTGCGGAGCGCGCCGGTATTACCGCATGAACGATCAGGGGGAGCTATGAACGTGGGGGAATTTCGGGAAGTTGGACACCGAGTGGTGGACCTGCTGGCCGAGTATTTGGAACAGATCGAAGAAAAGCCGGTGTTTCCGAACGTGCAACCAAAGACATTGACTCAGTTTTTTGCCGAGCCATTGCCGCAAAACCCCACCGCTCCGGAGGAGTTGCTGGCCGAACTGGAAGAGAAGCTGCTTCCCTACTGCACGAACGTCGGACATCCGGGATATATGGGGCTGATCACTCCTTCGCCCAATCCCATCGGCATCATTGCGGATTTCATCTGCTCCGCTCTGAACCAAAATATTGGGGTCTATACGATCGGCCCCGCTGCCGTGGCCATGGAGCGACGGACGGTGCGGTGGCTTTCCGACCTGGCTGGCTACGGTGAAAACGCCGGCGGACATCTTACCAGCGGCGGAATGATGGCGAATTTCACTGGCCTCAAGCTGGCGCGAGACTCCGTTTCGAGCGATCGGATGCAACATGAAGGCGTGCAGGATCGCTGGGCGGTGTACGCGTCGGAAGAGCGGCATGTGTCGGTCGATAAGGCGGTGGACGCAATAGGACTGGGGCGATCGGCGCTGCGGGCGCTGCCGACCGACGCTGAATTTCGAGTGAGGCTCGACGCACTGGAAGCGGCGATTGCCGAGGATCATAAACGTGGGATACGGCCAATGTGCATCGTGGGGATTTGCGGCACCACGAATACCGGGGCAATCGATCCGGTGCGCGAGCTTCGGGCGATCGCGGATCGAGAGAAAATGTGGCTCCACGTTGACGCCGCTTACGGCGGCGGCATGCTGCTCTCGCATAAATGGCCGGCACGCAACCAGGGGTGGGAGCTCGCGGACTCGATCACGATTGATCCTCACAAATGGTTCTACGCGCCGCTGGATGCGGGAGCAATCCTGGTGAAGGACGATCGCCGATTGACCGCGTCGTTTGGGATGAAGCCGTCGTACCTCACCGACGAGCTGGATCGTGGGAATGAACGATACCAGTATTACGTTCACAGCTTCGAGCAGTCGCGGCGGTTTCGCGGGCTGAAGGTATGGATGAGTTTCAAGCGTTACGGAGCAAGTCAGATCGGGGAGTGGATCGACAATAATGTCGGTCAGGCAAAACACCTTTATTCCCTGGTCGCGAAACATCCGGAGTTCGAAGCAGCGAGTGATCCGCCGATGTCGGCGATCTGTATTCGATATCGGGGAGCAGGCTCAGACTTGGACGAAACGCAGTCCAAGGAGTTACATGCGGAGGTCGCCAGACGAGTCGAACACGGCGGAAAATTCTGGATATCGACCACCGAGCTAAAAGGAAAGGCATGGTTTCGGATTAATCCGGTGAACTTTCGCACGCGTACCGAGCACATGGACCAGCTCCTGGCATTGCTCGAGCGGGAATGTCGTTCGGTGGTGCGGACCAAGTGATCACCGTGCGACGCGGGGGAAGAGCGACTGACTGGCCGAGAGTGGGCTGCGGATTTTAGAGTCCGCGCAACCGGAGCGGTTGTGCCACGGTGCTGGCTTGGCGATTGTGCTCGCGTTGGTGAGGAGAGAGGTTTTTGGTGTTTTGATTCCCGCCGCCAGGAGCGGCGGCGCCACAACGGCAAAAGAAAACTAGTTCCCTGTTCCTGACAGGGTGATCGTTTGCGGGCTGTTCAGGGCGTCGTCGGTCAGAGTGATTTTGCCTGTCATCGAGCCCTTCGCTGACGGCGTGAACGTTACTACTAGCGTGCACTTCGCTCGTGACGTCAGCGTTGTGGCTGCCTTGCATGTTCCCGCTGACGTCAGCGCAAAGTTGCCGCTGATCGCTACCGACGAGATGGTCGTGGTGGTTAGGCCGGTGTTGGTTACCGTTATTGTTTTTGCGGAGCTGGTCGTTTTCGCCTTCTGCGCTCCGAAGCTCAAGCTGGATGGGCTCGGCGTTGCTTCCGGATCGATCACCGTTGCAGTCATATTCACCGTTTGCGGGGCGCTGGCGGCGCTGTTCACAATCGTCAGGATTGCCGACTGCACTGTTTTTACCTGGGTGTTCGGTACGAAGCTCATCTCGATCTGGCAGCTCTTCTTTACGGCTAGCGTTTTCGAGCACAGATTCAATCCTACGAAGTCGTAAGAATCTCCTCCG
>Ga0182024_10006703_pt1 | contig 25158 bp, 20 predicted proteins | sample P32metaG_FD_120480 | JGI IMG/M metagenome (GOLD analysis project Ga0182024, IMG submission 120480) | Permafrost microbial communities from Stordalen Mire, Sweden - P3-2 metaG (Illumina Assembly) | ecosystem: Environmental > Terrestrial > Soil > Wetlands > Permafrost | place: Sweden: Stordalen...
ACGTGGAGCTGGTGATTGATCTGATTACGCCGGTGGCCATGGAGAAGGGATTGCGCTTCGCGATTCGCGAAGGCGGCAAGACCGTGGGCGCGGGTACGATCTCGGAAATTATTAAGTGAAAGGGACTAAGGGACTAGGGACTCGGGACTAAGAAAGACCTGGACCCTGGCAATCGAGAGGAACAGACAATGCGGGAAATCATTACGTTGGAATGCACCGAGTGCAAGGAGCGCAACTACTCAACGACAAAGAACAAGAAGACCGTAACGGGCCGTCTTGAGTTGAAGAAGTTTTGCAAACGCTGCCGCAAGCACCAGGCGCATAAGGAAACGAAGTAAGAGGCAGTTCATAGTTCGCAGTTCGTGGTTCACAGTTGCAGGTGCGCGGTTTAAGGCTGTGAACTTCGAACTAAGAACTGCGAACTGGTTTACAGGGGCGTAAGCTCAATGGCTAAACTGTCGGTCTCCAAAACCGAACTTGTGGGTTCGAATCCCTCCGCCCCTGCCAGTTTAGAAACAGGGAATAGGGACTAGGGAACAGGGACTAGAAAGCGGCCCAATCAAGGCGGTAGAGAGTTGTAAGACGGCCGGGCTGATCTCTGAACGCTAATCTCTGGAATAGGAATTGAAGCATGGCGACGAAGGTGGCATTGGAAAAAAGCGAGCAACGGCCCGCAAAGCGGAAGGAGCCGGGAGCGATGACTGAGTTTGGCGGCGGCCTACTGGGGAAGTGGACCGAATTCACTACGTTTCTGCGCGATGTGCGCTCGGAGATGCGCAAGGTTGTGACGCCGTCGCCGAAGGAAGTAAGAGTGACGACCGGCGTGGTGATCATTGCGGTCTTTTTGTTTGGGCTGTTCTTCTTTGTCGTCGACTTCATTTTCAGAGTGGGCGTTTATGGTCTGCTCGGCAAGCTCGGCGGATTGCAGTAGCCTACAAGGCACAGAATTGAGAGTGGAATGAAGGAAGATCTGGAACAATCTGCTGCAACAGAGGCCGCTGCGACAGAGGCCGAAGAGACAGTCGCCGCAGAAACGCCCGCAGAGACGGCAGCGGTGGGAACTGCTCCTGAAGCTCCGGTGGCGACGCCGGAAGCAGAGGCGGAAACAAAGCCGCAAAAAGCCAGCGCGGCGGAGACTAAGAAGAAAACTAAAGCAGAGGCGGCGGAAAAGAATCAAGAGCCGGCAGAGGAAGCCGCAGTGGCACCGGAGGGAGAACCGGCAGCCGCAACCGAGCCGCCACCGGTGAAGAACGAAAACTTCCGCTGGTACATTTTGCACGCTTACTCGGGCTTTGAGCGCAAGGTTCGCGAGTCGATCGAGAGCCGCGTGCAGGCGTTCGGATTGAGAGAGCGCGTGGGTCGCGTGATGATTCCCACAGAGCCAGTGACGGAGATTGTTAACGGCAAGAAGCGCACTGTGGAGCGGGTTTTTCTGCCTGGCTATGTGCTGGTGGAGATGGAACTCGATAACGAGTTGTGGCACGTGCTGAAGGATACGCCCAAAGTGACGGGGTTCCTGGGCACCGGCGACAAGCCCGTGGCGCTGAGCGAGGAAGAAGTAAGCTCGATTCTCTTCCGCTCGGAGACGACCAAAGACAAGCCGCGGATGAAGATCAAGTTTGAGAAGGGCGAACAGGTGCGCATTACGGATGGGCCGTTCGCAAACTTCAACGGCGTGGTGGACGAGGTGAACGAAGATCGCGAGACACTGAAGGTGATGGTGACGATCTTCGGGCGGTCAACGCCGGTCGAACTCGAGTTCGGCAAAGTGGAAAAGATTGAGTAAAGCGAGCTTCTAGCTTCTTGCTCCTAGCTTCTAGCCGGTTCAACTTCTAGCGGGACTGGTTTAGGGCAAAGCAGAGGATTTCGATCTCAAAATTTGTAATGGAAATGGACGAACCAGCAGCCGGCGGCTAGAGGCCGGGAGCTGGTTCCGAAGGAAAAAGAGAATGGCACCTCCGAAGAAAATTACCGGCTACGTGAAGTTGCAGATCGAGGCCGGCAAGGCAACGCCGGCGCCTCCGGTTGGCCCCGCGCTGGGCCAGGCGCAGGTCAATATTATGGAGTTCTGCAAGCAGTTCAACGCCAAGACGCAGAACAAGGAGATGGCCGGGCTGATTATTCCGGTCGTCATCACGGTTTATGGCGACCGCACGTTCAGCTTTATTACCAAGACGCCGCCGGCAGCGGTGCTGCTGAAGAAGGCGGCGGGCATTGAGAAGGGATCGGGCACGCCCAACAAGGAAAAGAAGGGCAAAGTGACCGAGAAGCAGGTGCGCGAGATCGCCACGCAGAAGATGCCGGATTTGAATGCGGCGTCGGTCGATGCGGCGGTGAGGAGCATCAAGGGAACCGCTCGGTCGATGGGGATTGAAGTGGTTGGGTAAGATCGCGATCTACTGAATTGAAATGAGAAGGCCCTCCGCGAAGCGGAGGGCCTTTTTGTTGGTGCAGAGGCAGGCAGGTGCGCGGTAGCGCGGCGGAAACGACGAGCCTTGGCGACGATTTTTGGGTTCCTTCTCAGGGTCGCGCGAGTTCGATGCCCATGATTTCGATTTCGAGGCCGCCGAAATCGGGGTGGTCGTTTTCGCGGATGCGGTAGGCGACGTCGATGAGGTTGTCTTGCTCGAGGTGAAGTTGCGCGGCGCGCTCGGCGAGATTCCAGCCGACGGCGCGGATGGATGCGATGGGCGCGGCGGAGACGGGAAGGCGAGTGGGAAAACTGTTTGGCGATGGGGCGGTCGGCGCGGATGGCGAAGTAGCGTTCAGGGCGACTTGCGCAAGGGTGATTTGAGTTAGTTCCAGGCGAAGGTGCTGCGCTTTCATGATGCGCGGCGGGACGACGAGGCGTGCGTTGCGGGCGATGAAGATGGGCTCGGGATTTCCGTGGCCGAGGGGCTCGAGTTTGCTCAGCCAACCGACAAGAACAGGAGTGATGCGGTCGAGCGGTAACTCGGCATGAATGCGCAGCAGGCGCTCCGGCTCGCGCGCGGCAAGATGTTCTGCGGCGTGGAGACGCAGGCGGAGCTTGAGGTCGGGAAGTTTTTCTGCGGGCAGCGCAAAGCCGACGGCGAAGGCGTGGCCGCCGAAGCGTGTGAAGAGGTCGGCGCAGGATTCGATGGCAGCAAGGAGCGGGAAGCCGTCGACGGAGCGGCCGGAGCCATAGGCTACGCCGTTTTCAACGCTGACAACGATGGCGGGCTTGGCAGTGCGCTCGACGACGCGGGAGGCGAGAATGCCGATGACGCCACGATGCCATCCGTCGCCATCGATGACGAGAAGGCGGTCGGCGATGATTTCTTCGTCGAAGCAGAGGCGGGATTCAATGAGGGTGAGCGCGGCAGCCTCAACATCGCGGCGCTCGCGATTGAGGCGCTCGAGTTTTGCGGCGAGTTCGGTGGCGCGATGCGAGTCGCGGGTGGTAAATAGCTCGATGATTTCGGAGGCAATGTCCATGCGGCCGGCGGCGTTGATGCGCGGGGCGAGGCGAAAGGCGACGTCGAAGCTGGTGAGTTGCTTCGACGCGGGATCGAGAGCCGCGGCGGCAAATAGAGCGCGGAGGCCTGCGCCGGCGGGGCGGCGCAGCTCGCGGAGGCCGAGTGCAGCGATGGTGCGATTTTCGCCGTGAAGCGGGACGGCGTCGGCGATGGTGGCGATGGCCGCCATTTTGAGAAAGCTGGGCAGAATCTTTTCGCGCAGGCGAGCGGGATCGCGGCGAACTGGTTCGGACCTTGCAAGCAATGCCTGCGCGAGTTTGAGCGCGATGGCCGCTCCGCAGAGCGATTTTTCAGGATATGGGCAGCCGGCTTGATTGGGATTGAGGATAGCGAGGGCGGCGGGGAGCGCGTCACTTGCCTCGGGAAGATGGTGGTCCGTGATGATGAGGTCGAGGCCGAGGCGGCGCGCGGTTTCAGCTTCAGCGAATGCGCGCATGCCGGTGTCGACGGTGACGACGACGCGAACACCTTCAGCGTGAGCCGACTCAAGGACGCTGGACTGCATGCCGTAACCGTCGCGGAGGCGATGAGGGACGTGAAACCGGACGAGATTTTCGCCAGGGGCCAGCATTTCAATGGCGGTTTTGAGTAGGACAACGGCGACGGTGCCGTCGACGTCGTAGTCGCCGTAGAGAAGGATTTGCTCGCGAGCGGCGATGGCGCGCTCGATGCGCTCGACGGCGGCAGACATTCCAAGCATGAGAAATGGATCGTGGAGATGCGCGGGCTCTGGATTGAGGAAGGCGGACGCCTCGGCGGCGGTGTTGATGCCGCGAGCGACGAGAAGCTCGGCGAGAACGAGAGGCAGACGCGCTTCGCTGGCGAGGGCAGCAGATTGAACGGGGTTGGGTTCTGCGAGGAGCCAGCGCTGGGGCGGCAGAGTGCGAGTTGCGGTGGCATTCTTCGAGGGCCCAGTTGTACTGGCGGGAAGGGGCACTGAGGCTTACTCGTCCTCGTCGTCGTGGGAGTGCGCGTCGTCGATGACGATGTCGTGGAAGCTCTCGATGTTCTCGAGCAGGGACTGATAGCGCTCGTACCACTCAGTGGTGGTTTCATGCAGAAAGACGACGCCCTCGTATATAAAGCCCAACTGGATGAAACCCAGCATGCCGGAGTATTTGCGCAGCCACTTGGCTTCGACCATCTCGGCGGCTTCTTCGTCGGGGAAGTTCATCTCGCCGGCTTCTTCGATGAGTGCGTCGAGCTCCTCGCGGTCCAGCGTCATCTCGCTGAAGGTGACGAAGGGCGCGCCGACGTGCTTGGCCATTTCAACAAAATCTTTCCACGCATCGGGGTTGCCGCGGCCTTCCCAGAGGATGGAGGGGATGTCGTCGGTGACGTAACCGGGGAGACGATGGAGACCATGACCCTCAATAAAGGCCACCATGTCGTCTTTCAGCGCGAGGAGGTTGTCGGTGCTCATTGTCAAACACCCATTCTCGCAGATGGGGGTGGGGCGGGGATCAGGAAAACTTTTTCAGGTGAGAGCCGGAGGGGTGCGACGGGCTGGCTAGAGGTGAGATTGTTACTCTTGAATGAATCAGGGAGGATTACCGCTTGCCAGCATTTGAACATCACGTTTTTGTTTGCCACAATGTCCGGCCCGCTGATGCGCCGCGACCGAGCTGCACCAGCGATGGAAAAAGCGAATTGCACACGCGGCTGAGCCAACTCACCAAAGACGCAGGCCTGGCCGGCAGGGTGCGGATCAACAAGTCCCTGTGTCTTGACCAGTGCGAACACGGGCCGACCGTGGTGGTGTATCCCGAGGCTGTTTGGTACGGGAATGTGAAGCCGGAAGATGCGGAGGAGATTGTGGCGGAGCACCTGGTGGGCGGGCGGCCGGTGGAGCGGTTGCGCATCGCCGATGAATGTTTGAACACGAAGAGCTGTCCGCATCAACGTAGGGAATAGGCAGTAGGGAGCGGAGTTTGCGGTGTTGGCTGAGCTAGCGGAGTTAGGACGTAAGTAGCGTAGAAGTGGGACAGAGTTGCGATGAAGCGCAGAGATTTTTTGAAGGTTGCGGGAGCAGCTTCGGCTGCGGCGATGGCGCGCGGGGCGATGGCGCAGGCCGGTCGCGGCTGCACGATCGTCATTGACGGCAGCGATTCTGTAGCCGGGGCGCCGCCGGTGCAATGGGCAGCGGAACAATTGCGGGCAGCGCTGGCGGCGAAGGGCGCGCTCTGCCGGATCGTGATATCAGGCAACGGAGGCAGCGAGCGGGTTCGCGGGTCGGCGTTCTATGTGCTGGTCAATTCGTCGGCTCCAATGCCGGCAGGGAAGGCACCAACTGGGAGCGCTTCGCATTTGCCCGCGTGGCATCCGGGTGCGGAGTCGTTTGCGCTCACGCCGGGACGGTACGCCGGAATTCCGGCCACGATTGTTTCAGGCAGCGATGTGCGCGGCTACGTTTACGGATTGCTAGAGATGGCGGAGCGAGTGCGATTCGCCGCGGACGCGAGAGTCGGGCTGCGCCTTACCGAGCCAATCCTGGAGAAGCCGGCGAATGAAGTGCGCAGCGTTGGCCGCTATTTTTGCAGCGAGGTCGAGGACAAGGCGTGGCTCTACGACAAGGATTTCTGGCTGGGATATCTCGATCTGCTGGTTGCGTGCCGGTTCAACCGGTTTTGCCTCGCGTTCGGACTTGAATACGACTTTCCAAAGGGCGTGACGAGCGACTATCTGCATTTTCCGTATCCGTATCTCGTGAATGTTCCGGGATACGATGTGCGCGTGATGCAGCTGGCTGCCGCGGACGGAACTGTGCTGCCGGCGCCGGTTGAGCTGAGCGACCGCGAACGGAAGATGAATCTGGACGCGTTGAAATTTATTGCGGCGCAGACGGCTGCGCGCGGACTTCATTTCCAGCTGGGAATCTGGACGCATGCGTACCAGTGGACTGACAGCCCAAATGCCTATCACCGCATTGAGGGGCTGACGCCGGCGACGCACACGGAGTATTGCCGCGACGCGCTGGCGATGTTGCTGAAGGAGTGCCCGGAGGTTCAGGGATTAACTTTACGCGTACACGGCGAGAGCGGCATTCCGGAGGGGAGTTACGACTTTTGGAGAACGCTGTTCGAGGCGATCAAGAGTTGCGGGCGCACGGTCGAGATCGATATGCACGCCAAGGGCGTTGACGAAACGATGATCGACATTGCGAAGGCGACAGGAATGCCGGTGAAGCTGGGCGCGAAATATTCCGCAGAACACCAGAGTCTTGGCTATCAGCAGGCGGACATTCGCGCGCTGGAGATTCCGAAACCGGTGCATGAAGCACTGGGGCCGTTCGCCGTGAGTGGTGGCGCACGCTCCTTCACGCGATACGGGTATGCGGATTTTCTGCGAACCGGCAGCCCTTACAAATTGCTGTTTCGACTTTGGCCGGGCACGCAGCGGCATCTCTTGAGCGCAGATCCTGAGATGGCAGCGGCATACGGCAGGACAGCGCATTTTTGCGGGGCGGTCGGACTGGATTTGATGGAGCCGCTGACGTTCAAGGGAAGGGAAGGGTCAGGGCATGCGGGTGGTCGATGTGCGTATGCAGACGCGAGCCTGAACCCAAAAGGCGATTGGGAGAAATTTGAACTTTACTACAGGGTTTGGGGGCGGCGGCTTTACGATCCGGAGGCGAATGCGGAGGCATGGCGGCGATGGCTTCGCAGCCAATTTGGCACGGCTGCAGTGGCCCTAGAAGCCGCGGTTGCGAATGCGAGCAGGATTCTGCCGCTGCTGACATCGGCGCATCTGCCGTCGGCGTCGAATCATTCGTTCTGGCCGGAGATTTACACGAACATGCCGATGATCCGCGCAGGTGAGGCCTCGCCGTACAGCGATACGCCGGAGCCGCGGTGCTTTGGGACGGTGAGCCCGCTCGATCCGCAGCTGTTTGCGACGATCGACGAACACGCCGCGGACGAGATGGGCGGCGCGGCGAATCCCAAGTACTCGCCGATTGAAGTGGCGCAGTGGATCGAAGATTGCGCGACGGCAGCGAGCGCGGCACTTGACGAGGCACGCCGCAAGACCGTGGCGCGGCGGACCGCAGCATTTCGCAGAGTCGAGGCGGACGTGGAGATTCAGATTGGCCTGGGATGGTTTTTTGCGTCGAAGATGCGCGGGGGCGTGCTTTATTCGGTTTTTGAGCAATCGCAGGAAGCAGAAGTTGGACGCAAGGCGATCGACGAATACAGCGAGGCTCGCGAGGCGTGGGCAGGCATGGCCTCGAAAGCCGCGGCCATCTATCAGGCTGACGTTTCGTACGGAAGCACGCCGATGCGGCGCGGACACTGGAGCGACCGGCTGAGCGCGATCGACAAGGATATAGAGGCTATCGTGGGGCGGGTAAAGGGTGTGGAGCAGCCGGACGTGTCGAGCGAAAACACGCGGCGCGCGACTGTGGATGCAACAGGCAGGCCGGGGCGGCCCGAATTGGCGTGCGATCACAAGCCGTCGGCGAGCTTTGACGCCGGTGCGCCGTTGACGCTCGCGCTCACTGTTCTGGTGCCGGAAGAAGTGACCTCGATTCGTCTCCACTATAGGCATGTGGACCAGGCAGAACGATGGAAGCGGGTGGAGATGCGTGGGGATGGCGGGAGCTTTACAGCCGCGATTCCGGCAGATTATATGAAGGCTGATTTTCCGCTGGAGTACTACTTCGATCTCGTGGGAAAGAGTGGTGCATCCCGGATGGAGCCGGCGTTTAACGCGACGCTGTCGAATCAGCCTTATTACACGGTGATGGCGGGGCCATGATGGCGGGACGGTGATGAGGAAAGATGCTTAACGCAAGGCAGGGAAGGCCGATTTCGGTGCCGGATCCGGAGGCAAGCCGCAAAGGCGCCGAATGCGCCGCTTAGCGGGTGTACAGGCAGCGGTGCGATGCGGTAACCTGATACTTAACCCATGATTTTTTCCCGCGACTACATTGGGTATCTCGCCCGCCGCACGGTCAAGCACCTGATCGACGCCAAGATGATCACCTCGAGCGACATGAAGGTGACGGAAGCGCGCGTGAATGCGGCTTTGCTTGAGGAGCTTTCGCTTGAGGACCGCATCAACGACGAGGTGCGCGTGATTCTGGACGCCTACTCCGAGGAGATGCGCAAGAGCGGTGCGCAATACGCCGAGATGTTCAAGAAAGTGAAGACCGAGCTGACCAAGAAGTACAAGGCCGTGCTATGAGGATCAACCGCGACAAGCTGAACAAGCTGGCACACACGGTGGCCGACACCCTGGCCGAGATCGACGAGGTGGGCTTCCTGGAGGATCGCAACACGATCCGGCAGGAAGCGCGGAAGGAACTGGAGCTTCTGCTCACCGAAGAAGCGAAGATCGACATGTCGGCGCGGCAGAAGATCGCCAACCAGCGAAAGATCATCCAGGAAGGCTCGCAGGAGTGGGACATTCTGTATCGCAAGTACTACAACGATGAAGTGCGCAAGCTGGGAATTTGAAGAGGCATTACGGCCCTTGCCGCGCCGTTGGGGCGATACACGATTGGGCCGAATATTTGTTAAAGTAAGGGAGTAGCCCGCGCTCGCGGGCCGCCTCCACACAATGAGTGGCGCTATCGTCTAGGGGTTAGGACGTGAGATTCTCAATCTTAAAACCCGGGTTCGATTCCCGGTAGCGCTACCAAGAATTTCCATCCCATTTGCTCTAAATCGCTGAGCCCGCCACCCTCGCCTGTTGTACTACTTTGACACTCGCATATGTTGCCGAACCCTCAGGCATTCCGCCAATCGTTCGCCGGACATCAAGGCTCGCGACATGGGCCGCGCCCTCCTATCAAAAGCGGTAGTTCGGCTTGAGTTCGCATTGATAGACGGCCGATTTCTCTCGATTGGGGCCGGTTCTGAAGTCGCAGTTCGCCCAACTCAGGTAAAGATCGGGACCCAGCGGGAAGACCATTTCAACGCCGTCCAGTTCGGCCTCGAGGCTCACACCTTCCGCGCTGCCTGGAAGGGTGAAGCTGAGCGATCGGCCAAAAACCACGGGGTACGATTCACGCACATTCGAGATAACGGCCGTATGAAAAACTTCGGCTTCAAGCAGGAAGGTCGTCGTGTCGGACCAATCCAATGCTGAAGCGACAATCTTTCGGCCGCCATTTGCAAAACCGCTGGCGTCGATCTGCGTAAATGGGCATGGCCCGGCGATACATGAAGCTCTTGCGTCACGGAACTCGTTGTCGGCGCCCGCATCCAATTCAATCGATCCTCTGGCGGCCTTCCAATAACCATCCGGTGAGCAGAGGTTTTCATGGCGGCAGGGGACATTTCCGAGATTGACTACCTGAAACGTCTCCACCTCGCTGCCGATGTTTTGCTCGTTTTGAGAGTTGACCGTATATCTGACCTTGATGTTAGAAACAACTGACGGCGGGTGGTCCGAATCGGCCGGAGTTTCGGCGGCAGCCGGTTCCATGGTCGCAATCACGAGTCGCCGCAGCGATGAACGAAATTGGATTGTGTCCTGAAGTTCAAGAGGCTTGAAATCCTTTTGCTGAAAATCCAGAATCACAGTGGACCCCGGCAAAACAGTCCCCGGGAACGCGATCTTGAAGTACCCGGATGCATCGGATTCGGTGCTCAGTTTCACATCTCCGCGCGAGGCAGTAATCGCAACGCCGGCAATCGGCGACTCCTTACGCGTGTCGGTGTCGCGGCGAATCACAGCACCCTGGATGATCGACCAATGCGGCCTCCAATGGCGCACGCCCAGCCAGATGAGCACGGCGACCGCGGCGGCGGGGATGACAATCCATAGTGCAATTCTCTTGCGGGTCATTGACTGCCTTCTTTCCGCGCTCCGCGGATGCGATTTATCCTGATCTTTCCCATCTATGTTGACGTTGAACCTAACACTGGCATCCAATCTATGGTTATAGCGGACGATGCCCGGGGCCTCGGGGCGTCTAATAGGAATAGACGCTTGGAGTCTTGCAATCTGCTCCATCGAAGTCGAAGACGATGAAACAGGCTGCTATCGAAAAGGCCGTCGCTCTCGAAGGATGCGAAAACTCTCGCCGGAGATTGCTGCGTCAGTTGTTGGGGGTGACTGCCGGCCTGCCGGTCAAGCACCTCCTGGCTATGGCTTCTGCAAGCCCGCGCGGCGCGCAACCCAAAACCCAACAGCAACATACACCTCCAGCGTCCCCCTCCCCGCAACCCTCGATCTCTGCGGCCGACGACCAGTTTTTGAACCAGCTTGAGCAAGCTAACTTCCTTTTCTTCTGGGAGCAGGCAAACCCTCAAACAGGACTAATTAAGGACCGATGCAATGTCCGGACGAATGATACAAGTCTCAGCGCCAGCATCGCATCCACCGGCTTTGGCCTGACCGCCATCTGCATTGGCGAGAAACGCGGCTTCATAAGTTATCCGATAGCCCGGCTGCGAGTGGTTCAGACACTTTCCTTTCTGTGGCACAAGCTGCCGACGCATCGCGGCTTCTTTTACCACTTCGCGAACATGAATACCGGCGAGCGAATTTGGGACTCGGAGGTCTCCTCGGTGGATACGGCCATCCTGCTTTGCGGTGTGCTCATGTGCCGGCAGCATTTTCAGGATAAAGACATCGACGACTTGGCCCATGCGATTTTCGATCGCGTGCAATGGACCTGGCTTTCTGAAGACACAAGCCTTCTCTCCATGGGGTGGAGGCCGGAATTAGGATTCATCCCGTCGCGGTGGGACCTTTACAGCGAGTTGATGATGATGTATCTGCTCGGAATGGGCTCTCAGACCTTTCCGCTGGAGAGCAGAGCATGGGCGGCCTGGAAACGGACGATCTTTGAATATGACGGCCTACGCTATATCGGCTCGTATGCCCCGATCTTCGTGCATCAGTATTCGCAGGCCTGGTTCGATTTTCGCAATCGGCGCGACCACTTTACCGACTATTTTGAAAACTCCGTGATTGCCACCGAAGTGCATCGGCGTTTCTGCATCGAGCTTCACTCACAATTTTCCGACTACAGTGATGTGCTTTGGGGAATCACCGCGTCCGATTCTCCACAGGGTTACATGGTGTGGGGCGGACCGCCGGCCATGGGGCCAATCGATGGCACTGTAGTACCCGCGGCGGCCGGCGGTTCATTGCCATTTCTGCCGACCTCGACAATTCGTGTTCTGAGAAATATTCACGACCACTATCCGAAAGCCTGGTGCCGTTACGGCTTCGTGGACGCCTTCAATCCCTTGACTGATTGGTACGATTCGGACGTGATTGGCATCGATACGGGAATTACCATGCTGATGGCCGAGAACCTGCGCTCGCAATTTATATGGGACACATTTATGAAAAACCCGGAAGCGCAGCGGGGCATGGAGAAGGCCGGATTCAAGCCTTACCAACCGGGACCGACGCCTTTCGCATGATTGGAACCGGCCGCCCCGAGGCCCACCGTCCTGCTCGTGCGTTTTTTGTGAGACGATTCCGGTTCTGCACACGTACGGAAACAACGTCTCGCCACGGGAACGCATCCTATTAGCCATAGAAAACTGTGACACCGCCTCAGACGGACCGTCAGTTTCCGCCAGCGCCTTGGTTCACGAACACCACGTAGATTCTGCCTGTGGCCAATGTCTGCATCAGGTAGTGACACCAAGATGAGCTCGATGTCGTCAGAAACTCAATTCGAAGGCTCCCACGGCGAATCCCCCTCGCCGGATCGCGGCTCATCGCAAACAAAAAATGGGCAAACAATAAATGGCTCACCGCAAACCAACCATGGCGCGTGGTCCGATCGCGTCGCGGCGCTCAAAAACATTCCTCAGGTACTACATTTTGTGTGGGAATCGGGGCCGGCGGTCGTTTTCTGGAACATTGCCATCCGTATCGTAGTTGCGTTTTTGCCTGTCGCCATCGGAATCATTGTCCGCTACATCATTGACGGCGTAAACCGCATCCGCTTTCATCAGCCGCTGCCGCACGGTTTCTGGTGGCTGGTGGCTGCGGAGATGGCGCTTGCAGTCCTCATGGGAGTTCTGTCTCGCGCGGTCGATTACTTCGACAACCTGCTTGCCGACCGGTACACGCACCATGTGAGCGTGGAGGTAATGCGCAAGGCTGCTGCCCTCGACGTTACCGTCTACGAGGATCCGGTCTTCTACGACCGCCTGGAGCGGGCGCGCGTACAGGCGACTGACAGGCTGGCAATGATCCAGCAGATGGGCCGGCTGATTCAACAGGCTGTGACGGCGATGGCCTTCTCGGCTGTGCTTGTTTATTATTCGCCGTTCTTATTGCTGCTGCTTATTGTCGGAATCGTTCCCGCATTTCTCGGCGAAAGCCATTTTGCTTTTCTCACTTATGCCAAGAACTTCCGCCAAACACCGGTTCGCCGGCAGATGGATTATTTACGCCAAGTGGGCGGCAGCAAAGAAGCCGCGAAGGAACTCAAGCTTTTCAATCTGAGCGGCTATCTGACTGGCCGATTCACTGCGTTATCGCAAAGAATTTACGACGAGAACGTGAGCTTGAATCGCCGGCGACTGTTCTGGGGTGGTCTGCTTTCCGTTCTTGGCCAGATTGGATACTACGCGGCCTACGCTTTCAGCATCCTGCGCACGATTCAGGGCCACTATAGCGTGGGTGACCTGACGCTGATCACGGCGGCCATTATGCAGGCGATGAGTAATATCCAGCAGGCGTTCTCGACCGCTTCAGGCGTTGCCGATCAGGCTCTCTTCCTCACCGATTTGCTGGCGTTTTTTGCCATGGAGCCCGCTGTGAAATCGCGGCCCGGTGGGCTGCTCGTGCCGAGGCCGGTCACGCTTGGATTTGAGTTTCAGGACGTGTCGTTTGCCTATCCCGGGACAACCCGCCGCGTCCTCGACAGTCTCAACTTCACGCTTCGCCCCGGGGAGCGAGTGGCATTGATCGGCGAGAACGGTCAGGGCAAGACCACTCTCGTGAAGCTGATCACCAGACTCTACGATCCCACTGAAGGCCGCATTCTTCTCGACGGCGTCGACCTGCGCGAATACAACCTGGCTGATCTGCACGCCGAGATCGGCGTGATCTTTCAGGACTTCATGCGCTATGAAATGACCGCCCGCGAAAATATCGCGGTGGGCCGCGTCGATTTGGAATACGCAATGGAAGAGATCGATTATGCTGCCGAGAAAAGCCTGGCAAGCGAGGTGGTACGGAAACTTCCCGGCGGTTACGACCAGATGCTGGGCCGGCGCTTCGAAGGCGGCGTCGACCTCTCCGGCGGCGAATGGCAAAAGTTCGCATTGGCGCGCGCCTATCTGCGCGATGCGCAACTGCTCATTCTCGATGAGCCAACTGCTTCGCTCGATGCGCGCAGCGAGCTCGAGGTCTTTGAGCGCTTCGCTGAGCTCACCTGCGGCAAAATGGCGCTCCTCATTTCGCATCGTTTTTCAACTGTGCGAATGGCTGACCGCATCGTCGTTCTCGAGGCAGGCCGTCTCGTTGAAGAAGGGAGCCACGAGCAGCTCGTAGCGCTTGGCGGCCGTTACGCAGGAATGTTTGAAATGCAAGCTGCGAGTTACCGATGAGCAAGATAACACCCATTTCCGGCATCGAGGAGCGGGTCGACAACGATACCTCCGCCGGTGAGGTCTGCAACAACGAAACCCCGGACACCGAAACAATGAGCCGGCTGCGTCGTGCCGCCGATCAAGTCGCCGCGTGGGAAGTGGTTCCTCGGCCACAGGCCGGCGGGTCGTTTCAGGCGCGCGCGCATGCTGCTCAGCGAAGGCTCAAGCAAGTTGAACCCAGATTTGCTCGCCAATCGCTGGCAGAGGCGCCCAACGATCCGCAGTTAGTGGCGCTGAGGTCTGCGTTGCTTGAGCTTGCCGCGGGGCAGCGCATGTTCAGGTCTGCGATCAGAGAGGTTTCAGAAAAGCGGCAGGAATTGGCTCGGCTCCCGCGCCTCGTTCTCGACTCCGGGCACGACGAACCTCGCATAGCTGCCGTCGTTCGCATTTATCTCCAAGCCGTCGATGGAACATTCTCGGCGCCAACCTTCCGTGCGTTTATGCATGCCGTGCAGGCGCATGAACCGCTGAACGTCGAAGAATTGTGGAGTGCCGGCACATTTGTCAAATTCGTCTTGACGGAATTGATTCTCGAAGAGGTGCGGGACGTGTTCCGTTCGCGCGACGCAGTCTCAGTTGGTCCGCTGATGGCTTACGTCAAAAGCTTGCAATCTGCGAGCAACGCGGATTGGGCCCAATTAATTGAGCCGCTTGTTGTCTTCGATGTGTTCCTCCGCCAGGACCCGTCAGACGCCTTCGCGCAGATGGACTTTGAATCCCGCGAGCTATATCGCAGGCGCATCGCGCTCATTGCGCGCCGCTCTGACAGCAGCGAATCCCAAGTGGCTCAGGCTGCGTTAGAACTCGCTCGCGAAGGAAGCGAGGCGGAGTCCCACAATCCGCGCATTCACCTGCGCCGCGCACATGTCGGTTACTACCTCATAGGTGACGGGTTCTCCCAACTCGCTTCCCGTGTGGGCTTTCATCCATCTTTTGCATGGCGCGCGCGCGCCTTCGTGCGCGACAACGGCGAAGATGTTTTCCTGAGCGCCATTCAGCTGTCAACCCTTCTGTTCATCGCTGTCGTGCTGTTTCCAGTTTTGCCCGCTGTCTCGGGGCTTGTAGGCCTGGCATTCATCGTTCTTTTCCTCCTGATTCCTGCAACCCAGGATGCCGTCGACCTGATCAACAACGCCATCACCGCATTCTTCGATCCTGAGCCGTTGCCCAAACTGGACTTCTCGGAGGGTATTCCGAGCGACTGCGTTACTCTCGTCGCGGTTCCCACGCTGCTGATGAACGAGAAGCAGGTGCGCAAACTGGTCAACGACCTCGAGGTGCGCTTCCTGGGCAATCGCGATCCCAACCTTCACTTCGTGCTGCTCACTGACCTGCCCGATTCGATAAGCAAGCCGCACGAAAAGGACTTTCATCCGCTTGTCGATTTGACGTCGCGACTTATTACCGAGCTCAACGAAAAGTATCAATCGCCGAGCAATGGCGTCTTCCTTTTGCTGCATCGTCATCGTATTTACAACACGCGCCAGGGCGTGTGGATGGGTTGGGAACGCAAGCGCGGCAAGCTGCTCGACCTTAACAAGCTTCTCGCCGGCGACTTCGACGCATTCCCCATCAAGACCGGACCTACAGAAGCGCTTCAAGGCGTTCGTTATGTGCTCACGCTCGATTCCGACACTCAGCTTCCTCGCGGCACAGCAGCACGCCTGATCGGCGCCATTGCGCACCCCCTCAATCAAGCGGTCATCGTCTCCAAACGTTCGATCGTGACCTCGGGCTTTGGAATTTTGCAGCCGCGTATAGCCGTGGGACTCCAATCCACAACGCGCTCGCGGCTCGCTGCGGTCTACTCCGGTCACAGCGGCCTGGATATTTACACTCGCGCAATCTCCGACGCCTACCAGGATCTTTTTGGCGAAGGCATTTTCACCGGCAAGGGCATTTATGAAGTTGAGACGCTGCACGCCGTGCTCGACAGCCGGTTTCCACGCAACGAACTCCTCAGCCACGATCTGATCGAGGGCGCGTATGCTCGAGCCGGGCTTGCGACGGACATTGAGCTGGTGGAAGATTACCCCTCGCACACAAGCGCCTACATGCGCCGCAAACACCGCTGGGTCCGCGGCGATTGGCAAATCGCCCAGTGGATGTTTTCGCGCGTGCCGGATGAATCAGGACGCCGAGTCGCAAATCCAATCTCCGGCATCTCTCGCTGGAAAATCCTCGACAACCTGCGCCGTTCGCTGGTCGAGCCCTCCATCTTCGCCCTTTTTATCGCGGGCTGGCTCCGCCTGCCAGGCGGACCGCTTTTCTGGACCATCGCTACGCTGGCCCTGCTATTTTTCCCGGCTATCGCTCAACTTGCATTTGGTCTCGGCCGGGCGCTCGCAGACGGGCGCAGCGGACAGGTGAGAGAGACATTTGTGCATTTTCGGCACGCGACTCTCGTGGTCATGATTCGTCTTGTCTTTTTGCCGTACGAAACTTTGCTCGCCTTCGATGCCATTGTTCGTTCGCTGGTCAGGCGGTTCATCACCGGCGAGCGCCTGCTGGAGTGGGAGATCGCCGCTCACTCCGAACTGTCATCGTCGGCAAATGCGCCAGTTGACCGCTATCTCGCCCTCACTCCGCCTTTGGCCATGAGCCTGGGTGCTCTGATCTATATGTTTGCGGCACAACACTTGGCGATTCTGTGGGCCGCGCCCATTCTCTTGTTATGGACGCTCTCTAATCCTCTGATCATATGGCTCAATCGTCCGCCGCGCGTCCAGCGGCCCATCGACATCAAAGACCGCGAATTTCTGTCCGCGCACGCGTTGCACATCTGGCGCTACTTCCGCGAATTTGGCGTCGATCGCCACAATTTTCTGGTCCCCGACAATGTGATGGAACAGGGGTACATCGAAGCGCCGCGTGTCTCGCCGACGAACATCGGATTGCTGCTCAATACACGCCAAGTCGCATGTGAGCTTGGATTCCTGACCGTTCCCGAATTCGCGGCTCTCACCGGCAGCACGCTGGGAACCATCGACCGCCTGGAAAAATTCCGCGGCCATCTTTACAACTGGTACGACACTGAAACACTTCGCCCGCTCGATGAATCTCCCTTTGTTTCCTCCGTCGACAGCGGCAATCTTGTGGCTTCCTTTTTCACGCTCCATGCCGGAACTCGCGCTTTGGCTAATAAGCCGTTGCTCCGCGCCGAGATCCTCGCGGGGCTGCGCGCCTACTTTTGCGTGTTGCGTCGAACGAAATGTTTTCCCGACGCGCTTTCGCGAATGAAGATGCCAGATGACTCTGCAGCAATCGTGAAGTGGATCACCTGGCTCTCGGCCGTGCGACCTGCGTTGGCCGGGGCGATTGCGTCTGCGCATGAGCGGCAAGGTGATGCCTGGTGGATCGACGAGACGCTGAACCGCGTCGACGCCATCCTTGCTTTGTTTCACCGTTATTTACCCTGGCTGCTTCCCGAATTCGCTCCATTGCTTTTGCTGCTTCAAATGGACCTGGCCGAGAGACCCACCGAGCACACTCCGGCTTCCGCACTGCGCTTCGCCAACGAGCTGCAATCGATGTTGACAGTCGGCCATCGCACGTATCCTGATTCCTCGCTTCATCAGCTTGCCGAGCGTTTATGCGAGCTGCTTTCAAACGCCCGCGAGAATCTCGGCGCGTTGTCTGCGGATCTCCAAAACATTGAGCGAACTGCCGAGCGGCTGGCGCAGGAGACGGAGTTTAGTTTCCTCATCGATCCCTATCGTCAGATCCTCTCTATCGGTTATGAAATGGGCAAGAACAAGCGGCACGAAGCCTGCTACGACTTGGTCGCATCCGAGGCGCGAATCGCCACTTTCCTCGCCATCGCCCGCGGCGATCTTCGCCAGCAGAGCTGGGGCAAGCTGGGCCGGGATCATACTCGCGTCAATGGCCGCTTTCTGCTTCTTTCCTGGTCGGGAACGATGTTTGAATACCTGATGCCCGCACTGTGGATGCGCACCTACCCCGATACACTGATCGGGCGCACTCAGGACGCGTGTGTATACGTCCAGCGCGCATTCGGTCGTTCGCTCGGTATTCCCTGGGGCGTTTCGGAGTCGGCATCTTCGCGGAAGAATGACCGCGGCGATTACCACTACTTCGCATACGGCCTGCCAAGTATCTCGCTTTGGCCTGAAGCGACGGCGGGGCCTGTCATTTCCCCCTATTCCAGTTTTCTCGCGCTCGCTGTCGATCCGCCTGAAGCTCTGCGCAACCTTCGCCGCATGGAGTCGGAAGGCTGGGTCGGTCCCTACGGCTTTTATGAGGCAGCCGACTACTCGGCATCTTCGCGCAGGCCGGCCGTGGCCCGGGAGTGGATGGCTCATCACCTCGGTATGTCGCTGCTCGCGATCGCCAACGTAATGCGCAATAACATTGTCCAGCAGTGGTTCCACGCGCACCCAATGATCCAGGCCACCGAGCTTTTGCTGCAGGAGATTCCTGCCAACAGAGACGCTCTCGAAGCCACGCTGAAGGATCTTGCCCCGATTCATTCTCCCGCGACTCCGAATCATCTCTTCGCGGAGGTTGGCGTGTCCGAAGTTTCGCGCGGCGCTACCGCTGCACTGTGATCAACGCCAACTCGACGGGCGCGAACTGATGCGATTGCTCACGCGTTTCCAGCGCGCTGACACAGCAGATGGTTTACGGGGCCTGGTCTAGATTGCTTTGGCGACTTTTTTCTAGGCGGCTTTTTCCATCCAGACGCCTCCGCCAGTTACTTTTCTGATCGCGGCGGGGATCTCCTTCACCGGACAATCCGTATGGATCACTCCCTTGGCTCCGCATTCGAGCGCGCCGTCGAGGAATTCACGATCCTTGTGGCCTGTTATGACGATCACACGGGTCTTTTTGGCTTGCGAGACGAGTTGTTTGAGAGCCCCCAGCTCATCGTGCAGTATGTCCGCATTCACCAGCAGCACATCGGGGTGAGAGCGGACGGCTGCGGCGAGACGCTGAGGATTTTGGCATTCAGCAATAATCCTAATATCGCCCTGATCTGCTACCGCACTGCGCAGTCCGACAAGGGAAAGTGGTTGATCGTCCGCAATCATAAGATTGATGTCACGCATAAAATTTACTCCCATCTCGCCCGATTGCTTCGCAACCGTCGAGATATTCGCTAAGTCAAAATGGTTTCCGGGGTCATGAAAAGATCGAGATATCGGCTTATTTCCCGCCGTTAGCACGAGTTTTTCAGGAATGTGCTTGCGCCGCGACGAACGGTTCGAACTGTGTAAGTAAGCGTAGGGTTTACGTGCTAGGCGCTTCTATAAGAATGCCGGCCAAGTCGGGCTGACCACACTCCAGGGCACTTGCTCTCTAGCCTTAGAGGCCTTCAGAGAGGAATTGGTTGGCTTGGCGCTTGTCGGACATCTCGGCAGACTCCTCGGCCATCCAACTTTGCAGCAAGAACAATGGGCCGCGAAGTAAGCTCGATGCGATTCGACGGTGATTCCTGAGTCGCGATTCTGTAAATTAACTGACCAGAGGTGATTCCTCCCCATGCGATCCGTGATGCGCGATTTCACTTATGTCTCTTGCCTGCTCGCTCTAGCATTGGTGTTTGCGCTGGCGTGGGGAAGCCCCTTCGTGCAGGCGAATTCTTCTTCTACGTTGAATGAGGCTCATCTGCAACAACCAGCCCAATAGATGTCAAGGCGCTTGTCGTCAGGGATGGTCCTTGGACAGAAGGCGACTCGGCGCTTTCACGTAGATTCTGGGTTTTCTAAATCTTAGAGAGCTTTGCCAGAGGATCGGCTGGGTTGGCAACGTCTTTGTCAACGCGCCGCGAACATGACATAACATCGTCGGCAGGCGTGTGCGGATATCCCGTAACGGTTAGCGCGAGGCAGTGCCTTGCGGTATGGACTGCGGAGCTGATGCGGCAGTAATCTGCTCCATGGGTAACTCCAGCGCGAAAAGCGAAGCTGTTCCCTGATCCGCGTGCACCCAGATGCCGTGGAAGGCTCCCTGCATCTCGGGGTGCATCTTCAACAGGGCTGACATCACCGCGGTCACCTGCCCGCGCGCAGAACCCGGATCGCGCAGTTGCGCTGCTTGGGCTGCGTCAGGCGTGTAATGAACATCCAGGTCGAGCCCGCCCAACTCTGTTGAGGTATCGATCGCATTCACCGTAATCAATTGGCCCTGTGCATAAAACGTTATCGCTGCCTTTCCCGGCAAGTCAGTGGGCCGAATCTGATCAGCCTCATGCTGCAATTTTTCGAGGTTTGGACTGGACAGGAAATCCAGCGGGTCGAGAAGGTCCGTGGCGATGCGATAGTAAAACCAAGCATTCCAATCCATCTTTGTCTGGGCATATTTCCGCGCCGCCACCCAGTACCATACGCCGTCGTGGCCTCCTTCGGTCATTGGCTTCACAAACATGCCCGCGAGCAGCCAGCGGCCATCGGCAGACTTCGACAGGATGAGCGATATCTGCTGAGGACGCGGCACGCCCGTCGCATGAACCATGGCCAGTGCATACGTGCCGGGCGGCAGTGCAGGAAAGCTTAGGGAGACGACAGGCGAGCCGCAAAAGAAGTCCACCTGCGCGGCCCCCGTCGGGGTCGCGCCAGCGGAATCGCTCGCGGACTCGAGCAAGTAGAGCTCATCTACGGTAATCGCGGCCGGCTGTACAAGGGGCTGAAGTTGGCCTACCGAACTGACAATCCCGTCGAAGTTCGCGGCCAGGGTAGGCGTCACATCGTTGCGAAGAACCGCGGTGTTGTCTGTCTGTATTTGCGAAAGTATCGAACGCGTCGCATTGGCCAGCTCATCGCGCTGAACCGGCGACATCTGCGACTGAGTTTTACATGAGGCGGCGTGCGCCCTGGTGATCTGCATTCCCACGCAGGCCAGAATCAAGAATCCCATCGCACTTGTCGCTTTGCAAAATCTCATCGCCATATCTGTGCCCTCACTTGAGTACACTCGCTGCCAGCTGTTCTTGCCGATCCCTTATCTCTTGAGCCGGCACTACGGAAAGCGCCGCTTCTGCGCGGCCCAGAATCTGCTGCTCGACTTCGCCGATCGGCATTGGCGCGATGATCGTCATGCAGCGGATGATTTCGTTCAATGCAAAATACGAATTCCGGCTGAATTGGAGGAATTCAAGCGGATATTCGGGCTTGCGCGCACGCGCCTCCACCGGATCGGCGTCGAGCAGGAAACTAATATCCGGCCGGGGAACGAACCTTGCAATCATGCGCACGTACGTGCGCATCAGCATGTTGTCAAGTCTCAGATTGGCCAACTCGTCGTAAATAAACCGGTCAAAGATGACGACATCGACGTTTGACCGCCGAGCTCTTCTCATCAAAGTTCGAGTTGAAATAGCGTCAACCAGGTAGATGCAGAGGCGCACCATTGTCATCGCCGATGAGCGGACATTCTTGTCTCGCCTGCTGATCGGAGCCTGGGGTGTTCCGACTCCTTTATCCCCCTTGAAGAGCACGTGCGAAGCGCCTTCGCGAAGCCCTTTGAAGCGCGCCACATCGTCCCAGAAACTGACGAGGGAATAGCGCAGGCCAGCTTGCTCGATGCTGGCGCAGAATTGGCGGATTTGTGTGCTCTTTCCTGCCCCGTCAATCCCGGAGAAGCTTACGAATTTGGTCCGCTTATTTGCGTGGTCTGCGTGCATCGTCAATCACCGTTGAATTTTGCAACCATCGAGTGTTTCCATCAATGCGGCTGGCTGGGCGTCGCGTGCGTCAGCGCCGCCACCGTTCCGACGGCGATGCAAGCGGCTGCGACCACTCCTAGGCTGATGAGGAACGTGCGCACACGCCGCTGCTTTGCGGGCGCGATCGCCGCCCCGCTCACTCGCGATCCTGCAACTCCAGTACCATTCACTGCCGGGGCCGCTGCAGTTCCGACAGGTTGAGCCGTACCGCTCTGGTCTTGCGACTGGCCGGCCTGCGAATCGCTTGCTTGTGAATGGGTCGCCGGCGCGCTCTGGTCGCTGCTCTGCGGATCTTCCGCGCTCGGCGCAGGAGTACCGTTCGAAGACGGCGCCTCAACGGCAGGACTCTGCGCCATCGCGACCGGTGTTGAACCAGACCGGGAATTGGGCGCGGCGTCGGGAGCGGGATTCGGGGCGGGACTGGCCTGTGGCGCGGACGTTGTTGGAGACGATCCTTGGCTTTCTTGAGTGGGAGTTTCCTGACCGGTTGCCGCTTCCTGCCCAGGCAATGGCTCTGCCCTTGCAACTGGCGCTGCCAACAGCAGAGCCATGCATGCCGCAATCGGCTTTTCTATGAGCCACGGTTTGATTCTCATGTCCACTTTCCGAATCCAATTCCACTTTGTGCGTCAACACGGCGACGATTATGCTTCAGGCAGCATTCTCGGAAATCTGACTATCCTCGTCCAAGAGATACTCGATCGGGCCCAAGCCGGCGGGGGGCTGATGAAAGCTGTTTACGGCGTCTGTATTCGAAGGGAAGATCTGAAACAGGCGATCCGCTCCGATTAATTTAAGCGTTACCTCAGCCGACGGAGTTACTGCTGCGAGCCTGGCGTCACCATTGCGTTTCATGGCTTCTTCCAGGCAGGACAGAAGCAAGTGAAGAACTGGCTCGTCCATATGACTTAGCCCGGAGCAGTCGAGCACGAGGCCGGGGCGTCTATCGCTCATGCGATCCTGCACCCGGCCCAGGAAGCGCCGTCCCTGGTCCTTGCTGGTTATTTCCGGAAGCTGCTCGATGGTTACTACTCGCCTGGTCGCCATAATAGTTCTCCTGGTTTGTTCAGCTCTTGTTCCTGTTAGCCGTTAAGGTTGAACATCATTGGACTCGGCTAATCTGGCCAGCGAGCCTACCGGCGCACCCCTCAACTGAGGAGTTGCTACCGAATTTTGTGTGAGTTCTCCGTAATCGCCAAAGATGCGCTCAAATTCCGCCCGAGGGTCTCGAACCGCCCTCGTCAAAATGTGTTTTGCATAGCGGATCAAGGTTGCAGGGTTTGTCTTGTACCAACAGCATTCGGTCATTTGGGGCGAAAAACCGCACATGAACCGAAGTTTCGAGAGTCCCGCCGGCGAAGATAGCAGTGCTGCTACCAGTCTGTGATTGCCATCCAGCACGGTGAGAGGCCCACGCTCGTTCATTCCGAGAAGAATCACTGTGCCGAATTTCCCATCTCCTTGCGACAGTTGCTCTCCGAGCGTAGCCATCTTCGACAAAAACCGATCGTCAAGAGTGTGCGGGCCCGTGCGTAAACCCTCGGTGACTCGGACGACTGAATAATTGCCCCGCGCCAACTTTCGCCAGTGGGACCGTGGAAACATTCTGATGAGGTCAAGGGCATCCTCATTGACTTTCACTTCATGCCACTCGGTTTGGCTGGGGAGTTCCTCCCAGAGCGAACGGCGTTTGGCGAGCAAAAGCGCGTGGCGTTTTGCAACTGGATCAGCGTGGTTCTGATTGGGCTCGGATACAAGTCCGCGCGCCTTATCCATGTCGCGAAAGTCGGGATGGTTTAAGTCGCTGTTCAAGAACTCGGCAAGCACTTCATTTTCCGTTGCAGGCCGCAGCAGGGTGACCGGACAGCAATCTGATGCTGGGGGAGGGATTCTCGATTTGGCCAGGGCGTCAAATAGAAACGGTATTGCCACGACAACGAAGAGGACCGCCAGCACCGCCAATTGAACCAAGATGACCTGGTGCAACGATGAATGGAATTGATAGATTCCCGCAATCAACACGCCACTAAAAAACAGTTGAACCCAGCTGGTGTTCGCGATCTTGTACGCCATCTCGAACGTAATGACCACCGCGCTGATTGAATAAACGACGGTCTTAAGAGCGTAGAGCGCAGAAAGATAGGGAATGTCGTACTTTCCCGCAATTTGGAATCCTGGTCCGAGGATTGTTGTCCATAGACTAGGGGGCGCAATCCACATGGCAAGGGCGGCGAAGGAGCCAATACCGAGCACCAGCAAAAGCGACGTGGCGATGACGCGGAGATCTTTTCGCTCTTCGGCGCGAGTGCCGGCCACAATTGGAAACGTGGAATTGACGACGGCTGCGGAAAGAACGAATATCACGCGGCCGACAAGTCCCACAGCCGCGTAAAGGCCAGCTTCCCGCGCAGGGAAGATGTGTTTCACCACCACCAGGTCGCAATTGTTGATGATCATCTGGCCGGAGTAGAAGAGCAATGCCTGGCCTATCTCACGAGCGCCATCCCAAAAGCGAAGCGGATTTGGCGCACGCGCGGGCAACCGTTGTGTCATTGCGAAATAGGAGACCGCCATGGCCACAGCATTTGCGGCGACAACTCCTTGCACGCCGAAGCCTTTCGCAACAAGAAGGTAGGATCCTCCCAGGCGGACTGTCCCTTCGATCACGAGGCTCATGGCCAGGCGATGGAATCTATAACTACCCTGGTCGTACCCGCGGCGCGCTCCCAGGGGGATGTAGAAACCAGCAGCGATTGCAAGCATTGCGATCAGACTGGGGCTGGGCAGATTTAGATAATCCGCGATTCCCTGGCGGAAAAGAAACAGGACGAGCGCAACGGAGAACCCACACCCGATCGCGCTGCGATGGAGGTATCGATAGATCTCGGCTTTCGTTTCTGCGGATGGCTGCTGCGCCACCATCTTCGCGGAAACGATCTGAAACGCGAACGAAATGGCGGAGAGAAGGACGAGGAGCGAATAGACGACCGTGGCATGGCCGAAGCTCTTAGGGCCGAGAAACCAGCCAATGACAATGTTGTAGGCGAGGCTGAGGATGGTCGCTAGACCCGAGCCAGTCAGTAATACCGCAGTTCCCGAGACGATCCGGGATTGTAGTGTTCTTGCCATTTAGATAGACCATTCTCCGCGCACTGCTGGCGCTCCCGTTCGCCGCGCCAGAAGGGTATATAGAAGCGAGCAGGCACACCGTAATATCTAGTCCGATGCCGAAAAGCACCTTCTGGCTGCTCGACGCGGCAAGGCAGTGGGGCGAGCCAGGGTATTTTGTGCCGTCCTCACGACAACGCGGCAATCATCTTGTGCTTCTAATCAAGTTGAGACCATGTTCCATCGCATCGGCGCCACATTACTGCTTCTTTTGCTGCACGGGTGTCCCAACCCC
>Ga0182024_10006704_pt1 | contig 25157 bp, 25 predicted proteins | sample P32metaG_FD_120480 | JGI IMG/M metagenome (GOLD analysis project Ga0182024, IMG submission 120480) | Permafrost microbial communities from Stordalen Mire, Sweden - P3-2 metaG (Illumina Assembly) | ecosystem: Environmental > Terrestrial > Soil > Wetlands > Permafrost | place: Sweden: Stordalen...
CGCAAGGACAGTGAGAAGTCCGAAGCCGACCGGCTCACCGAGGGGGGCGTGCCCACATTCACCGACAGCCAGCACCACACGGCCCACAACAAGGTGGTCCTGATCGACCACCGCTTGATCTTCACGGGAAGTTTCAACTTCACGTACGAGTCGGAAAGCGAGAACGCGGAAAACCTGCTGCTGATCGAAGGCAAGCCCAAGCTCCTGGCCGCTTATGAGGCCAACTTCAAGGAGCACCTGTCGCACTCGGCGCCGTATCGGAAGTGAACCGGCGGGCCGGACGGTCCTGCGGCTCGGCCGGGGCGTGGCCCCGCTTCGGATTGGTCCGTCAGGCTTTGTCTGGCGGGTCACTGGGGTATCGGGGGCGTCGTATGGGAAGTTGCCGTGACCGCCTTCTCCTCCTTGTGTGATTTCTTGCGCTCCTCATAGGCGGTGTGGAACTCCTGGTACTGGGCCTGGATGTCGGCAGGCCAGGTGGCGATCTCCGCCTTTTCCGCGGCCGCGTCCTTCAGCGTTTCGTGTTCCTTCTTCACCTGCCTGGCGGCGGCGTCGTGGGCGGCTGCCTCTTCCTTGGTGTCCTTCTTGGCCATCAGCTTGTCCAGGTATTTGAGGCGCTCGGCGCCGACGGGTTTGGCGAAGTACTTGCGCATATCGTCCAGTTCCTTGCCGAGGTGAGCGGCGAGCAGCGACTTCTGATAGTCCTCGAGCGACATCTGGCCATCGGCATAGGCCTTGGTGATCTGGTCTTTCTTGCTGTGCATCATCTTCATGTAGACTTCGCGCTTCTCGAAGCTCATCTTCTGGAAGTCGGGCGTGCTGACATACTCGCCGAGCTTGGCAGCCTCGCCGCCGAGCTTGGACGCCGAGGGGCGCCAGGGGTGGAAGATGAACAGCAGCGCCACGGCGACCACCAGCGTCACGGCCCCGATGCCGCCGATCAGGAGTTGCTTGCGGCGTTCGGGGTCGTCCAGGCTGAATGGGACGCCGCGGGTCTCGGAGGAGGCGGTCTTGGTTGTCATGTGATGTGGCCTATCCAGTTCGAAATCTGCGCCCAGGCACTACTGCCCGTTGATCGAGGGCGGATCGATGTCAGCGCCATTGCCGGAAAACATGGCGTTGGTGGCGCCCGGCCCGCTGATGGGCATCGATCCATCCTTGAGAACAACGTAGCCCATTTCCTGCGGGCTCATCAATTCTACGTGGCCATCGCAAAAGACGACGTTGCACTTGTGCTGGTGGCGCGGGTCGGGCCCCGAGCGGTCAGGCGGGCTGCGATACAGGTCGTTGTCGTAATCCGAGTCGGCGGTCATGCGCGGCGGGTCGAGCAAATACCCTTTGTCGAGAATCGCGAACAAGTTGTGACTCCCGTTAAAATTGTAGCCGGAGCGGTCGGCGATGCTCTTGCCTGCGGCGGTGCCCATGGAATCGGCAGCCATCACGGTTTGTGACGCGGAAATGCTGGAAGCCCGGATCGGATAGGCGATGAACGCTTTTGTCCCGGTCATCACGGGCCGGGCATTGCCCAGGAACTGGTGGTTGTAGCCGTAGACGTAATTGCGGCTGTTGTTGAAGTCCATGACGGCGGGGCAGAGGAAGATCGGGTTGTAGATCATCCAGGTGTCATCCTCGGTGAGGAGGGGATGTTCGTTGGCCCTCTGACCCACCAGAATGCCGAGGAGTTCGAACCAGCGCGGGCGGTATTCGCGGTCCTGGCCGATATCGTAGACGCCGCCCGGCGCGCCATTGGTGGGGAGGCGTCCGGGGACGCAGGTGCCGAGGTTGTTGTTGCAATACATTTGCCAGGCCTGCCCCAGGGTCCGCAGGTTGGAGGCACATTTCAGAGTGACGGCTTGGCGGCGCGCGCCGGCGATGGCGGGAAGGAGCAGGGCCATCAGCACGCCGATGATGCCGATGACGACGAGGAGTTCTACGAGGGTAAAACCGCGCGCGCGGTCCTTGCGGTTAAGAGCCATGGGTGCAACTGCCCTCCGGCGGCGCATCGCCACTGTCCCGCACACTGCGAAAACCACACCCCATTACCTAGCCCAAACTCACCAAACTTTAACGAAAAATCGGTTGCCGGTGCAAGAGAAAAGCCAACTCAGGCATAACATTATTACAATTGCGGCAACGCGGCGTTAAGATGGCATTAACATTAATGTGCAGCACCCTGCCGAGCTGAGCGGCAACTTGCCGATTGGGTCCTCGCCATGCCTTTCACCGACCACATGCAGCGGAACCGCTTCGAGCTGAAGTACATCATCGACGAGCGCCGCGCGCACGGAATCCGCAATTTCATCAGGCCGTACCTTGTCCACGACCGCTTCGCGCGCCCGGAGTTGGGGTGGGCCTACCCGATCTACAGCGTTTACCTCGACACACCTTCACTGGACCTGTACAACGCCACGGTGTACGGGCACAAAAACCGCTTCAAGCTCCGCGCCCGTTATTACGACGACCGGCCTGAAGGCCCGGTCTTTTTCGAGATCAAGCGGCGGGTCAATGACGTCATCCTCAAGGACCGCGCCGCCGTGCACCGGTCAAGCGTCAAGCGGCTCCTTCGCGGGGCAGCGCCCGGGCACGATGACCTGCTGAATCCCGCCGACCCGGCCGCCTACGCCGCCCTCCGCGAGTTCTGCCGGCTTGCCGGCTGCCTGGGCGCCACCGGGCGCACCATCGTGGCCTACACCCGCGAGGCGTGGAACGCCAGGGACAACGATGACCTGCGGATCACCTTCGACCGCAAGATCGCCGGCGCCTGGTTCGAGGACAGGCCACCCCTCGCCGAGGCCCTGCGCATCGATCGGCCGTGGGTGTTCCCGCCGATCGACAACGGTGTCGGGGTCGTGCTGGAGCTGAAATTCACCGGATGCTATCCGCGCTGGATGGAGCAGCTCGCCTTGTCGTTTGACTTGTACCGCGTGTGCATGGCTAAATATGTGAACTGCGTCATGGCCATGGGCCCGCGGGACGGCGGCCTGCGGCACGAACGCTGGGTTGCCCGACAGCGGCGCGAGGTGCTCACATGAACTGGCTCACCGATCAACTGGAACCACTCTTCGCCGGCGATTTCGCCAATCCGGCCGGCGGGCCGCGCGTCGTGCTGCTGGTTCTGTTGTTGTCATTCGTACTGGGCCACATCGTCGCCTGGGTCTACATGTGGACCCACGCCGGCCTGTCCTACTCCCGCACGTTTGCGGGGTCGCTGCTGGTGCTGCCGGCACTGGTATCGGTCTTCATGATGCTGGTCGCCTCCAACGCCTTCATCGCATTGGGGATGCTTGCGGTCTTCACCATGATCCGCTTCCGCAATGTCCTGAAGGACACCCGCGACACCACGTTCATTCTCTGGGCGTTGGTCGAAGGGCTGGGCGTCGGGACGCAGCACTTCGCCCTGTCCATCCTCGGCGCCGGGGCGATGGCGGTGATGTTCCTCTACATGCGCTTCACCAACTTCGGCGCGCGGCACTATTACGACGTCATCGTGTCGCTCGAGTTCCGCGAGGGGGCGGCGCCGCTGGAAGCGCTGCGAGCGGTGCTGCGCCGGCACGCGGCGCGAGTGCAGCTCGCATCGCAACGCGAGATGGAGGACGACAAGCTCAACGTCTCCTACCGGCTCCTGCTCCGCGACCCCGCGCGCGGCCGCGAGCTGCTCGCCGATCTGCGTGCCACGCCCGGCGTGGAGCTCCCGACGTTGTTCCATCGAGAAGATGAATCGGAACTTTAACTTGCCGGTCAGGAGGAACGTTTCGGTGCAGGTGCTCAACCGCCCCATTTCGACACCGCTTTTCGTTCGATGGCAGCGGCTCCAACATCGTCTCGTGCCGTTCTTGTTTGTGGTCCTCGGCGCTGCCGCTGCCTGGCGGCTGTGGCGCGAGGCCCCGCGAATCACCGCCGTCGGGCAGGTCGACCTGCAAACGGTCAACATACGTTCCCCCGCTGCCGGCGAGGTGGCCGAACCTCCGCCCGGCAAACCTGCCTCCCCGCGCCTGATCGACACTGTCGCTCCAGGCCAGGTCCTGGCATGCGTCCGCACGACTGACGGCAAGTTGGTGGACATTACCGCTCCGTTCGGCGGACAGGTCGTCAAGGTTGACTGCTATCCAGGGCAGACCGTGGTCAGCGGCCAGACCCTCTTCAGGATCGCCAGCGACCGCGGTCTTTCCATCACGACCTATGTCCGCTCCGATCAGCGGGCCCGGCCCGAGCCCGGCATGGCCGTCGATGTTCGCGAGGAATCGGACGCTGGCAGAACGTTTCATGCCGTCATCGAACGCGTGGGCCCGCAGTATGAGCCGATCCCCTCTGCTCAACTCCGCGACCGCAAGGCCGAAGAGTGGGGAGTTCCGGTCATCATCTCACTGCCCCCCGATGCGAAGCTCAAACCAGGCGAATTGGTTTACGTCGGGTGGCTGCCCACCACATCCGCGGGCGGCGGGTGAGAACTTCCACCAATGACCGCGATACTTATACGATGACGCTTATTGGCGCCGGCCCTGGGTCGAACCCGTACGGTGACTTTGTCAATGGACGGGATACAATCGACGGCTTCGAGCCGTCGCCTTGAGCGGCCATCGCCCTGAGCTGAGCGCGTGTGGTTTAATTGACAACTGACTACTGACCACGGACCCAAAAATGCTCCATATCCCCATCCTTCGTCACGGCAAGCCTTATGAATCGGTCGATCACGTTGAGATCGTGCACCATGCCACCGGCGAGCCGGTGGCGCGGGTGAGCCAGGCGAACGCCGGGCTGATCAGCCGGGACATCGCACGCATGGATTTTGACGTGCTGGAACAGTTCACGGTTGCCGAGCTGGTCGCCATGTGCAAGAAGGCGGCGGCGCTGTTCATCGGAGGGACGGTGCCGGTGGGGAATGAGTCGCAGTCGTTTGACGACTACGTCCGGCAGTTGTCGGCGACGACGGGGATGCCCACATCGTATTGCCGGGCCAATGCCAGGAAGATCTTCCGGGTGCTGGACGAGATGCAGGTGATCCTCGCCGGGCTGACGCGCGGGTTCGACTTGGCGATTCTGGACCGCGGGTATGGGGACGATGAAGGGCGGACCCTGTCGTGGTTCCGCGAGGCGCGGGTGTTCGGGGCGGTGCTGCCCAGCAATTCGCCGGGGGTGCATTCGCTGTGGGCGCCGGCGGTGGCCCTGAAGACGCCGATCGCGCTCAAGCCGGGGCGGGAGGAGCCGTGGACGCCGTTGCGGATCATCGAGTCGCTGGCGGCAGCCGGGTTCCCGCGGGAGGCCTTCGGCTTCTACCCCACCGACCACGGCGGGGCGGGGACGCTGCTGCAATCGGTTGACCGCTCCATGCTCTTCGGCGACGCCTCCACCACCAAGGCCTGGTCCAAGGACCCGCGCGTGGAGCTGCACGGGCCCGGGTATAGCAAGGTGATCCTGGGCGACGACGCCGCCGGCGAGTGGGAGAAGTACATCGACCTGATGGTGAACTCGATCAGCGCCAACGGCGGGCGGAGCTGCATCAACGCCTCGGCGGTGTGGACGCCGCGGAACGCCGACCTGATCGCCGAGGCGCTGGCCAAACGGCTCGCTCCGGTGCAGGCGTTGCCGGCCGAGGACCCCAACGCGACGCTGGCGGCGTTCGCCAACGCGTCGATGGCTACGCGGATCAGCCAGGGGATCGACGCCGGCTTGTCGGTGCCCGGCGCGGCCGACCTCACGGAAAAGCTCCGCGGCTCGGGCCGGCTGGTCACCCGCGGCCGGCTCGCCTGGCTGCTGCCTACCATCATCCGTTGCGAGCGCGACCACCCGCTGGCCAACAAGGAGTACCTGTTCCCATACGCCTCGGTGATCGAATGCCCGACGGCTCAGATCCCCGAGGCGATCGGGCAGACGCTGGTCGGCACGGTCATTACTAATGACAAGGCGTTCCGCCGGGCGATGATGGCATGCGAGCACGTGGACCGGCTCAACATCGGCCCGATCGAGACGTATCGCCTGAGTTGGGACCAGCCGCACGAAGGCAACCTCTTCGAGCACCTGTACCGGCAGCGGGCGTTCCAGATCGAGCAGGCCCTTGTTTAACGGCGGCTGAAACTGGGCCTCGTCAACGGCCCGCGGCCGACCTAATATCTTATGACGATACCAGGATCGAAGGGATTTTATGAATGAATCCGCCCTGAGTGACATCCTTAAACTCGCTGACGGGCTCAATCTCAGCGATCGCCTCGCCCTGATTGAGCAACTCGCCAGCGGTCTGCGTCGCAAAGGCCCAGCGAAGCCGGCCCGCTCTCTGCGCGGCATCTGGAAGGACAAAGTTCCAGAGGACTTCGACATCGATGGGGCATTACGTGAGATCCGCGGCGAGCAACCTGGTGGGGAAAAGGAATGACACGGTACGTCGCCGATACGCATGCGTTGTTCTGGTATCTGACGAATTCGCCCAAACTCGGACCCGAAGCGAGCCGGATCTTCGACGAGAATGAGCTTGGGACCGCGTCGATCTTAGTACCAGCGATCGTCGTGGCTGAGTTATACTTCGTGAATGAAAAGCTGGGACGCCCATTTGATTTCGCCCAGACGCTTGAAGAGATGAATGACGCGGACCGCTTCGGGATGATCCCGCTTGGTTCAGAGGACGTGCTTGATTTTGACCCCGACGGGTCGGTGCCGGAGATGCACGATCGAATCATTGTGGGAGTCGCCCGGCGTGCCGGAGCCATTTGTTTGACCCGCGACCGCTCGATCGTCACCAGCGGTCGCGTACCAACGCTCTGGTGACAGGCCGCGAATGATCAGTCACGCATCCACCCCCACCGACCTCCCCGGCTCCGACGTCCGCGTCGTCTTCGGCTCGGGGAACCTGAACCGCATCGGCGAGATCGCCCGGTCGCAAGGCGCCACGCGCATCCTGCTGGTGACTGACGCCGGCATCCGCGATGCCGGGCATGTCGAGCGGGCGGTGCGGTCGATTTATCGGGCCGGCTTGCCGGTGCGCGTGTTCGACGGGGTCATCGAGAACCCGACCACCGTTCAGGTCGGCAAAGGGTTGTTCGTTGCCCGCGAGTTCAAGCCGGACATCATCATCGGGCTCGGCGGCGGCAGCTCGATGGACTGCGCCAAGGGGATCAACTTCCTCTACACCAACGGCGGACGGATGCAGGACTACTGGGGCACCGGTAAGGCGACGCAGCCGATGCTGCCGGAGATCGCGGTGCCGACCACCGCCGGCACCGGGAGCGAGGCGCAGAGCTATGCCCTCATTACCGACCCGGAAACACACCAGAAGATGGCGTGCGGCGACAAGAAGGCGTTGCCGAAGATCGCCGTGCTCGACCCGGAGTTGACCGCCACGCAGCCGCCCAAAGTGGCGGCGGCGACGGGGATCGACGCGGTAGCCCACGCCGTGGAGACCGCCGGCACCACACGCCGCAACGACGTCTCGCGCAGGTTGTCGGCCGACGCCTGGGAACTGCTGGAATCGAGCTACGAGCGGGCCATGCACGATCCGGCGGACGATGCCGCGCGGGAGAAGATGCTGCTGGGCGCCCACCTGGCCGGGGCCGCCATCGAAAACTCCATGCTCGGCGCCGCCCACGCCCTGGCAAACCCGTTGACGGCCCTGGCCGGCGTGGTGCACGGGCACGCCGTGGGGATGATGCTGCCGCAGGTCGTGCGTTTCAACTCGTCCAACGGGCAGCGGCCGTATGCGGACCTGAACGAAGATCCGGAAACCCTGGCCCGGCGCATCGAGTCGATGCTGGAGGCGGGGAACCTGCCGCGGCGGTTCGCCGACGCCGGCGTCTCGCCGGAGCTGTTGCCGGACCTGGCGAAGATGGCCGCCCAGCAATGGACGGCGACGTTCAATCCACGCAAGGTGGGGGAATCGGAACTGGCAGAGATTTACCGAATGGCGATGGGGTGAACGCAACTACGGTTGCCCCGCCTCATCATTTCCGACCAGCACATCGCGCCAGAACTCCGGGACCTCTTGCCAGGCGGCTTGGTATGTGGATTCCAGAGGCACTTGAACATAGACGTCGGGCGTCAGGAACAATGGCATGTCCGGCAGGCGCGAGCCGACGGCAACTGCTTCGACGAAATACTCAGGCGTAGGTCCGCCCAGATAAGCGGCAAGTGTGAGACGATCCTCAGCAGGCAGCGTGAAGGCGTTCTCCATCACGCGGTCCCACACCGCTTTGTGAATCCCCTCAGAGTCGAAGGAGCCCGGCGGAAACAGGTCGATCACCAGCAGATGGATGCCGCTTCGCAGCATCTCCTCCGCTTTGTCCACGAAAGAGCGCAAGCCGTGCCGACTGTTCTTATTACCCGGCGAAACAATCTCCACCATGGCAACCACTTCGTGACCACTCGCGTGGCGAATGACGACGGCATTGGCCTTGGCCACGTATAGATCAGCCTCGGCCCGGGCTCTGAAACGGACCTTGGGCGGCTCTGCCGCCAGCGCCAATGCGCCCGTCAGGTCGCCATCGGATGGATTTCCCCGCCGCGGCCCCTCCAGGGCCAATACGTCAGGGCCCAGCCCGCCCGCGATCTGTTCCGCCAATGCGTAATAGGGTCGGGGCAGGACACCGTGATTCAACGCCGACGACATCGCCGAAATCCATTCGTGATGGAAGTGGTGAAAGATCCCGGCCCCCACCCGGGTCCAGTCGTGAATCGGCATGGCGTCTCCTGTTGCAGGCTCACACGGCCAATATATTGATCCGTTTGGTCGTCGGAAGCAATTGTGCCAGAAGGCTGAAGGGAAGGCTGAAGAAGGCTGAAGGGGGACACTCCTGGGACACTCCGCCTTACCGCCGGAAGGCTGAAGGGGGACACTCCTGGGACACTCCGCCTTACCGCCGCGAATCCGTTTCCTTCGCCGCAGGCGATGGCTTTTTTGGGCGGCGGGTCCATTTCCTGGAGGGATTTACCGATGCCGCCGCGGACCAAGCCGTGTCGTCGAGTGAAAAAACGACCGAAGATCCGAAGTTCCGTTTCTGGCCGAATAATCGCGGTGACAACCTGTCCAAACGGGTCAAAAACGCACTGGCTCGGGTGAAAACGGAACTTCCAAGCTTTGCCCGCGCCGGCGAGGGAAGTTGGAAGTTCTAAGGAGTTTGGTCCCGTGGCTATCCGGGATTCGGAAGATCTTCGTCCCATGATCATCCCCCGGTGATCGCGTCCGCGGAGACCCGGAGAGGCGACAAGATCGTCTGCCGGCCCGCTCGCCGGAATGCAAAGCTTCGCGTTCCGCCGTAGGCAATAACCCTCATAACTCCGCCCCAACCTTGACCCGGCGGCACCACCTCAAACCCCCCGCTTCGGCGGCTTCGGCATACGCTGCATCTCCGGCCGCACGATCAGCGTCAACACCACCGACGCCCCCAGGCATGCCGACGTGAAGAGGAAGGCGTTCACCGGCGAACCCTTGCTGCTGAGCCAACCGATCACGTAGGTCCCGACCAGGCCGCCTACGGCGCCGACGCTGTTGATGAGGGCCATCGACTCGCCTACCACGGCACGTGGGACCATCTCGGGGACCATCGCCCAGAAGGGGCCGTAGGGGGCGTACATGCATGCGCCGGCGATGATCAGGCCGAGGTAGACGACTGTGAAATGACTTGAGGTGGCCACCGCCAGGCTGGCGATCGCGCCGATCAGCAGCGGGGGCCAGACGAATGCTTTGCGCTTGAGGCTGCGGTCCGAGAAGTAGCTTACGCCGATCATCGCCAGGGTGCCGACGATGTAGGGGACGCTGGTGAGCAGGCCGGTCCTTGCGATGCCGGTGTGGCTGGCGAACTTGATGATTTTGGGGACCCAGAAGACGAAGCCGTAGATGCCGACGCTCCAGAAGAAGAACTGGGCGCAGAACAACATCACGCGGGGATCGGTGAAGGCCGTCCAGTAGTCCTTCACCGGCGGCAGGCCTTTCTGCTCGGCATCGAGCGTCGCTTGGACGGCGTCGGCTTCGCCGGCGGTGAGCCAGGAGGCGTCGTGCGGGTGGTCGGCGGCCATGAACCACCAGCAAAACGCCCAGATCACCGAAGGCAGCCCTTCCAGGATGAACATCATCTGCCAGCCTTTGGGGTGCCAGCGTCCGGCTGAAAAGGCGTGGTAATTGAAAAATGCGATTACTGAGCCGGAGACGATCGATGCCCAGGCCATGGTGACTGAGTTGCCACAGATGAGCAGCGTGTTGGCGCGCGACTTCTCCCGCTTGGTAAACCAATGGCTGACGAAGACCAGCATCGAAGGGTAGACGACGCCTTCCACCACACCCAACATCAACCGAATGACCAGGAGCGCGTGGATATTCGTGACGACGCCGGTGGCCATCGACAGCAGCCCCCACAGGAGCAGCGCCCAGAAAATCAGCTTGCGCACGCTGCGGTGGGCGGCGTAGGCGGTGCCGGGTATTTGGAACGGGAAGTACCCGATGAAGAAGATCGCCGGCAGGATCGCGTTGATCTGGGCGGTGATGCCGAGGTCTCTTTCCAGCCCGCCGGCGGCGGCAAACCCGTAGTTCACCCGGTCGAGATAGGCCAGGCTGTAGGTGATGAACGCCAGCGGGATGATCCGCAGGAAGCGCCGGCCCTCGGCGGCAGGGTGATCGGCGTAAAGCGGCGTTTCGTACGACAAAGCAGACATTTCGCTCCTCGAGATCGGAAGATCGCCGACTTTTGGCGATTGCCGGAATACTATTCGTCCGCTGACAAAACATCCGACCTGCCCGTAGCCTGCATGAACAAGCCGGCTGGTCGAGGGTAATATGTACACTGCTGTACCGTTCTAAGCACGACCGCATTGAGTTGACTCATGGAATTACAAACGCTTCCGCCCGAGACGGCCCCGAAACCGGTCGAGAAAAAGACCGAAGTGGGCAGCTATTTTGTCGCCAACTACCCGCCGTTCTCGGTGTGGTCGGGCGAATACCTGCCGAACATAGAACGGGCTTTCGACACGCCGACGCCCGCGACGCCGCTGGGGCTGTACCTGCACATTCCCTTCTGCCGGAAGCGCTGCAAGTTCTGCTATTTCAGGGTTTACACCGACAAGAACGCCGGCGAGATCGAGGGTTACCTGTCGGCGTTGTCGCGCGAGATCGACCTGTATGCCGACCGGCCCGGCCTCGTCGGCCGGCAGTTCGAGTTCGTCTACTTCGGCGGCGGGACGCCGTCCTACTTGAGCAACGAGCAGTTGAAGCGGCTGATCGAGCGAATCAACCGCCGCTGGCGCTGGGATGCGGCCAAGGAGGTCACCTTCGAGTGCGAGCCGGGCACCCTCAAGGAATCCAAGCTGCGGACGATCAAGGAGATCGGCGTCACCCGGCTGAGCCTGGGAGTGGAGCATTTCGACGACGAAATCCTTTCGATCAATGGCCGGGCCCACAAATCGCCGGAAATCGGGCGGGCTTATCAGTGGGCCCGCGAAGTTGGGTTCCCGCAAATCAACATCGACCTGATCGCCGGCATGCTCGGCGAGACCGACGACAAGTGGAAGATGGCGGTTGAAAAAGCCATCGCCATGGACCCCGACAGCGTGACCATCTACCAGATGGAAGTGCCGTACAACACCGGCATCGCCAAGGACGCTCGCGAGCATGGCGGGGTCTCGCAGGTGGCGAGCTGGGCCGAGAAGCGGGCGTGGGTCGATTATGCGTTCAGGCAATTCGAAGCCAGCGGCTACGCGGTCTCCAGCGCTTACACGCTGGTGAAGCCGGAGCGGCACGCGGGGTTCGTCTACCGCGATTCGCTGTGGCGCGGGGCGGACCTGATCGGCACCGGCGTGGCATCATTCGGGCATTTCCAGGGTATTCACTATCAGAACCTGGACACCTGGGAGCAGTACATCAGCAAGATCGACGCCGGCGAGTTGCCCTTGAACCGGGCTTGGCCAACCACGCCGCACCAGCGGCTGATCCGCGAGATGATCCTGCTGCTCAAGACCGGCAAGCTGGATGCCGGGTACTTCCGCGGCAAGTTCGGCGTCGAGATCACCGACGAGTTCCGCGACGGGTTCGCGTCGCTGGTCGATGAAGGTTTCGCGACCGTTGCCGGCGACGAAATCCGCCTGACCCGCAGAGGTTTGCTGCAGGCGGATACGCTGCTGCCGCGGTTCTTTGAGCCGGAACATCGGGGGATTCGGTATACGTGATTGGTCAGTCGTCAGTGGTCAGTTGTCAGTTGTTAGTTTTTCAGGCGTTAGTCGATCCGGTTCGTCGCTTGCATGTACGCATGCGAAACCGCAAGCGGCATTCCGGCTCAACCAACCACTGACAACTGACCACTGACAACTGACGACCTTTGGATTGTCGCCATGCTTATCACTCAGAAAAAGCTTTCGGACTTCGCCGGCGCCGAAGCCGCATTAAGTGAGCTCTGCCGGCAGTTCGCGCCGGCGGGGTTCGATCCGCAGTGCGTGGTGGTGCAGCCCGACGAAATCCCTCACCCGCAGGACCAGCTCCTGGTGCATCACGCCCACATGACCGAGGTGCTGCAGAAACACCACGGCCAGCCCGTCAACGTGCAGGTGCAGGACTGGCGGTTGGACCGGGACCTGTACACGCGCAAGATCGCGCTGACCCCCGCCGGCAGCGACAAGGTTATCGAATGGGGGATCGCCCAGCTCGACTTCCGTTACATGAGCCAGGCGGTCCGCGATGAGATCCTGGCCCGTCGCAAACCGCTGGGGGCGATCCTGATCGCCCATAACGTGCTGCGGCGGGTCAAGCCGCGCTGGTTCCTGCAGTTCCCGCAGGATGGGCCGGTGTTGCGCTTGTTTGAGCCGCCGGCGGCCTCCGAGCCGGGCGGTGTTGCCTATGGCCGGATCGGTACCATCTATTGCAACGAAGAGCCGGCCATCGAATTGCTGGAAGTGGTCCTTAACGTGAATGCCGCAAATGCCTGACCAACCCAATATGAACACAACAAAAGCTGAATTTGGAGAAGCTGAAACCGGCCGTGAGAGTTACGACTGCGTGGTGATCGGCGGCGGACCAGCCGGCTCGACGGTGGCGACGCTGATCGCCAAGGCAGGGCACTCCGTCCTGGTTGTGGAGCGCGCCAAGTTCCCCCGGTTCCACATCGGCGAGTCGCTCCTTCCCGAGACCTACTGGGTCTTCGAGAAGATGGGCATGCTCGACAAGATGAAGAACAGCAACTTCGTCAAGAAGTACAGCGTGCAGTTCGCCTCCCCGGGCGGGCGGATTTCAGCACCGTTCTATTTCGACGAGCGCGACCCGCGCGAGTGCAGCCAGACCTGGCAGGTGGAACGCGCCAAGTTCGACGACATGATGCTCAACCACGCCGCCGAGACCGGCGCGACCGTTTGGCAGGAGACCAACGTCACCGAGGTGCTGTTTGAGCCGTCGGAGACCGACGATCTGCCGCGGGCCACCGGCGTGATCGTGCAACGCAAAGGCGAGGAGCCGCGCCGAATCGACGCCAGGGTGGTCGTCGACGCCACCGGCACGACCGCGCTCATTTCCAAGAAGCTGAATATCCGCAAGGTCGACCCGCAGTTGCGCAAAGCGGCGGTCTTTTCCCATTTCAAGAATTGCGCCCGCGACCCCGGCAAGAACGGCGGCGCTACGCTCGTCCTGGCGACCAAGGCCACCGACGGGTGGTTCTGGTACATCCCCCTGGCCGACGACGTCACAAGCGTCGGCGTGGTGGGCGACGTCGGCCGGCTCATCACCAATCGCACAGGTACGCCCGAGGAGATTTTGCAGGAGGAAATCGCCAATTGCGCCGGGCTGAATGGCAAGATGACCAATGCCACGCGCTGCGGCCCGGTTCACGTGCTCAATGATTTCTCCTACCGCGCCAACCGTTGTGCCGGCGAGGGTTGGGTCCTGGTGGGCGATGCGTTCGGGTTCCTGGACCCGATGTATTCATCGGGCGTGTTCCTGGCACTCAAGAGCGCCCAAATGGCCGCCGACACGATCAACGAGGCGCTGGCTGCCGGCGACCTTTCCGCGGCCAGCTTGAGCCGGTGGGGCGATCCGCTGAGCGAGGGCATGCAGACGATCCGCAAGCTGGTTTACGCCTTCTATACGCCGGGCTTCAGCTTCGGGAAGTTCATCCGGGCGTATCCCGACCGCGTTCACGACGTGACGGCCGTGCTGGTCGGCGACGTGTTCCGACCGGAGGTGAACGACGTGTTCACGCCGCTGGGGACGATGGTGCCTGTGCCGCCGAGTATTCCCCTGGAGAAGCCGAAGGCCGTGGAGAAGGAGACGGTGAACGCGGGGTGAAGGGAGGCTCCGCAAAGAATCGTCCGGGATTCGCGAAGTCAAAATTCGTGGAGAAGGACATGACGAACGTGGGATGAAAAGAGAACTGGGGAAGAAACGTCGCTGATTCGCGAAGCCGCAAACGGCGAAGACCGGTCAGCATTCATCATTCATCATTCAGCATTTCCCCCCGTGCCCCTTGAATTCTCCATCCTCCGCCGAGTGCAGTTCGCCGAGACGGACATGGCGGGGATCGTCCACTTTGCCAATTATTTCCGGTACATGGAGGAGGTGGAGCACGCGTTCTTCCGGTCGGTGGGACTGAGCGTTTCCATGCAGCACGAAGGGATGCACATCGGCTGGCCGCGGGTCTCGACGGCCTGCGAATACTTCGGGCCGATCCGCTTCGAGGAAGAAATCGACTTGAAGTTGCGCGTCACCAAGGTCGGGGAAAAGTCGTTCAACTACGAAGTCGTCTTTTACGCCGGCGGCCAGAAGCGGGCATTGGGGAAACTGACCAGCGTCTGCTGCACGATCGACCCGGGCGGCCACATGCGGGCGATCCCCATCCCCCAGGCCCTGCGGGAGAAACTCGCGCCGCCGATCGAGGGATTGTGAAGGATTCGCGTGCCATGACCAGCGAAAACCACGGTGACCCCGCTGGCGGCCAGCCCGAGCGGCGCGTTGTGCTGCCGTACGCCCGGCCGCCTGGTCCGGGCGGGCCGACGCCTGCGGAACTTTACGCCCAGGTTCCCTGGTTCAGACGCAATGGGTTCAGCAGCACGCTGATCCTGATTGCCCTGGCATGCTGGCTTTGCTCGCCGATTTTTTTCGCGATCGCGTCTTCACGAGTGGGCCGCGGGCCGATCGCCATCCCGGCGGTCCTGCTCCTGATCGTCGCCGGTTTGGCATTAGTGACCGTGTGTGTGATCGTGGTGACCGGGCCGGTTTACCTTCCCAAGGCCATGCCGGATGGGCGATTGAAGACCTGGGGCATCGCCAACAAGGTCATCGCGGCGTTGTTTCTCATCATCTGGGCGTGGATCTGCGTGGCAATGATGCATGGGAAGCGATAATTGACAAAGGCAGGCATGGAACTCATTTCAGCAAGATTTAGGAGAAGGCGACTTCAATTGACCGCGTCACCCGTCACTCTGAGGCAGTCCATTTCGGTGGCGCGACGTGCGGACACCGCCGCTTGCGGCGTCGCGGATCAGTCGCTTCCATCCGCCCACGACCAGCATGGTAGCGCAACTGATCTGCGACGCCGCAAGCGGCAACGCGTGACGCTTGCCTCGTTTCTCCTGCTCATTTGCTTAACAGCGACCCTGCGTGCCGCCCCGGCCACCCAGCCTTCCAGCCCCGGCGCCGACTGGCCCATGTGGCGTGGCCCGCACGGAAATGGCGAGTCGGATGAAACCAATGTGCCTACGCACTGGAGCGCCACGGAAAACATCGCCTGGCAGGTGCCGATCCCCGGCAAGGGACATTCGTCGCCGGTCGTGTCAGCCGGGCGGATCTTTCTGACGACGGCCCTGGAGGCCGAAGACCGCCGGGTGTTGATCTGCCTGGACCGGGCGGACGGCCGGATTCTCTGGCAGCGGGACGTCCTGACGGCGCCGCTGGAGCACAAGAACAACCTCAACAGCTATGCCAGCGCCACGCCTGCGGCGGACGGCCAGCACGTCTACGTCTCTTTCTTCGGCCAGCCCCAAATCGTCATCGTCTGCTATGACTTCGATGGCAAGGAAATCTGGCGCAAATCTCCCGGCACGTTCTCCTCCGTTCACGGCTTCTGCTCTTCGCCGGTGCTGTACAAGAACATGGTGATCCTCAACTGCGACCAGGACGCCCCGCGCGATGCCGAGGCGTTCATCGTCGCGCTGGACCGGGAAGACGGCCGGGAGGTTTGGCGCATCGACCGCCCCAACCGGACGCGCTCCTACGTCACGCCGATGATCGCCGACCTGGCCGGCAGGACGCAGATGCTGCTGTCCGGCTCCAAGTGCGTCACCAGCTACGACCCCGACACCGGAAAGCCCTTCTGGATCGTCGACGGACCCACCGAGCAGATGGTCGCCAGCCTGGTCACCACCGACGGCGTGGTCTTCGTCACCGGCGGCTTCCCCGAGCACCACTTGCTTGGCATCGACCCCTCCGGCAGCGGCAACGTCACCCACAGCAACGTCCTCTGGCACGAGTTCAGGCCGGTGAGCTATGTGCCGTCGCCCATTGCCCATGGGCACTGGTTCTACGTCGTTGCCGACAGCGGCCAATGCGGCTGCTTCGAGGCCCGGACCGGCCAGCTTATGTGGCAGCAGCGCCTCGGCCTGCACCACAGCGCCTCAGCCGTCTCGGCCGGCGACAACCTCTATTTCACCAGCAACGCCGGGGAGACGTTCGTCCTGAAGGGGACGGACAAGTATCAACTGGTGAGCAAGAACGACCTGGGCGAAGACGTCCGGGCCTCGCCGGCGATCAGCCGGGGGCAGATCTTCATCCGATCGGTGGGGCACCTGTTCTGCATCGGGAGGTGATTTCTTTCCTTTGACAACCCCCGGCCCGCCTTGCGATAATGCATTGAATATCCCACGTGAGGAGCTTGTCATGCCCGAAGAAGCTGAGATCAACCGCCGGCATTTTCTCACCGTTGCCGCGGCGGCGACCTGTGCCTGTGCCCTGTCGTGCTCGCTGGCCCGGACGGCCAAGGCTGGCGAGGACGATGACGACGATGACGAGCCCACCAAGGGCCCGCCGCCGGTGCCGATCGGGAAGAACGATGTCGGCACCCTGGCCGACTACGCCAAAGACGGCGTTTACGACAAATGGGCGGACAGCCGGCATTTCCTGGTCGTGCGCGACGGCAAGCTGCTGTTCGCCCTGTCGTCGGTCTGCTCGCACAAGGCCGGGCTGCTCAAGGTGGATGCCAAGGGCGTGATCCAATGTTCCAAGCACCACAGCATCTTCAGCCACGACGGCCAGCCCACCAAGGGCCCGGCTACCAAGAGCGGCCCGCTCACCCGCCACGGTATCGCCTTGGACGCCAAGGGCCGGGTGATCGTGGACACGTCCGACCGCTACCTGGAAGACGACTGGAAGAAGCCGGGGGCGTTCATCGCGCTGAAGTGAACCGGCATGAAGTTCCGCAAGCCGCCGCTGCGCATTCAGCCGACCACCCTCTGGAACTATCCGTCCCAGCATTACGGCGACGCCGTCCAGGGGAGCCCCACCTACAAAGGCGCCACGCCCAGCTACATCATCTGGAACCTGTTGCAACGCTACACCAGGCCCGGTGAGCTGGTGATCGACCCCTGCGCCGGCAGCGGCACGACGATCGACGTCGCCCGCGACCTGGGCCGTCGCGCCCTCGGCTACGACGTTCACCCCACGCGCAAGGACATCTTCCGGGTCGATGCCCGAAAGCTGCCCCCGGAGCTGACCGGCAAGGCCGATTTCGTGTTCATTGACCCGCCATACTCCACGCACCTGGACTACGGCGACGACCCCAGAGACATCGGCAAGCTCGACGCCGCCGGCGGCGCCTACTACACGGCGATGGAAGGCGTGATCGCCGAGATCCACCGCGTGCTCAAGCCAGCGCGGCATATGGCCCTGTACGTCAGCGACTCATTCGTCAAGGGCAAGGCGTTCCACCCCATCGGCTTCGAGCTGTTCGCCCGCCTGCGCGCGAAGTTCGAGCCGGTGGACATCGTGAGCGTGGTCCGGCACAACAAGACTTTGGAAATGGGCAACTACCGCAAGGCGGCGGAGGAAGGGAATTTCTTCCTGAGGGGGTTTAATTATCTGTTCATCATGAAAAAAAAGACAGCGAATTGAATGGGCAGGCGTTCCCAGCCCTCGCCCATGCCGCTCTAACGCTCGCCAGCAGCCCCGGTACGGGTCAGGATCGACAGGACGCCCTGACCCCTAAATCCAGCTCTTGCCGCTCAAAGCCCTCAACTGGCGCGATGCGGCAAGGTACTGGACGCCGGTAGCGTATCTTACTTATCTTTGGGCTGGGGCTGAACCTAGGGGCTCTGGACTGGCGGGGTTACGAGCGGTCGGGAAGGAGAAGGCTTGATGGGTTCTTGACGCCGTTCCGTTGATCCACCCAGCACCAAAACGACGGGGAGCGATGCCGCCGGTCGAATTGGTTCAGCGCCGGAGATATCAGAAGGGGGGCAGACCGTACGGATTGTCACCTTTTCGTCAGCCATCGTTTCTCCTCACTTTTGTTTCGGCTGGGATTGAGGTTGGGGCTGGGGCTGGGGACGCGCTGGCGCAGCCTTTACCGGCTCGCCTTTCCTTACAACATCCCCCATCGCTGCGAGCGGTCGTAATGCCGTTGGCCGAATCGGCTCGGAAAAGTTGTCACCATCTTCGCTGACGAAGTTCACGGTCTGGTTTTGATCTTTTTTAGCCATCGCTTTCCTTATTTGGCCTTGCCCGCCTGGGAGGCACCCTTGCTATTTGGTGTACCTTTGGGAGTAACCGTTGGCCGAATGTGGGTCGGCTTAATCGGTTCATTTTCGTTCAGCACCCGTTTCGACGAATGTACTTTTTGTTCTCTCATGGTCAATCCGTAACCCCGCAAAGTTCAAGGCGACACTGGCTTTGTTGAAGGCTGAGTGGCGGGAACCCCAGTCGATAACGCACCTGTATGGAAATACGGCGATTCAACCGCGATGTTCACCGTTTGGGTTTGGTGGGCGTGGGCCGGGGTGGCGTCGGTCGAATTGGAGCGGCCGGTCTGCGAGGCGTCGGCTGGGGCGGTGGCATTGGCTTGCCCATCTGGTTTTCCTCCAAAGTAATAATTTACAAGAACGTAACCACCAAATAACAGGATGCCAACAAACAAGAAACCAATAATGAGGTTCTTCGCCTGCCGAAGGAAGCCAAGGCCAGGGAGTTCTTTGTAACGCTCGTCCGCCCGCTCAAAGGCTCCAGGCTTCCACTTTTTTGTATCGAACTCGCTGTCAAGTATTAGACGCCACTTCTTGTGTGCATCGAAAGTGTATTTGCGATCCAGCAGCGCCAGTGCGAGGCTTACGACAAAGGCAAGGGAAGACAACAATAACCAGACCGCACCCGTGAACTGACCTTTGGCGATTGCGTCACGCCAGATTTGCCAACAACCGGCAAGCGCCCCCGCCGAAAGGGTCGTGAGCATCGTGTCGTAGTTTTTCTCCGCGTCAAGTTCCGTCTTGCGGAGATTGTCCCTTTCCGTCTCAAACTTGTCATACTCGCGGTCGCACACCTGTTGCGGCTCCAGAGAACAATCTGCGCTGGCAGGATCAGGCGTCGGTGGATCAGGTGCCGGAGCCGGGGGCTGGCTGGCAGGGTTAGTAGCCGGGGGCTGGGTTTCGTCTGGCATCGTTCAACCTTTGTCGCATAACCTTCGATTCACCACACCGGGTTCATCGTAGTGCCACCGGACGCAGGAACAGCTATAAATTGATACCTTGTTTCTACCGTTCCCTTGAGGCGACAAAATCGGCACTTAGTGAGCCGCCGGAAGATTGAAACCCTGTAAAGCGTCGAGTTGACCGATCAGAAGAGTGTAGGTCTGTCCGGCCTTGAGGACGCTCCGGACCGCGATCTTGACCGTCAGCTTCAACATCTCTGGTCCCTCGTTTGGTTTGCCCTCTCCGATGTATTCACCGGGAGGTAGACCGGCATAGATTGAGTCGATTGTCGCATCGGGCTTAAAGCCGATATTCGCCATCGCTTTGTGCAGGTCAGCGTACTCGCTCGGCGGCACCTTCTGTCCACCCTTGTGAATTTCTGTCCGTATCCAAAACATCGCCATGACTTGCCTGCGGGGTTCCCCGCTTCGCTCCGGTTGAGAACGAGCATCTTCGCTTGAAACCGCCAAACGAATCTATAACAGACGATATGGCGCGCTGGTCACCGAGGTCAACTCGCCACCCGTTTTTTCCACAACTGATTGTAAGTCTTTATGGGTCAACCCCCGCCGGTGGTGTCCCGATTGCTTGGGCGGTTCTGCTGGCGTTTCCTCACCGGAGTTGCCGCTCAAAGTCCTCCACCGGCAGCCCTAATTCAATTGCGAACAATCGCCAAAAAACAAACCCCTCGGCGAAGAGGGGCTTGTCCAAAGCGTTGTGAACGCCGTGGCCTTAGAAGCTTGATGTTACGGTGGCAGGTGCCAAACGGCAACAAAAAGGGCGAATTATGCTTATACCCCCACCCTGTAATCTAACTGGTATACCACTACAAGTATTCTTTCACTCACCCTATAAGATTTCTGTCGGTAAAGTAGAGGCAAGAAGTGAAACCAATGCTACGCACAAGTAGCGCCAAAACGGTGAAGAGACAATGGCGGTATCTAAGGTCGGACTGGACAATCGCGCCACATTGCCTAGACTATCGGACGTGGAAGCTGATGCGTGCGGGCGCACGCCGTGGCCTTAGAAACTAACGGTGCGTCGAAAGACGCATGGGGATCAAGACCCCCGGCTTCCGATTGTTCCGAGGAGCCCAGAATGTCGACCACGCCAGTGAAACGAAAAATGGCAGACCGCTGGACCGAGAAGCTGGCGGCAAAGGGCTTCACGCCCATTGCGAGTTACTTCCTGGACAACTACCACCGGCTCAATGTCACGACGCCGGAGGCGATGCTGATTATCCACCTGATGTCCTACAAATGGGACGAAAAGAACCCGCGCCCCGGTTTTACTAAACTTGCTGCCAAAATGGGCGTGACGCCCACGGCAGTTCGCAATCACGCTCGCAGCCTTGAAAAACGGAAAAAGCTTTTGGAAAGAATTATGCGGGTCGGCCGGCCAAACGCCTTCAACCTGACGCCGTTGTTCAACGCGCTGGAAAAGTTGATGGACGCCGACGCGATGAAAAAGCCCAAGAACACCACGCCGAAAGAACCAGACGCCGACGAACAGGAACCGGAAACCGACAGCGCACTCGAACGGCAAAGAGCAAGCGCCCGCCCCCCCAGAGCGAAGCTGATCGGCACCTGAACGAAAGGAGCACGCGACAATGGACTTTGTGAGAAGCTTCGGCGCTATTCTCGGCTCGTTCACCGGATTGCTGACTGCGATCTTGACAGTCTACGGTCTCGTGAAGATTCTGCGCAACCGCACAAGGCTTGTGGTTCGTGGGACGCTCACTGAGTTCCATCCTTTTCCGGGGACGGAAAAAGCAATGAGAGAATTTCGTCAGGCCGTCCAGTCCTTCTCCTACTCAATTGATCGTGACGCGGAATTGGAAAAAGCGCCTACACTAACTACACTAACAAATGTAAAGGACAAATTCGCCAATGTACTACGTGCGATTCCAAAAACCGTCATCGGCGACGTACAGAGTCCGTATGCCGATTGCGATCTTTTCAATTTGAAGTACCACTGGAATATTGAGATAGAAAATCCTGGCAGGCTCGAACTCAAAGAGCTTAAGCTTCATGCTCCGATTAAAGGTCTATACGTTATTGAGCGGCCCGGCGCGGGACCATTATCTCCGTTTGACCGCGAAAGCGATCTTGGAAGCTTGCGAGCAAGGGAACGTATTATAATTCAATTGTGGACAAGCAACTATCCGTCATTTGACGACAGGCCGCAATTCCGCGTGACACATGCCGCCGACTCTGTTCGAGTCCAAGTGGGGCTAACTGTTTATGGATGGCTTGCCACTCTTGGCGACTTACCTAGAGGCCTCTGGTTGATTGTCTTCATCTGGCTCTTGTTGGTCCCCTTTACAATAGCAATGGCGATTATCGTACCGCGAGCTGTAGCTCCTGCCCCAACGAGTCAGCCTGTGACGATGCCGACTTCACATGCCTCATAACATCATGCCCCAGGAGCGATGAGACGCTCTGCGCCGTGCGCCCTTGACCAAACGAGAACGCCAGGGTCGTCCCCGGGGCGCTCTTTTCGTTGGGCTGCTGGACGAGGCTAATCCTCAATGTCCATTTCTCGCATCCGCCCAGCGACCTACAACCGTCCCCGGACGCTAATGATGGAAAAGCCTCAAGATAATATCCACGCAGAGAACTGCCGTTAAGAAAACCAACACCCATGTAAGCCGGCGTATCACTTTACTGTCGTCGGCAATACTCGTCAGTAGGCGTTCAGTAGGCATCCCAACCCACTTTTGCGAGTGCAGCAGTGCATCATCGTCCTTCTTCTCCACCGAGTCGTGCTAAACTCGAAAGGCGAGTTTCTCCCAGTCGTTCGTTTTGAGAACTTTCAGATCGCTCTGGAACTTCGGCCAGAGGCGTTTAAGCTCCTCGGCACGGTCACGGTCAGCGGTAGCGGGATCGTAATCAGGTGTTTCTGACGTGTTCATGCAGAGGAAGGTAAGCAGATACGCCGGCACGAATCAAGAGCTTTGCGAAGGCGGACAAGCGGTATCGCCAGCCGGCCCGGATCGACGCAACGCCCGTAAGCCCTACGGTCAGGCCTCCCTAAACGAAAACAGCCCGCTGCTGGGGCTGTTCTGCTTTGAAGGTGCTGGGGTGTTACTTGACGATCTTGCTGATTTTCTTGCCCTCGATAGTCCCCTTGTCCAAGTCGATCCCGAACGCCTCGATTGCCGCATCGGCCGCGCTTTCGCTCTTCGCTTTCGCGTTGGGCTTCCCGGCGGCCTTATTGCCCTTCTGGGCCTTCGCAGCCTTTGGGGCGGACCTCGGTGCCTTGACGATCTTTGGCGTGCTGGCGACCGTCCGTGGCGTATGCTCGATTATGATTCATCGAATTGGAGATACTGCCATGACCCTTACTGAATTGGAAATCCGCGTTGCAACCATCGAGCAGAAACTAGCGCGGCTGACCGGGAAAGTTGATGCTCCGGAATCTCCAAATATCAATTCGTGGATCGATCAGATTCACGGTATCTTCCAGAACGACGCAACCTATCGCCAGGCGGCATGTTTGGGTCATGAATGGCATAAGTCTCAGCGCCGCCGCGCAACATCGCGATCGCGGCAGATCGCGGGCAAATGATCCTCCTCGAACCGGAGATAAAGAGCCTCTCGATCGGGCTTGCCAGGCGGGGCATTCCTTGCAGTTTCTTCCTTGAAAAGCAGCTCACCCGCCGGCAATTGGACTTGCGGAGAGACACACTGATCGCCGGCCACATTCCCGTGGTCCTGGGCGCGCTGCGACAACTCGGGATCGAGCCTCCCGAGCCGAATGACTATCCGCGATGTCTTCGGCCATGGCTCTATCGACGGGTATGGAAAAGTGTCGTCCGGGATGTGGTGGCGAAACTGCAGGTGGGAGATGCGCGTCCATTTTTCGGCAAGCCGCTCGATAAGCACAAGCGATTCCGGGGGCATGTGTTTGAGTCCTGGGACGATCTGCGGGCGTTGGGCGGTGTTTCCGACCGTGCTGCTGTTGTGTGCTCGAATGTGGTGCATTGGAAGTCGGAATATCGCTTTTACGTGGTGCGGGGTAAGATCGTCGGCATGGGTCATTACGCGGGCGATCCGAAGTGCCTGGTCGACCAGAATCAGGTCGATGCCGCGGTGACACGCTTTGCCGAGTCAGGTGAAGCGCCCGGCGGCTATGGGATTGATTTCGGTGTTTTGAGCACCGGCGAAACGGCGCTCGTTGAGGTCAACGACGGCTATTCACTCGGGTCCTATGGGCAGGACGATGATCTGTATACGGATCTTATCACCACGCGATGGCTTGAGCTGACGGCGTAGGTGCCGGCCGCTGGAGCACTTTCCAGGTTGATGTAGCGAGTTCCAATTGAGTGCCGCCGGTGCCCTCACCGGCGGAAAGCCCCCCGGCGCGGAGAAACCGCCGGTGAGGGCACCGGCGGCACTTGAAAGCATGACTCCCACGAACGCGACACCATCCTGAAAAACGCACTATCGGTGACTTCCACGAAACGAAGGGACACCCGATTATGAAACTCACCAGCCTCGTCATTGCCACCACTGTATTGCTTCAAACTGCTCACGCCGCCACGGTCACCACCATTGCCGGCACCGGCGCCAAAGGCTTCTCCGGCGACGGTGGGCCCGCGACCGCGGCGAAGCTCGACAACCCGTATGGCATCTCGCGCGGGCCGGACGGGGCGCTGTACATTTGCGATTCGGACAATCACCGCATCCGCCGCGTCACCGCCGATGGGATCATGGAAACGTATGCCGGCAGCGCCGAACGCGGCTACAAGGGCGATGGCGGGCCGGCGACCAAGGCCGCGCTGAACTTGCCTTACGAGATGGCCTGGGACAAGGAGGGGAACCTTTTCTTCGTCGAGATGGCGAACAACATCGTCCGCCGGGTCGATGGCAAGACGCACGTCATCGGCACCGCCGCCGGCACCGGCAAGCCCGGGTTCTCGGGCGACGGCGGCCCGGCGCAGCAGGCGCAGTTCAATCAGCCGCACAGCCTAGCCTTCGACCCCGCCGGCGATCTGTACGTGTGCGACATCGCCAATTTCCGCATCCGCAAGATCGACATGAAGACCGGCACCATCAGCACCTGGTCCGGCACCGGAGCCAAGTCCACCGCGGCCGACGGCTCGCCGATCGCCGGCTCACCGCTGAACGGCCCGCGCGCGCTGGCCTTCGCCCCCGACGGAAAATGCTGGCTGGCGCTGCGCGAAGGCAACGCCTTGCTCCTGCTCGACCCGCAGGCAAACACGCTCAAGCGCGTCGCCGGCACCGGCAAGTCCGGCTTCGCCGGCAACGGCGGCCCGGCCCTGCAGGCGACGCTCGCCGGCCCGAAATGCCTCGCGCTCGACTCCGCCGGCAACCTCTACCTCGCTGACACCGAGTCGCACTCCGTCCGCTACATCGACGCGAAGACAGGCACCATCGAAGTCCTGGTCGGCAACGGCAAAAAAGGGGACGGCCCCGATGGCGACCCGCTCACCTGCCAGCTCAACCGCCCCCACGGCGTCTTCGTGGACAACGACGGCTCAATCCTCATCGGCGACAGCGAAAACCACCGCGTCC
>Ga0182024_10006705_pt1 | contig 25153 bp, 27 predicted proteins | sample P32metaG_FD_120480 | JGI IMG/M metagenome (GOLD analysis project Ga0182024, IMG submission 120480) | Permafrost microbial communities from Stordalen Mire, Sweden - P3-2 metaG (Illumina Assembly) | ecosystem: Environmental > Terrestrial > Soil > Wetlands > Permafrost | place: Sweden: Stordalen...
CGGCTGGCACGGCGGGTGGGGCGGCTGGCATGGGGGCGGCTGGGGCGCAGGCCGTGGCGGCTTCTGGCATGGCCATTGGTTCGGCCCCGGCTGGGGCGGATGGCGCGGCGGGTGGTGGGGCGGCCGTTGGTATGGCCCCGCATGGGCCGGCTGGTATGGAATCGGCCTCTACGGCTACCCGTATTACGCCTACCCGGGATGCAGCGCCTACGATTCCTACTACGGCTATTGCGACTATTGAACCTGGCCTGCGAGCCTCGCGCCTCGGCGCGAGGCTTCCAGGACCCCCTCAGAATTCACCGCAGGCCGTGTGGGTCAGCACGCCCACAGAGTTCTGATGAAATAACCGGCGATAGGCATCGCGGACTCTCAGGATCCTGCCGGTCAGGTCGGGGGCCGGTACTGCGGCCAAGATCACGATCTTCGTGCGCTCTCCCGTGATCGTATGAGTCGTTGGATCGAACCACTGGCCGTTTCCGTCGATGACCGTAAATCCGGCAGGAAATTCTTTCGTGACGATTTGAGCGACGAATCGGGCCCATTCCTCATCCGAAAGCGGCGCGCGCCCGGGGATTTCGCGGCCGAAAAACAGCTCCGTAACGATCATCGGTCGTTGCCCGGCGACAAGGCATTCCGATTGGGAGTGCAGCGGCGTGCATCCCGCCAATCCCAGCAACAGCGCCGCGCCGAACCCCCGCATGCCGCGTTTCCTTCCGGCTTGAGCACGAGCCTGCGCCCCACTATACGGTCCGCACGGCAGCGAGTTCGAGGGGGAAATGACACACGATCCGGCGCTCGACGCGCACGAACACACCGAACACGCGGAACATGCGTCGCACGAACACGATCCGTTCATCTCGCGGGTTGCGATTACCGTGGCCGTGCTGGCTGTGCTCGCCGCAGTGGCGGGCAGCCTCGAGACGGTCGAAGGCGGCCGCGCGCTGGGGGCGTCAAGCGAGGCCGTGCTGCATCAGGACGAGGCCACCGACGCCTGGAACGAATTCCAGGCCGACGGCCTCAAGCGGCACATGTACACGATCGCTGCGGGCGCCGGGGGAGCGCAGGCCGGTTCCTACCAGAAGACCGCGAAGGACGAGAGCGCCAAGCAGGCGAAGGACCGCACGAAGGCGACCGACGACGAAAGCGAGCGCGACAAGTTGCTCGCGGAGAGCGAGGCCCATGAATCCCGGCATCACTGGCTGACCGGAGCTGCCACGCTCTTCGAAATCGGTATCGCCATGTCGACCGTGGCCATCATCACGCGCCGTCGCTGGCTCTGGTACGCCGCCACCTCCTTCGGCGTCGCCGGCCTCGCGCTTTTGGGCCTCAGCTACCTGGCGTAGCAGTGCGTGGCTGGTTGCCTTCCGTAGCAAACGCAGCGTCGTAAGCGCCGACTTGCCGTTCTTGCAAAACTTGCCGAGCGAACGGGAGTGGCTGCAACTGCATCCGGAGGGCGGGGTGAGAATGAGCCCATAACATCGCCGCTTGTTCATGGCGAGTGATGGACAAGTTTGACCCATCGTGATGCGTTGAATGACAGCTACTTCCCGTCCGCCAATTGCGGCACTTCGGTCTGTGCCAGATCCACCGCTTCGATGGCGCCGGCGCGCCTGGTGATCTTCTCGGTCGAAACGGCGATTTCCTTGAGGTCCGTCTCGCTCTGCGCGAAATGCTTCTGCAGGGCGCCAACGCGGTCGGCCAGACGCTTCGCATCCTGCATCAAGAGCCCGACCTCCTTTTGAATCAGGCATGCCTGTTCGCGCATCTGCGCGTCCTTGAGCACGGTTTGCACGGTGACGATGGCGAGCATGAGAATGCTCGGCGAAACCACCACCACCTGATCACGCAACGCCTTTTGAATCACGTCCGGGCAGAATTCGTGAAGGTCGGCATAGATCGACTCGGAAGGCACAAACATGATCGCGGGCGTCTGCGTCTCGCCGGGGATGAGATATTTTGCCGCGATGTCCTTGACGTGCCTGAGCATGTCGCCGCGCACGGAAACCAGCGCGGCCTTGCGCTGCCCCTCGTCGGCGACGCGCAAGGCCATGAAGCTTTCCAAGGGAAATTTCGAATCGATGACGATCGCTGCCGTGGTGTTGGGCAGGTGGATCAGGCAATCGGGGCGACTGCCGTTCGAAAGGAGTGCCTGGAAGGTGTAGAGCGCAGGCGGCAGGGCGTCGGCGATGATCGCTTCCATCTGCTGCTGCCCGAACGCGCCGCGGGCCTGCTTGTTGCCCAGGATCTCCTGCAGATTCACGACATGGCCCGAAAGCGCGTTGATGTTCTTCTGGGCTTCGTCGATGACGCTCAGCCGCGTCTGAATGCCCCCCAGCGTTTCGGCCGTGCGGCTTGCGGTCTCCTTGAGGCTGTCGCCGAGACGGCGGTCGAGCGCGTCGAGTCGGTTTGCCAGCAGAGTTTGCAGCTCGGTCTGCCCGGCCAGCGACTGGGCGAAGCGGCCCGCAATCTCGCTTTGCGCAACAGCAAGCGCCTCGATCCGGGGCGCAAGGGCCGTTGTGGCATGTTCGGCGCGGCTCCGGCGCGCCAGTGCGAAGACAAGGGCGAAAAGCGCCGCCGTGGCGAGCAAGAGTGCGCCAATCGTTGCGATTTCCGTATCGCCCATGCAGGTCCGCCTGCGTTGCCTTGACCCGGGAATGGGGCTCGCCTATTTCCGACTCATGGCTCCCCGACCCATCCTAATCGCGCCCGATCCGCGCCTCAAAGCCGTCTCCGAAAGGGTCGCCGCGGTGAACGCGGAGATTCGCCGGCTTGCGGACGACATGCTGGAAAGCATGTATGCCTCGGACGGGATCGGGCTCGCCGCCATCCAGATCGGAGTGCCCAAGCGCGTGCTGGTAATGGACGCGGCCAAGAAAGACCGTCGCAAGGAACCGCGCGTGTTTGTCAATCCCAGGATTGTTTGGGCGTCTGACGAGACCGCGGTCTGCGAAGAGGGATGCCTTTCCGTCCCCGACATCTGGGAAGAGGTCGAGCGGCCGGCGCAGATCCGCGCCCAGTATCTCGACCTCGAAGGAACATCGCAGGCGATCGAAGCCGAGGGCCTGCTGGCGACCTGCCTACAGCACGAGATCGATCATCTTGAAGGCATTCTGTTCGTCGATCACCTTTCGCGTCTCAAGCGTTCGATGGCGCTCAAGAGGCTGGCCAAGGCGCAGCGGCTGAAACAGGCGGGGTGACAGGCGCGAATGAGCCTGCGCTTGGCCTTTATGGGAACGCCGGATTTCGCGGTGCCCACGCTCGCCGAGCTCATCGACCAGGGTCATGACATCGCCGCAGTCTACAGCCAGCCGCCGCGCCCGAAAGGCCGCGGACTGGAATCGGAAGCTTCGCCGGTCGCACGGCTGGCGACTCTTCACGGCCTCCCGCTGCGCACGCCCGCGACACTGAAGGACGCGCAGACCCAGGACGGATTCGCTGCTTTGGGAGTCGAGGCGGCGGTGGTGGTCGCTTATGGGCTTCTGCTGCCCACGCCAATTCTCGAGGCGCCGCGGCTTGGCTGCTTCAACCTGCACGCATCGCTGTTGCCGCGTTGGCGAGGTGCCGCGCCTGTCGAACGTGCGATCATGGCGGGCGACGCGGAGACAGGCGTGATGGTCATGCGCATGGAGGAGGGTCTCGATACCGGTCCGATCCTCATGGCCGAACGCGTCGCAATAGATCGCAAGACCAGCGGCGAATTGCGTGACGTGCTGGCGCGGCTCGGCGCCCATTTGATGGCGCGTGCACTGGCCACGCTCGCGCGCGGCAGCGTGGAGGAGCGCGCGCAAGGCTCGGAAGGCGCAACCTATGCGAGGAAGATCGCGAAGGAGGAAACGCGCATCGAGTGGGCGAAACCTGCGCGCGAGGTCGACGGCCTGATCCGAGGGCTCTCGCCGCAACCGGGAGCGTGGTGCGAGGCGCGAGGCGAGCGCCTGAAAATACTTTATGCGGAGCCGGTTGATGGAAGCGGCTGTCCGGGTGAGATTCTGGACGATCGCTTGACGGTGGCTTGCGGAGAAGGTGCGCTGCGACTGGCGCGCGTGCAGCGGGCCGGGCGTGTCGCTGCGGAGGCGGCGGAGTTCCTCCGGGGATTTCCACTTCGGAAAGGTGAACAATTGTGAGATCGTCCTCGCGTCCGTCGCTGCTACGGCGGATTGGAAATTCCTGGCGTGCGCGCGGCAAGAAGCCCGGCACAGTCGATATCGTGCCGGATGGTTTCGTCTTCGCGCGGGGGCGGCGTACGACCCGTATGCGGTGGGAGGATGTCATCCAGATCGACGGCGGCGTGCGCGATACTCTGTCGATCGATCTCTTCTTCGTCGTATTCCACGCCGCGGATGCGAAAGTGGAGATCGACGAATTCGACGACGGCTTCCGCCTGCTGGAATACGGCGCCCTCGAGCGCTGGCCGGCGTTGCGCGAGCGCTGGGTTGCGCTTCAATGTGCGCCACCGCATCAACCGCAATATGAAATTCTCTGGCGGCGATGATGTATGCCCCGCTACCGGCTCACTCTCGAATATGACGGGAGACCCTTCGCGGGCTGGCAAAGACAACAGAACGGCCCATCGGTGCAGGGCGCCCTGGAACGGGCGATTTTCAACCTCTCTGCCGAGCACGTCACGGTTACGGGGGCCGGCCGAACCGATGCCGGGGTGCATGCGCTGGGCCAGATCGCGCATTTCGATCTTAAAAAGAGCTTCACTCCGGCGAAGCTGGCCGATGCGCTGAACCATCATCTGCGCCCGGACCCGGTCTCGGTGCTGGAAGCGGAAACCGCAGCGCCGGATTTTCACGCGCGCTTTTCCGCCGCGGCGCGGCTTTATCTCTATCGCATCCTGAACCGCCGCGCGCCGCCCGTTCTCGAACGCGGGCGCGTCTGGCACGTGGTGCGGGCGCTGGACTCCGATGCGATGCATGCCGGCGCGCGTCACCTTATCGGGCAGCACGATTTCACGACTTTCCGTGCCGCCGAATGCCAGGCGCAATCGCCGGTAAAGACGCTCGACACGTTGAGCGTCCGGCGCGCGGGCGAGGAAATTCACCTCGTAGCGAAGGCGCGCTCCTTTCTGCATCACCAGGTGCGCTCGATCGTGGGTAGTTTGAAACTCGTCGGCGAAGGCAAATGGCAGCCGCGCGACGTTGCCGCAGCCCTCGCCGCCCGCGACCGATCGCGCTGCGGCCCAGTCGCTCCTGCAGATGGACTGTACCTCGTGCGTGTGGACTACGGGTCCTGAGGATCTGGCAGCGTGGCCGGAGAACACCAGAGAGTTGAACGCGAGCAATGGGCCAATCGGCCGCCGAGCCGTTACTCCTGCGCGCAGACTACAAGCCGGACTCCGGCGGGGCCGCAAAATAAACGTCGAGAATGGACGCGTAGATTGCAGTGAGACTCTCGATTTCCGTGAGCGGCACGCATTCGTTCGTCTTGTGCATCGTCGCGCCGGCGAGGCCCACTTCCGCGACGGGGCAATGGTTCTTGATGAAGCGCGCATCGGAGGTGCCGCCGGTGGTCGAGAGTTCGGCTGCGCGTCCCGTTGCAGATCGAATTGCGCGCTCCAAGAGATCGGTGAAGGGTCCGGGCACCGTCAGAAAGGGCAGAGCACCCACACCGATCTCGACATGTGCCGCACCGCCCATCGCGTGAGTGACCTCCGCCGCGCAGGCTTCGATGTGGCGCGCAAGGATCTCGGGAGTCTGCAAATCGTTGAATCGGATACTTGCGGCGGCGCGCGCCGAAGCCGGCGAAACGTTGGAAGCATTGTTGCCGACATCGAAGGTCGTGAACGCAAGCGTCGAAGGCGGAAAATGGGCGGTGCCCGTGTCGAGCGCCTCGCCTGCCAGGCGCGAGACGATCGCGCAGAGGACGGGAATCGGATTGAGCGCATTCTGCGGATACGCGGTATGGCCCTGCACGCCATTCACGGTGATCTCGGCGCGCAGGCTGCCCCGGCGGCCGATCTTGATCGTATCCCCGGCATGCGTGCGGCCAGTGGGCTCGCCCACCACGCAATGATCGATGCGCTCGCCTTTCTGCGCCAGCCACTCCAGAACCTTCGCGGTTCCGTTCACGGCGGGACCTTCTTCGTCGCCGGTAATGAGCAGACTGATGGAGCCGCGAAATTGTTTCTTTGAATGTCGTGCGGCTGCTGCTGCGAAAGCGGCAACCGCGGATTTCATGTCGGCTGCTCCCCTTCCGTAGAGAACGCCGTCGCTTATGTCGGCCGCGAAAGGATCGAAGCGCCACAGGGCGGCATCGCCCGGCGGCACCACATCGCTGTGACCCGCGAAACAGAAATTGGGCGACCCACTGCCGATCCGCGCATAGAGGTTTTCGATCGGCGCGGTCCCCGGCGCTTCGAAGCGCAGTCGCGTGCAGGCAAAACCGAGCGGCTTCAGCGCCGCTTCCAGCACGCCCAGCGCGCCCGCATCCTCCGGCGTCACCGAAGGGCAGCGGATGAGAGCCTGCGCGAGCGTTACGGGATCAAACATGTGAGGCGGAATTGGGAAGAGTTGCAGGTTCAGTTGGATCAACAAGATTTGTCATGGTCGGCCAAAGCGGGCCATCCGGATGAAGTTCCTTCCCTGACTCAATCAGCTCGCGGACATGCTGCATTCGCGCGACGGCGCGGCTTGCGGGTGCTGGCTGGGTGGCCCGGTCTGGCCGGGCCATGATGTTGTTCTTGCATGATCGAAACACCGGGAGCACTCCCTCACTCCCGCAGCAGTTCGTTGATGGAGGTCTTGGCGCGGGTGCGGGCGTCGACGCGCTTGACGATGACGGCGCAGGCGAGGGCAGGGCGGTCGGGTGCTCCCGGGAGCATGCCAGGTACGACCACGGAATAGGGAGGAACGCGGCCATAGTGGATCTCGCCGCTTTCGCGGTCGACGATCCTGGTCGACTGTCCGATGAAAACACCCATCGACAAAACAGATCCCTCGCCGACGATCACGCCTTCGGCGACCTCGGAGCGCGCTCCGATGAAACAATTGTTCTCGACGATCACTGGCCCCGCCTGCAACGGCTCGAGCACGCCTCCGATGCCGGTGCCACCCGAGATGTGACAATTGCTGCCGATCTGCGCGCAGGAGCCGACCGTTGCCCAGGTATCGATCATCGTGTTCTCGCCGACATATGCCCCCACATTTACGAAACAGGGCATCAGCACAACGCCCCTGGCGACGAAGGCGGAGCGGCGCACCAGCGCGCCGGGCACGGCGCGGAAACCCGCCTCGTGAAACCGGGCTGCGCTCCAGTCCTGAAATTTGGAATCCACCTTGTCCCACCAGCCGGCGCCGCCAGGGCCGCCCGCGATCGCCCGTGTGTCGTTCAGCCGAAACGACAGCAGCACCGCCTTCTTCAGCCATTGATGAACTTGCCACCCGCCGGCCTGTTTCTCGGCCACGCGCAACCGGCCGCAATCCAGGGCATCGAGAGTCTCTTCGACGGCATCGCGCACCGGTCCTTTGGTCGAGGCATCCAGCGATTCGCGGTGTTCCCACGCCGCATCGATCGTGTGGGCCAGGTCGTCCGTCATTTCAAATCCTGATTCCTTCCAGGAATTCGCACAAATCTGCCGTCTCGTAATGAATGTGTTCGGGAACGGCCGGCGGCTGTTCGGGCTCCGGGCGAAGGGTATTGCTTCGGAGCCAGACGGTCGTCAAACCGAGCGCATGGGCGGGCACGAGATTGCGGGCGATATCGTCGAACATCGCGCTTCGTTTCGCGGCTGCGTCCGCGCGCGACAGCACCGCGCGATACGAGTGGAGATCGGGTTTGGGACGGAACGCGACGGTGCGTATATCCCACAAATCGTCGAACAGATGCGCCAGTGCGAGCCGTTCCAGGATCCGGCGCGCATGATGGCGGCAGCCATTGGTGAAAACGAAGCGGCGGCCGGGGAGGCGCGACAGCGCGCCGGAGAGAGATGCGTCCGCCTCAAGCGCGGAAAGATCGATGTCGTGGACGAAGGCGAGGTAGGTCTCCGCATCGACGCCGTTGAGCCGCATCAGGCCGTTCAGCGTGGTCCCGTGGTCCCGATAATAGGCTTTCCGAACCTTGCGCGCGTCGTCCGCGTTCAGTCCCAGAAATTCCTGAACGAAGAGGGTCATCCGGGATTCGATCTGTGCGAACAGGCGGCTCTCCGCCCGATAAAGCGTATTGTCGAGATCGAAAATCCAGACATCGATGTGCCGGAAGTCCGGCGGAAAATCGACAAGTTTGTCGCGCTGCATTGCGCGGGAAACATGGTCGATGGCACAACACGAAGCAAGCCCGCCGGGAAACGCTTCCGCGTGTCGCCTCAATCCGTTCTTTCCGTCTCCGATTTGCGCAAATCCTATCGCGGCGTAATCGCGGTGGACGGGATTTCCTTTGCGGTCGCGCCGGGCGAGATCGTCGGCCTTCTGGGCCCGAACGGTGCAGGCAAGACCACGACGGTCAACATGCTGCTGGGTGTGCTGGAGCCGAGCGCGGGCTCTGTCCGGATCGACGGGGTCGATCTCCTGCGGCGGCGGAGCGCGGCACTTGCCGCGACCAACTTTTCCGCTGTCTATGCAGTGCTTCCCGGAAATCTGACCGTCGAACAGAATCTGCGTGTCTTTGGGCTCCTCTATGAGGTACCGGCGCTCTCGCAGTGCATCGAAGACCTTCTCGTCCGCTTCGATCTCGTGCGGTTCCGCGGCACCAGAAGCGGTGTTCTCTCGTCCGGCGAGCAGACGAGACTGTCGCTGGCAAAAGCTCTTCTCAACCGCCCGAAACTGCTGCTGCTCGACGAACCGACCGCGTCGATCGACCCGGCCGCCGCGCGCGAGATTCGGACAACCATCCGAAACTTCGCGGAAGAGAATTCCAGCGCCGTGCTATGGACCAGCCACAACATGTACGAAGTGGAAGAAGTCTGCCACCGCGTTCTCTTCCTGTCCCGTGGACGAGTGTTGCTCGAAGGCGATCCGAAATTGCTGCCGCGCCAGCACGGAGCGGCGAACCTCGAAGATCTGTTCGTGAACGTGGCGCGTGAACAACTTCACGCTGGACAACGTTGATGCGAATCCGCCGAATCGCCGCTGTCGCACTGCGCCAGTTCTATCTCTATCGCGGAAGTCCCACTCGCGTGGTGCCTCTCTTCGCCTGGGTAGCAATCGACATCGTGCTGTGGGGGTTTATTTCGCGCTACCTGAACAGCGTAGCCGCGCCGGGCTACAACTTCATACCGGCGCTTCTCGGTGCGGTCCTGCTGTGGGACTTCCTCACCCGCGTGATGCAGGGCGTCTCGACCGCTTTTCTCGAAGACGTCTGGTCGCGCAATTTCCTCAACATGTTCGCCACGCCACTCCTGATTTCCGAATATGTCTGCGGGCTCGTTGTCACGGCGATTGCCACAAGTGTGATCGGGCTTCTCACCATGCTGGTGCTCGCCTCTCTCGCGTTCGGCCTCTCCTTCCTCGTCTATGGCGCGGTGCTGGTGCCTTTCGTGCTGGTGCTGTTTCTGACGGGGATCGCGTTTGGCATTGCCGGCAGCGCGATGGTGCTGCGGCTGGGTCCTGCCTCGGAGTGGTTCATCTGGCCGTTGCCGGCCCTCGTCGCGCCCTTTGTGGGCGTGTTCTATCCAATTTCGACGCTGCCGGGTTGGATGCGGGCGATTTCGCGCCTTCTGCCGCCGTCCTATGTGTTCGAAGGAATGCGCGCGATCGTCCGGCACGCGCAATGGGATACCGCAAACCTGGTCATCGGTTTCGCGCTGTCTGCCCTCTACATCGTGGCCGCTGCGATATTCTTTCGCCAGATGTACCGCACCGCCGTCCGGACAGGATTGCTCGCCCGCTACAGCGCCGAAACAACGAGCTGACGCTCAGATGTAGGGGCGGCTTAGGTGTCATGGTTTCCCAGCATGCGTTTGAGTTGGCTTCGGGGCGGCTGAAATCAGACCGTTGTCGCCGATATGGGCGATAAAACCTTTCAGACCTCTGGTGTTGGTGGCGGCGAATCCGTTCTCGATGAGTCCGCGCGCGGCGCAGCGTGCATTGCCGTAGATTTCGAAGGTGACATCGGTGACGCAAAAATTCGTCGGGCCGCTCGCCAAGCGGTTGTTGCCGTGTTTCTCGGCCAGCAGATAAACCGTGTCGAAGGCAAGAGGCGCCGTCAGCACTTTCGCGCAGGCGCCCGGAGGGACGTCCCACCACCCGCGTGCCACACTGATGACGCTCGAACGCAGCGCGATCGCGGCCCATAGCTCGGCCTTTCCGTCATTGCAGACGGAATAGCCCGCCGGCGCGGCAGATTTCAACGCTTCGCTCTCAAGCGCGTCGAAGAGGGCCGAGTCGCTGGCGTTGGCCGGCAGGCGCATGCGGATGCGGAAGTCGGCGAGCGCCTGGCTGCGCGCGGCATCGTTCGTCGCGACGTCCCGGCCAACCTTGTATCCGATATCGCCCAGCAGCCGCGCGATGCCGGCCGCGCGCGCCGCCGCGGGAGTGGCGAAATGCTGCGTGTCGGTCAACGTGGTCGTCCAGGACGGTGCATGGCCCGTCGCCACCGAAGCAAACGGCATCAGGAACGCATCGTCGGAACCGCAGCGCGCCGCGCCGACCGGGACGTCGATGGCAAAGTTCGCTTCCTTGCCGCAGAGCCGGATGCGTCCGCCCCAGGCACGCGCAGGGCCGGAATGCGCCCGGGAACTGCGCGCATACACGAAATTGATCGGCTGGCTCAGCGGCAACTGAAGGGCGACCGCGCAATCGCCCGGCACCACGCGCGTCCAGCCCCGCGTCAGCATTTGAACGCCGGCTTCGAAACCTACCGCCGCGTAGAGGATATAGCTTGTCCGGTTGCAGACGCGCAGATCCGCGGCGGCAGGATTCGCGTGGAGGCCGGCGCCCAGCAAAAGCGCCGCGCAGAATACGGCAAAGCGTTTCATTCCCGCGAGATCATGGTTCCCGCGCCGTGCTCGGTGAAAAGTTCGAGCAACAGGACATGCGGGATTCGTCCGTCGAGAATCACAGCCGCGCGTACGCCGGCTTCCACCGCATCGATGGCGGTCGCGATCTTCGGGATCATGCCCCCCGAGATCGTGCCGTCCGCGATGAGCATGCGCGCCTCAGCAATACTGAGCCGGGGGATCAGCTTGCTCTCGCGATCGAGCACGCCTTCGACATCGGTGAGGATCAGGAGGCGGGAAGCCGTCATGGCGCCGGCAACCGCGCCCGCCACGGTGTCTGCGTTGATGTTGTAGGTTTCGCCCTTGCGGCCGATGCCGATGGGCGCGATGACCGGAATCAGATCGGAATTGATTATGGTTCGTAGCACCTCCGGATTGATCGTCTCGGGCTCGCCCACAAATCCGAGATCGATCTCCGTGCGCTCCAGCGTGACGGGATCGGTTCTGGTGCGCAGGAGCTTGCGTGCAATGACGATGTTGCCGTCTTTTCCGGAGAGACCCACCGCGCGGCCGCCGGCGGCGTTGATGCCGCTCACGATCTGCTTGTTGATCGAGCCCGTCAGCACCATCTCGACAACTTCGATGGCGGCATCGTCGGTTACGCGCAGGCCGTCGATGAACGACGAGGGAATGGAAAGCTTCGAAAGCATCGAGCCGATCTGCGGTCCGCCGCCATGGACGACGACGGGATCGATGCCGGTCTGCTTCATCAGCACGATGTCCTGCGCGAAATGCTCCGAGACGCCGCCCTCCATCGCGTGCCCGCCGTATTTGACGACCACGGTCTCGCCGTCGTAGCGCAGGATGTAGGGGAGTGCTTCGACCAGGACGCGCGCGGTCGAGCGCCAGCGCGCCATGACGCGCAGGCTGCGATCCTGACCGATTTCGTCCTGCAGCGCCACGTGGAAGGGTTCCAGCTGAACGCGAGACTTATAGCCTATCGCCCCACGCTTGGGCCAGCGCGGCAACATGGTCCCTGAGCGGTTCGAGGCCTTCGGATTTTCGCGCCGAAGTGGCGAAGATCTCCGGATACGCCGCAGTCCGCCGCGCCAGCTCTTCGGCGCAGGCGGCACGCACGTGCTCTCTCTCTCCGGGCTTCAGCTCGTCCATCTTCGTCAGCACGCCCGCATAGGAAACCGCGGACTGATCGAGCAAATCCATCACATCGCGATCGGCCGGCATGACGCCGCGCCGTGAATCGATCAGGAGCAATGTGCGGCAGAGGGTCGCCCGGCCGCGCAGATAGGCGAAGATCAGCCTTTGCCACTCCTGTGCGAGCGATCGCGACGCCCGCGCATACCCATAACCGGGCAGGTCGACGAGGAGGCATGTTTCGCCGAGACGAAAGAAATTGATCTGCTTCGTCGCGCCGGGCGTGTGCGACACGCGCGCAAGTGTGCGGCGGCCCGTGAGCGCGTTGACGAGGCTCGACTTGCCCACGTTCGAGCGGCCCACGAACGCAATTTCGGGCAGCGCGCTCTTCGGTATTGCCTCAGCCGTTGCGGCGCCCGCGACGAATTCGCACGGACCGGCGAACAATTTCCGCCCGTCGATCTGGCTGGTCACGTTTCGATTTCCACGCCGGGACAATTTGAGCAACGTATTTCCTCCCACACGTGGCGAGGAGGTCCGGCCGGCGCGCGTATGGAAACATTGGGAACTGTGGATGCCCTCGCGCCTGACATGCGGACGGGAATCACTCCCCTGGCTGTGAGTTCGCGCGGGCACGGAGTGAGCCCAGACGCTTGAGCGATGTCATCGGCCTGAAATTGTTGAAGAGGTGAACTTCGACGCCCTGGCGGCGCATCATCACATATTGCTGCGCGACCGAGAGCAGGTTGTTCCAGGTCCAATAGATCACCAGTCCGGCAGGAAAGGTGGCAAGCATGAACGTGAATATGAGCGGCATGAAGGTGAACATGCGCGCCTGCACCGGATCGGCGGGAGCGGGGTTCATCTTTGTCTGCAGCCATTGCGAGACACCCATCAGCGCGGGCCAGATTCCGATGTGCAGAAAGGTCGGCACGAAAGCCGGAATCGAATAGGGCAGGAGACCGAACAGATTGAGGAAGCAGGTCGGGTCCGGCGCGGACAAATCCCGTATCCAGCCGAAGAATGGCGCGTGGCGCATTTCGATGGTGATGAACAGAACCTTGTAGAGCGAGAAGAACACCGGAATCTGGACCAGCATCGGCAGACAGCCGGACATGGGATTCACCTTCTCCCGCCGGTAGAGATCCATCATTTCCTGCTGCTGGCGCAGCTTGTCGTCGGCGAACCGCTCCCGAATGCGCTCGACTTCCGGCTGCAGCTTCTTCATGCGGCTCATCGAGCGATAGGACGTGTCTGCGAGCGGGAAGAAGAGCAGCTTGATCGTTACGGTGAGGAGCAGGATCGCGACGCCGAAATTGCCGATGTAGCGGTAGAAAAAATCGAGCAGCAGGAAGATGGGCTTGGTGAGGAAGATGAACCATCCCCAGTCGATTGCGAGATCGAAGCGTTCGATGCCGAGCGTGTCCTCGTAGTGGCGAATCGTGCCGACGACCTTGGCGCCCGCGAACAGATGCTGCGACAGCGCAAGCGTCGCTCCCGGCGCGACGGTGCGGCCCTCGAGGCGATAATCGGCCTGATAGGACTTTTGAGCCCCGAGATCGGTCGCCCGATACGATCCGTCGAAAGGCTGGTTCTGCGGCGGGATCGCCGCCGCCATCCAGTATTTGTCGGTGATGCCGACCCAGCCGCCCGCGGAATGAAACGTCTGGGGCGGCTTGCCATTCTTGAAGTCGTCGTAGTTGGCGTCCTTGAGCGAGCCGTTGGCGGCGCCGACAAAGCCTTCGTGCAGCACCCAGTAATGCTTGCTGTCCGGCACGCCGTCGCGCGCGACATAGCCGTAGGGATAGATCAGCACCGGTTTCCCGCTGCCGTTGGCAACCGAATCCCCGACGCTGAACATGTACTGGTCGTCGACGGCGAGCTTGCGCGTGAACACCAGCCCCTGTCCGTTGTTCCATTGCAGCGTGATCGGCGATCCCGGTGCGAGCCTGCTTCCGCCCACAAGCGTCCATGGCGTGGATTCGTCGGGGACTTTCACATTCGCGCCGGGCGCTCCCACGAATCCGAAGACGGCGTAATAGGGGTAGCGTGTCCCTTCCGGCGACAGGAGCGTGATCTCGGGACTCTTCGGATCCAGGGTCTCGCGATAATGCTTGAGGCGCAGATCGTCGAAGCGGGCTCCGCGCAACCTTAGCGATCCGTCGAGCGTGGGCGTGTCGATCGCGACGCGCGCGCCGGACTGGGCGAGCGCCTGGTTGCGCGAAAGATCTCCGGCGCCGGCCTGTGCCGCCGTTTTTGGCGCTTCCGTGCGGACAGCGGCGTGCGGCTTCTCTTGGTGAAGGTAAGCCTGACGCGCGCGCTCGGCCTGCATCTGCGGCTGCGCGATGAAATATTGCCAGCCGAGCAGCACAATGGCCGAAAGCACGATGGCGAGGATGAGATTGCGGTTTTCGTTCATCGGTCTTTATCGCAGCGGAGGAACAGGATCGTAACCCGACGAGCCGCCGAGCACGGTGAAGGGATGACAGCGCAGAAGCCGGCGTGCCGCGAGCGCTGCACCCTTGCGGAGCCCGTGAGTCCAGATAGCCTTCAGCGCATATTCGGAGCAGCTCGGGCTGAAGCGGCACGCGGGCGGAAGGAGCGGGGAGATCAGCCAGCGATAGAGGTAGAGCGGCGACAGCAGGACGCCGAGCGCCGTCGTGCGCAAAGGATCGGCGTGGCGAATCGTCAACTTATGTCTCCCGACTGGGACCGGCTGAGCCTCGCATGGGCCGCCTCGAGCGCGGATTTGATGTCGCAAAGCAAGCCGTCAAAGGGGCGGGTCAATGTCTCGCGCCGCGCGACCAGAACATAGTCGTTGCCCGGCAGCCCATAAAGGGGAAGCAGCGCCTGCGCCGCCGCTTTCAGCCGTCGCCGGGCCCGGTTGCGCGCCACGGCGTTGCCGATTTTGCGGCTCGCAGTGAACCCGACCCGGACGCCGGCTGAGCCTCCCGGCGAGGGGCACAGCTCGATCGTCACGCCTGTGGTCACACGCCGGATGCCTTTGGCGGCTTTGAGAAAATCGGGGCGTTTCTTCAAGCGTTCCACCGGCACCGCCGGGGGCGGGATGGCCTGATTCCCGGTTCTTGTCAGGCGGACAGCTTTTTGCGGCCATGGGCACGGCGGCGTGCCAGCACCTTGCGCCCGCCGACGGTGGACATGCGGGCCCGGAAGCCGTGCCGGCGTTTGCGCACGATCTTGCTGGGCTGATAGGTGCGTTTCATGGCCTCGTCTCCAGGGCGGACCCTGAGTGTCGGAAGGAGCCGAGGTTCTAAGGAGGGGGCCGGAAGGTGTCAACCACGGGTTCCCTCGTTCGCGGCCGGGCATAATGTAATGTCGGCGTTCGTCTCTGGGTCTAAAGGATGAAGCGTCCTGTGGTCACGCTCAGGGTCATTCGAGGGGATGAAGGCGCCGCTCCGGAGCCCGCGCCTTTGCCGCGCCCGAGCGAAATGGCAATCCTGCCGCCCCAGCTCTCGCATGCGGAAGGAGAGGGGAGAAATCCGGTCTCGCGACTGGCGGCGCGCGCCGCCGCGGCATGGCAGCTCGTCGCGCACAGTCTTTCCGGGCGGCTGCTGCTGCTCACGATTCTCTATGTGCTGCTCACCGAAGTCCTGATCCTCCTGCCGACACTCGGGCGCTACCACCGCAGCCTGCTCGAATCCCACATCGCCAGCGCCGAGATCGCCATTCTGCCCTTCACCGAAGCGGGCGGGGAGCAATTGTCGGATGGCTTGCGGCGACAGCTTCTCGCCAGGGCGGGCGCCGCCGCCGTGATGCTCACCAGGCCCGATCAGCGCGAGCTGTTTCTCGCCCACGACGAGCCCAGCCATTTCGACCGCACCATCGATCTGCGCGGCCAAAATCTCTTCGCCCAGATCGCAGAAGCCCTCGATTGTCTGTTCGCGGGCGGCCACCGGATCCTGCACATCGTCGCGGCAACGCAAATCGTTCACGCGCAAACCGTGGAAGTAATCACCGACGAACAACCGATCCGCGCGGATATGGTCTCCTATGCCGGGCGCCTCGTGCTGGTTGCGCTGCTCATCTCGATTGCCACGGGCGTCCTCGTGTTTCTCAGCCTTTATGCGGTGCTGGTTCGCCCGATGGGGCGGCTCACCCGCGCCATGGTGCGTTTCCGCGAGGATCCCGAGAATGCGAGCCGCATCGTGCAGCCCTCCGAGCGCAGGGACGAGATCGGAGTGGCCGAGCGCGAGCTCGCCTGCATGCAGCGCGACATTTTCGGGTTTCTGCAGCAGAAGGCACGTCTCGCGGCGCTTGGTGGCGCTGTCGCGAAGATCCAGCACGATTTGCGCAACATTCTGGCCAGCGCCCAGCTTGCGTCGGACCGGCTCGCGCGCATCGACGATCCAGTTGTGAAGCGGCTGGCCCCGCGCCTCGTAACGTCGCTCGCCCATGCGATTGCGCTGGCGACGCATACTCTGCGGTTCGGCCGCGCCGACGAGCATCCGCCCCAGCGCGTGCGCTTTCCGCTGGCGCCGCTGGTCGAGGAGGTGGCGGAGACGGCGATCGCGGGCCCCGCGTCGCCGCTCGAGCTTGTGCCGGAGATCGATCCGGCGCTCGAAATATCCGCCGATCGCGAGCAGCTGTTTCGCATTCTTCTCAATCTGATCCGCAACGCGGCGGACGCCGTGAAGGATCGCGAAGGCGGGCAGATCGGGGTGAAGGCCACGCGCGATGGCCCCCGCGTGCGGATTCGCGTTTGCGACAATGGTCCCGGCGTGCCCGCGTCCGTGCGGGGAAAGCTGTTTCAGCCCTTCGCCGCCTCAACGCGCTCGGCGGGCACAGGCCTCGGGCTCGCCATCGCGCGCGATCTGGCACGCGCCCATGGCGGCGATGTCGTGCTGGAATCGACCGGCGAATCGGGCACAAGCTTCCGCATCGACATTGCTGATCCGGAGAATGGCTGAATGAGTTGGGATCCGAAGGCCTATCTTGCCTTCGGCGGCCCGCGCACGCGCGCGGCTGCCGATCTTCTGGCGCGGGTCGGCCTCGATTCTCCGGGCCATGTCGCCGATCTCGGTTGCGGCCCGGGCAATTCCACGGCGCTTTTGGCGTCGCGCTGGCCGCAAGCGTGCATCGAGGGCATCGACAATTCGCCGGCGATGCTGGCGGAGGCGCGCGGGACGCAGATCGCCGCCCGCTGGATCCAGGCCGATGTTGCGAGCTGGGTGCCCGATACCGACTGCGACGTCATTTTCGCAAATGCGACGCTGCAATGGGTTGGCGGCCACGAGAGGTTGCTCCCGCGTCTCTTCTCGCATCTTTCGTCCGGGGGCGTCCTTGCCTTCCAGGTGCCGCGCAATTTCAATGAGCCCAGTCATACCCTCATCCGGGAACTTGCGCGTGAGCCGCGCTGGGCGGAAAGGCTCGCGCGCGCACGCGAATGGTGGGAGGTGGGTGAGCCGGAATACTACTACGAGATGCTGGAGCCGCTCGCCGGGCAGATAGACATCTGGGAGATGCGCTATGTGCAGGTCCTGGAAGGCGCCGACGCCGTCTATCGCTGGGTGCTGGGCACGGGCCTGCGCCCTTTTGCCGATTCGCTGGAAGGCGAGGAACGCGAAGCCTTTCTCGGCGAATACCGCAGGCGCGTCGCGCTGGCCTATCCGCAACGCGAAAGCGGCGTGACGCTCTTCCCCTTTCAGCGCCTCTTCTGCGTCGCCACCAAACGCTGATCGCCCGGAGGTTGTTAGTTAGCGTTGCGACGATTTGTATGCCGCGCCTCCGCCTGAATCAATTCCTCCATGTTCTTTGTGTCTCCATGGTGCAATTGTACTTTACTCGCCCCTGGCGATGCCGTCGCGGCGGGGGTCTGAGCCGCCGATATAGCCGCCGGGCGCCCGCTCGACGATGTTGAGGCCGCTTTCGAGCTGTATCGCCACGACATGATGGCCCATCGCGGCGAGGGCGGAGGTGTAATCGACGATGGGTGTGTCCGCCTCGAGAATGGTGGGACCGTTGGGATTGGCGTGGTGGGGAAGCGAGGCCGCGCTTTGCGGATCGAGTCCCCCGTCGAGCATCGCGATAAGCGCCTCCGCCACATAGTCGATGATTAGCGGGCCGCCGGGCGAACCGAGCGCGATCCGGAACGCCCCGTTGGAATCGAACACGATGGTGGGCGACATCGCGCTCATCGGCCGCTTGCCCGGGGCCGGCGCGTTCGCCACGGGCTTGCCGTCGCGCGCCGGCTCGAAGGAAAAGTCCGTGAGCTGATTGTTGAGGAAGAATCCCTTGGCCATCATCTCGGCGCCGAACACAGATTCGACCGTCGTCGTCATCGACACGGCTTCGCCGCGCGCGTCGACGATCGACATGTGGCTCGTGCCGGGAAGCTGCCTGCTTCGCTGCGGCGCGAACTCGAGCCCGGCATGTTTGACCGGCGGCTCGCCCGCGCTCGCCGGTCCCATGTCGTGGAGCGGATCGATCAGCTTCGCGCGCGACGCAAGATATGAGCGATCGAGCAGACCCTCGACCGGCACATGCACGACATCGGGATCGGCGAGCCACATGACGCGGTCGGCGAAGGCGAGGCGGCTTGCTTCGGAGGAGAGATGAATTTCCGAAAGCGTATTGGGCTGCAGCTGCTTCGGCGAAAAGCGCTCCAGCATGCCGAGGATCTGAAGCACCGACACGCCGCCCGAGCTCGGCGGTCCCATGGAACACAGATGATACACGCGATAGGTGCCGCAGACGGGCGGCCGCTCTTTCGCCTGGTACGATGCGAGATCCGCGAGTGTCATGCCGCCCGGATTGAGCGGCGCATGATCGACCTTGTCGACGATCGCCGCCGCGATGGGTCCCGAATAGAATGCTTTCGCGCCGCCATCCGCGATCGCGCGAAGCGTCTTCGCCAGCTCGGGATTGCGCAGAGTCTCGCCCTGTTTCAGCGGCGTCCCGTCCGGCTTGTAGAAATAGGCCTTGATGTCGGGCATGCGCGCCATGCGCGTTTCCTCGCGCAGCGTGGTGGCGAGCTTGCGGCCGACGGGAAAGCCCTTCTCGGCCAGCGCGATGGCCGGCGCGAACAATTTCGCCCATGGCAGGCGGCCGTATCGCTTGTGCGCCAGTTCGAGCATCGCGACGTCGCCCGGCACGCCGACCGAAAGGCCACCCGGAATTACTTCGCTTTTCGGTCGCGGGTTTCCGCCGGCATCGAGGAACATGCGTGGCTTCGCCGAGGCCGGCGCCGTCTCGCGGCCGTCGAAGCTCGTTACTTTCTTCGTCGCCGGATCGTACAACAGCAGGAACGCGCCCCCGCCAATGCCCGAGGATTCCGGCTCGACCAGCGTCAGCACCATCTGCACCGCGATGGCCGCATCGACCGCCGAGCCGCCAGCATGCAGCATCTGCAACCCCGCATCCACCGCCAGCGGATTCGCAGCCGCCACCATGTCATGCTTCGCCGGCGCTTCGGCGGCGTGGGCGAATGCAGATGCTGCGACTAAAAAAGTGATGCCCGCCGCAACCGCGGCAAGAACTTTCCTCCCGCGCGCGAAGCGTGGGGGAGGTGCCCCAAACGGGAGGAGGGGGCCGGCAGCGCGAGCGGCCCCCTCCACCGCTTCGCGGTCCCCGTCCCCCACGCTTCGCGCGCGGGAGGAAGGCAATGGCGTGGGCGTTGGCGGCATCGTCGCTTCCCTTTTCGCGGGCGGCGGGTACGGTTGCCTGCGATGACGCGGCCGGGCAAGCGCAATCTGATCACCGATGTGGCGGGTCTTTCGGTCGGGCAGGCCGAAGACGCGGGCGTGCGAAGCGGCGTCACCGTGATCCTTGGCGAGCAGCCGGTGGCGGCCGCGGTGGACGTGCGCGGCGGCGCGCCGGGCACCAGCGAGACCGATGCGCTCGATCCGGTGAGCCTCGTCGATGCGATCGACGGAATCGTTCTGTCGGGCGGCTCCGTCTATGGGCTGGATGCCGTGAGTGGGGTGGTCGCGTGGCTTGGCGCGCGGGGCCGTGGGTTTCGCATCGTGCCTGACGGGCCCCCAGCCCCGATCGTTCCGGGCGCCATCATTTTCGATCTCGCCAATGGCGGAGAAAAGAATTGGGGCGCGAGACCGCCCTATCGCGCGCTCGCGCTTGCCGCGGCGGAGAGCGCGGGCGTGGATTTCAGGCTCGGCAATGCGGGAGCGGGATTCGGCGCGACCGCCGGTATCTACAAGGGCGGCACAGGAAGCGCGTCCGTCGTGACCGAAGCCGGTCACACGATCGGCGCGCTCGCGATCGTCAACTCCGTCGGCTCGCCGATCATTCCGTGTACGGATGTGTTCTGGGCCTTCCCTTTCGAGCAGGACGAGGAGTTCGGCGGCCGCCACCCCGCTGCGAATTTCCGCTCCGTCGATGCCGGTCTGCCGCCCGACATGAAGAACATTCCGCGCGCCGGCGCCAACACCACCATCGCGGTGGTGGCGACAGACGCGGATCTGACGCGTGCGGAGCTGAGGCGGCTGGCGATCATGGCGGCGGACGGCTTCGCCCGCGCGCTCCGCCCCGCGCATGCGCCCTTCGACGGCGACACGGTGTTTGCGCTCGCGACCGCGAAGCGCCGGCTCGGTGACCCGCGCCCCTACGAACTGATGGGAATTGGCAATGCCGCCGCGGATTGCATGGCCCGCGCCATCGCGCGCGGCGTTTATGAGGCCGAGACCCTCGGCGACATGCGCAGCTACCGCGACCGCTGCGCGACAGGGGAGACCAGACGATGAATTCGGGCGACACCAACCCACACGGCATTTCGCGTCGCGCCTTCGCGGCCAGCTCGCTCGTGGCCGGCTTCACGCTGGCCGCGGGCCCGCTGCGCGCCGGCACAATCGTCACGGATGCGAACGGCCTTGTTGCCGGGGAAGTGCGCGTTCCCACCGGTGACGGAGTTATTCCCGCCTGGCGCGCGCGGCCTGCCTCCGGCGCGCGTTGGCCGGTGGTGCTGGTGACGCAGGAAATTTTCGGCGTGCACGAGCACATAAGAGACATTTGCCGCCGCTTCGCAAAGCAGGGAGCCTACGCCATCGCGCCTTCGCTCTATGCGCGCTATGGCGATCCCGCGCCGTACACCGACATGCACAAACTGGTCGCCGACATCGTCTCGAAGGTCCCGGACGCGGGTGTGATGAGCGACCTCGACGCCGCGGTGAAATTCGCGGCGGGTGAGGGCGCCGACACCGCGCGGCTCGCCATCATCGGCTTTTGCTGGGGCGGGCGTATCGTCTGGCTCTATGCCGCGCGCAATCCGCGCCTCAAGGCGGGGGCTGCGTTCTACGGCCAGCTGCGCGGTCCGGTTCCGCCCAATCCCCTGCGCCCGCTTTATCCGCTCGATCTTGCCGCGAAGCTCAACCCGCCGGTGCTCGGCTTCTATGGCGGCAAGGACCAGGGCATTCCGCTTTCCGACGTGGAGGCGATGCGCGCCGCGCTGGCAGTGGCGGGCAAACTCGACAGCCGCATCGATGTGTTCATGGATTCGGGGCACGGCTTTTTCGCCGACTACCGCCCCTCCTACAACGAGACCGACGCGAAGCCCGCCTGGGCCCGCACGCTTCAATGGTTCAGGCAGCACGACGCGATGTAACAGGGTTCACCACAGAGGCACGGGTGAGGGGGCGCCCGACGCTTACCTCAGATATACGCGAACTTCGACCGCGGAGATGTTTGGGTCGGTGGAGGAGGAGACGCTCATGCGCGTCATGGGCACGCCCATCTCCGACATCGAGCGCATGACCTCCTGGGCGTGGCGTTCGGCGTCCGACTGGGCGATCTGGATCGCGGCGACCGTGCCGCGCGCGGGCGAGATTCCGGCCACCATGAACGAGGCGCTCGGGTGGGCGCCCAGCGCCCGCGACAGCGCCGCGTAAAGCACGCGGTCGTAGGAGACGCGCTTGCGGTCGAACTTGATGCTGACGATCGCAGCCCCCGAAGGGGCGCCGGCCATCGGCGCCGCCGCTTGCATCATGGGCGGCGCGGAGAGGCTGGGCCCGTAATACTCGCCGGCCTTGATCGCGTTCGCGAGCGTGGTGAGGTTGGCGCGCTCGTTCGCCACATAGGCGGTCTGCCGTTGCATGGTCTCGCTCGCGTCTCCAAGCAGGCGGTCGACGATGACGTTGGTCTGGTTGGTTTCATCGGTCAGCACGCCGAGCTGGCGGTGATCCTCGTCCACCGCGCCGGAGAGGCCCGTGGTCGCCTGGATGGTGTCCAGCTCGTAATGCGCGGTCGAGGAATCGCTCGAAAGCTCGGTGCCGAGCGCGGCCAGCGCGTTGATGTTGCCGGTCAGCGTGTCGAGCGCGCGCTGCGCATTGTTCCACTCGGCGATCAGCTCGGGATTGCCGCGCGTGGTGCCGATCTGCAGACGGGTCGCGATATGCGCGGTTGCTTCCTGATAGGTGGTGATGGCTTGGGCCGACGAGGCGCGGAGATCTGCGAAGCGTTGCGCGTCGGTGGCGAGTTTGGTCTCCAGCGTCTGCAGCTGGGTGCGCAGCCCCGCGATCGCATGGCCGACGGTGGTGCCGGTGTCGGTGCCGGCTTCGACGGTGACGGGCGCGAACTCGGCGCCCATCTCGGCCGTGGTCACAGGCGCAGGTCCGGGCGCCGGCGTGCCGGCGGTGGTGGTTTCCGGCGCCGCGGCGGCTGCTTCGGGGGCGGCTGCCGCGGCCGGCCCGTTCGCCGCCGGCTGAGCCGCCTCTTCCGATCCGCCGCCGAACAGCGCCTGGTCGATGCTGCCGCAGCCGGCCAGCCCGACACAGGCCGTGCCCGCGAGAAAAGCCAGGGCAAGAATCCGCGATCCCGCCGCCTTCGTCCGTATCATGCGCGTGTGTCTCCGCTCCGGCCGGCGGAAAGTTTGCCGCCACGCCCCCTTCGCCGCCGCCGCGCCGTCAGGCGCGGCAAACCGCTGACGGCGCAGTCTTAACCACGCCCCGCCGCAGGGACAAGGGAGACGGGCGCCTGGGCGCCGCGAATTTCGCCCGTGGGCCGGGGCTTGGCCCCTTGCCCCGTCCAGGCCGCCCTCCCGCATCTTGCACCCGCCGCGTCCGCTCACTAGGTTTCGCGCCCCTGATCGACGCACCGGTAGCTCAGCTGGATAGAGCACCAGACTACGAATCTGGGGGTCAGGGGTTCGAATCCCTTCCGGTGCGCCAGGGTTTTTGTGTGTCCGGACCGGAGACATAGGTAACGGAACGTACCTAAGACATGGGTGACAACCTCAGGCCGACTGGGTTGTCGGGGGGTTGCAGGGTCTCTGCTTCAGATCGAAGTATCCGAGATCGTACTGCATGAAGCTTGCGAGCCAAATGCGGTCGGCGACCTCTTTGATGCCGAGGGTTTGTCCGGCGAGGACGATTGAGATGTTGATTTTCTTGCGATGAAGGCAGATGCGGCCGCAAGTGGTGACGGTGACGGCCTTGTCGTGGAAAGGATAATCGAGTTCCGGTTCTACTCGCTCATCGAATCCGCCAAACTCAACGATATCGATCCCGAAGCTTGGCTGCGCGATGTCCTCGCCCGCATCGCCGTTCATCCCATCAATCAATCCACGAACTGCTACCGTGGAATGGGCTGGCAGGCGCTCAGCTCGCAAAAGCCGCGTAGCTAACCGGACGCTTACGGATTGCCCCGAACAGGGCACCTGCGCCTCCGCTTACTGCCATCGCTAGCGTGCCCCAGAATGTGACGCGTAGTGCGCCCTTCACCAGGCTCGCCCCGCTTGCGTGCGCCGCCAGTCCGGCCAAACAGACCAGTGAAGATGCAAAAACAAAGACGATGATACCCGCCTGAGGAGAAATGGCGGTCACACAGAGCGGCATGGCTGCACGTACGGAGAAGCTGGCAGCCGACGCCAGTGCAGCCCGTGGTTATGGTCAGATCATGAAATTCGCACTCGGCGCTCGCGGCGTTTGCAGCAAGCACAGCGGCGCCGGCCGATGCTGGCGTTGTCATCGGAGTCGGCGTCGGCATCCCGGCGCCGATTTGGTATGGGCCGACCGGCCCCTGCGCCGTGTATCCATATTATTTCGGCGCGCCTTGGGCGAATTGCGGCTACGATTACTATGCCGATCCCGTCTTCATCGGCGGGCTGTGGTACCACGGCCCGTTCTATTCGAGGTTTTGGTACGGCCAGCGCCGGTTCTGGCCCTCCGCCGCATCTCGGGTGCACGAGGTCATCGCCTTCGCGCGGCATCGTCCGCGCTACGCTCGAACTGGGGCCGGCCTCGTGAATTGCATGCCGGGCTGCTAGAACGGCGCGGCTAGGGGACGGTAGATGGGGAAAATCGAGAGCTTGGTTCCTGCGTACCGGGCAGCGCTGCGCATTCTTAGCGCGGTTCTTTACACAGGCTTCGTTGTCGGCTACGCGCATCCGGCGCTGGCACTTCACGGCCGCTTCGCGGTCAATTCAGGTCGCGGGACCGCGCATGACGATGCGGGCTATGCAAGCCAGAAGGTCCCGATCGAAGCCGCGGCGATCCCATTGGATGACGGTTACCGCTATTTCGCGATCCTGACACCGATACGGCCTCGTGCCGACGTGACGATCAAATTGTATGGCGCCGGCGATAACGATCCGCGGCGAGCCGGCGTCATCGACACCGACACAATCGCGGCAGGGCAAACAATTGCGCCTCGAGGGGAGTAGCAGATGCTGATCGAGCAGATGACGCGGGAAGAAAGTTTGAACTTTCTGGCAGGGAAACGGCCGGCGCGCTTGGCCTGCAGTCGCGACGGGCAGCCTTACATCATCCCGATCTATCTCGCGCGCGAGCTCGACCGTTTCTACGGATTTTCGACGTTGGGTAAGAAGATCGAATGGATGCGTCTCAATCCACTCGTGTGCGTCGAGGCGGACGAAATGGAATCGCTGCAGAAATGGTGCAGCGTGATCGCGTTCGGGCGGTTTGCGGAGCTGCCCAGGGAGGCGCAGGACGAGCGGCATCGCGCCCATGGACTTCTTTGGCGTGATCCAAAGGGTTGGGAGCCCGGCTACGCGCGCACGATCGTGCACGGCAAAGAGCGCGAACTGGAGCCGGTTTATTTCCGGATCGACGTAAGCGAGATTTCCGGCCGCCGCGCGCACCCCGGTGCACACGCAGCCGATCGCTCATAGCAGGCGTTGCCGCACGGCCAGCCGTTGGCGAG
>Ga0182024_10006706_pt1 | contig 25152 bp, 24 predicted proteins | sample P32metaG_FD_120480 | JGI IMG/M metagenome (GOLD analysis project Ga0182024, IMG submission 120480) | Permafrost microbial communities from Stordalen Mire, Sweden - P3-2 metaG (Illumina Assembly) | ecosystem: Environmental > Terrestrial > Soil > Wetlands > Permafrost | place: Sweden: Stordalen...
CGGCATCTACTACTGGTTTCCCAAAGTGACCGGACGGATGCTCCATGCCGGGCTCGGCCGCGTCCATTTCTGGGGGTCGCTCGTCGGGATGAACGGCGTGTTCTTCCCGATGTTCATCCAGGGCCTAGCCGGCGTGAACCGCCGGTTGTATGACGGCGGCCGCACGTACGCGAGCGGCGCGGTCATCGCGCCCACCTACAGCGGGCAATGGTGGTCGGTGGTGCTCCTCGGCCTCGTCCAACTCGTGTTCATCGTGAACCTCGTGTGGACGCTCGCGCGCGGACGACGCGTGGCCGAGAATCCCTGGCGCGCCACCACGCTCGAGTGGACCACGACGTCACCGCCGCCGCATGAAAACTTCGAGACGATGCCCCGGGTGCGGCGCGGACCATACGACTACAGCATGCCTGGAGCCGTTGAAGACTTCGTCGCGCAGGACCACGCGTGATTCCGTACACTGTCGAGCGCCGAGCAGACACGGGCGTCACGAACGTCACGATGGGCGTGTGGCTGTTCCTGGCGTCGGAGGCCATGCTTTTCGGCGCGCTGTTTTCGGCCTACGCGTTGCTCCGCGTGTCGGCCGTGGCGTGGCCGCATGGACGTGACGTGCTGTCGGTCGACACCGGCCTCATCAACACGGTGGTCCTTCTCGCGTCGACGTTTCTGGTCTGGCGAGCCAGGGTGGGCGACTCACGATCGCCCGCTCGGCGACTCGTGGAGAGCTCGGTGCTGGCCGTGCTGTTCGTCGCGCTCAAGGGGCGTGAGTATGAGGGTGAACTCGCGCGCGGCCTGGCGCCGGCGACGAGCACGTTCCTGGCGATGTACTTCACGCTGACGGGTCTTCACGCGCTGCACGTCATGGGCGGCACGATTGCGAATCTGTGGGCCGTGCTGGATGCGAGGCGCGTCGGTTCCGCGATGACCGCCGGCCGGGTTCACGCGCTGTCGCTCTACTGGGCGTTCGTGGACGTCGTGTGGCTCGTCATTCTCGCGCTCGTCTACCTGTCATGAAGAGGCGCGCTCGACGAAGGCTGGAAGGCTGGCCTTCCCGCCTTCACGCCTTCTTCCTGATGGTGATCGGCGCGACGACGCACCTCCTCGCCTGCCCGATTTGTTTTCAGGTTGAAGAGGGACCGGTGACGGCCGGCGTCCGGGCTGCGGTGGTGGTTCTCATCGGCGTGACGGTCGGGGTCTTGGCTGGATTCGGTGTGTTCGTCGCGCGGTTCGTCGCGCGGTCGAATGCGCTGAGGCCTGGCTGCGAGGGGGCCGAAACGGTGGAAAAGAGGCCCGTCCCCCTATGCCGATAGCGGCGTCGGCGCACGCGGCGGACATCGATTTCGTGCTCCTGCTGGTGCACGGACTGATGCTCGTGCTGTTCGTGGGCTGGGGGGCCTACTTCGTCTGGGCGCTCGTGCGGTTCAGAAGCGGCCGGCAGAGGACGGCGAATCCGGCCGGCGCGGCGGGCCGCTTCGCGGTCGGCGTCGAAGTCGGGGTCGTCGTGGCCGAAGGGATCCTGCTCGTCGCCTTCGCGCTGCCGCTGTGGTTCTCGCGGACCGCCGCACCACCGGCCGACGCGAACGCCGTCGTCATCCGCATCGTGGCCGAGCAGTTCGCCTGGAACATTCACTACCCTGGCGCCGACGGCCAGTTCGGTGAGACCTCGCCTGCGCTCGTCTCAGCCGAGAACCCGATCGGACTCGACCGCCGCTCCCCCGCCGGCCACGACGACGTCGTGGAGCTGAACTTGATGCACCTACCGGTCAACCGGCCCGTCATCCTCCAGCTGTCGAGCAAGGACGTGGTCCACAGCTTCGACGTACCCGCGATGCGGGTGAAGCAGGACGTGATTCCCGGACTGCTGTCGCCCGTCTGGTTCACGCCGACCCGCATCGGCCGCTATGACATCCAGTGCGCGCAACTCTGCGGCCTCGGCCACTACCGCATGCACGGGATCATCGTCGTCGAATCCGAAGCCGACTACGCGAAGTTCCTGGCGTCGGAGGCAGGGAAGTAAGACAGGCTTGGAGAGGCTTGGAGGCCGCAAGACCCAGGTCATTTCGCAGAGCGCGATCACACTGACGAAGCAGCCTTCGCCACGCGCCACCGCGGTGCCGATCCACGCGGCGGCCCGGCACGCCTGCACGGGGTCATCGTCTGTGCGTGCAGTGCCATGACAGGCCACGACGACAGTCGTCACCGCTCGACCCTTCCCCCTTCAGCGATCCAGGCGGGATACCCGCCGAGCAAGGCGCTCACGTCCTTCGCGCCGGCTGCGGCCAGGGTCTGGGCGGCCACCGCGCTCGTGTGCTCGTGCACGCATGAGCAGTACGTCACGATAGCGCGGCCGGCGGCGAGACGAAGAATCTCGGACGCGCGCGCCTCGACTTCGCCGACCGGCACGTTGAGCGCGCCGGGAATGTGCCCGGCCCTGAAACTCGGCTCGATCCTCACGTCCACCACGAGCGCCAAGTCGGCCGCATGAAGCGACACGAAGTCCGACAGGGACAAGCGCCGCGCGTCCGGCATCGTCTTCAACGTCGCCGCGGGCGGCTGCAACGGGGGCGCATGTTCCGCGAGAACCCTGTTCAGTCTGCTCCGCAAGGCAAATGGCACGGCGATACAGAACACCCCCAGCACGACCACGGCTATCGTCAGGCTTCGCTTCACGGTTCACCTCTCTCACTCGCCAGATCTCACTCGTCAGCCATCCCTCCTCACCGTTCACGCGCCAGTCATCAGCCTCTTCTTTCTTCTCGTCACTTTCGCCGGGCTGACGCGATCCACAATGAGCGCCATGGCGCGCCCATCGCACGTCGTTCGGTCCCGGCCGCCGACGCCCGGCCCCGACGAGACCGTCGACCAACCCGTCACGCTCGTGCGGTCGCCGGACGAGGTGACTCGCTATCTCGAGGACGCGGCGCATTTCACCGGCGGTCATGCGGACTCGGTCGGCCGGCCCCGTACGGAGGCCGACGTGTCCGGCTTGCTGCGCACGGCGTCGCGCGTCCTCCCGATCGGCGCACAGTCGTCCGTCACCGGCGGCGCGACGCCCGACGGGGGTCTCGTCATCTCCACGGAACGTCTGACGTCAATTCAGGAATGGGGCCAGGATCATTTCCGTGTGGGTGCCGGAGTTCCGCTGAGCGTGTTGCAGAAACTGCTCGCCGAACAGGGCCGCTGGTACGCACCCACGCCCACCTTCACCGGTGCGTTCCTCGGGGGCGTCGTCTCGACCAATGCCGCAGGCGCGGCGACCTTCAAATACGGTACGACACGCGCGTGGGTCGACGGCCTGACCGTCGTGCTGGCGTGCGGCCAGGTGCTGGACATCGCGCGCGGCGACGTTACGGCGAAGGACACAGGCGCGCTGGACATCCACTGTCCGCATGGCCTGCACCATGTGCAGATTGGGACCTACCGCATGCCGGACGTGCCCAAGTGCTCCGCCGGCTACTTCGCGGCGCCGGGCATGGACCTGATCGACCTCTTCATCGGATCCGAAGGCACGCTCGGGGTCCTCGTCGACGCGACGATTCGGGTACGGCCGGCGCGGCCCGCAGTGGCCTTGGCGCTCGTGCCGGTGGGCGCTGAGTCAGACGCTCTGGCGCTCGTCGACGAGCTTCGCCGTGAGTCGAGGGCTACCTGGGCGAGCGGCGATCCGCGCGGCATCGATGTCGCCGCCATCGAATCCATGGACCGGCGTTCTCTCGCCATCCTCCGTGAGGATCGTGTCGACCGACAGCAGGATGTCTCCATTCCAGACACCGCCACCGTGGCGCTGCTCATCCAGCTCGAACTTCCAGCCGGCACAACGGCCGCGACGACCAGGGATCAGATTGCGGACGCCCGGTCGGCGTCGGCGCCCGACTCAGCGATTGGACGTTTCTGCCATCTGCTCGACCGGCGCGGCCTCTTCGATGACACCGAGATGGCCATGCCCGGTGACACCCGCCGCGCCGAGGCGTTTCTCGCCGTCCGCGAAGCGGTGCCGGCCGGCGTGAACCGCCGCGCGGGCGACGCCAAGCGGCTCGTGGATCCCCGCATCGAAAAGACGGCGGCTGACATGATCGTGCCGTTCGACCGGTTCGCCGAGATGAGCGCGATCTATCGCGAGGGGTTCGAGCGGCGCGGCCTGGACTACGCCATCTGGGGTCATCTCTCGGACGGCAACGTGCACCCGAACGTCATCCCCAGAACCTACGCCGACGTCGTCGCCGGCCGCGAAGCGATTCTGGAGTTTGGCCGTGAGGCGGCGCGCCTCGGCGGTTGCCCGCTCGCCGAACACGGCGTCGGCCGCAGTTCGATCAAGCAGGCGCTGCTACGCGAGTTCTACGGCGAAGGGGCCATCGCCGAGATGCGCGCGATCAAGCGCGCCCTCGATCCTGAAGGCAAGCTCGCGCCGGGCGTGATCTGCTCGTAGGGCGAACACCGGGCGTCACGCTCGTCCCGGAAGGCTTTTCGAAGACGTTCCGGATACCGCCGACCCGCTGGTCAATGAATATCTTCTTGTGCACCCAGACCTCGTGGTGGGCGCGCGGCCGGACGCGAGACTCACCGGAACGTCCCGGGTTCGACGCGGCCTTCTGGACTGTTTTGTGGGTCACCCTTACCATCATGCGTCCCAGATCAGCGACTTGATCATATCGTTTGACCGTCCCACGAACGCCTCCGAAGGAACACAGCCGATCCTCACCCAATGCCAAGCCTCATCCTCGACCTGGGCAACGTGCTGGCCTTCTTCGACCACCGCCGCGCCTGCCGGCAGATTGCCGCGCTCGGCCGGCCGGGGACGACTGAGGACGCCGTCTTCGACCTGCTCTTCCACCAGCCCCTCGAACGCCAGTACGACACGGGCGAGATCACGACGACGGCGTTCATTGCTGCACTGCGGTCGGCGTTCGGCATCACCGGCATGGACGACGCGATCGCCGAGGCCTGGTCGGACATCTTCCAGCCAAATGGCGACCTGACCGCCCAACTGCCCGCGCTCAAGACCGTGGTCAAGACGCTGGTCCTCGCGAGCAACACGAACGAACTGCATTTTGACCGCGTCACGCGAATGATGCCTGACGTCATGGCGCTCTTCGACGCGACCGTGTTGTCGTTCCAGGTGGGCGTCCGGAAACCGTCCGCGCGGTTCTTCGAGCGAGCGATCGCCGCCACCGGAGGGCCAGGGGCAGACTGCGTCTACGTCGACGACCGACCGGACTTCGTCACGGCCGCTCGGGCCCTCGGGATGCGGGGCTGCGTGTACGAGCGCGGGCAGACCCCACTAGTCCATGGCGGTCGATGCGAAGGCGGCGACGACGTAGCAGGCGCTGCCGGCGAGCATAGCGACGGTGAAGCCGTAGAGGACGGCGATCGTCACGGTCGCCACCGACCCAATGACTGACATCACGCCGTTCAAGCCCCAGTAGAACGGCGGGGCGGGCAGCGACCCGCGACCTGTCTTGCGCAGGCCCTGCGGGAACGGCATGCCCATCGCCAAACCCATCGGGGCGATGAGCGCGACCGCCGCCGCGACGCGCGCAGCGAACGAGAATGGCAACAGCACTGGCACGAGCTTTGGCAGGGCGATCGCGCCCGTGGCGCCGATTGCCGCCACGATGAGGCAGGCAGTGCGGGACGACAGGCGTGCGCTCAACGAGGCGCCGATGCCGCTTGCCGCGAGCAGCGTGAAGAGCAGGACCGACAGGGTGAAAATCGGATGGCCGAGCAGCAGCGTGAGGTTCTGCAGCAGCGCGAGCTCGACCGCAATGAACCCTGCCGCCAGCGCGGCAAAGTACACCACGGAGGAGGCGTAGGGCCGGATGGGGCCCTCGTTCGGTCGGCCAAAGATGACGAACCCGGACAGGAGCACCGCCGCGCCCGCCACGAGCATCATGAGGCCGTTCGCGATGCGCGTCGCCATGCCCCACGGCCGCTCGACCGCGAAGTAGAACGGGCTGTCATCGAACACGGGCCCCACGCGCCTCGGCGAGTCGTCGACGATCTGCTGCAGCGATTTCTGTCCCGCGAACAGCGCATCGTAGGGGGCATCCGCGTGGCGGCCGGGCACGACCACCGGCCGGGCCAACGTCCAGTCGTTCATGATCTCGGCCGTCTGCGCCTCGGTGAACGGCTGCTTGCGCAGCATGAAGATCATCTGCGGGATGGACGTCGGGTCGTCCGTCTTCTCGAGCAGGACCACGACGCGCTTTGAGGCTTCCTCGACGCCGAGCAGCGCGACCGAATTCGCGATGAGCCGCGGGATGTCAGCGTCCCACCGCAAGATCGCCAGCACGCCGTCGTCGTTGAGGTGGTCGTAGTACGCGCGGAAGGCCTCGGTCGTGTAGAGATAGTTCTCCGAGAGCGACAGGCCACCCGAGGCGACCGACGCCCACGAGTCGACGAAGCCCAGAAAAATGACGTCGAAGCGCCGGTCCGTCCGGCTGATGAACGATCGGCCTTCGCTCAGCACGACCTCGACGTCGGGCCGGTCGTAGATGTTGCCGCCGGCGGCGCCGTAGTGCCGGACGAACTGAATCATCAACGGGTTGAGTTCAACGGCCGTGACCTTCTTGCTGCCCGCCGACAGCGCGACGAGCACGTCCGACCCGCCCCCGGGGCCGATGACCAGCGTGTCGGGGCTCGTCTGGAACTTGAACGGCAGCGCCCGGTACCAGTTCTTGAGGTCGCTGATGCTCTCGGGCCGGCCGTCCCACTGGTGCGCGTTCGTCCACGCATCCGAATCGATGTAGAGCCGCGCGAGGTTCGGCGCCGGGAACCCTTCGACCGCGTCGATACGCGAGTAGGCGTTCCAGCCCGTCTGCGTGACATGCGTGCCAGGCACCTCGAGCAGGTGCTTGTGCATCGCCTTGAGCTCGCCGGGGACGACCTTGAGCCATCCGCCGCGTCCATTCGCGGCGGCCACAGCGATCAGCGCGACCGCCAGCGCGCCGGCCGCGATTCGAAGCCGCTTCGACAGGCACGCCGCCGCGACGCACGGCGCGATGGCCGCAACGAGGAGCGCCGACTCCGCGCCAATCGTTTGGAGGAGCACCGTGATCGCCACGGCACCGAGCGAGGCGCCCACCAGGTCGGCGAAGTAGAGCGAGCCCGCGATGTCCTTGCGCCGATCGAAGATGATCGAGAGGGCCATTCCCGCAAGGAAAAACGGCACGAGCGGCGCGACGAAATAGAGCGGCAGCCGATCGATCGTGAAAGGAAACGTCACCACGGCCCACAAACACAACGGGATCGTGGCGGCGTAGCCGACGACGTACACGGCGGCTTCATCCAGGGTGAGCGTGCGCCCACGCTTGAGGAGGTGCACGGCGAGGCCGCCGAGGCCCCAGCCGAGAAGGGCAACCGAGACCGCGATGAACGTGAAGTGATACCAGATCGTCGCCGAGTAAATGCGCGTGAGTCCGATTTCGAAGACGAGGCCCGAGAGCGTGATCAGGAACACCGCGAGATGAATCATCGACCCATCAGTAGATGCGACAACCTGCCACGGGTCAAGAGAACGGGCCGACCGTGTGGGACACGCCGATCGCGACGCGCGCCTGGCAAGGGCGGGCGTAAGATGGGCCATGGCGACGTCACCTCTCGGCCGATGGCCCCTCGTTCAACAGCTCCTGGCCAGAAGCGACGGCACCGGCAAAGACGCGATGTCGGCCGACACGCATGCCCTCACGTCGCGGACGACGGGCGCCGAGGTTTCGCGGTCCGTCTGCCCCTACTGCGCGGTCGGGTGCGGCCAGCTCGTGTTCCACCGCGACGGGCGGCTCGTGTCGATCGAGGGCGACCCGGCGTCCCCCATTTCCGAAGGCCACCTGTGCCCAAAGGGCGCCGCGAGCTTCGAGCTGCTGACGCACAGCGCGCGTGCCCTGCGCGTGAAGTACCGCGCGCCCTTCGCGACCGAATGGCGGGCCCTCGAGCCCGAGGAGGCGCTCGACATGGTTGCCGATCGCGTCTGGCAGACGAGGGCGCGCGATCTCGAGTGGGATCGCAACGGCCAGCCGCTCCGGCAGTGCCGCACTATCGCGCACCTCGGGGGCGCGACGCTCGACAACGAAGAGAACTACCTCATCAAGAAACTGTTCGCCGGGGGCCTCGGCCTGGTGGCGATCAGCAACCAGGCCCGGATATGACATAGCTCCACGGTGCCCGGTCTGGGCGCCTCATTCGGACGCGGCGGTTCGACCACCGCCCAGCAGGACCTCGTGAACGCCGACGCGATCCTGATCATCGGATCGTCGATGGCCGAAGCGCATCCGGTCGGGTTCCGCTGGGTGGTCAAGGCGCACGAGCGCGGCGCGCTCGTCATCCACGTCGATCCGCGGTTCAGCCGCACCTCGGCCCTCGCCGATCTCTGGGTGCCGCTCCGCGCCGGTTCCGACATCGCCTTGCTCGGCGGCCTGGTGCACTACGTCCTCACGCACGACCGCACGTTCCGTGACTATGTCATCCCCTATACCAACGCGTCGGTCCTCGTCAGGGACGACTTCAAGGGCCCGGACGACCTCGCGGGGCTCTTTTCCGGATGGCACCCCGAGTCTCGGACCTACGAAACGACGACGTGGCAGTACGACGTGGATGAGCAGGGCGTGCCACGCCGGGATCCGACGCTGACGGATCCCCGGTCGGTTTATCAGCAGCTCATTAAGCATTTCGCGCGCTACACCCCGCAGTTCGTCGAACGGACGTGCGGGATTCCTGCCCAGACGTTTCTCGACTTGGCCGATCGCTACACGGCGTGCTCGGGTCCGGATCGCACGGCGACGATTTGTTATGCCGTCGGCCTCACGCAACACTCGGTCGGCGCCCAGATCATCCGCACGGCGGCGATCTTGCAATTGCTGCTTGGCAACATCGGCCGGCCCGGCGGCGGCATTCTGGCGCTTCGCGGCCACGCGTCCATCCAGGGATCGACGGACATCCCGACGCTCTACGATCTGCTACCCGGGTATTTGCCGATGCCGGCTTTCGGCCTGGCGTCGACGTCGCTCCCGCGCTACGTCGCCACGAATCGCACACGGACCGGCTGGTGGGCCAACACCGACAAGTACATCGTGAGCCTGCTGAAGGCCTGGTATGGCGCGGCGGCGACGCCTGCGAATGATTTTGGATTCGGCTGGCTGCCGCGGACGAGCGGCGACCACTCGCATCAGGGCTACTGGCTCGACATGGCGGACGGCCAGATGGAAGGCCTCTTCGTGATGGGCCAGAATCCGGCCGTCGGCGCGCCGAACGCCGCGCTCGAGCGACGCGCGCTCGCGAAGCTGAAGTGGCTCGTCGTGCGCGACATGGTCGAGGTGGAGACCGCCACGTTCTGGCGCGATTCACGGGAGGTGCGATCCGGCGCCCTGTCGCCGGAGACGATCGGCACGGAGGTCTTCTTTTTCCCTGCGGCCGGCCACGCCGAGAAAGCTGGCACGTTCACCAACACGCAGCGGCTCCTGCAGTGGCACGAGCGCGCGGTCGCGCCGCCCGGCGACTGCCACAGCGACGCCTGGTTCGTCTATCACCTCGGCCGACGACTCAAGGCCCGAGCGGCGCACGACACGAATCCGGTCAACGACGGCCTTCGCGCGCTCACCTGGGACTACCCGCTCGGTGACAACGGCGAGCCCAACGCCGAAGCCGTGCTGAAGGAAATCAACGGGCGTCACGTCGCGACCGGCGAGCTGGTGGCGGGCTACACCGCCCTGGCCGCGGACGGATCAACGGCGTCGGGGTGCTGGATTTACGCGGGCGTCTATCCGCGACCGAATCAGAACCGGGCGCGCGAGCGAGCGCCGCGCGGCCTCTACGGTCACGGCTGGGGCTACGCCTGGCCGGCCGATCGGCGGATCCTCTACAACCGAGCGTCGGCTCGGCCGGACGGGCAACCCTGGAGCCAGAAGAAGAAGCTGGTCTGGTGGGACGCGGCGGCCGGCGAGTGGACCGGGCTCGACACGCCGGACTTCACGAAGACGAAGCGGCCGTCCTACGTGCCGCCGACCTACGCCGAGGGCGACGCGGGCATCCGCGGCGATGCGCCTTTTATCATGCACGCCGACGGGTTCGGCTGGCTGTGGGCCCCGTCCGGCCTAAAGGACGGGCCCTTGCCCACGCACTACGAGCCGCTCGAATCGCCCGTCGGCAACGAGTTGTACGCGCAGGGCACGAACCCGGCGGCCAACCGGCTCGAGCGGCCCGACAACCCGTGGGCGGCCTCGCCCGATGCGCGCTTCCCGCACGTGCTCACGACGTACCGGCTGACCGAGCATCACACGGCCGGCGGCATGTCGCGGACGCTGTCGCACTTAGCGGAGCTGCAGCCGGCACTCTTCTGTGAGATCTCGCCAGAGCTGGCGGCCGACGTGAAGGTCGCCAACGGCGACGTGGTCAGGATTTCCACGGCGCGCGGATCGATTCAGGCCCGCGCACTCGTCACGATCCGCGCGCGCCCGCTGACGATTCAGGGGCGGACCCTCCATCAGGTCGCGCTACCGTGGCATTTCGGACCCACAGGGCTCGTCACGGGGGACGTGACGAATGATCTCATCGCCATGTCGGAGGAGCCGAACGTGAAGATTATGGAGAGCAAGGCGCTGACGTGCCGGATTGAGAAAGATCAAAAACAGTCACCCGGCACATGCATTGCCGATTGACGATCGGGTCATTGACGATTGATTGACGATTGGAAGATTGATGAGTGGCGAGATTGAGAGCCTTCTTCGTCGGCCGAGCCTCGGCAGCCAGCTATCGGGGCGGTCGTGCGCCGCGGGACTCCGTCCAGGAGGCTCTCAATCGTCAATCGGCAATTCAGGAGACGATGAGTAGCTCATGGCGACAGGGTTTTTCACCGACTCGACGGTTTGCATCGGCTGCAAGGCCTGCGAAGTGGCATGCAAGGAATGGAACGACGTCCCGGCCGACGGCTACACGTGGAGCGGGCGGTCGTACGACCACACGGGCACGCTGGGGCACTCGTCGTGGCGGCACGTCAAGTTCGTGGAGCGCGAGCGGGACGGCCTGCCGTCGTGGGACTTCTCGTCGGACGTCTGCAAGCACTGCGAGCATGCCGGCTGTCTCGAGGCGTGTCCCACCGGGGCCATCGTCCGGACGGAGTTCGGCGGCGTGTTCGTGCAGGCTGACGTCTGCAACGGCTGCGGCTACTGCGTCGTCTCCTGCCCGTTCGGAGTGATCGACCGACGGCCAGACGACGGCCGGGCGTTCAAGTGCACGTTTTGCTACGACCGGCAGAAGGCGGGCGAGACGCCGGCGTGCGCGAAGGCCTGCCCGACGGAGTCGATCCAGTTCGGCGACCTCGACGAGCTTCGTGACCGTGCGGCGCGGCGGGTGGCCGAACTGGCCGCGCGCGGCATCACCGACGCCGTCGTCTACGATCCGCGGCACACGAGCGTCGGCGGCACGCACGCGATCTTCCTCGTCCGCGGGGACGTCCGGGCGTTCAACCTGCCGGTCAACCCCGAGGTCCCAACGCGTCTCCTCGGAGAGGCGTGGCGTGCCGCCGCCCTCGCCGCCGCGCTCATGGTCGGACTCGTCGGGGCGGCGCTGTTCTGATTAAGGTCAGGCGGGGAGGCTGGGAGGGGTCAACTGCCGATAGTTGGAGGGGGCACCCGTGAGCACACCTACCGCCCGTCAGAGACCCGCAGGGAGCAGCCTCAGGGCGCGCGCGATCGCGATGGGCGTGGCGGTCATCGCGTACGGCGCGTGCGGCCAGACTCAAAGTGCGCCGCCGGTCCGGACCGCCAGCCAATCGCCTGGGGCGCGAGCCTCCGGCAAGAGCGGCGCCCCTCTGCGGCCGGACGTGCGCTGGAGTCGATTCGACGATCCGGTGGAACACGCGTTCACGATCGATGTGCCGGCCGGCTGGCGTGTTTCGGGCGGCTCGCGCCGCATGTCGGCGGTCGAGATTCGCCTGGGCGTCAACGTGACGTCGCCGGATGGCGCGATCACGCTCTTCTATGGCGACTCGGACGTGCCGATCTACACGGTGCCGTCACGGATGCTGGCGATGGCCGGCCTTCGTCCCGGCATGTACTACAAGCCGGGCCAGGGCGTTCAGATGCTCATCGAGCCGTACTTGACGGGCGAGGCGTTCGCCTCCCAGTGGGGTGCGCAGCGCCTCGCACGCACGTGCGCGAGCGTCTCACGCGTGGGCGCGAAGGCTCGGCCCGATTCCAGCAGCGCCATCGACCTGGCCTACGCCCACGGCGGCGTCCGTACGTCCATCCTCGCAGGCGAAGCCACGTTCTCGTGCACGTTGCGGAGCGCGCCCGCAGCCGGCTACGTCTTTGCCGCGACGGAACTCGTGCAGAGCCAGACGAGTTCGCTTTGGGATGTGAAGGCCCTCGTGGGTTTCACGGCGCTCGAACCGCACGCGGCGGGTGCCTACGGCGTGCTCACGCACCTGGTGGCCAGCTTCGCGATCGATCGGGCCTGGCAGGCGCGCCAGCAGGCCGTGACCGCTCAGTTCGACCGCATCGTCGCGCAAACGAACGCCGCTGTGTCCCAAGCCATCATCAACAACGGACGGGCGCTCGCGGCCGCGAGCGCGGCCCAGTTCCAGCACAGCCAGCAGAACGCCAACGCAAACTTCAACGAGATTGAGAAGTACGACGCGTACGGCGTGCGCGGGACTTCCGACTTCGTCAACCCGGACACGGGCAGCCGTTACGGTTTCCTCGACAACAGCTATGCGCACACCTACGTGAACAACGACCACGAAATCCTGCAGACCGACAGCGAGCATCTGCCGGGCCTGGGGTGGCACGAGCTGCACGTCGCGCCCGGCGGCTAATAGATAGAGAAAGGCTTGAAGGCTGGAAGGCCGGGGGTGGGGTCGCGCGAAGATCGTGAGGGTGGCGGGTCGCCTTGTGGATTTCAAATGGACCCGCCTCGACGGGCACCAGCCGCGCCACGGGTGCGCTGCGGTCGACCTCGGGCCGAGCCCGAAGGCCACGCCGCCTCGTGGCACAATCGTCAAGCGTCCTATGCGGGTCCCTGCATGAAACTCCTTGCCTTTGTCTCGCGATCGCCGCGCCAGGCGCAAGCGGAACCCGCGCCGGGCCGTCGCCTGCGCGCGATCGGCATCCTGATTCTGGTCATCGGCTTTGGCGCCGCAGGCCTTCTGTACTTTCTGGAGACCCATAACGCCGGGCCAAGCATGGAGGATCTGATGCCTGGATACTCGGAGGCGAACTCACGCCAGATGGGGCTCTACTACGGCCACGCGGGCGAACTCATGTGGGGCTGGCAAGAGGATCTCGCGCGTCCGGGGGCGCAGGCCGGGATCATCATCGCGGTCGCGAGCCTCGTCGCGCTCGGCTGCTTCCGCGTCGCCTGGCTGGACGCTCAGGAGGATCGGAAAGCTGAGCCCCGATAGGACGCGTGTCACGAGTGTGGGCTCCGCGCCGGGCGGGGCCGCCGTTCGGCGTCACCCGCCTGGACGAGTTTAGCGAGTCGCCACGCCGCGTTCGCCTGCGGCTTCCTCAGTGATGGGGTGAGACCCGGTGCCGTTCTACGCGTCGGTTCGTGCGAGCGAGAAGCGCACCCGAAAGATGGCGCGATTGCCCGTGCCGTCGAAGTAGAGTTCCCCGCCGCACCGCTGGACGGCCAGCTCGAGAGCCGACGAGGCCTGGGCAGGTTGGACCCCGTACCCGGAGGCCGTGACGATCAACAGGAAGTGTCCGGTGCTGCTCCCGTCAGGCTGATCGGCGGTCACCTGACCGGACTCGACTCGGCGCGTTTCGATAGCCAACGATCCGCCCACGGGCAGCAGATCCCGCGCCGACAGGACCACCGCGGTGACGAGGTGGTCGACATCATCCTCGCCGGCGTTGATCACGCCAGACGGACCGAGCGCAATGTTGAGGTCGATGTCCGTCCCCAGCAGTTGGGTGAGCACCGGCTCCACGCGCCATACCGCGTCGTTGACCTCGACCGGCGCGAGCGCCCTCGACTGCTTCTCGCTGAACGCCAGCAGTTGACGGAGCAGGCCCGAGGCCCGCTTAGAGGAGGCGACGATGGCCTCGGCGGACTGTCGACGCGGGTCCGAGGTGTCCAACGCGGCCGTGAGTTCCGTCCCGCAGCGATCGATCGACGACACGAGATCCTTGATGTCCGGCGTCATGGCCCCGGCGAGCCGGCCCACCTCTTCGAGGCGGCGGGCCTCGTGCAGACGTGCCTCGAGTTCGGCACGAATGTCGCCATTGAATTCGGCTTCAACTCTCAGTCGAAACGCTTCCGACTCGGCCGCCAGGTCGTTCAAGCGGGTCGTCGTCTCGGCCAGTTGTCGTTCGGTCGACTCTTGCGTGGACAGCAGGGCGGCGTGCTCGAGATGGACCTGCTCGAGTGCCTCCTGGAGATTCTGGCGATCCTGTTCGACCGTCGCGGCATGCCGCAGGCGCGCTTCCAGTTCGTGACGCGTCCCGTTCCACGCCGCGCGGTCGGACACGTGGGCGGCGATGGCCTCCTGGCGCTCCACCTCGGACTTGGTCAACGCGGCCTCAATCCTCCCGCGCACGCCGACGGCCTCCTGTAACTCCTCGATTTCCTTTGCTCGCGCCTGGAGTTCGGCGTCGTGCGCCTCGGCGGCCGCGACTGCGGCCATGCGTTCGGTGGTCACGTCTACTTCGAGCTGATGACGGGTGGCGTCCCAGACGGCGCGGTCGGACGCATGGGTGTCGGAGGCTCTCTGCCGCTCGGCGTTGGCCTTCGCGAGGGTCGCCTCGAGCTTCGCCCGCGCGTCGGCCGCCTCCCGCAGCTCCTTTTCGCGCGTCTCGAGTGCGGCGTGGTGTGCGTCGGCAGCCGTCGCCATCGCCGCGCGTGCGTCGACGGCCTGTTGCTGCTCGGCCTGGGCCTTGGCCAGCGCCGCCTCGAATCGGGTCTGCGCCTCAGCCGCTTTCTGCAGTTCGTGCTTCTGCGTCTTGAGGGCGGCCTCATGCGCCAACGCGGCGTTCTCCAGATCCGCGTTGTGTGCCGCGGCGGCGTTCGTGAAATCGGCCCGTGCGGTGTCTACGGCGGCGTTGACCTGTTGGAGTGTGTCCGACCACGTCGCACGTTCGGACGCGTGGGCATCGATCATCTGCCGCAGGTCAGCCGCACTGCGCTTCACGGCCGCCTTGAGCTCATCGCGCGTCGTCTCCCACAACGCGCGATCGGATGCGTAGGCCTCGGCCGTTTCACGATGCGTCGCCTGAGCGGTGTTCAGCGCGGCTTCAACGGCTGCGCGCTCTTCAGCGGCGGTATTCAGCTCGTCCAGTCGCGCCCTCAGTTCGGTGTTGTGCGCGTCGATGGCTTGCCGCAGTTGGGCGCGTGCGCCATTCAGCGCACCCTGGAGCGTCACTCCCATCTGCGCATCCGCGAGGCTTTCGTTCAGGCGCCCCTTGAGCTCATCGCACATCGCCTCCCACGCCGCGCGCTCGTCGGCGTGCGCCTCGACGGTCACCTTCAGCTGGTCTTGCACTGCAATCAACTCGGTCAGGAGATGCGACTCGGACAGCCCGTTCGAGGGCGATTCGACGCTGGTCTCTCCAAGCCCCTGGTTACTCGCTGAGGAGGCGTCGGTCGTCGGCTTCGCCTCCGGCCTGGTTCGCAGGGCTATTTCAGTCCGGGGGGCAGACGCTTTCGCTCGCTTCAATCGGAGCGCGAGGAGCTGGCGCGCCTCGCCGTCCGCCACGTCGGCCGCGCTACGCGCGCGGCGAACTCTGGGGTCGGAGAAAGCCAACTGCAGCTTTCGCAGGCCGGACAGCGTCCTCCACACGCCCGCGGCGGGGTGTTCAGGCGGAGTGGCCTCGCCGTCGGCCGGGACGAGGTCGGGGATGGGTGCGGGGTCGCCCGAGGTGGAGTTCTTCGTGGCTCGGGAGTCAGACATCGTTACAGAAACCGAGCAAATGACGTGCCGCGGTCAATTTTGGTAGTCCCGACCGGGGGTCGTTCGCGGATACTCTCGGGCAGCCGACTGGGCGATTTCGTGGCTCTCCGACCGATCAAGACTCATACACGGATTACAAAACACGTCGTAGGTCGATGAAAACCGCTCTAGCCGGCCGGGCGCATCGGCTGGCCCGGTGCGACGGCCGACTTGCACCACGGGACACTAGCGGACTCGTGCGGCTTGATGGCGCTACCCGGTACGGCTGCTCGCGGGACGAATATGGAGTCCCGCGCGTCTGGTGGAGCCCAGCCGGTCCTCGTCGTAGAACGAGAGGATCCAGTTCACCTTCTCGAGCAGGATCTCGATGGCCCGCTGGCCCGTCGGCGTTTGTTTGCCGGCGAACTCGAGACCGCTCACATAGACGACCGGGCCAATCGCGCCGGAGACCTTGCGGGTGTGCGCGACTGCGGCTTTCAGGTCGAACGACGACCCGTCCTTCGACGTGAAACGGAAGTCGAGAATCGACCCCACCCGGACTGGAACGCTGGTCTCGATCGCAAAGCCACAGAAGCCGATGTCCCGGATCTTGATCGGGGCACCTGAAGGCATGAGCTGGCCGGCCACGAGTTTGCGAATGTCCAGCCGACGGGTGCGCCGAAGATCGCTCGGGGAGGTGGTAGGCATACTGTTCGTCTTCATGGATGTACGATCGCGATGTCGGAGCAAGAGGTATGCCAAAGCGGTCGGTCGCCACTTCTCGAGCGTGCTGCAGCGGGTCATTCGGGGGCGGATCGACGGCCAGACGGCGGTTCTTTGCGAAAACGTAAAGTTGAGGCATGAGCGTTCCCCTTCTTAAAGCGCCGGTCTGGACGTGGGAGGTGCCGGCGTATTTCTTTGTCGGTGGGGCATCGGGGGCCGCGGCGGTCATTGCGGCGATCGCCGGCTTCCGGGGCGATGCCGCGTCTCTCTCATCGGTCGCGGCACTTGCGTCGATCGCCGAACGCGCCCGCTGGATTGCGGCCGTGGGCGCCCTTATTGCGCCGCCGCTGCTCATTTCCGATCTCGGGCGTCCGGCGCGATTCCTCAACATGCTCCGCGTTTTCAAGATCCAGAGCCCGATGTCGGTCGGTGCCTGGACCCTGCTGGTCTTCTCCGCGGCAGCCGTCGCGTCGTTGGCCTTACACGAGGTTCGTGACGCCCCCACGTGGGTCGCCCTCGCCGGCGCGGTGGCTGCGATCCTCGCCGCGCTCACCGGGCTCATCCTGGCCACCTACACCGGCGTGCTCATCGGCGTCACGGCCATCCCCATCTGGTCGGCCCACGTCCGCGTGCTCCCGCTGCTCTTCGGGCTCTCCGGCCTTGGCGCCGCCGTCTCGCTCATCGAACTCGTCGGCGATCGGTCCCGGCCGCTCAACCTCATGGGCATCGGCGTCGCTGTCGCCGAGACCTGCCTTCTGGTCTCGTTCGAGCGCCGGGACCGCGTCCATCGAATGAGTCCCGGACCTCGTCACCAAGGCACGCCTGGCGCTCTGACGCGCCTTGCGGCGTTCCTCTCGGGCCCGATCGCGCTCGTCCTGCGCATCTCCTCGATCTGGACGCCACCGGTCCGCCTCATCGCCTCCTTCGCGATGCTCCTCGGCTCCGCGCTCACGCGCTTCGGGTGGATTGCCGCCGGGCGCGTTTCGGCGCAGGATTCTGGGGAGGGCTTTGAGGCATGAACGGGGGAAGGCGGGGAGGCGGGGGGCTTAACGCCTTGCCGATGAGTCGCTCGACGATCGTGGCAGCAGTGATGGCGTCCGCGGGTCTGGCGGTCCACGGCGGATCCGTTCTCGAAGCGCGGAAGGCCGATCCGTCCGTCAAGGACCTCGTCGCCAGGACCCAGGCCTACGTCTCCAACTTCGAATCACGAGTGGCCTACGGCGTCTTCGACGAGGACTACACGCAGGCCGACGACGCGGGCACGAGCCACTTTCAGCGGACGATGCACGGGGAACTGTTTCTGACGTTCCTGCCGACCGACAAGGATTGGATCGCCGTGCACGACGTGGCCGAGGTGGACGGCCAGCCCGTTCCTGATCGAGAGTCGCTCCAGGCGCTCCTGCAGCGCGCTCCTCTCCAGTCGGTCGGACGCGAGGTCGCGATGAGGAACGCGCGCTTCAACATTGGCACGATTGCGCGCAACTTCAACGAGCCGACGCTGGCGCTCCTCGTCCTCGAGCCCGCTCGCGCGTTCACGTTCAGCTTCTCACTCGATCGGGTCGAAGACGACGGGACCGGGGTGAAGGTGGCGACGCTCCGGTTCAGCGAAAAGGGGGACACGCCGGCGACATTGATCCGCGGTCCTCGAGGTGAGGAGGTTCAGTCGAAGGGCGACTTCCTCGTCGAAGTGGGCACGGGCCGCATCAGAAGGACGCATTTCACGCTCAATCTCCCAGACCTGTCCGTGTCGTTGGAGACGTTCTACGGGTATGACCCCCACAGCGACCTCTGGCTGCCAGCGCTTTTCCAGGAGCGCTACGAACGCAAGAAGAACGGCCCGCACGAAGTCATCTCGTGCGAGGCCAATTACACGAACTTTCGAACATTTGACGTGCTGGGGAGGATTAAGTGAAAAGCGCACGCATTGAAGATTGATGATCGAGTCATTGACGATTGATTGACGATCGAGTCATTGACGATTGAAGATTGATTGAAGATTGCAGATTGCAGATTTGATGTCACCTGACCTTCGTCCCTAACCAGCTTGCCCGGAATGCCTTCTGCGCGTCGGTGAGGCTGGCGCCGCCGCCGGCGGGCGTTTCGATGGCGACGACCTGCAGCGCCGGATCCTGAGCGACGGTCGCCGTCTTCGTCACCCTCGCGCCGTCACGGCGAACCACGCCGAGCGTCACTCTGTCGCCCGGCTTTTTCTGTGAAATCCCGTTCCAGGCGGCCATCGTTGCCGGTTGGCCGTCGATCGTGGCGATGACGTCGCCTTCGTCCACGCCAGCCGCGTAGAGCGGCGTGTTGAACGGCACGGGCAACGGGGGCCCGCCGCCGCGCCCGCCACGGCCGCCGCCGCTGCCGACCGTCAGGCCGTCCTGGTCTTCCTGAACGCCGACGTTGCCGAGCCAGCCGACGCCGGGCCGCGCCAAGCGGAGGGTGAAGCCGGCCGGCTCGAGGAGCTTCGCGTAGTCGACGACCTCGCGACCCTCGATGTACCGGTCGAAGTAGTCGTTGGCAAACGCGCGGTCGCCGGTGAGGTCGGCGAGCGCGTCTCGGATGTCCTTCAGCGAATATGGCTTGCCGACGAGGCCGGCCGCCGGACCGCCGGGCTTGCCGAACCTCGTCCACAGGAGACGCATGTAGTCATCAAGCGAGGTCTTGCCGCCCGAGCGCTCGCGCAATGTGAGATCGAGCCCGAAGGCGATCGCCGCGCCGTCGGTGTAGTAGGAAATGAACGTCCGGTTCACGTCGCGCATGTCGATCGACTGCGCGGCGTCGTTGAAGGGCCCGTACTGGCTCATCTGGACGGCCGACCGGACCTCGCGACCCGATCCGTTGATCACCGCGACCACGTTGTTCACGCCGGGCGCACCGGGTCCGCCGACGCCCATCCGCGTCAGGAACAGCGGCTGGTAGTACTGCGTGAATCCCTCGGCGAGCCATAGACAGCACGTGATGTTCTCGCGCGTGAAGTCGAACGGCTCGAGGCCCTCGGGCCGGATGCGCTCGACGTTCCAGTTGTGGAAGAACTCGTGCGAGATGGTGCTCAGCGCCGTGACCCGATCCTGGCGCGTGTGAATCGTCAGACCGGGCTCGGAAATCGACGTGCTGTTGCGATGCTCCATGCCGTCGCCGAAGCCCCACGGCACGTAGTCGAGCAGGAACGTGTAGGAGCCGGGCTCGTACTTCGGGAACTCGCCGTACACGGCCTCCTCTTCCCGCACGAGCCGCTGGATCATCTGCGACAGCTCGTCCACCTCGGCCTGGGTGCTGTCGCCGCCGTGCACCATCACGCGGAAGTTCGCGGGCGTGCCGTCGGCGTTCGGCACCGAGAACCGGCCCATGAGGAAGTCCGACAACTCGGTGGGGCTATCCATGTAGTACTGGAGATTCGGCGAGGTGAAGGTCCACGGGTCGCTCGTCGGAAACAACTGCGTCGCGATCTTCCAGTTCAGGCCCGCGGGCGGCACGAACGTGAACTGGACGGGATCCATGTCATGTCCGACGGCCCAGATGAAGGCCGCCGGCATGTTGAGGTGCGCGTGCGTCGTGTCGACGCCCAGGTACGTGCCGTCGGCATGGTCGCCGAAGATCTTGTAGACGGCCCGCACCGTCCCGTCGTGGCCGGTGACGTCCCACTCGTCGACGTTCGGCCTCGAGAACGCCAGCTTCGTCCCCTTGCCGTCGAAGGCCTCGAACGAGAAGACATTCTTCGCGAACTCGTGGACCGCGTAGCGGCCAGGCGACGATCGGCTCATCCGCGCCTGCAGCGGCTGCTGGCCCAGGCCTTTCACGGTCATCTCGACCTGCATCCAGTGGTGCTCGGGTTCAGGAAACGTGATGCGGTACGCGATCGGGGGCGCCTGGACCTGCTGACGGGCGGCCAGGATCGGCGCCATACGCACGCTCGTCGACGACCCGAGGGCACTGAAAGCGACGACGACCAGCAAGCCAAGGGTGGGCCGATGCATTAGGGAATCTTAGAGCGCGCGTCTGGACTCGTCCAGGCGGGTCCTGCCGCCGAACAGCCCACCCGTGCTCGCCGCCAGGCCGCGGGTCACGGGTGTGGGCTCCGCGCCGGGCGGGGCGGCCCCGTTCGGCGTCACCCGCCTGGACACGTCTAAAGACGCGCTTTAGGCCGAGCGACGGCATGGCGCGCCGATTCTAACGCGGCAAGGAAGACCCCATCGCACTACACTGCATTGCAGAGGTAGTGCGCGATGCAGGATCAAGTGACCGTCCGATTGCCTGCGGACTTGGGACGGGCGTTGCGTCGGGCGTCCAAGCGGCTGCGGAGCAGGAACTCCGACATCGTCCGACTGGCATTACGGGCCTATCTTCAGACAGGCCAACCGGAGGGGCTGCGCCCGGCCGACCGCGTGCGGCACCTCCTGGGCTCGGTGAAATCGGGCATTCCCGATCTGGCGGAGCGACATCGGGAGTACATCTTGGCGAGTCTCAAGCGTGGCCGGTGAACTGCTGCTTGATACCGGGGGGCTCGTGTCGCTGCTCGATCAGAATCAGGCGCAGCACGCCGCCTGTCGGCGCGTGTTCGAGGACTGGAGTGGGCCCGTGGTGGTCCAGGCGCCCCCGATCGCGTACCGCATCACGTTGCCTGACCCGGCCGAATGATGTCCGCCTCCGTGAACAGCAGATGGCCGCGCGGGGTCAGCGCGAGCGACGGCACGATGATGGCGCAACGCTCCCGGTCGGCCCGAGCCGGGTCACCTCAGTGCCTTCCAGGCGAGCCTCGCGGCGGTGCCAGGGGATCTCAGCAGCACGTCGCGGCGAAGGGCGGCGTACGAACGCTTGCCGGCCACGTAATCGGCCATCGCGGTCGCGAGCCAGGGCCACTCGCGGCCGCCACGGACGACGCGGTTGACGCGGTCATGACTGCCGAAGAGGTAGCGCTGGATCAGCACTGAGTCGCGCAGTTCCGCGCCGATCTCGCGCTTCCACGCTTTCTGATAACACGGTCCGGCGGCGTCGAGGCCCCCCCCGGCCGCCACAATCGCCTGGCCCGCCAGCTCACCGCTGATCATCGCGTAGTAGAGGCCTTCGGCGGTAAAGCCATTGACGAACCCGCCAGCGTCGCCGACGAATAGCACACGGCCCTGATAGCTCTTGGCCAGCGGTCCGCCGACGGGAATGAGAAACGGTGTGAAGTAGTCGCGGTCCGACCGGCCCTCGAGTTCGCCGGAATCTACGAGCGACTGCACAAAGGCGACCTGCATGTCGTACGGCCGTCCCGGCATTTCGCCCTTGAAATGCGAGAGCAGACAGCCGATGCCGACGTTCACGTGCCGTGTCTTCGGAAAGATGTACGCGTAGCCGTCGAGACCCTTGTACGCGTACGCGATCCAGACGACGTCGGGATGCCGAGCCCGGAGCGTGTCGTGCGGCGTCTCTTCCATCATGTCGATCGCGATCGATTTCGCCGGCCATTTCGCGTTCACGCCGAGCCGCTTCCCGATGACGCTATGCACGCTATCGGCCGCCACGACGACCGGCGCTCGCAGCGTCTCGCCCGTCCGAGACTGCAGCGTGATCCCCGCCGTCGTCTGCGACGCCTGGGTGATCTCGAAGCGCTCACGAAGGCGTGCGCCGGCCGCGAGTGCCGCCTTGACCAGCGAATGGTCGAACTCGACGCGACGGATCAGGATCCCGACCGGCTCATCGGCCTCGAGCTTCAGCACCGATCCATCGGGTCCTTCGAGGTGCAGCTTCGACACCGTATGGATGTCGATGTCCGAGATCGCCTTGGCCAGCCACGGGAACCGCGCCATCGCGCGCATCGTGAGGCCGCCACCGCAGGGCTTGTTGCGCGGAAAGGCCGCGCGGTCGACGAGCAGCGTGTCGACGCCCGCCGCCGCGAGCGTACGCGCCGCTGCGGCACCGGCGGGGCCCGCGCCGGCCACGATCACCTCGGCATCGAAGGACATCGGAGGGAGATTGTAGTCCGGCTTCGCACAGTCGCGACCTTCGGCGGAGACCGCGACGGGCCGTGCGAAGACGGACCTCAGGCCACCAGCCTCGCCGCGCATCAGCGACAGCGCCTACCAGACCACGGAGACTCCGTATCGGCGGAACACGCGGTCGTGGGTCACGACGGTCAAGCGCTCGGCTTGGGCCTGAGCCACGAGCAGACGATCGAACGGGTCGCGATGGTGGAACGGCAGGCGTTCGACGGCGGCGGCGTGCTGCCATTCAATGGCCAGCATCCGGACCCCCTGCTGAAGCATACCGGCGAGGTACTCCGCCACCGGGGCCGGCAGGGTCAACCGGCCGAGGCTGGACTTGATCGCGATCTCCCAAACGGTTGCAGCGCTGACGCACCACTCGGCGTCTGCCTCTTCGAGCGACTCTCGAGCCCGCCGGCTCAGTTTCGAGTCGCCAGTCATGAACCAGAGGAAGGCGTGGGTATCGACGAGGAACGTCACACCTCGTACTCGCGCATGTCCGGCACGGGCGCGTCAAAGTCGTCATGGATGATGACGGCGCCGCGGTCGCACCCAAACGACGGACGTCGAGCGACCGACGCTGACGGACGTAACTCGGCCACGGGCCGACCGTGCCGTGTAATGACGAACGTCCGACCCCGAGCCACCTGCGCCAACAAGGCGGACAGGTGTGTCTTGGCCTCGAACGCCCCGACTTCGCGATGCTTCATACAAACTAGTCTATTCATCTAGTTGATATACGTCAATCGCCATGCTCGACCTTCCGGCCGCCGGCCACCCATGCGGGGTAGCCGCCCGCGAGCGCGGTCGCACGGCAGGCACCGGCCTTGTTGAACATCTCGGCGGCGATCGCGCTCGTGTGCTCGTTCACGCACGAGCAATATGTGACGATGGCGAGGGCGCCGGCCCGCGAGATGATCTCGGTTGTCCGGCGTTCGACCTCGTCGATCGGCACGTTGATTGCGCCCGGGATGTGCCCCGCCCGGAAGCTGTCCTCGTTCCGCACGTCGACGACGAGCACCGTGCCTCTGGCTTGAAGGGCTTCGAAGTCCGCGAGCGGCGTGCGCTCGGCGGTCGTCTCGACGGCCGCCGCCGGCTTCGCGGCGGCCGCCTTGCGCGTCTGGGTGGTCTTGAGCACGAGACCTGCCGCCCCGACGAGTGGCACCCACGTCACGACGGACTGCGCGCAGGCACCTGTCAGCCCAACACTCACGAGCACCAGCGCCGCCCTCGTTGTCTTCCTCACGTTGTTCAGGTTCTTCACGGCTCACCTCCCGTTGCTCTCGATCGAGCAGCGGACGCTCTTACAAGAGTCGCGCCGGAGGGATTTCCGAGCAGGTGTCGGGGTTCCGCCCGGGGGGTTGCAGAAGCTGCCAGGCGCGCGTTGTCGCCTGTACGCTCCCACGTCAATCTTCACGGGAGAGATGGTCGACGTGTCATGACCGCGAGCGCGGCAGAGAGCCATAATGTATACTGTATACATGTCCAGACGCGCTGCCGGCCCATCGACCGTGCTGACCATACGCGTGCCGGGCGACCTCTCCCGCCGCCTCGCCCGCGCGGCACGCGCGAGCCGGCGGACGAGAAGTGCGACGGCCCGGGCCCTTCTCGAGTCAGCACTTGCGGGCGCCTCCTCGGACGACCCCGCCGCGGACGCCCGGCGGCAGTCTCTTCTCGCGAGCGACCGTGCGTCCGAGTACGACGTCCTGGAGTTCATCGCCACGGCTGCGGATCTCAGAGGCTGGCAGTGACTCGCCCGGGCGCTGCACGCGTCGAGGTGGTCACGGCCAGAGGCGACATCGTGGTCGTGGCCACAAGGGGCGCCTCCTCCGGAAAGCCCCGCCCGACTCTCGTCGTCCAGTCCGATCTCTTCAACGAGACCCATGCGAGCGTCACGGTGTGTCCCATCACCTCCGACTGCATCGACGCGCCGCTCTTTCGGGTCTCGGTGCCGCCTGGAGTCCGAACGGGGCTCCATGCCTCGTCTCAAGTCATGGTCGACAACGTCGTCAGCGTGCCGCGGTGGTCCATCGCGAAGCGCCTCGGGCGTTGCGAAAGCGCGGAACTCGGACTGGTTGACGATGCCCTTCGGAGGTGGCTGGCGCTCGATTGACCACACGCCATCAGAATTGCGTTCGGTCGGAGATTGCGGACGGCGCCGTGCTCTTCAGAAGCTATCTCCCGCTCGACGAGCAGCGCGCGCTCGCCACGCGGTGTCTGGCGATCGGCGCCAGCGAGACCGGCTTTTACACACCCATCGTTCGCGGCGGCCGCCCGATGAGCGTCCGGATGCTGTGCCTGGGCCGGCACTGGAACGCGCTCGCGTACCGATACGAAGACGTCCGCTCGGACGCCGACGGCCGGTCCCCGCCGCCCCTTCCCGATGACCTCGCTTCGCTCGCCCGGCGCGTGGCCCAGGAGGCCGGGTTCAGGATGGCGCCCGACGTCTGCATCGTGAACTGGTATGCCGCCAGCAGCCGGATGGGCCTGCATCAAGACAAGGACGAGAGCGACGCCTCTCTCTCGGAGGGCACGCCCGTCGTGTCCATCTCACTTGGCGACACCGCGCGGTTTCTCTTCGGTGGACTCCGGCGCCGTGAGCCCGTGCAGACG
>Ga0182024_10006707_pt1 | contig 25152 bp, 5 predicted proteins | sample P32metaG_FD_120480 | JGI IMG/M metagenome (GOLD analysis project Ga0182024, IMG submission 120480) | Permafrost microbial communities from Stordalen Mire, Sweden - P3-2 metaG (Illumina Assembly) | ecosystem: Environmental > Terrestrial > Soil > Wetlands > Permafrost | place: Sweden: Stordalen...
ACTGCAGGAACATAGCTTTCTATACCATCGCCTTAACTCATTCAACCCAAATCAGTTATTTCCACTCCATTTCAACAAATTTCAATATGTGATTCAACCTGGTTCGGGACCATGTTCTCTACCTTTAGCAACTCATTTACTATCAATCACTTGCAGAGACGGCCTTGTTGACACTTGTAGATTTTGGAGGAGATCACCGATACAGAATCGACTACATCGCCTTCCCGGCAATCTACTATCAATGCCCAAGTGTTTGTTTTCAGAAGCTTACGACAGGAAATTCTTCGCATCGACCACCTGGGTTTGCACCAGATGCTCTATGGCCGGTCCGAAGGCGAAGGATACAGGACACCAAGCAAGTCTGACGAGTCACATCAAGTCTGGGCCTATTGGACTTCAATCTGCGCTTCCAAAAACTAACATTCGCTCCGGATCGGAAATGCAGGAGCCGGTCAGCCATTTCTGTGTTCCTTATCTGGCCATGTGCGATTAAACATTGGGTTTCTGGGCTGAGTAGTGACAGACGATCAAAATGTCATCCACGACATCCGCGTTCAAGAAGTAATAGCTTTGGCCTCCACTCTTGATGATGGATTGAAGATTCTGAGATAGCGAGCTAATGTCCTTTCCGGCGATGGTCAAACTCCATGAACCTGGCCGTGCGGGAATGGCGGATGAGGAAGGAGTTTCCCGTTGAGGGACTGAGAGAGAAGCTGCCGGGCTGAGTGCTACCGAAGCATATGGCACCCCTCCGCAGAACATTGCAGCGCTCAAGAGCGGAGTCGGCTGTGGACTGGTGACGGTCGGCGAAGCAAGACTGATATTCAGCGCCTTGGCGCTGGCGTAATCGCCAAGCGGTGTCGACGCGGACGATACCCAGGGCGGATAGATCGCCTTGAACTTCAGCAAGATCTCGACCTGAGTAATCTGGATCTTGCGTCCCCGGAACTGAAAAGGAAACCGCTCCGGCGTGAGGGGAAGAGCCATGATCTGCGAACTCGCCGTCTCGGCTGGATGCAGGAACTTGTACCAGTCCGTCGGGAATTCGTGACGCAGGCTGAAGTAGCGCGTCAGGTTGGTCTGTTTCGAAGGGAAAGGCACGTAGCTTGCCGACGCTGCCTGAGTCGGCGGCTGCGGCAGAACAGCCGACTGGCATGCAATATTACGCAGATTGTCTCCGCCATATCGCGCCGTGTAGCGCACATTCAGGATGACGTCCACGATCGACTCGAAATCGAATGCGTTGCAATCGAGCGGCATGGATATCTCCCAGGAAGAGATCAGTCCGGCTCCCTCGAAGGGCAGATACTTTTCATCGCGGAAGTTCACTTCGAACATGCCGTTGTCGTTAAGCCCAGTACTGGTCGCAATAGCCTGTGTTGCTGCGTAATTCGTAATGAAGTGTGCGTCGTTCGCATAGTCAAGCGTGCTGCTCGCGGCATTGTCGATGCGGATCTTGCTGTTTTGAAGCGTGAGCGTGCAGTTCACGCTGGTGTAAGGCCCGGTGACGCAAGGGATCGTGAGCCCGGCAGTCTTTATTCGCCTGAAATAGTGGCCCGGGTAATCCATGTCGAAAAACGACTCTGGCAGGCTGATGATGCAATAGCCGGTCTCCTTGAGAGAGATCAACGCCCAGGGGTCAAAAAGGACTAAGGAGATAGATTTCGATATCTCGTATTCGCGGACATCGCTTTCTAAGTATGCAATTTCAAGCCGTTTCAGATCTGTGTAGAGCAGCTCACCCGATAGCAATCCCTTCTTCAGACTGTCCCAGTAACCGAACTGGATGTAGTTCGAAGTGACAAGCCCCCGCTCGAAGCGGAAGGCTGCCTCCGCTCGCGTCGCCAAGTCGTAGGCCATCTGATAACACTGGAAGAAGACGGTAGAGATCTGGCCAATCATCCAGGTGTAGAGCTGCGCATTCGTGTACTTCCCAATTAGAAAGTTCGTAATTGCCTGCGCGTTCTGGATCTGCAGTTGGAGATTTGCCTGGTCGTCCTGCGCAATCTGCACGCGAAAGCCCGCTGCGGTGATCTGCGTCTGAATCTGAGCGATCTCATCGCTGGCCTGTGCGGCTTGAAAAACCCAATCGGCGTCTCGCCGGTTCCATTGCGCTTTCAAGGCTAACTGGGCCTGCTTGTTGGACTGTACTGAGGCATTACCCTGAGCCGTAGCAGCCGTCGAGTTATCCGACGCTGCCATTTGCGCCCCCCCGCCAGCGATGGTCGCGGTAGGCGATCCGCCAAAGCCACTCATCCCCAGTGAGAATTCCGGGATCCAAACATCTGAGCCTGCGCTCTGAAAGTTCTGGATCGCGCTCTGCTGATATGTGGCAGCACTCTTAAGCGCACTTTGCTGTCTATTTTCTTCAGCAATGAGGCCGGTTTGATGAAGCTGATTGTAATAGACCTGTTTACCGGTCGCGATCTGCAGGCTTGCCTGTAAGGCTGCAACATTGCTTTGGGCTTCCTGTACGGCGTATTCTTTCATCTGTTGCATCGCCTGAAGCAGGCTGGCTTCCTGCGTTGCGCGGAGCAGTGCAACAGCTTCGGCGTTCTGCTTTTCCAATGCAGAAAGAAGGGACGCGCCGAGAGCTTTGACTTCTGAGCACAGTTCTAATGCTTTCTGGATCATCACGGTGAAACGATAGAAAGGCGTGCTGGCATTGATGTTGCTCAGGACGCTCGAAATGTCGACACCAGCAGCGGTAGCTGCCACCAGTAAAGCTGGAGAGATGGGTGGCGAGAAAAGGGGCAGCTGCTCCACCACACCCTGAATGTTCATGCAATTGCGAATCTTGTAGAGCCTGTCGTCGACGGTGTCCCAGTAACCCATCAGAGTAGTATTGGGCGGAATACAAAAGTAAGGCGCGAAGCTGGCCATGCTGAGCGCAGCGCTCAAGTTCGGATTGGCTGGAATACCGTATCCGGTGGAATAGGGTACGTCATTTTCAAAGAGCACCGTTGCGTTCGACAGATCGTTGTCGATCCCGAACAGCGTCTCTAGATCGTTGTAGGTGTAGTCTTGACTTCCGCCGCGCTGAGGTATGATGACCGGGCGCGGACCCAGAATCTCCTTGGCAAGAACATAGATCTGTGTGGCTTCCGCGATGGACTCTCGCGTGTTTTGCCCGAAAAGGCTGTCACCCCAGGCGATCAAGTTATTGAGGTAGGCCATAACCACGTTCATCCGAAACGCGATGGGGCGCAGCCGCCCTATGGCGTAGGGTTCGAACGGATCCGACTTCCAATTGCTGACCTGATTGGGAAAGTCGGCACCGCATAAGCTCGGCGCAAGTCCCAGCAAAATGTACGCCTGACCAGCAAGACTGTCCCAAGGAGCGCATTCGTAGAAGGGGAGAAAATTCCAATAACGGTTGGGGATTGGATCGGAGGAGTTGCTGATGGGGTTGAATATGTATTGGAACCAAGTCTGCGCATCCTCGAATTGTTGATTCGCGCTAAGTTGCGTTGCAATCAGGAGCGGCATGTGAAAGAACAGTTCCCAGTTATAGATTGAATAGGCCCCCGTGAGACTGAAATCGACATTTTCACGCGGGAATATGCTTGGGTCGATGTAAGAAGTGTTTGGCGCATAGTTCTGTTCGAATGCGGTGGTACTCCCCTGTGAAAACTTCCCACTAAGATTCCAGATAAACGCGTCACCGGAATAGGTGGGTGAGGAACTGGCAGAAAAATAAAAATAGGGTTTTGGGTCCGTTACCGTCTTTCCGCCAATGACCCGTGAGTAATTGCAATGGAGATAGTTGTGAGCGTGTGTATCGCTCCCACTGATGGTGAGCTGCGTCGGAGTCGTTATCTCGCAGATATGGCCTTGAGCGATCAGAACTCCTGGCGATAGAGTCACCGTGGAACCGTCCTGCGAAGCCTCGAAACCCAGAACAACACCGTTGTCGTTATTCGATGCCTGATTGGCAAGCGTAAAGAGGTCCGGAAGACCGTAACGATTTACAGTCTGGATAAACGAGCAGGCATGAGGATGAAAGAACGTGCTGAAGAGAAATTGGTTCAAGCCCATGGGTGGCGAGCTCGTTCCTGTCCCTGCACTATCGACGGGCGGCATCATTGGATTCGGCACAGACGTCCTCATCCCGACGGTTTGCGGCAAGGATGTATTCGCTGAAAACTGCGACGCGGCACCGGTAAAAATCGAGTTTGCATTCACGGCGCTGGCTGTTGCGGTCAGTTGGTAGCGGCCGTAAGTGAGGCTCTCCCTATTGGCATCGGCGACAACATAACTTGGGACGGTAAATGTCTCGGTCACGAAGTAAGTTCTCATTGCATCCTGATAAACGAAGGGTTGGCCGGGAAGAACCTGCATTAACAACTTCGAGTACACCGGCGGTACGAGCAGTCCAAAGCTATCGAAGAACTGTTGCGGAAACATGAGATTGTAAGGCACGTCGCTCCATGAGAGGTCCAGCAATTGGACGCTGCTCTCACCAAAAGCTGGCCCTCCCTGCGGAGGCACAATTCCGACAACCAAATTCAGAGCATTCGAATTAGGGTTGACTTTCACGGTGTTGTAACTATTCATGCAACCGAGAGGAAGAAGAACTGGCCAATCATCCTCGAAGGTGGAGAATCCCAAAATCGTTGGACCTACTCCGCAGTGTGAAAAAGAGAATCCGCCAAGAATGCCGAATCTATAAGGGTTGTTGGGTGAAATCGCATAAACTCCGATAAAGAGTCCTTCAAGGTCATTGGCTATCCATGTACTGAATTCGAGGGCTGACGTGTCTAGCTGCGATCCTCCGAGGGTAACGATAGATGGAAAGGACTTGGAGAAATTCCTGAAAATCATGGGGTCCGACGTGGATTTTGGAATCCATGTGCCCTGTTTGTACTCACTCCAGTTGAGGGTGATTGAGAGATCCATAACCGGGTCCGGCGGCGTATAGGACTTGTTGGGCTCTACGGCCGGTATCGTTTGAGCTGATGGGTCCGCTGACTGGGTGATAGTCGGCCAAAAGAGATATAGTCTTGCATCCCATACTACCGGCACCAGATGATCGGCGTGAATATCAACGTTGACTAGCTCCCATGGAGTCCAGGCCCCCCCCGACTGTTGAACCTGAAACTCTGTACAATTTAAGAGGCGGCGGTAGTAATAAGTGTTGGGGCTTGTCGGCGTGCGCCCGAATACGTGAAGGACATCGTTCGTCGCATCAGGTGTTCCGCCTGGCGAAGTCGTGCCCGACGAGGATACCTGCCAGTAAGTGCCTCGAATATCGAGGCGCGCCACGCTGTCGAGCGCAGCTAGATAGTCGAGATAAGCCTGCTCGGCCAGATCCGTTGTGATCGGATTCTGCAGGAGGGTGCTTTCAAACGCTTTGAAAAATGGCGTCTTGTCATCGCGCAGGGTCGGGACCATCCAATTTTCGGGGTAGAAGAACACTTGGCGATTGGCCTGCCAAACGCGGAAGTTCTGCATCCACTCCCAGTAGGTCGTATCGATGACGGACGGTGAAACAGAGAATATGGAATTTGCCGCTTCCAGATTGAGCAGGCATCGCTGCACGAAGAGTTGGACAGCGGCATTTGCCTGAACGATCCGCGAAGTGAGCATGCAGGTCGACATCTGTACGTCGATGAGGAAGTACTCGTACAGCTGATCTGCTGTGTTGATCGGACTATCATCATCGGGCGCGACCATGTTCCAAGACGCGGCATGGGCCAGGATGTAGGCTATGAGGGCGTTCCTCGATTTGCAACGAATCCCGTCGTTAAGCGACTTCCCAACGGTGACCCAGGTTGTCTGGTTGTATTTCGATTTGACCGTGTTCTGTATATCGGCGGCCGTGGCCTCTTCGATCGCAGCATTGGACACGAATTCCGCCCACGTCAGCAACTGCTGGGCTGATATCCCAAGCCGTTGCACTAGCACCATGCAGGCCTGAAGTCGAATTAGGCCGATACCATTGGTCCCTGCTTCATTGACGAAATCAGCATAAGTAAGTGCGAAACCGATGGTTCCAGTGAGCGCGACAAGGTCTGTTATGTTCCACCCTGTTGCCTGCGCGATTGCTGTGGCCAATAGGTCCGAACTCGATGTGATCTGCGTCGTTGGATCCTGGCTAGATGCAGTGATAAAGATATTGAGTAGTCCTGCGTCGCCGCCAGGAATTGCATTGCGCATGTTGCAAAGTGCGTTTAGCCGCAGCCACTGGGCAAACATTGCCGGTCTGAATGAGCTGGGGGTTAGTGGAATAAGGTTCAGATCGAACGGGATGGCATCGGCTTGATTAGAAGGATTAGCCGGATCGGAGCCGGCAAACTGCTGACCATGCTTCGAAAGATAGGCGACATCCAATGCTGTGAGAGCGAATGTAGTGACCAGTACATTCACCTTGTAGAGGAGAGTGTAGGAGGCGGCGATCGGATCAAGAGATGTTATTACCTGCCCGGAGAAGAGTTGCGTCTGAGGAATAATCGCCTTTGGCGTGGAGGGACTGCTCCAACTAAGCGTGATGCCTCCTGGAGCCGTGTCATCGTAGTATTCGATCGTGATGGGACAGAGTTGGCCCGCTGTAAGCGAAAGAGCCGCTGGAACCGTGGAAGTCTCGATCGGCAATTGGACGGTCCATCGATCGATCAATGGCTGCGAAATTCCATTGGCCCAGAGTCGTACCCCGTCTCCGGCCTTCACATAGAGCGTATAGGACTCCGAATATTGTGGCATGAAAAAGCCGGTCCATCTGATGCTGAACGGGCGTCCGGTGACGGATGGATTCGGCAGCCCAAAGCCCCAGTCGAAGTTGATCGTGGAGTCGATTCTGCTGAGCAGCGCTGGCCCGCTCAAGTCGATGGTCCCAAAGTACACGGCAGTTAGCCCATCACCGATCAGTGCGAGAAAGTCTTGCATTGCAGTGTCGGGTCCTGCCCGGTTGATCTGCGACCGGAGGACAGTGTTTAAGAGCAGGCCGCCAATTTGAGTGTCGAGACCCAGGCTGGTGCACAGTATCTGCGCAGCGAGGCTCTCGCTTTGCGCCCGCTGAAGATAGGGCATGAGTTGCCCGCTTACGTAAGCGATCTTGTCTGAAGTGCCGAGGTTCTGGGGATTCTCGATGAGACTTGTAATTGCCTTGGTGGGGTCAAGAAAGAAGAGATCGGATTCAATAAAGGTGATTGGCTGTTGATACAAACTGGCGATCGCAGCTGCATAGATCGCATTCGAGGAAAGCGCGAGGAGCTTGGACTGATCTGCGCTACTCAAAGCACCGGTGAAGCGCAATTGCTGTGCAGCGTTGTCGTAGGTGATTGTGCCGCTTGACAGCACCGGAAATACGATGCCAAGCAACGCGGGTATTCGTTGGGAATATGTAACTGTCCCTCCGGCCTGACTCGCGATGTAAAGCTGACTTACAGCCGTGAGAAACACTGGGTCAGATGAGAGGTCGACTAACACGATCTGCTGGGCTGCCGACATCGCGCCCACGATGCTCAGCTGCTGCGATAGGACATCGTATGTGACGAAACCAGGGAGCACAATGCCGGGCAAAGCTTGCAACGGCGCAGAGTACGTTATGGTTCCCGAAATCAATCCCAACGCGGCGCTCGCCATGCCGCTGCCGATCAGAGTGCCGAGATTTTTCAGGAGCAACGCACCCGTAGGATCGGGAAGCATCGCGTTAGCGTTGACAGTACTGGAAAGAGCCATTTGGAGGCTCACCAGAAGCAAGCTGATACTTGCCTTCGACGGCGCGATACCAGCGTTTGGGTCAAATATGCAGCGGTAGAGGAAGTTTAGTTGAGAAATGGAAAAGGCCGAAGCTTGAATAGCCTGCACATTAACGATAAATTGCAGAGTTCCCGTAGGGTTCTGATTGGTGAATGGGTCAATGGAGATGAGCTCGATTACCGTAATGAGATCACTAACAGACAAGCCGACGCCCTGTGCAAGGAAAGCATAGCGAGAGATCGCAGAAAGATTTGTAAGCGTCAAGGGCGTCGGCGGCAGCGGCGATGTGGGGTCCATCAATTGGAGGTACGTGCGAATCTGGGACAGATCCTGCGCGCTTATTCCGAGAGCTGCAAGAATAGTGTTCTGATGGTTCGAGATTCCCGGAGAAGTGGAGCTGTCCAGGACGCTTGTGCCCCAGAGAGTCCGCATGTTGTAAATGGCATCCACGGCGGCCTGGTACGCCACATCGTTACAGAAGTTTAGCGAAGAGCGAAAATCATCGTTCATCGATCCTGTGAAATCCAGTTGTTGAGTTGTGGAGTTCCAGATCAGCCCGCTGGGAAGCGCGGTTGCCCATTGAATTTCGTGGATTTCCGGTGTGCTGGCAGGATCTTGATACAGCGACTTGATTGCGTTCTGAAATGCGGTGTGGTTGGCAGGAGCCAATGCGATCAGTTGGTTGAACTCGCTCATACTAAGGGGCGTTTTGGCAACTAGCCAGCCCATGTCGATTGGTCCGGCAACCGACATGTAGACGAGGTTAGGGAAGCAGGGGCTGGGAAGATCTAGCGTCGGCGCAGCCGCGAGAGGTGCCACGTAATTCAACTGAAAAGCCAAATCCGGAGGTTGGATGACGGCTTTGTTTTGAAATAGGGAGAGATAGAAGGAGTCTTCGCCATCAGTGTCCAGATTCGACCAGAAGCTTAAAGTTTGGAGAAGGGTGAGATTCAGGCTCGTTTCGATTTGTCTGGCCGCCGCCAGAGACACGAGAAACTGTTGATCGATGTCAATTGCATTCAGGGCCGTGATGGTCTTGTCCAGCTCATCGATTGTTCCTCCGATCTTCTTCCACAACCTCACAAAACGATGCAAGAGCGAGAGGGTAGGCGCGTCCGAAACGGTGCCGTTGGCCCTCGAGTTGTCGACCAAAATGGTCTGAGTCAGATCGCACTGAGCTATTGCAGGCGCTTGCAGCAGGATTGTGAGACTCGGATTGAGAGCGTGCGTACCGATAAGTGAGACGAGGTCGGTGTATGAAATGGCCAGTCTATTGAGAAGATTCGTAATGCCGAGTGGAGTTGGCGGATTGCTTGCCGGAGGTGCCGGATAGCCCGCCAAATCGAGTTCCCAGGCCAAGCCGTCGCTAGTGGTCCATGTTATGCCGTCCATGGTAACGAGGCCCTCATAGCCGTAATACTCGTAAAGTTTTGGAGCCGGGCTCTGCGTTTGACCAGAAAAGTCCTTGCTGGTGAGAATGACGCATTCTGCTTCGCTTATATTGAGATACTCGCAGGCGAGCGCTATGGCTGAGGGAGAGCCCTTGACAATGGCGCTCGTGTCCGATCCGGTTTGGCATGAAGACATGACTGAGAACAGACTGGTACCCATAAAGTTCAGATACGTGCGCGCCGTCTCAAGCCAGCGGTCGAAAGGCAATGTCGGCGGGTAAATCGCGGTGTTGAGATAGCTGCTGTATACGGAGTCGTTGGTGAATTCTGGATTTACGCTCAATTCGTCGGCGGTCGCATCGTTTGGAGTGTTATGCGCAGCGCTTTGTGCAGGCGTTCCGTTGATGATAAAAGTCTCGAGAATCTCATTGACAATATCTACATAAGGCAGTTCAGTATTCGTGTTGACGCAGCTGAGCTTGAGGAACGGAAGGTCCGGCCGTCGGTTGAGCAGGACGTCGAGCGGCGTTTTTCCGCTGGCATTGTGATCGGAGTTCTTCAGGAACTGTAGAAGATCTACGAAATACGCTGCGGCACTGTAGACCGATCGACAATCGGTGCAAGCACATGAGCTAACTGAGCCGAAGAGTGTTTGCCAGTTTGCCAGGCCGCCATTGGAGCTGTTGAGTTGTTGTTGGACTTGGGCACCTACATTGCCAACGGCGCGCGTTGGCACTGTCGTCAAGGACTGACGAAGATTGGAATACAGGGCGGTGGTTTGCGCGGCGAGATGTTGCGCGCGACTGTAAATGGTCTCCGCAACCGCACTCGTACCTAGAAGTGGCGTGAACTGGCGAAGAAAGCTGGCGCGTGGCTTGGTCGCTATATCTAACGCAGAGGAAAGGCCCGCATTCATCAATATATTGGCTGTGGGGAAGTCCGAACTTACGCGGGCAATGCGCTGCCACGATCCAAGTGCAGATGTGATGGCTGATTGCATCGAGGAATCGATGCCCTTAAAGACGCTTTCGCTATTCTTGGATATATATGAGCTGAGGTTCGTATTAAGGATGTCGAAATCAGCGGCATTGTTGAGGAAAGTGACGACGTTTTTGTCGATAGCCGACTGTGATGTGGAGAGTTGTTGCACCAGCCCCTGCGCAAAGTAGGCTGCGGGGAACGCCTGTTTCAGCATTGCGAAAATGCTTGCCGCGTAGTTGGCCGCCTGTTCGATCGGAGTTGAGCCGGAAACGCTTGCCGGAATAGGGACGTTTCGGGCTGTAATCAGCTTCTGCCAGTCGTCTGCGCTGAGTGACGTGAGCGCGCGTGGCGACGTCATCCCTGGATACTGCGTCAGCAGGACGGATATGAGCTGTGGATTGTCCTCGGTCAGGGTGCCGAGTTGGAGGGTCAGTTGGAGAAGTGGCACTACCATCTTGAATTCGGAGTCCCGACTAAGCGAGGTCCAAAAATCGGCGATCGGTCCTTTGAATGCAATGTATTGACTAATGAAGGAGTAGACGAGCTCGGAGTTTGAAGATAGCTGGCCGGATGCTTTAAGAAGCGTAGCGAGGCCGCTCTGTTTCGCAATGGGTGCGAGCAGTGGATTCCTACTGATGGTCAAATTCAGGCCGAGGAGGTCCCCAACCGTGGTGCTCGACGATAGTTTGGCGAGAGCGGCTTGGACGGCATCCTTTTCAGCGGGATCGGTAGGAAGCACGATCTGCAGGCTGACGAAGGTTCGCAGCGAAAGGCCTTCGCTTGCTGCCAGATCTGCAGTGGACATTTGGGGAATGAGGCCCGCGAGAACCGGGTAACCGGCAGCAGTGGATGCGCTCGATAGCTGCGACAACAAAGCTGAGTTCAGAGTTTCGTTTATCGCGCTCTTGATACTGGAATCGACCGTAGCATCGATGAGCGTAGCTAGCACCGGCTTCCCAAGTTGTGCATCTGTGAGGGTTGGTACAACCTTTGCGGTCATAAAATCCACCTCCATCAACTACCTTTTCCTGCTACCTAAGAAGACTAAGTGTGCTTATGAGTGCATGAACTAAGAGATGAGCTTGACGGTAAGATTGCGGTTGTTAGATCTAGGCGCACCGAATTGCAGATTCAATTGGAGTTGAGGAATGACTTTGCCCAATTGCTTGTCCTTCGCGAGCTGTTTCCAGAAATCCGGCATAGAGCCCGTGTCGGCGTTGTGCAGAGCCACAAAATGCACTTGCAACTGCTGGTGATTGCTTGTAACGCGGCGGGAAGGCATATCCGCTTTGCGTCCGCGACGATGCGCAGAATCTACTTTGGTTGGTAAAGTGGATTTGCTGTCCAATCGATTACGACAGGCTTGCCCCTCGCAGTTTCGACGACCCTCCCGAATCTTGAGATCCTTTCGACTGGAACCCTTGCTTCGATAGCGAACTCACCTTCCCCTGGTGCATAGCTCCCTCCAATATCACCAGTTGTCCCGATCCTGCCTTGTAACGACTTATTTAGATCCCATCCGCGAACGCCCTTTATCTCGTAGACCCAATTTCCCGGTTGTGCGAACGATGCCGCAACATCAGGAGTAGTGGTTGCACCTCGAAAAGCCGATGCTTTCCCCCTCTGATGATCATAAAGATCACGGGTACCAGTCCGCTCTGGCAGTCCTTGACCGGATTCGATAACTTCAGCTGGAGAAGACTGAGTACCGTGATAAACCTCTAGGTTATTCTGCGGTTGCACCTCCAAGTTGCCAATGTATGCTTTCTGCAGATTCTGGGTAGAGTCTGCCGCAACCTCTTGGGCGGTGGGGGCCGGGCCCTTCTCTGAAGTTGGTGGCGAGGAAGACTTTGATGGTTCCTGACTTAACTTTTGCCCCGGAGGTGGAGGAGGCGCTTCTTGTTCCTTCATCCGCAAACCTGCCGAGCGCGCCCTTAGGAGCGGCAGGACAGTACCCAGAAGAACCACACCGGCACGCACTCCGCCCTCGACATCACCCTTGTCCACTGCATGGGTTAGATTGGTCGTCGATCCGTAAGTTGGGATAACGGAAGCGGCTGCGGCAAAGCCTGCGATAACCGGCGCGCCGACCTTTCCCAAGACCTCAGTCTCCCGAGAAATACTCTTATATTCATGAACTGCACCTGCGGCGACTTCCAGGAGGACATCACCTGGATCTCCAACCGTGCGCTTGGCGGCTCTGGCGAGATCGTAGATGCCGAGCGCCGCCCCCCATGCTGCGCTCGCGGCCGTGTCCCACTTATCGCGACCAGACGGGTCGCTGTAGCGACTTGGGTTGTTCTTCACATAACAGAATAAGTTGACACCAGCGATAGTGCCTGTGGGGTCCGCGCTCGTCCACCTACCGATCCACGGCGCGTAGTAGCGCGCACCGTGGTAATTTAAACCTGTTTCCTCGTCACGTTCCTTGCCAGTAAATCGGAATCTCTTTGCTGCGGTCTTTATACTCACATCCATAGCCTGAAACGACGTGCTTCCATACGGGTAATACTCTTCGTAGGAAATGATCTTCGACATCTCATCGAGTTCCAAGACTGAGGAACCCAGATGACTACCGAATTGGTACCGAATCAATTGTCTGGGCGAACCGTCACTAGCCACTGCGAGTGTTTCCACCAGCGCGATGCGTTGTTTGTTGTCCGTCACATATAGTGTCTGGCGCTCCAGAGAAGGATCTATGGTGCCCTCATATTCGCGGTATATCTCAAAAGCGCCGAGATAGATACGTTCGTTGGCGATGTTGCCGCCTGCCGACTCGTTGATCTTGCGCACCCGCTGTCCCGACCCATCGTAGACGTAGTATGTCGTCTCAACTGGGCCGTCCCCACCATTCCGCTTTTGTGTCGCCTGCAGCTGATCTTTGAAGTCCCACGCCATCATCCGCAGGTGGAGCATGGAAAGCATGTTGCCATGAGGATCGTAAGTGTATGGTTCGTTGATCTGCCCGATCTGTGTGCTGGTGAGGCGATTGTTCCTCGGCGGCTGGTGTGGCTCGTCATAAGCGTAGGTTCGCGTCCAACTGCCAACGGTCGCGCTATGCGCCAGAGACGAGAAATTGCCGACTTTGTCGTAGCTGTACGTCTCTGTGTAAATCTGTAACGCCTGCGTGTCGGAAGGCAGCGGAAGCTGCTGATTCATCCGAGCGCTGTCATCCCACGTCGTCTGCGGCTGGCCTGCAAGACCGATCGACTCCCGCCCTTTTGACTGAATCAACCGATAGAGAGCGTCATAGATATAGTCATTGCTTGCGTCAACAATCTGGTTGCTGAAGAAGACTCTCTGCTGTGCCGCATCCTGAATGTTGGTGATATTCCCAACCGGATCGTAAGTGTAGCTGAGCGCCTGCAGGATTGCATCGTTGGTACTGTGAGTGGTCGTGAGCGTGGTGAGGCGATAGGTATATTTATCGTAGGTATATTTGGTCTGGGATCCATTGCCAAATTGAATCAGCGTCCGCTGGCCCTTGGCATCATAGTCAATCTCAGTCACAAATGCGGTTACCGCGGCAGCTCCCTGTAGATTTATGTTTACCTGGTCTAGTACGCCCGCCTGATCGTAGGTGGGGCGAGTGATGCTTCCGTCCGGCGCAGTCATCGTTACCGGACGGTTGAGTGCGTCGAACGTCGAACTTGCGGTGAAGACTTCACCGGTGAGCGCAGGAACAGGGGACAGTGACCAATCTACTGGATCTCTGTAAATGGTGCGAAGTTCACGCGAACTGGCAAGGAGATTGCCTTTGAAGTCGAACGATGTGTTGGTGACAACTCCCGCGTTATCGAATTGCTGATATACCCGGCCGCATAGATTGTCTTGCTGTGGGTTCGAAAGTTTTGAGGATTGCGTCTCGCCGTAGATCGTCTGTTCAGCTAGGGCCGGTGTCTGGCTCCCAGTCTGCACCCACAGCTTGGTGGGCCGTCTTGCTGCATCGTAATCATGCTGCAACCTATGGTCGCGGCTGTCCCATCCGACATATGGTTTTCCTGTTGCGTTGTTGAGAATCCAGCGGTCGCCGGAGTCGACGCTAGTCTGATGCAGCCGCGAGCCAAGCATGTCGTAGTCATAGGTCATGATCACCCGTTCCAGGGCGTCCGTGATCGAGCGCTGGTTCCCTTCAATATCGAAGTCAACCGTTGTCCGATAGTGGCCCTCGATGGGTGGAAGCGTAGGGTCCAACTGCGATCGGTTAAAGGCGACACTTAGAAAAGCTCGGCCAAGCGAGTCAAAATGAACCGTGGAGTAAGTACCGGCATGGATCGCAGCCTTCCGAGCGGCATCCTGCGCCTCGACGTCTGACGAGGCGGATTGATTCGCAGCCCACGTCGGCTTATAGTCGTCATCCGGAATACGCTTGAAGTAAGACCCAACATCGGCGTCTTGTGAAGGATCTGTGATGGAGACTGTGTCGTTCGCGTCCCAGCCTTCCTGCCGCCAGGGATCGAAGATGACTTTCTCCCAGCTGTGATCGGCGTGTAGCGTCGCCACAACCCTTCCAATCGGGTCATAGAAGAGCGTTGAACTGACCCCTTCAGCTACGCCGGACTCGAAATCGGGACTGTCCGTAAAGAACGGCTCGTACTTTCGTACCGGCTTTCCTTTGTTGTTGAAGATCGTCCACCCACTGCAAATCCAGCGAGACTTGATCACCGGGCCATCGGGGACGAGCGGACCTGGATCAGCTTGAGCCTTTTTCTGGATCTCCCGGCCCAATCCATCGGAATAGCTGATGCTGACTTGAAGCTGCGAAGGTCCTGTAGTTCCCAAGGCCTGAACATGTGTCTCGCGCACAATTGTCGCCGCAAAGCTGGGCATCGGCGCCTGCGTACTTGGCGGCCTTAGAAATCGGCTGAAATCATAGACCACTCTTGATGTTGCGCTTCCAAGTAACTGAGCCGCCATCGGACCTCGCGGATCAGCGAAGAACGCATCGATCTGCGACTGAGTTGGATCGGCGACTACGTCAGCCACGGAGTCCTGCAGGGTTGGCGAGACTATGGACTTGTCCGTGACTGCTGTGGCAACAACAAGTCCAAGAGCATCGAAGGCGGCGGCGGACTGATTGCCATTCGGGTCTGTCAATAGCTTCGGCTGCAGCACACGGTAATTGTAGACAGCCGTAATGACGTTTTGGACGGGGTCCTGAACTTGAACGGGTAGAAGATCATAAGCATCGTAGGTGACGGTCGTGTTGTTGCCGAAGATGTCGCAATACCTCCGCCCAAGAAAGAAATTATCCTTGGCATTTTCGAGTTCCGTTGCGGTGGGATCCGTAGCGTTGGTGGAATAGAAGATCTGGCCGCTCGGGATCCACCAGTAACCATCGCCGTCCGAAGCAGGAAAGAGCCCGAGAGTCTTTTGATCATCGGACAATACGTAGCCGCCCGCTCCCTTAAGGACACTCGACGGGTCAGGTAGAAGGTTTTCGAGGGTTAGGTCTGTTTTCGGGCGCTCAAAGCCTTGAGTCAAGAGTCCAGGCGTCATCGCCAATTTGTAATTGGCGAAGGGGAGCGCTCGCGAATCCAGCACACCTAGCATCAGCCCACCGCTCAAATTGTCACTTCGATACAGCGTGCGTACCTGCTCAATTGGCCGCCGCTGCTTACCGGCGGTAAACCTTGCCTCGTATGCGATTTCCTCGTCGAAGATTAAGCTAATGCCGCTCTTCGTCTGGGTAACGAAGTCCGAATCTTGAAATCGCCCTGCTATGCCTGTGGGAATGTAGCCAGTGAGCTCGTATGTCCGCACCTCGGCAGGCATTCTGGTTCGGTAAGCGTCGTCCGCAGTCAGGATGGCGTTGGTGTAATCACTTTCCGAGAAGGTCACGAGCGTATCGCTCTGCGTGGCCAGATCGGACGGGAGCAAATGTGGATTCGGATCTTGGTAACGGCGCCCATATCCGATCGCAACAGATTTTTTTACGTTCGCGAATTCATCTACCTCAAGCACGATGGCGTGTGAAGTGCGCGGATCTGCGACTTGATTTCCGTCGATGGTGTAGGTCTTGCGATCATATTGAAGATCGAGCGATTCGCGGGCGTGAGTCAGGAACACAGCATGTCGGTTTGGGCCAAATGGTTGGAGCCGGTTGACGGTGTAGTTGCGCTCCGAAACGCTGTAGGGCGTGCCTCGCGACCCATCAGGGTTGGAGAGCGCATACACCTCCTGGTGCAGTATTGAACCCTTGAGCGCACGCAGCGCTTCGCGAATCTCATCGCCGGTGAGATCGGGTTGAAGCGGTGAGTCTGGCAGAAGCGTCGCGGTCGCTTCGGCCAAGTCGAGGTTGGGCTCTCGCCAATACTCGCAATCGTAGATTCGGGTCACGTGTAGGCCCATTGGATAGGCTCCCGTATGGAACCAAGTACGGGTTAAAGCAGGCGGAACATATGATGCCGCTTCGATGTTCGTGCCATCGGGGAAGGCGCCGGTCTGGGTCAGAATGCCCAGCTCTTCAGTGTCGCGTTGTTCCACCATGCCGAAACCACGGAACTCGCGCTCTGTGCCGTCGTAGTAGCCGTGATGGTAAGCGTAGCGCGTCACAAACCGATTACGACTAATCCAATCGTAGGTTTCGACTCGTTCCACAACGTGCACGGGGAATGGAAGCCGTGTGGCCCATGGCTTTCCTGCGGCGCGGTCAGCCAAATAGAAAGCAGTTGATGGGGTGTAAGTGATTCTTGTCTCGGCGCCGAGGTTGTTTGAAACTCGGACCATGAGATAGGGCTTATCTCGTCCCATCAAATTGACGTAGCGCATAGATCGGCCAACGTCCCCTGGGGAAGAAGATGTCCACACAAGGCACACAGTTCCATTGCCCATCAGATCTAGAGCCTGAATTGCCGCCAGATTGCTTACAGGCGGAAACGGAATCGCTTCCGCGGGTTCACTCCAGCTGTTCCCAGACTGATTGAAATAGAGTCGAACGCCATTAACCGCGAGATAGATGATATCGGTCACACCTGAACCGTCGATGTCGCCGAGGCGGATGCGTGCCGGATCAAAGCTGTCAGGCAGGTCGAACCAGGGAGAGTTGTCCATGGTGACCTTAGTCCCAAATCTTCCGTAACCCAAATTCGGCCAGTAACAGACCTCGCCATTGCGAATCCGCACAATGTCCGACAATCCGTCGCCAGACATATCAGCGAGGAAGATTGACTTGGTGCTGTCAGCAAAGACCACCGCCGGTCCCGCCTCTTCATCGGTGGGCTTCGGTAAACGGACGGGTGCATCAAATCCGAACCGGGCCAGCGATGGATAGTACGTTAGCGAATCCTGGTCAGTAATCAACACATCGCTGAACCCATCGCCGTCGATGTCGATGAGTCGCAGGTTGGGGTCGTCCCAATCGATGTTTGGGGAGGAAATTAAGGGGGCGAATGGTTCCCAGTCCTCATTAGCAGTCCGTTCGTAAAAGCCCGCTCCGGTTCGCTCTAACACAACGCAATCGAGGCGACCATCTCCCACGATATTCATGAACTGATGGCGTGGCGTCCTAGATTGCGCGAGCGCAGGCAATTGGCTCACCTGCATCAAGTCCTCGAAACGTGCTGAAGGCTCCAATTGTCCACTCTCAATCGCGAGTGATACTGGTGTCAGATTGCGCTTGTAAAACCAGGCATTCTCCTGTTCTGCGAATACACACTGAAGGCCCTCGCCGTCCAGGTCGAGCCAGCGAAAGCGTGAACCGTCTATGTTCGCGGGCAGGTTGGCGAGGCTCTCCGGATCGACCTCCCGTACTTGATTCTCGACTTGCGCCTGACTGTACTGAAAAGCTAGTGATGGCAGCGAGGCTTGCAGATAGGTGCCGTCAGCTTGACGCACATACCCCGATTGAGTCACTTCGGTCATTACCGAGGCAATCGGATTTTCTTGGTAAGTGAACTCTGTCGCTCGCACTAAACCGTCCAGAACGCTTGGTTCAATTTCGAAGTGATGGAACATCAAAACTCGTCGGCAAAGACGGTAAGTGCGAACCTCAAAGCGCGAGCGGTAATGCGAAAAGGGATCTTGGCGAACCGGCCAAGTTCCCGCTGGCTCTAGCGTTGCAGAAGCAAAGACAAACCCATCGTTATTCGGTGCGGCTACCTCAAAATATCCCTCGCCATAATCGAATACTGCTTCAAAAAGCCAAGACACCTTCGTGATGTCCATCTGAACAAGGAGCGATTGCGTGTTGCCATATTTGACGCTTCTCAAATAGCAGTTAGCGTAAGTAAGACCCGGAGCTGACCGATTGCGCTCGTTCACTTGAGAAAGGTCAACATTGGCCGAATCCTCCTTTTTGTAGCTATAAAGGATCGCATCGCCTTTATCATCGTGAGCATGGCTTATCAGCCAGGAGAAGACTTGACCAGGGTTCTCCGGATCGGCAATACGACTCTCGTTCGTCTCGCCGTACACAGTCGTGATGTTGTCCTTCGAGATTGATCGCCAGTACGTGTCGCCGTCCTCTTGACGCGTCCAGCGTTCAATTCGAGCAAATAAACCCTCGATACGAGGTCGGTAACACTTGATTGTGTATCCGTTGCGGGGGGGAAGCAGCTCCGGAATCCAATCTTCTGACCCGTCTTGGATCAGGAACGGAACCATGTCTTCCGCCCCAGCCAGAATAAAGATGTCCGAGTCAACATCATCTTGATATTGGGGCAGACCTTTGTCTGTTCTCCGCGTTATGGTGGGGATGGATATGTTCCAGCCAAGGCCGAATGGCCCATTGCCGGATCCGGAATCATACGATAGCGAGATTTGCGGACCAAATCCTGAACGGCCAGGACTTAAGGCAATCGGCACCGTAAATGTTGCGGTTCCATTGGCAGGATTTGCGACGAACTTCTCGCCGATGCTACGAATTGCTCCGCCTCCCTTCGGGAGACTAATCTCGGGCGCAATTTCGGCTCCATCTCTTGAGGCTGACCGCTCGGATTTGGAAAACAAATCAGTTGACTGTCCGGCCACGCTTCACTCCGATCAAGATGATCAGATAGACCTTCGCGAATGCGCTCGTAGGTGAAGGCTCTCGGAACTCCGAGGAAATAAATGTAGCTGATCACCTTCAGCTATTGTCACGACGACGTTTCAGCGAAGATCGAAAGATGTGTAAGGTGCGCAACGACTTTGCCTGAAATCTGTGTGGATTGTCAATAGTATCCGGTTCATTTGCTGGCGAGCGTTTGCAAATCGAATCCCGACCTAGAGTGGAACTGTTTACGATTGCCCACGATTTGAATCGCGGTATGCACATCTGCTTTGCTCACAGGTTCCAACTATTTGGAGGACCGACTGCCAGAGACAAAACGATGTTCCCGTCTTTCACAGAAACTGTGATATTGAAGAATAGCTGCCAGATAGTCAGGGGCCCAGCGTGGCGAATAATCGTGCTCCTGCGCAGTGGTTTATATGGAAAAAATGTAAGATCGCAAGTGCAATTTGAGCCCTGCGTCGTGGCGAGACGACGATCTCGACGTGTGGCCGTTCTGGCTACCGATATGCAGGATTAAGAATCGATCGGCCCCGATGTTCTTGGACCAGCAAAAAGGTGAAGAAACCCGCACGGACCCGCTCAAGCATTCGGTGTAGTAGATCAATTATGAGTAACAGAGTGACCACAAAACCAAAAAAGCTGGGCGGTCTTGAAATTGAGAGTTCGAGATGGTCGTGATTGTCTGGACGAGGAGAGCAACGCGCGAATATGTCTCCGCGCGACACCACGAAGAAGAGACACTTCAGGTCTTGAAATAGACATTCCCCCTTGGTTTCTAGGAGGAGGGTAGGATCGGGAGTGAAGACTTCAGAAGAGATGCTCTGGAATTTGAACTATCCAATTTTGACGAGCACGAGCACTTAGCTCAACCGCCTTGTAGATAAAATCGTAGCGGTGAAAGCCTCCCAAAACCCAACCGAAACAAAGCTTTCAATAGCAGTACGGTAACTCTAACAATCTAAATCATTTATTTTCACTCGATTTCAACAAATCTCAACGGGCGATCGACACTGGTTCGGGACCATGTTCTCTACCCCTAGCAACCTGCTTATTATCAATTACTTGCAGAGAGGGCCTTGTTGAATCTTGTAGATTTTCGGGGAGATCACCGATACAGAATCGACTACAGGGTCCTCAAAACGATCTCTCACCCATGCCCCAATGTTTGTTTTCACTAGGTTGCAGTTGACACATCTCGTCGCCGACCACCTGGGTTTGCACCAGATGCTCTATGGCCGGTCCGAAGGGGAGGCTACAGGACACCAAGCAAGCTTGACGAGTCACATCAGGTCTCAGGCGATTGGACTTCAATCTGCGCTTCCAAAAACTAACATTCACTCCGGATCGGAAATACCGGAGCCGATCACCGGCGTGAGCCACGGTAAAGTATTCAGGCAAGTCTTGAAGGGAGGGATGTTACAACTCTCTGGCGTCATAGCAAACGTGGTCTGGTACGCAGTGAAGCGGTGCGCTGAACAGGCCGGCATAAATCATCTCGCACCACATCGCCTCCGCCGCACTTGCACCCGCCTGTGCCACAGCTCCGGAGGCAAACTGGAACAGATTCAGTTTCTGCTTGGCCACGCCTCTGTGCAAACAACGGAACGGTATATCGGCAGCAATCAGAAGCTGCAAGACGCGGTGAACCATCGCCTCGGGATTTCTGTCGTCAGCAGCAGTGCCTGAAAGAGCTTGGAAGCGGTCGTTTCAGGTTGTTGGCGATAGCGTCCTTTATCATGCCAAAAATAGCCTTCAGAAAAGAGATATTTGAAGGATTTGGATTGAACTGTTCAGGCGCCCGGGGACGCGTTCCTAACGCGATAATGGATTTTATCGAGTTAGGATTCGGGAGGGTCAGAGCCTTCATTGATCCTCGAAAAGAATGCTCCCGCACGCGGTATCGAAACAGATCGTCAGCCGATCGGTTTCGATACGCGAGGTCATGCGAACCAGCAACAGCGGCTTGTCTTTGCAGCATCGGGCGCAACCATCAGCTCATATGCGGACGGTTGTCCCAGTATCAGGTTGCATCGGCCGGGTTGATTCATACACCGGATACAAACTCTTCGACAAGCGGCTCGATTATGGTCTGACATGCCTGCAAGTACTATGCTTACTGAATGAGCGACTCTAGATTCTCTTACGATGTTTTTCTCAGTCATAGTTCCAAGGACAAGCCTGTTGTCACGAAGATCGCCGAGCGGCTCAAGGCAGAGGGCTTGCGAGTTTGGTTCGACCTCTGGGAGATTCGTCCTGGGGACAGCATTCCTATGAGAATCGAGGAAGGCTTGGAGCAGTCTTCGAAGCTGGTTTTCTGCATGTCAGCGAATTCTCTCGGCTCAGACTGGGCAACGGTTGAAGGTCAGACGTTCCGATTTCGCGACCCCATCAACCGGGAGCGCCGCTTCATCCCACTGCGCCTCGATGATACGGAGCCAAGAGGTTCACTTCGTCAATTCGCTTATGTCGATTGGCGGCAAGGCAGAGGGAATCAGTCATACGCCAGGCTGCTCGGCGCATGCAGGCCGGAGCATCTGCGAAGTTCCTCCGAATCACTACCCGATCAGAGTGCATCGCCGCGAGAGGCTAATTCGGCGGCTCGAACTAGACTTTCTAGATCGACTCCAACAAAGCAATCTGGAAAACTCGTTCAACTGAGCCTAAATAATAATGTGACAGACCTATCAAGCCAAAAGAACAAGCAGCTAAGGCGAGTACTAGAAGGACACACGGGACCGATCAACGCGGTAGCGCTCACCGCAGACGGTACGCATGCCGTCTCAGGATCGAATGATAGAACCCTGCGAGTCTGGACTCTCCGGAATAACCAGCCATCGCTGGTCCTCGGAGGCCACTACGGTACTGTTCGTGCGTTAGCGATCACAGGCGACGGTAAGCGAGCCATCTCTGGCTCATCCGACGATACGTTGCGTGTCTGGGATCTGGAGAAGGGCCAGAGGGTTCGTATCCTCAAAGGCACTACCGACGGGACTCTCGCCCTTGCGATCAGCGCCGATGGTACGCGCGCCGTCTCGGGAACTGAACGCGATACAGTACGCGTTTGGGATCTGGAGGGCAAACGGCCAACGCGCGTTCGCGTTGGTCATTCAGGTCTGGTCATCGCTGTCGTACTGACCGCCGATGGCAAGCGAGCCATATCTGGCTCAAGCGACAAGACGCTCCGCGTTTGGGATCTGGAGGGTAATCAGCCGATGCTTGTCCTCAGAGGACACTCCGACTCCGTTCTCGCGGCGGCGCTCTCAGGAGATAACAAGCTTGCCGTCTCCGCTTCCGCTGACAAGACGCTGCGCGTCTGGGATCTAGAAGGGAAACAACCAACGCGCGTCTTGGAAGGACACACAGGTGCGGTCAATGCGGTCGCAATCACCTTCGATGGAAAGTTCGCCATATCTGGCTCGAGTGACAACACCCTCCGCATTTGGGATCTGGAAGGGAAACAACCAACGCGCGTCCTAGAAGGACACACAGGTCCGGTCAATGCAGTCGCCCTAATGGCTGACGGAAGCTTTGCAGTTTCAGGATCCGACGACGAGACGTTGCGCGTCTGGGACCTAGCCAAAATCGAGCGGGGAGTCCATGTCACCGAAAGCTCTGGTGCGACTCAGGAGCGGATTCTATACACGAACGCTAAAGTAGTTGTCGTGGGGGATAGCGGCTCAGGTAAAACGGGGATAACAATGCGTCTAGCCAGTAATCGCAAGCCAGATCGTTTAGATTCGACCTCGGGGACATGGGCAACCCAATGGCCCCTAAAAGATTTACCGATTAAGAAAGGATGGGATCGTGAGGTTTGGCTGTGGGACTTCGGCGGCCAAGCGGATCAGAGGCTCATCCACCTGCTCTACCTTGAACGGACCGCGTTGGTCCTCCTGATGTTCGATGCCGCAAAGGAATCGGTTCTGCCTGGCCTACAGGAATGGAGGCAAGCCCTCATCAATGTCGTTGGGGACGATGTCCCCGTCTTTCTCATCGCCGGGCGCACCGATGCAGGCTCCGCTTTTAGTCGTCCCAAAGTGCAAGAATTTGCAGCGAAGAATCGCTACGAATTTTTCGAGACGAGCGCACAAACTAACCAAGGAATTCCCAGATTGCGAAGAGCTCTTTGTGAATCCATTCCTTGGACGAAACTTGAGCAATATAACTCTCCCGTTCGATTCAAACGGATGAAAGATGAAATCCTTTGTATTCGCGATGAAGGGCAGGTAGTTCTACCCAGCTTTAAACAGCTAGAGAGCTCGATGTTGGAACGACTTTTCCCGCTAAGATTTACCAGAAGTGAACTCGAGTCAGTCATCACTCTTTTAGACGGGCCAGGGATCGTTAAGCAGCTAAATCACTTCAGCTATGTTCTCTTACGTCCCGAGTGGATCAACATATATGCGCAAGCTGTGATAAGAACGCTGCGTGCCGCTGAGTCGGGTCTAGGCTATCTTCCAAGTCGCAGCATTCAGGAAGGTAGGCTCATCTATCAGCATGAGAAGACCGGCAAGATTGCTGAGGTGGAGAGAAGGTTGCCTCCCGACGAGGAACGGATCGTCCTGTTAGAAATGGACAGAGTCTTGCTGGATCGTCGGCTGTGCTTTCAACAGGGTGGGGATCTTGTTTTTCCGGCCTATTGCGGGGTTGAGCGTCCACAGGGACCGGAGGTCCCACACTACTTTGTCAGTTACACTATCGACGGCTTCCTTGATGATATTTACTCAACGTTGGTGGTGAAACTAGCACATTGCGGATCATTCCTACTGAATGAGATGCGTCTGTGGCGAGACGCAGCCGATTTTGAGACTCTGACCGAAAGGAAGGTGATGGGAATTAGACTGAGGCGGGAAGAGGATGGCCGAGGTGAATTGCTTGCACATCGCGCTGTAGGCGTCACTCTCCAGGAGCAGGTTATCTTTGCCGAGTTCATTCACAACCATCTGAAAGAGAAATCTGAGAAGAGGGTGACCCGTCTTCGCCATTACAATTGCCACAAGTGTGATGAACCTGTAATGAATCGCCCCTTGGCGATGGAACTCCTCGAAAAGCAGGGTAAGCAAGCGCTTCTCCGCTGTCAGCGTTGCGAACAATATATTCCACTTTGGGACAAGATGGAGGAGCGCTTTGCAAGCGAAGAAACCAAGAAGAGGGTTGAGGAACTCAGCGTGCGTGAATCCACCAATTTCGACGCACGGCGACAGGAAAAGCTTCTCGCAAATGAAGTATCAGCGCGTATCTTGAGCGCCGGCCATAAGTGCTATGAGACTCCGAATGCCATGGACGAAGGTGTCGATATGGTTGTCGAGTTCACGGACCGTGACGGCCTAGAAACCGGCAAGCGCATGTACTTGCAACTCAATTCGGGAAACGGGCACCTGAGAACCCGCATCAGCGACGACGCGGAAATCGATGGAGCGGAAATCTTCACTATAAGGAAGCCACAATGGGTGAAGAGGTGGACCAGCCAAGACGGCCCGATGATGATTGTCATCGGCACTTTTCCTGATATAGAAGGCCGCGGCATAAATAACGAGAAGAGTTTCTTTGAAGAAATCCGCTGGATGGAGGTTGGGGAGGTGCTTCGCAAGGAACGAACTGGCGGCAAGAAAAAGATAACACAGATCATCTTTGAAGGAACACCTTTGGACGCCCAGAGCATAGGATTCTGGCGCGATAAACCCGTGGAAAGCCGCTGACTTTCGAATCACGGCCAGAAAACCACGCTCACTCTTAAGACCCTCAGCACAGGTCAAGCGGGAACATCAAACGCCTATACCCAATCGGCCTTAAGCACCCTATCAGGCGTCCGCTGAGAAATAGGCGGATACCAGATGGCGCATACTCTACCTCTCCTCAAAAGATAGAGCGGACGCATACGTCAGAACGGCATTCTGGCAAGAGTCAGCAGCATTCTGATGCAATCTCCTACGCAAGCCAACTTCTTTCTCTTGCTTTGGCGCATGATAACGTCCTTTATCATTCACTATCTGAGGAACGGGCAAAACGCAACAGCAACGCCGGAACCGCCGTTAGGGTCGCGAGGCCAACCAAAAGTAAATGCGTCTTCCAGACCCGACCGGCATG
>Ga0182024_10006708_pt1 | contig 25151 bp, 17 predicted proteins | sample P32metaG_FD_120480 | JGI IMG/M metagenome (GOLD analysis project Ga0182024, IMG submission 120480) | Permafrost microbial communities from Stordalen Mire, Sweden - P3-2 metaG (Illumina Assembly) | ecosystem: Environmental > Terrestrial > Soil > Wetlands > Permafrost | place: Sweden: Stordalen...
CTTCGATCGCCACGTTGATCTATGCGGTCGCCCGGCGAAAGGACCTGCCCGCGTTCAAAGCCACGCTGGGCAATTTGGTCGCGCAGCTCGATATCAACGATTCAGGCGGCTACACCGAATATGCGCGCTACTACCAGGCCCAGGCGCTGTTCCAAGGCGACATCGAGGCCTGGCAAAAGTGGAACAAACTCCTGGTCCGGCAACTCAAGGCGACCCAAGCGGCCGACGGCAGCTTCCCTTCGCAATTCGGCACGTCGATCGGCACCTCGATGTCGCTGTTGGCGCTGGCGGTGAATTTTCGTTTCTTGCCCATTTATGAGCGCTAGACTGGCCATGCAAGCAAACCCAACACAACGCCGCGGCACATCCGCCTCGCTTTCGCCTGGCTGCCAATCGATGTCCGTCGCGGCCGGCCCGTTATTGGTCGGTGCGCTGCTAGTCGGCCTTTTGGGTCTGGCCACGCTGCCGGCCTGGGCCGAGAAGGACGAGGAGGTGGTCGTCGCACCGCCGGCAACCGATCCGAAACCGGCTGCCGACTCACCGGCCGCCGAATCGCCAGCCGCGTCCGGCTGGCTTCGTCTGGTCAACGGCGACCATGTGCTCGGCAAACTGATCGATTCGCCGGCCGGCGAGGACCTGGCCTGGCAGGCCGCCGGCTTTGCCAGCCCGTTTTCGGTTGGCCGCGATTTCATGCAAGAGATTCAGATTTCCGCCGCCTCGGCGCCGGCCACCCCGCCGGGGAAATATTGCTTTCTGCTCGGGCATCGCACCCGCCTGGTCGGTTCGCTGTTGGCGATCGACGATCGAACCGTGACGATCGACGTCGTCGGGGCCGGGCGGTTGCAAGTCGACCGCGACGAGCTCCACCGGATGTACCGCAGCGATTCGCCTGCCCTGCTCTTTGTCGGTCCGCAGGGATTGGATGGCTGGCTTTCGACCGGTCCCAAGAAAGCCTGGAAGAGCGAGGCTGGCCGGCTCGCCACCGAGCAGCCGCACAGCAGTTTGCTGCGGAACTTCAGCGAATTGCCACAAGCCTGTTTCGAGATCGACGTCTCCTGGAAAGGCCCTCCCAATTTTTCGCTGGCCTTCGGCGTCGATCTGAAGCCCGGGGTCATCGTCGACGTGCTCAGCGACGACACGCGCTATCCCAAACCGCCGCTCGGTGCCTTCGTCTGCGAGACCTGGGCCCGCAGCCTGGTCATCAAGCGCGAAACGCGGCAGGTTGCCGATTTTATCGACTTGGATTCCAACTTGCAGGCCGACGGCCGGCTTCGCCTGCAAGTCTACGTCGACCAGGCCAAAGGCCGGATGCTCGTCCTGTCCGACGCCGGAAAATTGCTGGGCGATCTCGCCGTGCCGAATGATAAGGATTATAAACTGCCCCCCGGCAACGCGATTTGGTTGACCAACATCGCCGGCAATCTGAAGTTGAATTCGCTGCGGGTCAGCCGCTGGAACGGCGAGGCTCCCCAAGCGAGCCGCGCAACCAATCAGCAAGAGCTGCAACGGGTCGACGGCACCGTTTTGCGGGGAACGCTTCTTTCCTTCGACGCCGAGCGGCGGCAGTTCACGGTCGACATGGGCGAGGGTCGCCGCGAATCGGTCGACGAGGATCAACTGCAGGACATCGTGCTGTCCGCGCCGGCCGACGAGGAGAACGATGGCTTGTGGTGCGTGATCGATAGTCAGGGTTTGCAGTTCAGCGGCAAAATCATCAAGGTCGAGCACGATTCGCTCTGGCTCGATTGCCCCGGCATTCGCGAGCCGCTTGGCCTGTCCTTGGCCGCGATCAAAACCCTCAGCCCCATGCGGCAGCCGACTCCGACCGACACCACGCTCATTCCTCCCATGGGCCGTCTGGAGATGGTCGGCATGCAGATGCGTGGACGTTTGGCGCCGCCACCGCCGGGCAGTCCGACGTGTCTGGCTTGGCAGCCCGCTTGGAGCCTAACCGCCGCGGCTTTCCTGCCCGGCGCGAGTGGACAGATCGTTTATCGCGACCCGCCGCCGGTGGCCGCGAACCAGGTGCCCGGCGCGATGGGGGCCGGTGTCGTTGCCCGCGGGCCGGTCCGGGTCGTACCCCCTCCCCAGCCGGTCGGTTTTCTCAACCAGATCTTTGGCGTGCCCAAAACGCCGGGGGTGCCCAGCACCATCGAAAAACCGAGCAAGTATCCCTCGGTGCTGCATCTGCGGTCGGGAGACAACATCCGCTGCTCGGTCACCAAGATCGACGAGCGCGGCGTGACGCTGGTCACCGCGTCGGCCGACGCCACCTTTGTGCCCAACGATCAACTGATGGCCCTCGAACTGGTGGTCGACACCAATGCCAAGGTGATCTCGAAAACCAAGCAAGAGCGATTGCTGATGACCCCGCGCATGCAACGCGCCAGCCCGCCGACGCATTTGATCCGCTCGGCCAACGGCGACTATCTGCGCGGCCGGTTGGTGGCGATGGACGATCTGCAATTGGAAATGGAGATCCGGTTGGAATCGAAGACCATTCCTCGTACCGCGGTCGCCCGCATCATCTGGCTGCAGCCGGAGGCGAAGGAACCCAAGGCGGCGGCGGCCGCGCCCGTTGAACCACCGGTCGGTCAAATCCGATTGCAGACGCTCGACCGCGACGGCAAGCGCCTGACGATGGTCGGCGAAGGCTTTGCCGAAACGACTATCTCGGGCCACAACGATATCCTCGGCCCGTGCCGGGTCGACGTCAGCGGAATCGATCGCTTGTATCTCGGCTCGGCGGTGGAATTGGCCGCCGCTGAGTTGCCCTTCCATCAATGGAAGCCGCGCGTCGCTCCCGATCCGATCGATACCTCGGGCGATGACGAAGAGGATACCGCCGCCAGTTCGCCGCTGGTCGGCAAGCCGGCTCCCGATTTCGAGATCGCGCTGGTCGGCGGCCGTCGCTTCCGCTGGGACGATTATCGCGGCAAGATCGTCGTTCTCGATTTTTGGGCCTCTTGGTGTGGGCCGTGCATGCAGACGCTGCCGCTGGTCGACAAGGTTGCCCAGGAATTTGTCGCTCAAGACGTCTGCCTGGTGGCGATCAATCTGCAGGAAACGCCCGCCCAGATCAAACAGACGCTCGACAAGTTGCATCTGGAGACGACCGTTGGGCTCGACGTCGACGGCGCGGTGGCGAAAAAGTACGGCGCCACGGCGATTCCGCAAACCGTCATCATCGGCCGCGACGGAAACGTTGCCCGCGTCTTCATCGGCGGCAGCGCGCAGTTCGACGAGCAGCTTCGCACCGCCGTTCAAAATGTCCTGGCTGGCAAGCCGGAAGCGGCCGAGTGAGCGCGTTGCCTGCCGGCCTACACGGCCGTTGAAAAATGGGACTCGCCTCCGAGCCTCATCGACGAAATCCTGAGTTAAACCGTCGCCGCGAGGTGCCTGTCCCAATTTTTCAACGCGCTGCTAGATCGCATTTCAGCAAGGTGTAACGGCTCGCCACACTAACCCGAAGCGCAAGCGAGGGACTTCGATCATAGCCCCTCGCTTGCGCTTCGGGTTAGTAAGATTGCGTGCGGATCACGTGCGTGAAACGCGCTCTACACGGCGCGGTGGGGCACAGCCAGCAAGGCTCGCTGGATCGACGCCAAATTGACCGGTTTGACCAGGTGCTGGTCGAAGCCCGCCTCCTCGGTTCGCCGCCGGTCCTCCTCCTGGCCGTATCCGCTCAGTGCAATCAGATGGACGTTCGACGTCGCAAGATCGGCGCGGACTTTCCGTGCCAGGGCGTACCCATCCGTTTCGCCGGGCAGTCCCAAATCCGACAGGACCACGTCGGGTTTGAAAGAACGCGTGATGGCGAACCCGGCGTCGCCGTCGTAGGCCACCTCCACTTCATGTCCGATACGCGTCAACAGCATCTGCGTGCTTTTCGCCGTGTCGCGATTGTCCTCGACGATCAGAATTCGCAGCCTTCTCGACTGCGAGGCTGGTGAAGAATCGGTCCCCTGCTCGCTCGCCGGCTCGTCGGCCTCCAGCAATGGCAGCCGAACGATGAAGGTCGAACCTTTGCCCGGACCGGCGCTTTCCGCTCGAATCGATCCGCCATGCAGTTCGACCAAGCCCTTGGCCAGGGCCAGCCCAAGTCCCAGCCCTCCGCCGGTGCGCGCCAAAGCTTGATTTGCCTGGCTGAAGGGCTCGAACAATCGCGACATGACCGCCTCGTCCAGGCCGGCGCCGCTGTCGCGCACGCGCACCACCGCATATCCGTCTGCCGGATCGACCTCGGCCCGCACGCTCACCGCGCCGCCACGCGCTGTAAACTTGGCGGCGTTGTGGAGCAGATTTCCGATGACTTGGGCCAACCGCGTCAGATCGCCTCTGAGAATCAGTGGACGATCCGGCAGTTCCAACTCCAAGGAAAGCCCGGCAATGGAAAGCGACGCGCGATAGTCGTCGGCCGTTTGGCGAATGATCGCCGAAAGATCGTGGCGCTGGACGCGCAGTTCGATCTTGCCGCGCGCGATGCGGGCCATGTCGAGCAGATCTTCGATCAGCCGAGCCATGTGCGAAACCTGGCGCGAAATAATCTCGCGGGCACTGATCACGGCAGAATCGTCCGTTTCGAACAGGCGCAAAATCGCCACCGAATTCTGAATCGGCGCCAGCGGATTCCTCAGCTCATGCGCCAGCATTGCCAGGAACTCGTCTTTCCGCCGGTCGGCCTCCCGCAATGCTTCGGCTTGCCGGCGGCTTTCTTCGAGCAACCGGACATTCTCTCCGGTCGCCGCGATCAATTCGTCTCGCTGGGCCGCAACCTCCTGCCGCTGGCGATACAGCTCGAAGAAGACCTCGGTCTTGCTCCGCAGGATGTCGGGCTCGATCGGCTTGTGAAGGAAATCGACCGCGCCGGCTTCATAGCCTTGAAAGCGGCGCTTGCGATCGGCGCTGCCGGCCGTCAGAAAGATAATCGGCACCCGCCGCGTCCGCTCGGTGCCGCGCATCAGTTCGGCCAGTTCGAATCCGTCCATGCCGGGCATTTGCACGTCGATCAAAGCCAGCGCCACCTCGTGTTTCAGCAGCAGCTCGAGCGCCTGCGTGCCGGAGTTCGCCTCGAGCAACACCAACCCGTCGCGGCGCAAAAGAGCTGCCAGGGCCAGCAGGTTTTCCGGCAGGTCGTCGACCAGCAAAAAGTAGACGGGAGCCACGGGCCTGATGCTCATAGCGGCGCGACGACCTCCAAGAGAAACGCTGCGATCTCCTCCAGGCTCATCGTCCGCGCTTGGGGGCAGGCATTCAAGGCCGCCCAGGGCATTTGCGGCGACTGCGCCTCGACCGGCAACTGGACGATCGCCGTTCCCCCTTGTGCTTGAATCTGGCGCAGCCCGCTCGCTCCGTCGTCATTCGCTCCGGTCAGAACGATCCCGATCAGGCCCGCGCCATAGGCGTCGGCCGCCGACTCGAAGAGCACATCGATCGACGGGCGCGAATAATGAACCGGCTCCTCGCTCGAAAGCGAGAGATGCTTGTCGCTTTCCACCAGCAGATGATAGTCGGGCGGAGCAAAATAAATCGTGCCGGCGCGAATCGGCTCTTTGTCTTCCGCCTCTTTCACCGCGGCGGCGCATTTCGACTGAAACAATTCGGCCACCAGGCTGTTCTTGTTCGGCGTCAAATGAATCACCGCGATCACGGGAAGCGGATAGCCCTCAGGCAGCGGCGGAAGAATGACCGAAAGTGCGTCCAGACCCCCGGCCGAGGTGCCGATGACAATCGCTTCGGCTGGCTGACGGTTCACGAGTCACCTCGCTTTTGATAGATCCGCACGTCGCGGGCGAACTCGGAAAAGGCCTCGGTGTATCGAGAAAACCGCAGACTTTCCTTCGTCCCCAGCCCGAGGAATCCTTGCCGGCTCAGCGATTCGTTGAACAGTCCGACCGCCCGGTCCTGCAGTTCTCGATCGAAATAAATGAGCACGTTGCGGCACGACACGAATTGGACTTCGGCAAAGACCGAATCCGTGACCAGGCTGTGGTCGGAAAAAACCACCCGCTGACGAAGCGTCTTGTCGAGAACCGCCGCCCCATAATTCGCCGTATAGTAGTCCGACAGCGAAGACTTGCCGCCCGATAATCGGTGGTTCTCCGTGAAAAGTTGAATCTGGTCGAGATCGTAAACGCCCGCCTCGGCACGCGCCAGCGCCTGGGGATTGATGTCGGTGCCATAGAATAGGGTCCGGCTCTCGATCCCTTCTTCACGGAACAGGATCGCCAGCGAGTACAACTCCTCTCCCGCGCTACAACCGGCGATCCAGACCTTGAGCGACGGATACGTTTTCAAATAAGGAACCACCAACTCGCGGATCGCCTTGAAATAGGGAGGGTTGCGAAACAGCTCGCTGACTTGCACGGTAAGAAACGAAAGCAGCTCGGGCAAGACCGCCGGATCGTGCAACACCCGCTCCTGCAGGCGCGAATAGGTCGTGCAGCCCATCACCTCCCGGGCATGCTTCAGCCGCCGCTTCACCGACGCCCGCGAATATCCCCGGAAATCGTAGTGATACCGCTGGAAGATCGCCTCCAGCAGCAGCGTCAGTTCAATCTCTTCGGTCTTGACGGTCACCGGCTCGCTCGCTTCATCTGCATCTCCAGGCGATCGGACCGCCTGGCTATCTGGTTTCCCGGTTAGCGGGTTTCCTGTTTATCTGGTTTCCTGTTTATCTGGTTTCCTGTTTATCTGGGCATCCACACCCGGACCAGCGAGAGAAGTTTTTCCACGTCGATCGGTTTGGGCATATAGTCGTTGGCGCCGGCGGCCAGGCATTGTTCCTGATCGTCCTTCATCGCCTTGGCCGTCAGCATGATGATCGGAAGTTTTTTCCACTCCGCGCGCTTGCGGATCTCGCGCACCGCCGTGATGCCATCCATCACCGGCATCATCACGTCCATCAGCACCAGATCGATCCGCCGACTCGGATCGGCCAGCGACTTGTCGAGCGCCTCGATCGCTTCGCGTCCGTTGCGTGCAATCTGAATCACGGCGCCCCGCGGCTCGAGCAGGCTGGTCACCGCGAACACGTTGCGCACGTCGTCCTCGACGAGCAAGATCCGCCGCCCCTCGATCGCGGCGTCCCGGCTGCGGGCCTTTTCGAGCATCCGCTGTTGTTCGGCCGGCAACTCCGAGACCACCTGGTGAAGGAAGAGCGTGACTTCGTCGAGCAGCCGTTCCGGAGATTTCGCTCCTTTGATGATGATCGACTTCGAGTACCGCCGCAGGCGTTGCTCCTCGTCGCCGGAAAGTTCTCGGCCGGTGTAGACGATGACAGGCGGAAAGGCGTAGGCATTTTCGCGACTGAGCGTTTCCAGCAGCGAGTAACCCGACGCATCCGGAAGCGTCAGGTCGAGCACCATGCAGTCATACGTCGCCTCCTTGAGCTGCGCAAGACACTCGGCGGCGCTGCGGGCTCCCACGGTTTCGACGTCGTGCGAATTGAGCAGCATTCTCAGGCTGTCGAGTTGCACCGGATCGTCCTCCACCACCAGCACGCGGCGCATCCGCTGCGCGAGCCGAATTTCCAACCTTTGCAGCGTTTCCACCAATTCCTCCCGTTTCACCGGTTTCAGCAGGTATCCGACCGCGCCCAGCGACAAGGCCGTCTGCTCGTAATCCCCCGCCGAGACCACGTGTACGGGAATATGCCGCGTGCGCCGATCGTGTTTCAGCCGGTCGAGCACGACCAGGCCCGAGTTGTCGGGCAGCCCCACGTCGAGCAGCACCGCGCTGGGAAGATGCTGCAGCGCCATCGCCAGCCCCTCCTCGGCGCTCGTGGCGATGAGACACTGAAACTCGAACTCGTGGGCGATGTCCGAGAGAATGCGCGTAAACGACTCGTCGTCCTCGACCACCAAAATCACTCGCCGGCCGCCGGCGAGCCACCGCCGGTCGTCTTCAGGACGCCTCGCCCGCGGCGCGGGTGTTGCGGCCGGGGCCAGCGGCCGGTCGCGCTGAGCCGCATCGGGCCGAACTTCGAAATCGGCCGCGCGGTCGCTTCGCGTCGAAGGCGCGCGCGGCAAATCCGAATCGCGCGGGCGGACCAAGGCCACGTCGTAGATCTCGGGCAGCGTTACGGTAAAAGTGCTGCCGCGGCCGGGCTCGCTGGCCAGATGAAGTACGCCGCCGAGAAGCCGCGTCAACTCGCGCGAGATCGACAGCCCCAAGCCCGTCCCGCCAAACCTGCGATTCGTGTTTCCGTCGACCTGCCGGAACGCTTCGAAAACGACATCTTGCTTGTCCAGCGGGATGCCGATGCCGGTGTCGGTAACGGCAAACGACAGCCGGCGGTTTGCGCCGCTCACCGCCAGTTCGACCTCTCCGCGCTCGGTGAATTTAATGGCGTTCGAGAGCAGATTCTTGAGCACTTGCTCGAGCCGTTGCCGATCGGTCTCCAGCGCTTCGGGACAGCCGGGCAACAGATGCGCGCGCAACGTCAACCCCTTTTGCTCGGCCAAGGGCCGGAACGTGCGATCCAGATCTTCCAGCACCTGGCCGACGTACACCGTCTCGGGCCGCACTTCCATGTGGCCGGCCTCGATCTTCGACAGGTCGAGAATGTCGTTGATCAACGCCAGCAAATCGTTGCCGGCACTTTGAATCGTCTCGGCGTACTGCACCTGCTCGGCGGACAAGCTTCCCGTCGGATTGTCGGCCAGCAATTTTGCCAGGATCAGCGATGAATTGAGAGGCGTGCGCAGCTCGTGCGACATGTTGGCCAGAAAATCCGACTTGTATTGGCTCGCCTGTTCCAGCTTGCTGGACTGGATCTCCAGCGAGTCCTTGGCTCGGCTCACTTCGTCTCGTTGCACTTCCAGAAGCTGCGTTTGCTCCTCGAGCTGGGCATTCGACTGTTCCAGCTCCGCCTGCTGATTTTCGAGCCGCGATTGCGATTCGCGCAGCGCCCGGCTCTGCTCCTCCAATTCCTCGTTCGAAACGCGCAGCTCTTCCCCCTGCGCTTGCAGTTCTTCCGACTGTCGCTGCGTCTCCTCTAACAGGTTTTGCAGGTGGGCTCGATATTTCACGCTCCGGATGGCCACGCCGATCGATTCCGACACGCGGTCGAACAGCTCCGTAATCGACGCGTCCAGCGGATGGAAAAAACCGAGCTCCAGCACCCCGTTCGGCTGGCCATCCTCGGTGACCGGGGCGATCAACAGATGCCGCGGCTTGCTCCGTCCCAAAGCCGAACCGACCGTCAGGTATCCCTCCGGCACGTTGTGGATCAGAAAGGTGCGGCGGTCCTTGATCGCTTGCCACAGCAGCCCGTCGCCGGGTTCCAACGTTTCGGGCGTTCCATCGCTGGCGGCAACGCCATAGGTGGCGCTGCGGCGCCATCCCCCCTCGTTGATAAACAAGGCGCCGACCTGCGCCCCCAGGTATTCGGCCAGGAACCGCAAAATCTTCTCCCCCAGCGCCTGCATTTTCTGATCGCCGGCCATGACCTGACTGAGTTGGATCTGCCCCGACTGAAGCCATTCTTGCCTGAGCCGGCCGAGCGCGGCTCGGCGCAACAGGAAGGCCACGGCCAGCGACAGCAAAATGCCCAGAACGCCCGTCAGGATGCCGCTGCCGACGGCCGTCCAATAGGCGTTCGTCATCTCCTCGACGCGCGCGATACGCAAGACGCGTTCCTCTTTTTGCATCGCGTCGATCTCTTCCCGAATCGCGTCCATCGCCGCCTTGCCGCGATCGGTGATCACCACGTCGCGGGCCGCGTCGAAACCTTTCGTCCGGCGAAGCTCGATCGTGTCGGCGAGCTCGTGCAGCTTGTCATCGATGTGCTCCCGCAGCGGCTCGATGTGGGCTTGCTGCGCCGGATTGTCCTGGGTCAGCCGCTGCACTTCCGACACGCGTTGGTCCAGCCGGTCGACGGCCGCGGTGTGCGGTTCCAGGTAGCGCTCGTCGCCGGTGATCAAGTATCCCCGCTGCCCTGTCTCGGCATCCTTGGCCAGCGACAAAATGTCGGCCAGCACCGACAACACCTCGATCGAGTGCGTGACCAACTTCGCATCATTGCGCAGCGTTCGCGTATTGAAATACGAAACCACGCCGCTGGCCACGAAGAAAGCCAGCATGGCCACCAGTCCTAGAAAGAGTCCGCTGTCCGTCCAGCGCGTTTGACGGCTACGTCGAATAGGATCGTTCATCGAGGGCATCGGCCGTGGGTGTGATGGAGGCTGCTGCGATGGATCGCTGCGATCATCTCCTATGATGATCCGATTGGAGTTGGCATTCTATCGCAATCACGCGGGCCGATCGAAACGGAAATCGACCGCGCGATCCGATCCGTGCAATCGCCGCTCTCCTGGCACCGGATTTGCTTTTTCAGCCCATCGAGAAACGCGTCGGCGCGTTTGCGGCTGAAAGAAGAATAAGTTCGACGAGACGAACGAGAAGAGTGGCTTCCATGCTGCCGGTGTGGACGCGCGGCGATCAGCGTGCGCGCGGACGTGGGGGTCGGCGCGAGGGAGCAAGCGCCTGATCACACCAGCCCGACGCGCGAGCGAGGGAAGCAGGGCCCCGTCGACTCCCTCAGAAACTGGGGATCGTGCGGCAATTTCCACGTAGGTCAGGCCACTGGCCTGACGATTCCCAGACCGACGCCGCGAGCCCAGAAGGTCCGCGGACTCCTCGGCGCTGCGCTCGCGATCGCCTATGCCGCCACCCCCGGGCCAACGCCAGCCGTCACTACTCGTCGTCGGCCGGCTCTTTATCCTTGGCCGGCTCTTTGTCCTTGGCTGGTTCGTCATCCTTGGCCGAGTCGTCGTCCTTGCCAGATTTGTGGTCTTCGCCGGCCAGGTCCTTGCCCGCCACGAGATCGTCCAATTCGCCGCTGAGCAGCTTTTCCAAATTGGGCATCAAACCGACGTGCACGACTTGCACCGTGCCGTCTTTCCCGATCAACACCGTCTGCGGGATTCCGGCGACCTGGTACAGCTTGGCGATGGCGGTGTCGGTGTCGAAGATCACCGGGATGTCGAGCTTTTGCTCGGTCAGGAACTTTTCGACCTCGTCGGGCGTTTCTCCCAGATCGACGGCATAGAACAGGACTCCGCGATCGCGATACTCCTCGGCCACCTTGGCGATGGTCGGCAGCGCCTTCACGCACGGCGGGCACCACGTCGCCCAAAAATCGAGAATCACCACCTTGTCTTGAAACTCTTTGGATTCGGCCGTCCCGCCGCCCCGCTTTTCCAGTTGAAATTCAGGCGCCGGCTTTCCCAACAAGGGATGCGGCGGTTCCGTTTCCTCCGACAGGTCGTCGACTTTGTCCCAGTTTTCCGGCGCGCTGAAGGCGAACGTCTCTTCCGAGAATTTTGGATCGAGTTTCCAATCGTGAAACTGGTAGCTGAGCGAAAGCTTGATGTCCGGTGTTTCCTGGCCGCCGCCTCCCGGCAACTTCTTGATTTGAAAAGCGACTTTCCGGATGAAAGGCTGAGCGCCCGTTTCGATCCACGTGTCCCAGTCATACTCGCTCTGATCGAAGCGGAGATGCTGGCAGTCGTCGCCGCCGATTTTCTCGATCCCCAAATTGTGCGATCCGGTCACCTTTTCCATCAATCGATCGTAGACGTGCTCGGACAACAGCGCATCGAAGAACGCTCCGCCAATGCCCATGCCCATCAAGGCGGCGCTTTTGTCCTTGAAGACTTCGGAGACCGAAGCGGGAGATTCGTTGACGACATATTTCTTCAGGCCCGGCACGCCGCGCCAAAACTGCTGGCCGTCGGTGACCAGGCTGACGCCGTTGTCTCCATCCTGCAGCCGCAGGGCCAGCCGGTCCGGCCGCGCCACCGAAAGCGAGTAGGCACTCATCACCTCGGCCTTTTGCCCTTGGGCCTCGATCCGCATTTCGACGTCGATCACCGCGCTGAAGGTCTTTTGTCCCTCGATGAACGTGGCCGCCTTGCGCAGCACTTCGGTCGGTTCCTCGACGCCGCCGATGGGCGTTGCCTTGGGCGCGTGCACGGGCTCGCAACCGGCCAGCGATGCCAGAATCAGCGGAATCGCCACGAGGAATCCCTCGGCAGTGAGCAGTCGTCCCATCCGTGTCATCATGCGCCTCACAGTCTTGAGCAATGTTTCCGGTCTTGCGCGTCCGCCGCGCCCCGCCCCGGCTGGGCGCCCCCCCCCGCTTGTCGCGAGAATCGGAGCCGCCGCTTCGTCATCGTATCCCTGCGGCCGAATCACCACAACGGCCCCGCGTTTTGCCCCGCAAAAACGCGAGGCGCAAGCAAAATCGAGGCGGCAAAATCGACGCCACCCAACGCGTGCCGGCAATGCGAGTCGGCGCGACGAATGGTTAGAATAGGGGGGTCCGGTTCGCAGTCGCTTCGCTCAGCCGCCGAACCCATCGCGAACGGTTGAATCCGGTCTTCCCATAGCAGGGCCGAACCATGACGACCGAAATCGCCAACGTCAAAATTCCCGACAGCAAGCTTGCCCGCCAGGCGACCGAACTGGTCCGCGACTGCGAGTCGGACTTGCTGTTTCATCATTCCACCCGGGTCTATCTGTGGGGATCGCTGCGCGGACGCCATCGCGGCTGGCGGTTCGATCCCGAACTCGTCTATCTCGGCGCGATGTTTCACGACGTCGGGCTGACCGAAAAGCATCGCACCGCCACCGATCGCTTTGAACTCGACAGCGCCAATGCGGCCCGCCGCTTCCTCCAATCGCATGGCCTGCCCGAGGGCTCGATCGATCTGGTTTGGGACGCCATCGCCCTGCACACCACGCCCGAGATTCCCTGGCACAAAAAGCCCGAGGTGGCGCTCGTCACCGCGGGCGTCGAACTCGACGTGCTGGGCTTCGGCTTCGATGAGGTCCCCGCCGACGTCAAGGCACAGGTTCTGGCCGCCCACCCGCGTCGCAATTTCAAGACCGAGATCGTCCGTGCTTTTGCCGACGGTTTTCAGCACAAGCCCGAGTCGACGTTTGGAACCGTCAACGCCGACGTCCTCGCCAAGTTGGTCCCCGGCTTCCGGCGGCAGAATTTTTGCGAGATCATCGCCGCCTCGCGATTTGAGGAGTGAATCGGTTGCGCGCATTTGGCCATCAATCGCCGCGATCACCGGGGCGCGGGCGCCTTCTGTGTCGCAAGGATTGGATGAGCGAATTCGCTCGCCCGAATTGGCGCAAAGCTGTTGAGACATCCATGAAGTTCGGTAGTTGTTTGGCCGACCCAGGCGCGTTATTATCGATCTTCGCTGGTTCGAAAACCACGAGTCAGACAGTCGAGACACAACCGATGAAAATAACAAAGCGAATTTCGACACGCCTTTTAATTGGCATCGTAGTCGCCATTTTGGCTTTCCGGATTTTGAGTGTTTGGGAAAAGCACCATTTTTGTCAGGGTTGGTCGAATGAATATGCCAAATGGGCGACACAATTGCGCTCGGAGGCAGCGAATCCCGCTCTCGCGCGAGACGAAGCAAAAGAGTGTTTAATCGCGGCTGAGTTCGACGACCTGATTTCGCGAAAGTATGCCGCGGTCGCGTGGTGCCCGTGGCGCCCCTATCCAAGCCATCCACTCCTCACGCCCGATGAACAACAAATGGCGGCTGCGAAGCACTAATTCGAGGGACGCCGGAGGTGGCACTGCAGCGGGTACCCGTCTCCGACGGGTGGTAGAGGATCGCAGAGAATTCAAAAGAACTAAGGAAAAATTCAGCAACGATTCTCGACTCGACGTGTATTATTTCCCTCTGCGCTCTCTGACCTCGACGAGCTCAGTCGAGTCGCGCCTCCGCGGTAAAATATTCGCAAGCGGTTGGTACCACAGCGCGATTTCCCCAGCAGCCTCTCACGCCATCCTGGCCGCGATGATCAGGCCGAGCCCCAGCAGATAGCCGGCAAACATCAGCACCAAGATTTTGCCGGTTCCCGGCCGGGCATCGCGGAACTCGTGCCAGATAAAAACGCCCCAGCAGGCCGCCACCAGGGTCGCCCCCTGCCCCAGTCCGTAGGAGATGGCAAAGCCGGCCTGACCGGCCGCCACGATGTTCAGCGTCATTCCGACCGCCCAGATCGCTCCGCCGGCCATTCCACAAAGATGGTCGCGCGCGGTCCCGCGAAAATAATCGGCCCCCGTCACCGGGTTGCCACGGATCGGCCACTGCATCAGCGCGGTGTTGAAAATCGAATTGCTCAGCAGCAGTCCCACGGCGAAAAACAGCAGTGCCGAGTAGGGCCCGAGCTTGCCGGGCGCAAGATCGTGAAAGTTGGTCGACATCGACGCCGCCACGAACCGGTAAAAACTTCCCATCAACAGACCGCTCAGCAGCGACAGCAGCAGACCTTTCGCTCCGACCGCCTGGTCTTGCCCCGGCCGCCTCCGATGGGCCATCGCCGCGCAAACCATGGCCGCCACGATCAGCCCCACGCCGGTGAACAACAGCAGTGGGTTGCCGAGCGGTTCGGCCCAATAATTCAGCAGCACCCCCAACACCAACGCCAGACCAATGCCGACCGGAAAGGCGACCGCCATGCCGGCGATGTCGATGGCGGCCACCAGCAAAATGTTGGCGGCATTGAAGACCACGCCCCCTGCGATTGCCGAGCCGATCGGTTCCGGGTCGGCCTGCCGCAGGTCGGTCAGCAGGCTGCGGCCGCTGGAGCCAAAGCTTCCCAGCGTCAGGCAGAGAACCAGAATCATCAAGGCGGTGCCGAAGACGTAATCCCAGTAAAACAGTTCGAATCGCCAATTCTTGCCGGCCAGCCTTTGCGTGTTGGCCCACGAGCCCCAGCAGAGCATGGTGATGACGCAGCAGAAAACGGCAGCCGCATAGTTCTCGACGACGAACATGGCCAGTCCCAGGGGATTTGATGGTGACGTGATGCTGATGCGAGCGGACGTCGACGATCGAAGGCCGCGACTCGGCCGGTCGCGTGGCCGATCAAAAACGGTCGGCGGTGCGATTTGCCCGCTGTTTGGAAAGCGTGCATCTTAGCGGCCCTCGATCGCGATCCAAAGCAGAATGCCAGAAACCGGTCGATTCCGCCGCCGCCGCGCCCGGCTGAGCCGCGATTGTGTTTCCGCAATCGCCGCCTGGCTACAATAGACGTGTATTCTTAACCGCGCATCGCCTCGTCGACCTGGGCAGGCTGCCTCGTCGCGAGAGGCGAGAAAATAAGGGGGCCAAACCGTGTACTACCTCTATGGCTCGAAGGGCGCCTCAGCCCGCCGGTTGGTGGCAACCTTCGACAGCGAGCCGCAGCTTTTGGCCTATGTCCGCTGGGCAACGTTGTCCGAGCAGGGCGGCTCGTTCAAATTCGAGCAAGGGAGTCCGCTGGCCGCCTATCCAGGCTGGGACTATTCGGCCTCGCCGCAGACCGAAGACGACCCGGCCGCCGTCGTTCACAATCCCTCGCCGAGCATGCTGTAGGCAAATAGACCGGTCCGTCTTCCGCGAGGCTCAGCAGCCCAACTTCGAGGAAAGAGAGTTTCACCGCAGAGACGCAGAGAACGCAGAGAATACAAAAATTCAAAGAGAGTTCCGCAGCGGTTTTCTATCGGCTGAGTGTTATTTCTTCCTCTGCGATCCTCTGTGTCCTCTGCGGTGCAATTCAATGCGCTGTGACAACCGCTAACGCGAGTCAATCGAGTCCGCTAGGCTAAGCCGATACTTTTTTTGCCGTTGAAAGCCTTCCCTTGCGGCTCAGTCTCCGCGGCACTGAGCACCCGAATGTCGAGTCCCTCGATCTCCTGCAAGGTCTTGCCGGCAATCCCCTGCAGGTCGCCGTACATGCCGGCGGTCGATTCGACGACACAGCGAATCTGCTCTTCGCGCTTGGACCAAAGTTTGGTCATGGTCTTCCGTTCCCGTTGCAGGTCCTCCTGCATGTCGCCGAATTTCTCGACAATGGCCTGGATGCGGTGGCGGAACCGCGGACCGGTGAGGTATTGATAGACCAATTCCATCTTGGTCTGTTGCCCCTCGCCTGCCTGGCGTGCCGCCGCCAGTTCCATCAACGAGTATCTCAGAGCGATGGCCACCGGGACCGCGCAGTGATGGCTGGAGACCCAAACGCCATCGATCAAGGCGAACGTTTCGACTTCCTTGGGCAGGGTTTGCGAGACGATCAGCGCGATTTCGGCCTTGGCGGCCCTTTGGTCTTCGCGCAACTTCGCCAGCCAGCCATCGCTCCAGTTTTTGGTCCGTTTCGATTCCCACAGGATCGTGCCGCAGATTTGCCCGGCCGATCCCACGACGCGGTGGATCACGTCGCCGCCGAATTCGCCCTTGGGAACCGGCTCGACCGAGTCGTGCGGGAAGGCGGAGCGCAGAATCGATTCCAGTTCCAGCTCCTGGATTTCGCCCTGCAGTTGTTGCGATCCTTGCTCGGCCTGGCGTAAGGCAGCTTGCAGTTTCACCTGCAAGTCGGTGATGGTTTTGTCCTTCTCGGCGATCTTGAGGCGTGATTGGTCATCGGCATCCTTTTGGGCCGCTTCCCGGATTTTGACGCGCTCCTCGTCGATGGCGCGCTGTTTGATCAGCTCGAACTGGTCTTTTTCTTCTTGAAGCTGTTGCCGCTCCTTGCGCAGCTCGAGTTCGGCCTTTTGAGCCGCCAGCAGCTTGGCGTTGCGGTCCCGCAGCAGCTCCTCGGTGGCCGTTTTCTCCTGGTGGACTTGAGCGATCTCGTCCGACAGCGCGTCGCGCGCCTTCTTGGCTTCCGTCGCGGCGATGGCGCCTCGTTCGGTGGCGAGCCTGACCGCGATCTGCTCATCGATCGACTTTTGTGCCGCGGCCAGCGCCGCTTCCCGCTGCCGGATCTCGGCCTCCTGGTCGGCGAGCCGCGCCTCGAACTGCCGCCGCGTCGACTCGACGAGCGGAGCGGCAAGCGACTCGGTGAGCTTGATCTCGGTCTTGCAATTCGGACAGGTGATGGTCGGTTCGGTCATTCCACGGCTCCGCGCATGGCGTTGATACCAACGTTGAATCTACACTTCGTCGGCCGGCACGACAACGGAAAAAGAGACTGCCTCGCGCGCAGGGCTTCTCGCCAACAGCCAACTCGACCAATCGGCCGAATCGCTTTGCTAGGCACATGACGGAGTTTCTACCGCGGAGGACGCAGAGGGACGCAGAGAAATGCGGCCTAGAAAGACTGGTGATCGTCAAAAAAAACTTTCGCCTGGTCGCCGCTGATGTCCGTTATTTTGAATTCCCCTCTGCGTCCCTCTGTGTCCTCTGCGGTGAAATTCTTCGTGATGACATGTTCGTGCTCATGCTCATGCACCGGTTCGACCAGATGCATGGCATAAGCCAGCGCCACTCCCAACAGCAGCGCCAGCGACAGGCGAAAGCGATCGTGCGAGTGCAGCTCCAGCTCGGGCATCAGGTCCGCCACCGAAATGCACAAAAAGCCGCCGGCTGACAGCCCCAGCACCGCGCCGAGCGCGAAATGCTGCTGCTCGACCACCTGGTGAATTCCGAGCACGAACAGGACGCAGCCCAACGGGCACATCAGCGAAAAAATCACGTTGGCCCAGTGTCGCGCGGCCATCGACCAGCCGCCGATCGTCATGATCGACGTGATCGACAGCGAATCCAACGGCTTGTGCAGCGCGATCGCCAGGAACGTTCCCAGGCCGACCAGCAAGCGCGGACCGGCCTCTTCGGTTTCGGCCACCACGTTGGCCGCCAGGGCAACGCCGTCGATCAGGGTGTGGATCGACATGCCGATGGCGATGCCGACCCAATTCATTCTCGGCCGGCCCCCATGCCCCGCAGGATGGTCATGCCCAACACGGTGTCCGGCATGGTGCTCGTGTCCGGCATGGTGTTCGTGTCCAGCATGCTGCTCGTGTCCGGCGTGATCATGAGCGGCATGGTCGTGCCCGTGTGCCGGCGCGTGGGGCGCATGCCCGAGGGCATCGAGCGGCACGGGTTCGTGCTGGTGAAAGTGGAACGCCCGCAACAGCAGCAGCATGGCGACGAATCCGCCGGTCATCCACGGCATGGCGTCGTCGACCGAGCCGATTTCCTCGATCGCGTGGGGCAGCAGATGGAAAAAGCTGACCCCCAGCATCAGGCCGGCGATGAAGCTCATCATCATCTGCATGCGGGTGTGGGTCATCCGCACCAGCAGCGGGACGTAGCCCCCCAGGATCGAGGCGGCCACGATCACGACGCAATAGAGCGACAGGGTAATGAAAATCGTCATGCCCGTGATCGTAGATTATTGTCGCGCGAGCCGCAAACGGCAGGCGATCGCGGCCTTCCTCACCAACCCGACGCCACCCACTGACGCGGGTACCCGCAAGGGAATCCGCGCCGATCTTTCCTCAGGCGATGACGCGCACAGGGGGCGCGGCCAGTAGGGCTCGCCACTGGCCTGACGATTCGACTCAATCCCGACCCCACGATTCCGTAGCGCTGCCGCCCTATTGACTACTCCTGTAGTTTTCTGTAAATTGACGATACAAGTAGTCAACTGAAAGGGTCGTCATGACTCCCTCCAACGAATCGCTGGGACGTGTCGAACTGGACGTGCTGCGCTACGTGACCGACCATCATCCGATTGCGGTCCGGGAAGTCGCCGAGCATTTTGCCGAAACGTCGGGACAGGCGCGAACCACCATTCTCACGGTCATGGAGCGGCTGCGCGGCAAGGGGTATTTGAAACGCCGTAAATCCCACGGGCGACACCAATACTCCCCGACCCTCGCCAAAGCCGATCTGCTGGAGCAAATCGTCGGCGATTTTGTCGAGCAGTCGCTCGGCGGATCCGTCTCTCCGTTCGTCGCTTACTTGACGCGTTCCGCGCTGCTGAGCGATGACGAAGCCCGCCGACTCGAACAATTGCTCAAACGCATCGAATCGCGCGAACAGGAGGACAAATCATGAGTGAATTCGTGCGCGCGATCGAGCCCTGGGCCGATTGGGGCCTGGCGACACTATGGCGGGCCAGTTGGCAAGGCGGCATCGCGCTGGCCGTCGCTTGGGCCATCGCACGCTACGCTACGTTTTTGTCGCCCCGAGCTGTCTGTTGGGTCTGGCGCCTCGCCTGTGTGAAGTTGCTGGTCGCCCTGGTTTGGGTTCAGCCGCTGGCGATTCCGGTCTGGTTGCCTGCGACGGCGGTAATCGTCCCGGCGCCCAGGCTTGGCGGCACAAATCCGGTCTCCACCGGCACGGTCAGCGGCGCGGCCGCGGAACGTGCCGTGCCGCCGAGGGTCGACGCCAGCGCGGCGCAGGGCGGCATTTGGATCGTTGGACTGGTGCTGTCGCTATGGCTCATCGGCGTGGCAATTCGGCCGGTGCGCTTTGCCGTCCAGTGGCGAGCCGTGCGTCGGCTCTGCCGCTCCGCCCTGCACCCGCCCGCTGCCGTCTGCGATCTATTCGTGCGGGAGGCAGATCGCATGCTGGTCAAGCGGTTGCCGAGGCTGCGAGTCTCGCCCGAGACGCAGGTGCCGTTGATGGCGGGCATCTGGCGGCCGATGATTCTCTTGCCCGCGGGGGCCGACGCGACGTTCGACGTCGGCGAGATGCGACTGATGCTGGCGCACGAGCTGGCCCACGTGAAGCGGCATGACTTGGCTTGGAATTGGCTGCCGACGATCGTGGACTGGCTCTTCTTTTTTCACCCCCTGGTTTGGCTGATGACGCGCGGCTGGTCCGAATCGCAAGAAGCGGCTTGCGATGAGCTGCTGATCCAGAGGCGCGTCGCCGCTCCCGTCGAATATGGCCGGCTGCTGGTCAAACTGGCCACGCTGCGACCACGGCAGCCCCACCCGCAACTCGTCGTCGCGGGCGTTTTAGGGATGTATCGAGATCTTGAGAAAAGGATTCTGGCCATGACGCGCGTCAAACCCCTCTCGTTCCATCGATTGGCCTTCACGCTGGCGATTTTCTTGCTCGCCGCCGCACCGGGCATCGTTCCCTGGCGACTCGTGGCTCGCGGCGAGCAACGAACTCTCGTGGCGGCCGAAACACCCGTAGCGGCGGATGCGCAGGCTTTGCCCGGAAAAATCTACGCCGACATCAACCTGCAAACGAAAACCCCTGCTGGCGAGACGGAAAAATACTCCGGCGTCATCGCGATCGATCCCAATACTGGTGCTTGGAAAAAACTTGGCAAACTGGGATTTAATTTGCGGGTTTCGCCGGCGGGCGAAAGGATCGCCTATAGCGAAATCAAATCATTCCAGGCACCCAGGCAAAAAGATCCCAGCTCGAAGTCCGTCATTGCCGATCCAGGAACCTTACCTCCGGTCAATCTAGGAACCCTGTCTACGGTCGATGTGGCCGATCTAAAAACCCTGACCGCCATCAATGTGGCCGATTCCGGCGCTCTGCCTGTTTGGTCGCCCGACGGAAAAGAATTGCTCTACCGTGTGGGCACATTTAGAGAAGAGGAAGGCTCGCGTGGCGTGACATGGCTCATCGATTTGGCGACCAAGCAAACGAGGAAGCTGCCCATCCCCGCAGAGGACGAAGTGGCCGATTGGACCGGGCCTGGCGATTGGATGGTCACGGTCTCCGATCGACATCCCCCTTTTGGCCACGGTTATCAATTGTACGTGATGCATCCCGACGGAACGGACCAGCGGCGGATCACCGAAGGCACGGGCTTGAATTGCTATCCGCGCTTCCGGCCCGACGGCAAGCAGATCGTCTATCACCATCAGGGCGGCGGGTTTGATACCCTCTGGCTCGTCGACATCGATGGCGGCAACCGCCGGAAGATTCTTTCAAGCAACGACAAAGGTCACAATGCTCCAGACGCAGCCCACTGGTCGCCCGATGGAAAATGGCTGGCGGTAGCCCTTTTCGATTGGCAGATCGAAATTCCTGGGATTGCAAACCCTACGAAAGAAATGTTGCGCACTGGCGGGCCTCTCGACAATAACCGCATCGAAATCATTGCCGCCGACGGCACCCATCAGCGGCGGCTGAAAATCGAGGGAGTCAGTCAGATCCAGTGGATCAACAGCGTCGATTGGCACTAGCCGGCGGCCGCCTTCTCCACTAACCCGACGCCACCCGCGCTAGCGCAGGTACCCGCGAGGGACGATGGGCGCGGATTTCTCGCGTTGGTATTTGCGCATCCGCGGGTGGCAGCGCTTTTCGAAATAACGGCGCGGATTCCCTCGCGGGTACCCGCGTCAGTGGGTGGCGTCGGGCTAGTGTTGGCGCCGAGAAGATGTGGCCGATTCCTGGCCCCGCCGCTACTTGCGGATATGAATGCTGCCGGCTTTGACGACCAACAGCTCGAGCTTGTCGTTCCACTTGCCCCGTCCCTTGACCACCACCACCTGGCCCGCTTCCAGGCCCAGCAGGGTCGGCGCATCGGTTTTCAAAACCTCTCCCTGCTCGTCGACCAACTGCACCAGGGCCAGCGGAGTCTCTTTCGCCCGGTGGCGGCAGAAGGGGCAGGTGTCGGCGTCGTGACCCGCGTGGCTGTGCCCCTTGGCCGGCGCTTCCGAGAGCACGAACGAGGCGGCCCCGGGCTGGAACGTCTCTTGATCGGCCGCTCCGATCGTTCCCACCAAGGTCACCTCGGGCTGCAAGATGAGATTCTTGCGGGCCTCGGCGATCGACGTCGCCCCGCTCGGTTCTTCAGCCAGGACCAGCCGCTTCCGCTCGGCGGCAATCCGCCCGTCGGCCGCGCCGCCACAGCCGGCCAGCGAGACAACAAAACTTCCCACGATCGCCAGCAGCAGCATGGGCCTGGCAAATCGCGTCGCGGCCGACATCGACAGGAATCTCATGCTTACTTCTCCTGGCTCTTCACTTTGGATCTCAGCGTGTCCATGGCCGCGTCGATCCGGTCGGCCACTTCGTCGTAGGTTTTGCCGACGCCCCCTTCGAGTTTTTGATCGATCTGGTCGAAACAGTCGAACAGGTCGTCGATCGCCGGCTTGACCCGCTCGTCGGCCATCGCACCTTCCTTGTCGGCCAGTGCCGGCAGTTCCGCCAGGATGTGACCGAGCTCGTGGACTGCTTTGTCGGCCTCCTCGACGTGGTTCTCGGCCAGCGCATTCTTGGCCGCCAGCCGCAGCTCATCGAGCTCCTTCACCGCGTCGGCATACGTCTCGTGATGCTCGTGCTCGCCGTCGTCATCGTGGGCATGCTCGCCGTCATGATCCGCCGGCGCTGCTTTCGGTGCCGGCGGGGGACTCGGATTGCAGCCAAAAACCAGCAGGCTGCTGGCGAGCAGAATAACCCCAGAGAGCCGGCCCATAAAATTCATCCGAAATTCCCCCCATCGCCACAGGTGTGATACGAGCTCGCGGGTCGTTTGGCATCCGGCCGGCGCGCGGCAAGCCCCTCCAAGAACGATACTCGACCCCCGATTTCTGGACAATGTCGGAAATGGCGATAGCCGCCGATCGACCTGTCCGCCGGGCGATCCGTCGCTTGCCGCCCGGTTGAGAATTGCGCTCGATTGGCCATAATTCTGTACGGATCGGGTGCCCTTCACGCCGACTATGTCTCTCACTGGAGAAAAACCGTGCCGCGCTTAGTCGCTTTCAATCAGGTGACGCTCGATGGTTATTTTTGCGGCGCCGATGGCGACATCGGTTGGGCCCACAAGTCGCCGCAGGACGCCCAGTGGAATGCCTTTGTCGCCGAGAATGCCGCTGGCCGTGGCAGACTCGTGTTCGGCCGCGTGACCTACGAACTGATGGCCAGTTTTTGGCCGACACCGGCCGCGACTGCCAGTCTTCCGCTGCTGGCGCGGCAGATGAACGAGCGACCGAAGGTCGTCTTTTCGCGATCCCTCGACAAGGCATCGGTCGAGGCGTCCTGGAACAACACCCGGCTGGTCCGGGCAGACCTGGCGGCCGAGGTGCGCAAGATGAAAAACGAGCCGGGCGAAGACATGGCGATCTTGGGCTCCGGCAGCATCGTCGCACAATTGGCCGGCCAGGGTTTGATCGACGAATTTCAGATCGTCGTGAATCCCATCGTACTGGGCCGCGGGCGGACCCTGTTCGACGGCAGCGCGCAAAAGCTGAGCCTGCGGCTGATCAAGACCCGGGTCTTCGACAACGGGAATGTCTTGCTCTGCTACGAGCCGACGGCCTGAAGCGCGAGCAATTTTTTTACGTGGCACGCTCGACGAATTTGCTGTGAGCGAAAACAATGTTCAAAACTTGTTTGCAAGGCCACCCGATGGGTTGGCGGCCGCTCGGGGGGCACCCCCGGGGTTTATCGCCCGCCCGAGTAGGCAATTGCCCGAGGGACTGCCGATTCTTTGAATCATTCGGCCGCTGCATTGGTTGCGGATTATCGCCAGTGTGGTCTATTGCAGAATCACGGCGGTTGCCGGACGCTTCCTGGATTCGACACTCTCTGATTGCCGCGCCGCGTGCCTGGCCGGAGATTGCGGTGGCCCGCTTATTGCTGATTGACGATGATCGCGCCCTGATTCTCAAGCAGGTGCGTCACGTATTCGCCTCGCCGATGCACACGGTCGAGGCGGCTCGCACGGCGGCCCAGGGGCTGGAGTCCTTGCGGTCGCAACGGCCCGACGTGATTCTGCTCGACCTGCGTCTGCCGGACAGCTCCGGCCTGGAACTGCATCGCGAGATCCGCCGGTTCGACGCCCGCATCCCGGTGATCTTCATCACGGTCGACAAAACCTCCGAGGCGGCCATCGAAGCCATGCAGCAGGGGGCGTTCGACTATTTGTTCAAGCCGCTCGACCTCGAGCAACTCAGGCGCGTCGTCGGCGACGCGCTCGACGATGCCCACCGCAAGCGTAGTCCGGGAGTCATGGACGGAAAGCCCACGGAACCCGATGTCGATGGCGCGCTGGTCGGCGTCTGTCCGGCGATGCGCGAGGTCTACAAAGCGATCGGCCGCGTGGCCGGCCAGAACGTCCCGGTGTTGATCACCGGCGAGACCGGCACCGGCAAGGAATTGGTGGCGATGGCCATCTATCAACACAGCCTCCGGTCGCGCGCCCCGTTTCTGGCGCTCAACTGCGCGGCGATTGCCGACTCGCTCCAGGAGAGCGAATTGTTCGGCCACGAGCGCGGGGCCTTTACCGGGGCCGACCGCCGCCGGATCGGCAAATTCGAGCAATGCAACGGCGGAACTTTGCTGCTCGACGAAATCGCCGACATGCCGCTGGCTTTGCAAGCCAAGGTTTTGCGCCTGTTGCAGCAACAAACGTTCGAGCGCGTGGGAGGAAACGACACGATCCAGACCGACGTGCGACTGATCGCGGCCACCCATCGCGATCTGAAGGCCTGGTCGGCCGAGGGAAAATTCCGCTCCGACCTGTATTACCGCTTGAGTGTGTTCACAATTCACCTCCCCCCGTTGCGCGAGCGCGGCGACGACCTGTTGATGCTGGTGCAAGTCTACCTGCGGCGTTTTAGCCGCGAGCTGGGGCGCGACGTTTACGAAGTCTCGCCCGAGGCCTTGGCGCGATTGCAAAATTACTCCTGGCCCGGCAATATTCGCGAGCTGCAAAGCGTGCTGAAATGCGCCATGCTCCTGGCGACCGGCTCCGTGTTGTTGCCCGAGTTCCTGCCCCGCGACTTGCCGGACCTGGCTTCGCGCAACCACAAGCCGGTGCATGTCGACGCGGCGCACACGCTCGACGAACTCGAACGGGAGGCGATCCACCGCTGCCTGCTCGAGACCGAAGGAAACCGCCAGCAGACCGCCAGGCTGCTCGGCATCAGCACGCGGACGTTGTTTCGCAAGATTCAACTCTACAACTTGCAAGATTCGGGCAAGCGGAATTTGCCCCATCGCTAGCGCGCGTTTCAGCTTTGCTGGCTCGCTACTAGCCCGACGCGCAAGCGAGGCACTCACGACGACCGGCCCTCGCGGGTACCTGCGCTTTGCGGGTGGCTTCGGGTTAGTGTTGCAGGCGTACGACCACAGTGAAAAGCGCCGTAGCAGCTGGAGAACGTCGCGAGGCCGAGGCCGCCTTGGTCCCGCGTTTGGCATCCACGTGCGTCGCTGCCTCGCATTTCGTTCCTGGCCCCACGTGGGCGGCTGGTTCAGGACGAAATGGTCAGCAGATTTTCCACGGTGGTGATGCCCGGCGCCGACCAAGCCGTGCGGGCCGCCTCCTCTTTCTCTGCCCAGGAGTGGACCACGCCGCGCAGCGTGACTTTGCTGCCACTGACTTCGACGGTGATAGGTCGCGCTTCGAGCTCGGCGCTGCTC
>Ga0182024_10006709_pt1 | contig 25150 bp, 20 predicted proteins | sample P32metaG_FD_120480 | JGI IMG/M metagenome (GOLD analysis project Ga0182024, IMG submission 120480) | Permafrost microbial communities from Stordalen Mire, Sweden - P3-2 metaG (Illumina Assembly) | ecosystem: Environmental > Terrestrial > Soil > Wetlands > Permafrost | place: Sweden: Stordalen...
CGGGGCTCACCGCTGGCAGACGCTCGGCCAGAAGACGTTTCTCGGCGTGGCCTTCGGCGTCGTCGCACTGATCGCGGGATGGTTTCTTATGCCGCTCGGCATCTCAAAGATCAGAGCGACGCCCACCTGGAGCCTTTATAGCGTCGGCGCGGCCGTTCTGCTGTTTACCGCGCTTTATTGGATCTGCGACGTAAAGAAGAAGACCGGATGGGCTTTCTTTGCACGTCCCGCGGGCTCCAATACTTTGACGACCTATCTGCTTCCTGACTTCTGGTACTACATTCTTACCGCGGCAGGCATTCGCTATTTCGACACGCACTTCGATTACGGCTGGCCGGGAGCAGTGCGTTGCGCTGTGTTCACGGCGTTTATTCTGGCCGTTGCAGCTCTCCTGACGCGGTGGAGGGTACGACTGCACCTCTAAGGAGCCTCTGATTCAGTTCGAATCCGAGGCGGACGGTCCCTCAAGGGATGAATGGATGGGTTGAAACCCATCCCTACCAGTCCGCTTTGATTATGCTCCGTTTGCGGCACGCTACCCCGACCCCGACCCACAGGGTGCCTCGGTCGTGCCCTTTCAAAGCTGAGACTTATTCAGGGGTACCTTAGCGTTCCTCAGGCCCTGATTGCTTCAAAGGGCGCGGCGGCTTCCGGATATCAGGTTGAAGATCAGAACGATGACTGCTACAACGATCAGCAGATGAATCAGGCTGCCTCCAATATGAAGGGAGAAGCCGAGCAGCCACAAAACCAAAAGAATCACGAAGATTGTCCAGAGCATATTCTTCTCCTTGCGTCGCGGGCACCCGCAATCCATGGTGGCTTCCGGGCGCCAACGAGCATTTAGTTTGGGTTACTGGTTGGAGGCAACGGCCTGCGCCTTTGCGTTCCCGACTGCGTCCAGGAAGGATTGAGCCGAGGCCGGGACTGCTTCCCTTCCACCCAGAATGTGCTGCGTGGAGACGTCATGCCCGTAGATGGCTTCAGTGGAATCGTTGTCGCGCCGAATTGCGGCGCCGGTCAGCGTGAGTCCGGCAAAGGCGCCCTTGGCGCGCGAATAGGTGAGAAGTTCGGTATTGAGCTTCCAATCGGTATCGGCGGAAGCGTGGCGTCCAACCGGTCCGGCAGCCGCGGAGGCATCTCCGCCCAGCTCAAAGTTGCCGTTGATAAAATGCTTCATCCCTTCTTCGTTCTGGATGACGAAGACCAGGTCGACGCCTTCGACGCCAATCTGCAATCCCCAGCTTCCGCCGGTAATTGTGAAGAACGCCGGGGCGCTCCATCCGTTTGCGGTCCGGCAGGTGGCAACGCCTCTGCCATTCTCCGCGCCAAAGACGAAGCCACCCTTGAGCATGTGGGGCACAACGGCCATACACTTTGCGTGTTCCAGTACTTCTTCCGGAATGCCTCTATCCGGCGCGGCCATGATCTCGTGCAGCACTCTGCCCGCATGATCTAACCGGTCGTCTGTTGCTTCGCGATTCGATCCCGCCCAGCCGATGGTCGAGATGCTGAGTAACGCCGCTAATGTCATGAGCTTCTTCATGTGTTTCCTCTTTTTCTACCCATGCGCAGCGTCACTTTCTTTCCGCGCACTGAGACGCACAAGGTAACTCCCACTTTAGTTTGGCGGAGTCGCGCAGTCTGAGCAGGAAAGCTCACTGTGGAGCGGCAATCAGCACCATGGGTCTTGTTTGCCGCGGTCGTTCCGATGATTCGCGTGCGTTGCGATGGTTGTTATATAGAGCGCTTGCCGCACAATGCTCGAACGAGGTGATCAGTTATACACAGACTTCGAAAGCCATAGGTGAAAATCTTGCTCCAGGCGCGATAAGCGCCGCCATTCAGTCCTCGCCGTCCGGATCGGCTCGTTAGAGACCGGCAATCGAAGGATGGTCGGGCAAGGAGAACAGTATGCGTACCATCCGGTTTTTGTTGGCGTTTCTGATATTGGCCATTCCAGCCGCCTCATTCGGACAGATCGGCATAAGGGTCGCGATCGGCCCGCCTGCCTTGCCGGTCTACGACCAGCCAATCTGCCCAGGTGACGGGTATCTCTGGACACCTGGATATTGGGCCTATGACGACAGCGTCTCCGATTATTACTTTGTACCCGGTTCGTGGGTACAGGCGCCTGAAGTCGGCTTCCTTTGGACACCGGGTTACTGGGGCTGGGGCGAAGGCGGATACCTCTTTAATGAAGGCTATTGGGGAGAAACCGTGGGCTTCTACGGCGGCATCAACTACGGCTTCGGCTACTGGGGCGGGGGTTACGGAGGCGGACGTTGGACCAACGGACACTTCTTCTATAACACCACTGTCAACCATATAGATGTTGCGAGTATTCACAATGTCTACAATGAAAAAGTCGAGGTCAACACCGAAAGCCGCGTGAGTTTCAACGGCGGAAAAGGTGGAATCGAAGCACGGCCAACTTCAGAACAGCAAGCAGCTGCAAGCCAGAAGCACACTCCAGCTGTCGCAGCTCAAACTGAACATGCGCAGTCCGCGCGTTCCAATCCAGAGCAACGCTCAGCGGCAATCAGCGGCAAGCCGGCAATCGCTTCGACTGCGAAGCCCGGGGAATCCAATGAAGAAAAGAAAGCTGAGCCCGCCAAGGAGACTGCTGAGCCTTCGAAGGTCGGAGTCAATGAGGAAGCAACCGAACCCAAGTCCGCCGTCCACCCCAAGGATCTTCCCGCACTTGCTCGCCCTGCGCCGGCCAACTCAGGCAATGCAAATGCAGACAAGAAATACGAACAGCAGCAGGACCAGCTGATTGCCAAACAAACCCAGGAGCGGTCGCAGCTGCAGACGAAGCAAGAAACAGAGCACCAGCAGAAGGCAAGCGACGCTCAGACGCAGAAACTAGAACAGAAGCATCAGCAACAGACTCAGAAACAGGCGCAGCAACACACCGCGCAGCAAAAGTCCTTGCAGGCAAAGCAACCTCAGCCTCGCTCATCCGAGCCAGGACATGGAAAGTAACAGGGACGTCCTCCAAGAAGACCCAAGTAGTTTATGCAAGTCGTTTGCGGCCGGGCGCAACTTACCCGGCCGTTCTTTTGCTCCAGATCCGGCCTGGGGCACAACCCGAATCAACTGCAAATGCACAAGGCCTGAGGCGCAGGACACAGCGTCTAACGGTGCTTAGCCAACCCGCACTGGTTCGCCATGAAGCGCACGCTTCTGCGCTGCGTCGGTTCTGCGCATACCTCGAACCTTCCAGATTCCAAAACACACGCCTGCCACCATCAGCGCGACGAACACGCAAAGCAGCGGCGTCGACCACTTCTGCAGGCTTCCAGAAAACAAGCGGACGACCTTCCTTCCATAGGTCACACCCAGCCATGCGACGAATGAGTAGCGCAGGCTGCGAGCCGCGCCGAAGACGACGAGGAAGCGGCTGCGCGAGACGCCCAGAGCCCCCGAGGCCAGCGCAAACGGCAAAAGAGGAATTGGTGGAGGCAGCAAGGCGGGAATGAAGACGGCAAGAATTCGATGATGCTCCACCCATCGGACGACACGCCCAAGGAGCCGCGCCGGCACATAGTGCTTTAGTGCCGCTTCGCCGCCTCTGCGCCCGACTAGCCAGGTGGTGTACCCGCCGATGATGCTGCCCGCAATGGCACAGGGGGCCAGCAACCAGGGATCTCCGCTGTGCGCCACCAGCCACAACAGCAACAGGTCAGTGCTGCCGGGCAGGGGCAAAGGAATCACCGAGGAATCAACCACAGCAACCGAAAACAAGCCCAGTGCTCCCAGGTGCGTGAGCCAGTGCGGCATAAGGGAAGGCTTTACGCGTAACCCAAGTGATTGAGCAGCTTGTTGGAAAGATGTGCTCATGAAAATTATTCCGTGTTCCTGCGCCTGATGCTTCAGCTCCTGACTAGGGCGCGAACCTATAGAGCATTCGCGTCATGCAATGCAAACCAGTAATACCGTCGCCAGCAAAACATGCAGCGAACCGGCCTTAGCGCAAACATGCTTAGGAGGCCATCGAACGATCTCAATTCGGCCGGCTTGAATTTGAGCGAGTTGCATCGAGGGCACTCACGCCGTATCCATAGAAGTTGCGGCACCCAGCTGGGCCACGTCCGGTTTGAAAAGTTCATCTCAACCGATCCTTGCTCCCCGGCCACGGTCGCATTTCCGGGTCATTCCTTCTTCAGCCCCGGAGTTCGCATCCAGCCAGGAGAGCAGCGACCGTATGCTGCCGGTGGCCAGCGCCATCGACGTATCCGCTGCGCCGTAATAAAGATTGACGGTGTCTCCGTCGTCGCCGATGGTCTGCCCGCACGGGAACACGACATCCTTGACGTCTCCGAGGCGCTCATAACTTGCCTCAGGGCCGAACATCCAGGAGTCTCCGCGCTGCAAACAGATCTCCGGCTCATCGAGGTCAAACAGCGCCAGGCCCAAGCGGTAGATGCTTCCAGAGGCCGTTTGCCTTACGCCGTGGTAAATGGTCAGCCAGCCCTTTGCTGTTTCAATGGGCGGGGAGCACAGGCCAATCTTGTTCGCATCCCACCACCCACCGCGGCGCGCTTCAAGCATGATCTTGTGTCCGCCCCAGTGGCGCAGGTCGGGAGAGTAGGAAATCCACATATGCGCGCCAAGCGTTGTGACCGGACGGTGAATCAGCGCCCAGAGGCCGCGAATTTTCCTGGGCAGCAAAGCCGCATCCTTGTCTTCCGGCTGCGCGATGACTCCATAGCGCTCAAAGGTCTTGAAGTCTTTGGTCAGGGCCAGTGAGACACCGGGGCCGCCCCGCGCAAACGATGTATACGCGACGGCGTATTGCTCGAGTTCCGGGACATAAGTAATGCGCGGATCTTCAATACCCCAGATCTCTTCAGGGTAATCGTGCGAGTTGGCCTGAAGCGTCGGCGTGGGATCGATGCGCCAGTTGTCGATTCCATTCACCGAACGCGCTGCGCAAAGGTGTGACAAGCCTCGCCGGTCTTCGACTCGGCATAACAGAAGTGTATCTCCATCGGCCAGTCGAACCGCTCCTGCGTTGAAGACGCTGTTCACTGGATAAGGCCAGTCGCTCTGGGTGAGAAGCGGGTTATTCAAATGACGAGTGAAAAGTGGGCGCCCAGTATGCGTCTCCACATGAGATTCACAGGGGATAGACCCTGCCGATACAACCGGAGAACCATTGGAATTCAAGACGAGGTGCTCATTTCAAGCTGCAGTTCTTGAGCGTTTGTAACTTTGGCTGCCTGCATTTCGAGCAGGGCCATCAGGAACGAAAGCGTCGATTCCGCCCCCTGGTTTTCATTGATGCGGTCGGGATGAAGGCCGTCTCTGCAGCCGCCCGTTGTTGCGTCGTAAAGCGGCACCTGCAGGTCGTTCTTGCCGAGAAACCAATGAAAGACACGCTGGGCCTCCTCAAACCAAAGGCGTTCTTCCGTCAGCCTGAAAACCTCAAGGCACGCGGACACAGTTGCGCAGGCCTCGACAGGCTGTTGATCGAAGCGTGCTTTTTCACTTCCTTCAACAAAGAAACCGTTGGACCCGATGGGCACAAAGATCTCCTTATCGTCGCGGTGCTGCTCTGCAACCAGCCACTTGAGAGAGTCCATTCCGGCTTCAATCATCCTCTGGTTGTTGCTTCGCCATCCCGCCAGGATCAGCGCCTGCGACAGCCTTGCATTGGAGTAGGAAAGGCTCTTCTCAAACCATCGCCATGTTGCAGAGTGGCTGCGCTCATAGATATCAAGCAGACGATTTGCAAGTGTATTGCGAGCGCCCTGAATGGCTCGATCTCCGGGGAACCAGTCCAGATAGGCTTGCATGCCGAGGATGCAAAAAGCCCAGGCGCGCGGACTGGTGAACTTAAGCGTCGCAGGAACCGCGGCCTCGAAGAGCCTGCCGGCTGCTCCTCTCAAGCCAGCATCTTGTGAAGCCCCGAGCACCGTGCCCAGCGACCACAAGGCACGTCCATGACTATCGTCCGACCCAACCTCTTCCAACCATCGGCGGTCATACCCGAGAAAGTTTTTGAATCTCCCCGTATCGGAATTAAAGGCAAGCCATAAGAAGGCCAGGTAGCGATGAGACAGTTGTGTATGTTGATGTCTAAACGCGGGTCCTGGATTCTCATCCAGAAAGGTCGACACAATGAGCGCGCGCGCGTTGTCATCGGTCGTATACCCTTCGCTCGAATTGGGCACGGAGAAGATTGCGTGCTGCAGAATGCCGGTGTCGTCGGTCAAGCTCAACATATGAGCGGCATCCAATTCCGGCAGGGTATCGGCGGCGCTTGCTCTCACATCGTCCTTCTGGGCTGCCCTGGGTTGTAGGGTGCGCTCGAACCGGGCTAGCTGGAAGCTTGCCATATACTTTCGCGCCGTCTTGGGCCAGACTGTCTCGCGTGAATGGAGATAGGCCCGCTTCCGCATCGCGTGGCGTTCGCCGTCATCATCCAGGAGTTGAAGCACCGCCTCTGCAATGGCATACGGATTCTCGAACGGAACGAGAATGCCCCTGTTCTCAGCCAGGAGTTCTTTCGCGTGCCAGTACGGCGTGGAGATGATCGCCTTGCCTGCGCCAAGCGCAATGGCCAGCGTGCCGGAAACAATTTGAGCCTCCTGTCTGTATGGTGTGATGTAAATGTCCGCCGCCCCTATGTGTTCAACCAGTTCCTCTGCACTCACAAACCTGTTGACGAGAATCAGGTTCGATGAAACTCCAAGCTCCACTGCCAGGGCCTGCAGTTGCTCGCGGTAGCGCTCACCCTCGCGACGGCGAATTTGCGGATGCGTCACTCCAGATACGATATAGACAACATTTAGATGCCTTGAGAGAATCTCGGGCAAGGCTCGAATCACATTCTCAATCCCCTTATTCGGCGATAGCAAACCGAAGGTCAGCAGCACGGACTTGCCTTCTGCGCCGAAGCTGTCCTTGAAGTAATTGGGGTCCATGAATTGAAAGTCGGGCACACCGTGCGGAATGATGTCGATCTTTCCGCGCGGGACCGCGTATACCTCTTGCAGAAACTGCGCCGCTTGCTCGCTCATGACAATCAGACGATCGGAAAGCCGAGATATCTCTTCGAGCACGATGCGCTGATCCGGATCTGGATCCCGCAGAACCGTGTGCAGCGTTGTTACGACCGGCATCCTCAATTTGCGCAGCAAGGTCAGAATGTGGCGGCCCGCAACCCCGCCATAAATTCCATATTCATGCTGCAAGCACACCAGATCGTTACCATTGAAATTGAGGAATTCCGCGGCCCGTTCATAGGAGGTCACATCCTCTTGATCGAGTTCCAGACGCACCTGCTCCGGATACTCGTAGGTTGCCTCGGGGTCGTTGACGGGAATCGCAAACAGGCGCTCGCTGCCGAATTCGGTTGCGAGCGCACCGCATAGATCGGTTGTAAATGTGGCGATGCCGCACTGGCGCGGGAGATAGTTTCCGACGAAAGCGATGCGCGTAGGCAAAGGCAGGCTGGAACCTCTTGTTGCAGTCGGCGGAGACGGCGCAGTTAGAAGGCTGTCCGGGAGAACTTCACGATGATTCGATTCAATGAGAGACATAAGGTCCTCCTTTCGCTGGTATCGATGCGGTGCATATAAGTCCCGATGCAAGTTGACTTTCAAGAACTTGGTGCGGTGCCCGCCGCCGGCGCGATGTGCCGTCACACAGTGGACACGGAACACGGCGCCCGTTGAGACTGCGTCTCTTCGGCTCTGCGCAGTTGCATCTGGCTCTACATGCGGTAAGCATGGAGCGTCATTTTTGCCGGAGCCGGAGACACGCCTGATGAAGGACGCTCCAGGGAGAAATCTGCAACAAAGCCCGACGCTTTCGCGCTCGTGCCACGCGGCCGGGCCTCTGAGGCGCGGGTAACATCAGGTTGGCTCACGGAGGGGGCAGCAACGAGATGCGCGGCCAGATGCGCGGCTCGGCGGGCAACAAAGTACTTTGGGACATCGATTTTCTTGATGAGACCCATTGGCCCTCCAGTCGTCCTGTTGCTTGCGTGTACGCTGCCCGCCTGGAGCGAGGCCTGGAAGGCTGAAGGCGAGGAGTGGAGACTCTGACTACTGTCTGAAGCATACACTCTAAGCAGGCTTCGTGCCGTCAACCACGTCAGATGCACACGAACTAGATTTGACCCATGAGCAGAAGCACGACAACAACCAACAGAATCATCCCCAATCCTCCGCTGGGATAATAGCCCCAGCTTCTGCTGTGCGGCCACCGCGGCAGCGCTTCAAAGAGTGCTAAGAGCAGAACAACAACGAGGATCGCTCCCGGCGCGTCTCACTCCTCCTTTCATGCAACCAAGCAAGTTCTCGTAACTCGTGCTGCGGCCTTTTCGAGACCGCAGCGGTAATGATGCTCAATTAGTTCAAGCTTCCCGTCGTTACGGTCATCGGCGTACCGATTGCATCGCCAGATACAAGGAGTTCTACTCTGCGGTTCTCCTGGCGGCCTGCGGAGTTATCGTTGGAAGCAACCGGTAAGCTATTGCCAAAGCCCTTTGCGCTTACTGAATCTGTCCCTACGCCTTGTTGCACCAGGTAATCCCGGACGGTTCCAGCACGGTTCTCCGATAGCTTCTGATTCATGCCGTCACCACCCACATTGTCGGTATAGCCGCCAACCTCAATATTGAGACTGGGGTATGCCATCAGGATTCCTGCAACCTTGGCCAGCTTTTCTCGCGCGCCTGGCTTCAACGAGTATCGCCCGGTATCGAACAACACATCGGACATGCTGACGATAAGGCCCCGTGCGCTGTCGCGGGTTTGAAGGATTCTGTTCAGTTGCAACGACAACTGCGCACGCATTGCCGCCTTATCGCTATCCGCCTGCTGCGCAATCAAGCGGGCTCTGTCCGCGTCAGCCTGGGCTGCGGCGATGGCCGCAGCCGAGGCTGCCTGATTTGTTGCAGCATCAGCCTGGGCCCTGGCGGCGTCGGCTTGCGCATTGTCCGCAGCGGCCTGGGATGCGGCGATGGCCGCTGCCGAGGCTGCCTGATTTGCGGCGGCATCAGCCTGGGCTCTTGCGGCGTCGGCTTGCGCCCTGGCCGCGTCGGCCTGTGCTTGCGCCTTTAGCTGCATAGCGTTGTCGGCTTGAGCTTGCGCCCTGGCCGCGTCGGCCTGTGCTTGCTCCTTCAATTGAAAAGCCCGGTCGGCTTCAGCCTGCGCCCTTGCCTGTGCGTCAGCCGACGCCTGGCGCTCTGCCAACAGCCGATCACCCTCAATCCTCTTGACGGCGATCTCTCGAGCATCCTCCGCCGTCTGCACTGCCTCCCTTGCAGCGGCGATCAGGGGCTTCTTCTCCACGTGCGAACTGATTGCATCGCTATCGGCAATGTTCATCTGCTGCACGGCGTGCTGATAGCTCTCGCTGGCATATCTGTCCGCGCCCTCCGATTGAGCGATGCGCAGCGCATTCCGCGCCTCGTAGAATTCCAACGGCAGATTGGCGTTCAGAACTATGGGGTCAAACTTGTATCCAGTGGGAAGATAGCCGCCGCGCTCCAGCAGCTCATACTTCGCGTCTACTTCCTCGGTGGACCCCTTGGTGTCTGCCCGAATGACGTTTTCAAGTACCACGACATCGCTGGGCTGCCTGACGGCATAATAAGGTTCCGCCGTAACGATCAGCGCGAATGCCTGCAGATCGGTGGTGGCAGTGAGTTTGCTTCGATCGTTGCTGCCAACGAGCACTTCTCCAAGATTAACGGGCCGCCCCTCCGGTGAAATCGCCCACAAGACATAGGTGAGATATTCGGAACCAAAGGTTGTGGGGTTCTGGAGATTTTGGAATTCCGCTTCGACTTCGAGCGTACCGCGCTTGCTTCGAACCTTGGCTGTTCCTACGGCGGAAGGCAGCAACGCCGTGCCGGCAAAGCCGACTTCCGAGGCTCCGCTGCGGTGCCGGTAGTTGACTGCCTGGATCGTCCGGCTGGTTACGACCACACGGTATGCAGGCACGGGACCAGAGGTATCAACGGTCATGGCGGTTTGCGAATTGGCTTGATAAAGCGCGCTCATACCGAGTGTGCTTCCCACTACGAATAACATCACGCGTCTCACTGGATCTCCTTTGGGCATAACTCCGCCGTGTTGCACGGTATTAGCTCGGCTTTGACGCGCTCTGCTATTACCGGTTCGCATGCTCTATGAATGGCCGACCTTGAACTGGGTAAGGTACCCAAACAAGCCAAAGACCTGCAAGAGCCACAGAACCACGGCGATTACTACAACGCCGTTCAATATTCCCTTGATTTGACCTTGCATGGGAATGAAGCGGTTCACAAGCCATAGCAACACGCCGATTACGAGGAGTGTGAGCACAACGGTTACAAGCGGCATATCATGTTCTCCTTCTCTTGCCATGCAAGATGTGTTTTTCAGAATGCATCTGCGATCCGCAGTTCGCCATCCGTGTTGCGCGCTCGCAGAAGCTTCTGCAGTGAGTAGGCCATTGGGGCTTGCACGGCGTGCGATCTTCGACTGCCCAATGCTCTTCTCAATCGTCAGTCTTTCAAATTGTGAAGCAATTGGCTGTGCTTCTTTGCTCACTTCGGTTGGTTTGGATAGTATCTCCAAGGGCCTGAGGATCTCGAGAGCAAACCACCGCATCGCCTTCTCCAGACTCTGCAGCTTGCGGGGCACTGCCGCTTGCGGGGTTTTATCGCATGTGGATGGCGATCAATGCATCTCAGGCAATTGGACTTGTTGATCGTCGCCCAGACAAGCGACGATTGCTTCGATTACCAACTTGGTCTCATTGGGGCCTCGAACCGGAATGGAGATGACGCCTGCCTGTTCGGCGGGGTAGTCGTTTCCTCCCGCAAACAGGGCGTCCCCGATGTAAACCATCTCTTTCAATGAGATACCGAGAATGTCACGCAGTTTTCTGATTCCGTAAGCTTTATCGATGCCCGGCTTGGTGATATCAATGGATGTAGCTCCGCCAACTCGAATCGAGAATTCGGGAATCATAGTATCCAGAATCGCCTTAATCTTCTTCCTCTTGGCGAAGTCCGCATCCCATTTTTCTTTCTCGTTGAGCGGCGCTTGCTGGCCCAGCGCGGAGTAGGTTATCTGGCTTCCCCGGTCCTCAATTGTCTCTCCCCAGGTTTTTTCGACATGGAAGCCTGCCGCATTCACTGCGCCCGTAAAAGAACTGACGATCTTCTTCTTTTCGTCCGCCGCAAAGTCTTCCGCATAGAGCCTTGTCCACTCCCCTGTGTACTGAAAGAATTGCGTTCCACAAGTTGGCAGAATGGATAGCCTTGCCAGGCGTTCGTCCTGGGGAAGATTGGAGAGCACCTGTTTTTGAAACTGGAGCCAGGCCCCGCCGGAGATGATAGCCACCTGGACAACTCCGAGCAGGACATGCAGCAGCGTCGACATCTCGGCATCGAGAGGCGATTTGCTCGGGGCGAGCGTTCCGTCGAGATCAAAGACAATGAGCTTTTTCAAGGTCCGATCACGGGTGCGGATGGAATCGTGGAACCCACGCCAGGTCGCCGCTCAACACGTATATGGCGAGCGCGGCCGCCATCAGGATCGCGCCTGCCCAGAAGCGCCAATCGGTATGCATCCGTCTCCAGTAAGGGCCTGGATCGGGCTCACCGATGTCGCTGCTGTTGCCCTCATGGTTGTGCTTGTTTCCGGTCATCTCTTCTCCATCTCCGCAGAGTCTTCGCCGTGGCATGCAGGGTGTTGTGATGCATCATTCATTTTGAGCGGCGACGGCTGTTATTTGAGCCGGCGAAGCGGACTCCGTTTTGGATGAACTGCTGGACGGCGCTGGTTTGTCAACCGGCGCCACGGCGCCCGGCGAGAAGACGAGAATCTGGATTGAGCCCCAATCCGCGTCCAGATTCGCGCCTGGCTGCTTACCCAGCCCCAACGTCTTGAGCTGGCTGTCGTCAAATCCGAAATTCTCAACCAGATACTCGCGCACCAGCATGGCCCGGGCCTGAGTGAGCAGCAAATCCTTTTGGGTATCGCCTTCCTTGCCGGCGGAAACCACGACGACTGCATATCCGAATTGATTCTGCGCCAGGAATTCGCCGGCGGCTTTGAGGGCTTTTTGATCCTTCATCTTCGCGGAGTCGTGTCCGTTGAAGAGCTGTTTGGCGGTGTATGTGAATGTCTTCAGTGGAGCATCGGTTGGAAGCGATGCAATTTTATTCGCCTCCAGATCGCCTGAATCCACGTAGCCGCGCTTTTTGAAGTATCCGCTCAGCATGAAGTTGTGTTTCAGCGCTTCCATATTTTCCTGGAAGTCGACAACACCGGTCTGCGCCTGGAGCATTGTGTCGTGCAGTGTTGTCGTAGTCTGTTGCAGGTTCTCATAAAGCTGCTTGTCGTTAATCAGGGCTCCAACAGTTCCCTGCCCCGAATCGATCTTGGCGCTGATCGACTTTAGATGCGCCGTTGTCACATTGGTGTTGTTGATGCCCTCCTGGCTGCTGGTAAGAATGCCGCTTGCCTTGCGGAAGAGATCGGCCATATCGAGTGGAGGAATGCTGGCGATCATATCCCCATTGCGCACTTCCGCTTGGCCGGCGGATCCGAATGAGATTGCCAGGTACTGGTTTCCCAGCAAACCCTCGGATTCGATTGAGGCAACGGAATCCTTCTTGATGATTTCGTGCGTCGAGCGGTTGAGTTCAATGAGAACTGTGACCTTTTCGCCCGGTTTGTGAGGCAATGTGATGCCTACTACATCTCCGCTGGCCACTCCACCCACCAGCACATTGGCTCCGGGTGCCAGGCCCGCCACGTTGTCGAACTGGGCCTTCAGTCGATATGTGGAGCTGAAAAGATATTCCTTGCTGCCGATGATGAAGACGCCGGCAGCGAGAACTGCCAGTGTTACAACGATGAATGCTCCCAGCCTCACAACTCTCGACATATGTCCTCCTACGACAGCTTCAGGAATTCCTGCGCAAACTCGATTTTGCTCTGTTGGAGATCTTCAAACGTACCTTCGATGACCACATTTCCCTTGTCCAGCAGGGCCAGGCGATTGGCAATCGTCCTGGCGCTATGCAGGTCGTGCGTCACGACGATGGATGCCATCTGATGTTCACGCTGGAGTTTGAGAATCAAATCGTCGATCTCCCCTGAACTGATGGGATCGAGTCCGGCCGTGGGTTCGTCGAGAAGCAGAATCTCCGGATCGAGTGCGAGTGCGCGCGCCAGGCCCACGCGTTTCTGCATTCCACCTGAGATATCGGAAGGCATCTTGTCGAGAGCACGCTCCAGCCCCACCTCGGCCAGCAACTGATTCACGCGGTCAGCCCGCTCGGCGCGCGACAGGTCTCCGCGATGGTGTACAAGGGGGAAGGCCACGTTCTGGCCGACGGTGAGCGAATCGTAGAGGGCCGCATGTTGAAAGAGGAAGCCCATCTTCTTCCTCACCACGCCGAGTTGATCCAGAGAGAGGCCTGCGATGTCCTGGCCGAAGATGCGAACCGATCCGGAGTCGGGCGTTTCGAGGCCGACAATCAGCCGCAGCAATACGCTTTTGCCGGTTCCGCTTCGTCCCAGCACGGCCAGAGTCTCTCCGCGCTTTACGCTCAGACTAATCCCATTCAGAACCGTGTGACGCCCAAAGGCCTTATAAACGCTTTCGACGGCAACAGCGAACGCACTGCTGTCCTGCTGAGTTTTCTCTTGCTTTATCGCAGTGTCATAGGCTGTGGCCATATTCGTTTCTGGGCTTCGTCTCAGGGCTTGCTGAATCATGGGTTAAGGAAAGATGACAAAAATGAGTTTTACGAGCACGACGTCGGCCAGAATTACGAACAGCGACGCAAGAACAACGGAGTTGGTGGCCGCGCGGCCTACGCCCTCTGCGCCGCCGCGCGTGCGCATTCCCTGGTAGCAGGCGATCAAGCCGATGATCAGGCCGAAAAAGGCGGTCTTGAATGTCGGCGGCAGAAAGTCGCTGAGCGTGGCGCCGCGAAAGCCGCTTTCGATGAACTGGTGCAACGAAATGGGCGAAACCAGAGTCTGCGCAAGCCAGCCCATGAATATTCCGCATGTGTCCGCAGCCAGGGTCAACAGTGGGAGCATCAGGATGCATGCAACAATGCGAGTAGCAGCAAGAAGCCTGTAGGGGTTTACCGCGGAGGCTTCCATGGCGTCGATCTGCTCGGTCACCTTCATCGATGCCAACTCGGCGCCAATGCCCGCCCCCACGCGCCCACTCACGACCAGACCTGTGATAGTCGGGCCCATCTCCTGGACGATGGAAAAAACAATTGCCGAAGGAAGCAACGACGTGGCTCCAAAGCGAGACATGCTGGAGCGGACTTCCATCGACAGTACAACGCCGACGGCGGCGCCGGCCAAGGCAACCAGGGGCAGAGACTTCGATCCAACGTCATCCAGCTGTCGAATCAGTTCGCGGCCTTGAAACGGCGGCGTAACAGCCGCTTTAACAACCTGCCATGAGAAGATTCCCAGGTTCCCAAACCACTCGAAGAAGCCACTGATCAGCCCCGTCGAGAAACCCTCGTCGGTATTCAACGGCAGGGATCTCGGCCCCGGCTGCGCTGGGCTGATTGCTGTTGCTGGCGCGAATCCAATGTCGCTCAATGGTTTGGCCCAGGGTCTGGCGCACCGTGCAGGTTGTTCATGTGCATGCGCGTGAGCAAAGAGTGAGGCCCGCTATAGAAGAACTCCAGGGTGACGTTGCCGCCCATATAAGCGAGCATGTTGTAGTTACCCATGCGGAATGCATCCTTTGCGCCGAACCGGCCAGGGTACCAACCGTAGACTGCCGTCGTGGCGCCCGCATAAGGCGCAACCAGCGCCGGAAAGGAGAACACACGGTGGCCATCGTCACCGCGACGTGCTGTAAGAGTAGAAAACACGGCGTGGCGGAGTCGCGGAAAGAATCCAGTGCACTCGCAGCGATAGTACAGTGTGTCTTCTTTGAGAGCCGCAGCAAGGCCGTAACGCGTCGTGGTTCCGACGGCCACGATGCCAAAGTGGGAGCCAAATCGTTTGGCGTAACCCTCTATGCCTCGATTCCACTCTGGAGGCGTATTGCCGATCTGGTTAAAGCCAGCGGCAACCGCTGAGCCGGCGATGGGGTACGGCCCGTATGTGTCGAAGACGTAGTTGTTGACTTTGGTTCTTTCCGTCGGGCGCACATAGGTCAGGTCAAGCTGGCCGGGGGTAGTGCTTGTTGCAGTGCCGGCTGTGTCTCCTGCAACGGCCAGCGATTGCGATCCAGCCGTTAGCGGCAAACCTGCCAGGATTGCCACGACCGAAAGCAGAAACATCGCCTGGCGAAGCTGACGAACGGAATTGATCGCACCGTCCCTCTGCTTGTTCGCCGGAATACCCCGGCGAGAGGGCAACCAATGCGCTTTCGGTCTCATCGTGGACTGCACCAAGGTCTCTCCTTCGATAGACATCGCATTGCGCAGACACATAGCTTGCTGTCAATGACAGATAGTGGAGTCTGGCTACGTCATAGCGATCTTGGCAGAGTTGGATATTCGATGAATGGTCATATTTGCTCCCAGCAAGAACTGACCTCTTGTATTGTGTTCAAGGCATCGCGCCTTCTCGGCTTCCCATTTTCCTGCGCTTGCCCCTTCAACGAATTCTGATCTGAGCAAAACAGACCAGACACCACGCTGAACCGAACGCGACAATTAGGGTGCTTGAGTGTGGCTGTTCTCAAGCGCGGGGTGATCTGCCCCAATCGTGACGCCCTCTCTCCTTTGCGCTGCACGGGACCGCTTTGCCGATGCCAGACCGCGAAGAACGCTTTGCTCGACTAGCCTGAAGCGATTCCCGTTCGGCCTTCGATGGATTGGCCACAATCATCGGTCTTCCTCAAACCAAAGTGGCTAGTTTCCGGGCATTCATCCATCACACCGGTTCAGAGGTTCAGAAGGGGCGATTTTGAATACTAAAAACACTCGGCGCACATTCGACTCCGCCAAATTTCTTGCTAATGCAGGCCTTGGCCGCAAGGTCATCGAATTGGAACCGGCGGGCACTTTTTTCTCCCAGGGAGACCTGGCCGACACGGTCTTCTATCTGCAGAGAGGCCGAGCAAAACTCACGGTCGTTTCGCAAGCCGGCAAAGAGGCCACAATCACGTTTCTCTCCGAAGGCGACTTCGTTGGAGAAGAGTCGCTGGCGTCAATTCCCGGACTTCGCCTGGCTACGGCTTCGGCAGTCAATTCCTGCGTTGCGCTCAAAATAACGCGTGACGAGATGGCCCGCGTGATGTACGACGAGCCCCAGTTCGCCGACCTCTTCTTCAAATTCCTGCTGGCCCGCAGCATGCGAACCCAGGCCGATCTCATCGATCAGCTCTTCAATTCGAGCGAAAAGCGTTTGGCGCGGATTCTTCTTCTCATGGCCGAATTCGGCAAGCCGGGAGAACGAGACACCTTCATTCCTCCTGTTTCGCAGGAGACACTCGCGGAAATGATCGGCACCACACGATCGCGCGTCAGCTTCTTCATGAACCGCTTTCGCAAGCTCGGCTTTATCAGCTACAACGGCCGCATTCAGGTGAATAAATCGCTGCTCAACGTGGTGCTCCTTGACCAGTTGCCGGAACACAACTCCCAGAAGCCACCCATCCCCTTCTTCGGAGCCATCCTGAAGCCAGTCATTCCGATTGTGGGCACGATTCTGAGGCCTGTGATCCCGATAGTCGGAGCCATCAAGCGTAAGTTGTCGATTGAACAACGAGAGGCCTGAGTCGAATCAATCTGAACATGTGGCCCAGTTGCGTCGCCCCTTTTCGGTCGTGAACGAGGTGAACGCGGCTGAGGAAATTGAATCCTGTAGGGTTTACTGGCGTTTGGCGAAGGGAACAGATGCGGATCGCAACGAGCAATGCGCTGGTGCTGATGCGCTGGCACGATTTTCGGTATTTGCAGGATTTCAGCAGCCGTGACTTTGTGTGGCTGCTGATTGGGTCGTTGCTGGCCCTGATAGTAACCTGGGCAGTTAGGCGGCAAAGGCGGCGCTGGTTTTAGATCGCTGCAGATAAAGAGGAGCACCGTTTCGGTCAGAACTCGTAATGCATTCCAAGGGTCACGTTATTCGCGTGAAAATTCCGCGGTGAGGTCAAACCGGCAGGCGATTCGGTCTGTCCTGTCTGTGCGGGTAGAGAGGTGCAAGGAACAACCGCTGACGTTGTAGTGGTTGAAGTGCTGCAATACGGGGAGCCGGAAGTACCACCCTCGCCGTAGCCGTAGAAGTTATAGTCAGCCTTCAGAATCAATTTGGGACGGACCGTCCATGCAAGATTCACAAAGGGCGACTGATACGCAGACACTAGCGAACCGTTGACCGAACGCGCATCGTTGAAAAACTCACTGCCGTTCACATTGCTGACGCGATAGCCAATATTGGAGTGGATTGATTTGACGGGGGACGCCGTGAGAGCCACCGACACGTACTGCGTGGGAGCATCCATGAAGTCCCTGGCAAACCAGTCCGCGAGCTGGGTCGTCGATCCTCTGGTGAATACGCCAGGGCAGACGTTCGGTGCTCCGCTGCTGTTGACCGAGGCCGTACCAGGATAAATACTCGGATTCGTACTCGGGTTCTGGGTACCGTTGTCAAAGCAGATGTTGGTTGCCATATAGACATCGGTGTAGGCATAGCTGAAGTCGAGCCCAAAGTGTTCATTTGGAAACAAAACGCCGCTGACGCTCGCAATCCTGGTGTGATCGACATGATCGAGCGGGCCCTCGTATGGAACGTCACCCGCAGCCACAGCGGCCTGATTGTTATTCGTGTTGTTATGCCGCTCCAGGTCATTGAATGCGCCCGAGATCGTCGCCCAAGGTTTCGGTCTGTATCTCGCGTGCACCCTGAAGTGCCACAGTTGCCGCGGCGCCACCGGCGTGAGGGCGTTGTCGGCATAGGCCATTTCCACCGAACCGTTGAGATCGAGGTTCGCGGTGGGACGCACAGCGGCGGTAAACACTCCGGCGTTTTCGTTAATGGTCACGGTCCCGCCAAATGAAGCGCCCACTGGTAACGGAAGGTGATGAGGGTCGCCCTCGGCGACGACGTGATTCTGGTAACGGTAAGTGAGCGAGAGCGTGGCGCGCGAGGAAATGTCCCAATCGCCCGTCAGATTGTTGGTTAAATACAACTGGCCCGTATAGCCTGGTGTCGACGCGCCAATGGCCGGACTGCCTTCAATCGTGGAGGACCCGGCGGCCGCGCTCGTGGTAGTGAGTGCGCCCTGGTAGGTAATGGTCTCATTTGGATTGGTGGGCGTCGACACAGTAGCTCCGCTGGTAAAAATCGCCGCTCCGGGTTGGTGCATCGTGGAAAAGCTGATCTGGTCGCTGAGACTGAACTTACTCATTGTCTGCCACTGGGCGCCCAAGTCGGCGGCAAGAACCTGGCGTGTCGCTTGCGCATTCCCGATGTAGGTCAGCATGCGCGTCGCCCCGTTCAATCCCTGATAGCTGTCGTAGTAGTTGGGCAGGCGCATGTTCGCGTCGGTAAACCGCACATTTCCATTGATCGACAGGTTCTTGATGCTCGCGCTTTGTAGGCGAAGCACCTCGGTCGGGAATATGGCGCGCGTCGGCTGGGAGCGCAGATAACTGGTAACCACGGCGCAGGCGGGATTGATCACGGGCAGGCCGCTTGGCGTGTTAGGCGCCGAGAGGATTGTGTATACGGCCGGAGTGGCTCCGATGGGAGGCGTGTATGCACTGCCCATACTGCCCGTGTTGCAGGCATTGATGCCATAAGGCGACAGGCTGTCATAGTCGTTGATCGCTACCGGGGTTCCGTCCGCCTCTTGCGCGATCAGGGAATTTGAAGCCAAGGTGAAGAACGAGTCGCCCTTGTAGTGCGTGATCTGCTGTTCAAAGGTGATCATCGTGCCCCGCACCGGCTTCCAGTCGACCGCACCCGTGAAATCGTCGGTGTTGTTGCGTTGATACTCAGCCAGCACGGCATTATACTTGGCGAACCCATAGCCGCTCGGGCTGTAACTCGGCCCCTCCATCAGGTTCTTGGCGTACGCAAACCGATAGGTCACAGTCGATAGCGGCAGCAGGACGACGTTCACATCGGTCATGCGCCGCACGGTGTTGAACAGGAAAGGCGATTGAAGTGTCTGCGGCCACGCAAATGAGCCGGTCGGCGCGTTCGAAGGGCCGATTGGAATCGACTGTCCGCTGGGAATGTTTGGATTGCCGAGCAGGTTGTAATCAAAATACCTGCGGTCGCGGCGAAACACTCCGATGAACTCGTAGATCTTGCCCTTCGAGGCGCTCATCCTGGCAAAGTTGACCGGGTCGCCTCCGAACCCGCTGCCCACGGCGCTGAGCGAGTCGACCAGGGTGTTCTTCTGGCCCGGCAGCGCGCGCATCTCGAAGGTTTCATTTTGCACGCGCGGTCCAGATTGCAGATTCACCAGGTTGCTGTACATCGCCGGGCTGCCCGCGGCATTCGTGATGCGGCCGCCCAAATCCACGCTCTGATGGATCGCATATCCGTTCGGTACAGTCATCTGTTCCTCGGGCGTCGGCAATGGGACGACGGGCGTTGGATTCTGAGCGGCAGCGATGCCCGTCATCATGAATAGAATTGCCACTCCAATACCCCCAGCGATGCGCTGGATCATTGCGGTACGGGGCTGTTGACTGGTCAACCGAGAAAAACAGTCTTTCGAGTTCATATAGAGCCTCGCTTGAAGAAAACAATCTTGCTCACATTGCGACCTTGCGGCCCTATGCGAAGCGGGTGCGGGATCTGCGCCGCGTATTCGATTGGCCGGATTGGCGCGGTGCGGCTCCATGACTCTTACCTGAGAAACGCCTGATTCATGTTTGAACCGTGAATGAAGGTGTGGCAGTCCGTACAGGTTGTCAGCTCAGACGAACCCGCGTTCATGCCGTGCACGGTGCCTGCGGCGACCGGGCTGTGGCACTGGTTGCACAGCACGTTGATGTTCGGCATAACCAACAGCCGCGCATTCTGCGAACCATGCGGCGTGTGGCACCCCGTGCACCCCTCACCTTTCACCGGCGTGTGCTCGTACACGAACGGCCCTCGCATCTCGGCGTGGCACTTGGTACAAATCAAATTCGAATCGTTCCTGGACCTCAGGTTGCTCTTCTCGAATGTGCCGTGCACATCGTGGCAGTCGCTGCACTTGACAAGCCCTTCGTTCACTTTGTGGTGAGTCGGCATATCGAACTGCGGCTTCTCGTCGGTATGGCACTGAAAGCAGAGCTTTGGCTGGGAGGCCCTCAAAAGGTGCTCCGTGTCCTCGCTCTTGTGAATGCTGTGGCACCCGGTGCAGCCCACGTCGGCCTTGGCGTGCGGTGAGCGCTCAAAGTCCGGATGCGCTCCGGCATGGCAGCCCAGGCAGGTCACATCCACTTGCTTGGAAGTGGCCTTGGCGGGGTCGAAGATCTTGGTCACATCCCCGCCGCCATCAACGTGCGCCTTGCCCGCGCCGTGGCAAGACTCGCACGTGGCCCCGGTCTTGCCATGCTCGAGGGCAATCTTGGTGTGAGGATTGTTGGCGAATCCCTTCGCTTCCGATTCATGACAGGTTGCGCATACCTCCGCGCCGACGAAGTCCGCCGGATTGGTGTCCTTGGTTTGCGCAGTGGCTGGCTTGGTGGCCGCATCGGCTTTAGTCGCCGCGGCAGCCAGAGAAGTGACGCACATCACACTTGCGCCGAGCATCAAAATAAAACATGCTCGCAGCCCGGGGAACTTCCCAGGAACCCTGCCAAACGGCAAGGGCTTGCGGACCTTGCCTGCGACGCGAGCGGATGCCCCAGTGGCAGAGCCCGCCTTTCCAATAGCGGCCAGGCGAATGCAACGCATCAAAACCAGGCAGCCAGCGGCGGACAGGAACACGTCCCAGATAAATGGCAGTAACTGACGAATGCGGCGTTCTGGTTGATTCATCATCGCCCCACATTACCCCAGTCACGTTGGGAATTGTTGAGCAATTCTGCACGCTTAGGATTGATTTAACCGCATGCCCTTCCCGAAAATGGATGGCCCACTCCCGAAATAGCCCGACGTACAATTATCGTCCCGCCGAAAGGAAATGCGTCAATGATTTCGCTGCATGCGGAGACACGGTTGGGTAGCGGAGGACGCTTCTCGCCGGCACTACAAATTCATCGATTCAGGCTAGACAGGACGTACCAACACCATTATTATTCGCAGATCAATGAATCCTGCTTAGCAGAGGAGTTTCAATGGTATCCCCCAGAAAGTCCCCCGCAAAGAAATCTGCAGCGAGTAAAAAGTCCGCCACGCTAAAGGCACCCGCGAAGAAGCCGATTGCGAAGCCAAGATCCGCCCGGAACAACAAACCGACTGTGCCCACCACATTGCAGCCCGGCACCGGCAGCGCTGTGCCTGCGCCCGTCTTCGCCGAGCTACGCAGCACGCCGGACCCCACCAAATATACTGTCCGGCACTCCTCTGACTCCGATGCATACAAGGAGATGGATAAGCTTGTCAGTTCCAACCAATTCGTTCCGCTGCCGTTCCCAGTGGTGCAGGGGGTAACCGAGCCCGTGCTCACGCTGGCCGCCGCGCTCGGCCCCGGCGGCGGCAGAGCCGTTGCGAAGATCCAGGCCGCTGGACAGATCGTCTTTCACACCGCTGGCGATACTGGCTCCACCACCAGCCCAAAATCGGAGAACACCGTCGTCGACAAACTGCTCTCCGACTTCTCGGGCGAGGCTCCTGCAGCTGTGCCGCAGTTTTTCTATAACCTTGGCGACATCGTCTACAGCTTTGGCGAAGACAAGTACTACTATGACCAGTTCTACGATGCCTATCGCGACTACCCCGCCCCCATTTTTGCCATTCCCGGCAACCACGACGGCATCGTGCTGCCCCCGCCCGCCGGCACCGGCGTACCCACAGACTCGCTGAAGTCGTTCCTTGCCAACTTTTGTACACCCACTTTCACGCACTCCATCGACGCCGCTGGTCTCTCCCGCACGACCATGATCCAACCCGGCGTGTATTTCACGCTGGAAGCGCCGCTTGTGCGCATCCTCGGCCTCTACAGCAACATGTTGGAGAATCCCGGTGTCATCTCCTCTACACCCAATCCCAACAAGGGCGGCGCTCTCAGCTTCCCGCAACTGGCAGACGCACAACTTGACTACCTCAACGCCGCGCTCACGCGCATCAAAGCGGAGAACTTTACCGGGGCCGTCATCATTGCCGTGCACCACCCGCCCTACGCTTTTGGCACCAAGTCCGGCTCGCCGGTAATGCTAAAGGAGATCGATGCGATCTGCGGTTCCGCCAGTGTCTGGCCCCACGCCGTGCTCAGCGGCCACGCGCACAACTACCAGCGCTACACGCGCACCCTTGGCGGCCGGCAGATTCCCTACCTCGTCATCGGCAACGGCGGCCACGGGCTGCAGAAGCTGAACATCCCCAGCACACTGCGCACGCCCGTCTCCATGCCGGTCTTCGCTCAACCCGAGCAAAAGGATTCGGTCGTGCTCAACAGCTACGACTTCACCGATTATGGCTATTGCCGCGTCACGGTCAATCCCAAACAGTTGTACATCGAGTACCATCCAGCTTCCGATGGAGGCGCAATCAAGACACCCGACGACTCGGTCACTGTAGACTTGGCGAGCGGCACTCTCACCACCTTCACGCCGACAACCTGAGGCGCCTGGTGACGGGGGGTTTGCGCTTGGATAGCAGGCCGGGATGCAATGGCGTCAGTTGACCCAAACCCCAAAAACTCCTCCATCTCGGAGTTGAGCATTTCCGGCCTCCGCGGTTCTGAAGAAGAACGGAGCAGGTCGGGTCTCAACTCAGTCAGCGGTTGAGCACGCGTTTCCCGAATTGAGCCAGCCTCATTTCGTTTGCAACAGTGGGGAGGCGGACGGTATATTCCTCCAATATCTGGTTTCAAGTCATGCACCCGTCCGATTCCCCAACGGAAGCAGCGACACTGGCCGAGCGCGATCGTGCCGAGTTTGCTTCACTCGCACTGGAGAACCTGTTCAACGTATCTCCCGACGCGATTTTTGTCACCGACACCGAGGGGGTGATTCGGGGCGCGAATCCGCGTGCAGCGGATCTGTTTGGTTATGCGCATGAGGAGTTGCTCGGCCAGCCAGTTGAAAAGCTGGTTCCGGAGCGGTTCCGCGGACGACATCCCAGTCATCGCGAAAACTACAATGCCCATCCCAGAACACGGCAGATGGGCGCGGCGCTGGACCTGTTCGGCCTGCGCAAGGATGGGACCGAGTTCCCGGTTGACATCATGCTCAAGCCCATCGAAACCGCTGCCGGCGCGGTGGTTCTGGGTTTTGTGCGGGATGTAACGGAGCAGCGGGTTGCCCTTGAGGCTCTTCGCCGCAACGACCAGCAACTCAGATTGATTGTGGAGAGCGTCCGCGACTATGCAATCTATCTGCTTGATTGCGATGGCTGCGTGGTGACCTGGAACCCCGGCGGCGAACGCATCAAAGGTTACGCGCCCGAAGAAATCCTGGGCAAGCATTTTTCGTGTTTTTTCATACCGGAGGATATCGATCGCGGGCGGCCCGCCGAGTTGCTTCGCCTGGCGGCGGAGCGTGGGCGGGTGGAGGAGGAGTCCTGGCGCGTGCGCAAAGACGGCACGCGGTTTTGGGCCGATGTTGTACTGACCGTAATTCGCAGCGATGCCGGCGCCATAACTGGCTACGTGAAGGTAGTGCGCGACACTACGGATCGCATGCGCGCCGAAGAGGCGGTGATGCTGCAGTTGAGCTCCGCACTGCTGGTCAATATGGATATTCGCAAGCTGCTGGATGCAATTTCGGCAAGCATTCGCGAGGTGATCCCACACGATCTGGCCGGGCTGACGCTCTTTGACCCTGAGAAGGCCGACCTGGTGGCCCAGTTTCTGGGGCCCTATGACACCAGTCTGGTCCCAGCAGAACTGCGCTATTCGATCGCAGGTTCGGTCTCTGGATTCGTTTTCCGGACCCGGGAGACCGTATTGCTGGAACGCCTGGCGGATTCTCCGATTGCTCCGGAGACTTTGCAAACCCTCACCCGGCTCGGATTGCAATCCGGTTGCTGGGTGCCGCTCATCCATCACGGCCAGGCCATTGGAACTCTGGGGGTGCTGAGCCGTATTGAGGGCAGTTTTGGCCAGCAGGAAGCGGCAATTCTAGTCAAGATTGCGGCTAATGTGGCCATGGCCGTAGATAACGCAATGGCTTTCCAGCGGATTGCTGAACTCCGCGATCAGTTGAGCCAGGAGAAGCGTTATCTGGAAGACGAAATCAACCTGGAGAATCGCTACGAGGACATTGTGGGCGAGAGCAAAGGGCTGCGCCAGGTGCTGAAGGAGATTGAGACGGTGGCGCCCACCAACGCCACGGTGCTCATCCAGGGCGAGACGGGAACGGGCAAGGAACTGCTGGCGCGTGCGATTCACCGGTTGAGCCCGCGGAACGAACGGACGTTTATCAAGCTGAATTGTGCGGCGATTCCGGCGGGGCTGCTGGAGAGCGAACTGTTTGGGCACGAGAAGGGCGCGTTTACCGGCGCCATTGCGCGGAAAATGGGCCGTCTGGAGCTGGCGCATGAGGGGACGCTGTTTCTTGACGAAGTGGGCGAACTGCCGCTGGACCTGCAGCCGAAGCTGTTGCGGGCGCTTCAGGAGCGGGAGATTGAGCGGCTCGGTGGAACGAGGTCGATTAAGGTGGATGTTCGGCTGATTGCCGCGTCTAACCGGGACCTGGCGCAGATGGTGGCCGAGAAGCAGTTCCGCAGCGACCTGTTTTACCGGCTAAAGGTCTTTCCGATTTTCGCTCCGCCGCTGCGCGAGCGGGCCGAGGATATTCCGGCGCTGGTGCGGCACTTCGTAGAGACGCACAGCCGGCGGATGGGCAAGACGATCGAGACCATTCCGGCGGAGACCATGAAGGCTCTGACGCGCTGGCCGTGGCCGGGGAACATCCGCGAGTTGGAAAACTTCATTGAGCGCGCAGTGATTCTGACGCGAGGCCGGGAGCTTTACGTCCCTCTTGCAGAACTGGAGACGGAAGCTGAGGAGCGGAGCGAGGCGGTGGAGAGCACAACGCTGCACGCTGCCGAGCGGGAGCACGTTCTGCGCGTTCTACGCGAGACCA
>Ga0182024_10006710_pt1 | contig 25150 bp, 23 predicted proteins | sample P32metaG_FD_120480 | JGI IMG/M metagenome (GOLD analysis project Ga0182024, IMG submission 120480) | Permafrost microbial communities from Stordalen Mire, Sweden - P3-2 metaG (Illumina Assembly) | ecosystem: Environmental > Terrestrial > Soil > Wetlands > Permafrost | place: Sweden: Stordalen...
CCTTCACTACGAAGCGTAAATAGTGCGGCACCGTGAACTCTCCGGCCACCTTGGCGGGATCTTCCGCCTTAGCCGTGAGTCCAACCGCGGGCATGCCTTGCGTGCGCGCGATGGAATACAAATCGGAAACCACCGCTACGGCCGTCGGATCGCCGCCCGCTCCGTAGCCCGAGAAAATCATGCGGCCCGCAAATTCTCCGGTTGCCATCACCAGATTCTGGCTTTCCTGCACGTGCGCAATCAGCGAACTCAGCGGAATCAGCGCCGGCTGCACCGAGGCCGCCAGTTCGCGTCCATTCGCGCGATTTTTCTCCGCCACCGAAATCTGGCGTATCGTGCAATGAAGGTCGCGCGCGTACATGAAATCCACCGCTTCGATCGTCGAAATCGTCCGGCAGGGAATCTGCTCGCTCTTCACATTTATGTGCAGTCCGGCTTGCGTGAGAATCACGAGTTTTGCGCGGGCGTCATAACCTTCCACGTCGTTCGTCGGATCAGCCTCGGCGTATCCGAGTTCCTGCGCTTCTTTCAGTGCCGCCGCAAAGCTGGTTCCGGTCGCTTCCATTTTCGTAAGAATGTAATTGCAGGTGCCATTCAGAATTCCGGCGATCCTGTAGAGCCGGTCTCCGGCAAGTCCTTCCTGGATTCCGATGATGGCGGGGATTCCCCCTGCGACCGATGCCCCGAACTCGAGCCGCTTCCCCATCTTCCGCGCCAGTTCAATGAGTTCGTTGCCGGCCGCGCAGATTAGCATTTTGTTGGCCGTCACAACCGACTTTCGGGCCTTCAACGCTCGACGAATCCAGTCACCGGCAGGCTCGAGCCCTCCGATCAGTTCGATTACGATGTCCACATCGGATGAAAGCACATCGTCCACGCTGCTGGTCCATCGAATCCTCGCCGGCAGCCCCGCCACTTTTTTCTTTTCGATATTCCGGTTGCAAATGTGCGTCAGCAACAGCGGCCCGTTTGAATCTTCGGACAGCAATTTCGCCACGGAGCGGCCCACCGTGCCGAATCCGATTAATCCAACTTTCAATTTTGCGGCCGCAGATTCTTTTTTCGAGCCGGCCTTTACGCCGCCCGATCTCCTGACCGAATGAGTCTTTCGTTTCAATTTGTGTTCGCCTTCTTGCTAGCGCACAAACTCTCCGGGTTGCCGGGAAGAGCCGTCTTCCGAATATTCCCGCGGCTGAGTTGTATTCCGCGGGAATGATGCTTCGGGTCGATGAGCTGTCAAAATCATGCCATTGTACCAAAGGCCCGCTGATTTCGATCCTAGAAGCCATGGAATTGCGATCGGAGCATCGCAGTTGACAAATGACAACCGGATCAATCAGGCATGGCGTAAGACGCGGCCCTCGACGCGAACCCGAATGAGTTTCCACCGCTGGCGATTCCAGTGCGGCGGGCGTATAGTGCTAGAGCTTGACGACCCAATTTCTCCACTGGAGACGATATGGGCCGCGGGATTCGTCGGGGTCTTGAAAGATATACGGGATGGAATACAGGAGCGGCAGCTCGCGCGTCGTCGCGCGGATTTCCGATGCGTCTCTGCCCGGTCTCTGGTTTCAATCTCAATTCTAAGGAGGGACACATGAAGGAGCAAACATTGCGCACCGTTGCGATCGCTGTCGTCGTCGCGATCGCATCATTTGGCTTTTGGGGGGCCGTCGCGCACGGACAGGCGGGAGGTGACGCGGCAAACGCGGCGCCCACGGACAAAGCGGCGTACTTCGGTCACGGAGATATCGAGAACATCTGGAAAGATCTCGAGGCCAAGCAGGTGATCAACAAGCGGGTTCTGGAAGGCGGAAAGTACAGCATCAATATCCGCATTATCAAAGAGACCAGTGCGCCTCTGATTCACGCCACATCGGCTGATGTGTGGGTGATGGAGGAGGGTTCGGCAATCGCGGTCACCGGCGGCACGCTTCTCAACCAGAAGAAAACAAATCCGGCCGTCGATGACATTTCCGGCAGTTCCATCGAGGGCGGAAAAGAACAACCGTTTATGCCCGGCGATATTCTGTACGTTCCACCCGGGGTGCCGCACGGTTTCAAGAACATCAAAGGCTTCCGTGCCTATCTCATTCGCTTCGACGTAAAGTAAGCGCGGCGAATCTTTTCGGCATTACTAAATCGCGCGAGGCCGGGCGCTGCCCTCTGTAGCGGCAAGCACCCGGGCGTGCGCTCGCAGCCTCGGATCGTCTCGCGCCGGAAATCCCAGCCGCGGAACAATTGCCACGATGTCCGGCATATTTCGGATCCACTTTTGACGGTCCGAAATTGCGGCATGATGACTTGCCTCTCAAGTCCGCGACAGGCACTGCTTCGATCGGACGGAATCCCGCCAATAAATAGGCCGCGATCGAATGTTCGTCATTCTTCAACGGGCGATCACCGGCGGTGGCGTTTGACCGGCCTCGCGCGCGCCGCTATAATCACTTGTTCCGTTGCGCGCGAAATTCGTCGGCGAGCGGACAGGAGAACCGAATAGACTGGTTCCACGGAGATCGGTCCTCGTCCCGGAGTGATACAAGCGTTCGCTCCTAAGCAAAGAGCCGGAAAATCCAAGAAAATGATTGAGGAGCATCCATGTTAAAGGCAACCCAACTGCGCCCCGGCATGATTATCAAGCACGAAGGCGATCTTCACGTGATCTACAGCGTGGATCACCGGACGCCGGGAAACAAACGCGGCTCCATGCAGACGAAAATGCGCAACCTGCGAAGCGGATCCATGATGGATTACAGGTTTCGGGCCGAGGAATTTGTCGAAAAAGTAGTAGTCGACGAAATCGAATTCGAATATCTCTACAGCGACGGCGACGGCCACCACTTCATGAACACCCAGAATTACGAGCAACTGGCGCTGCAAAACGATATCGTCGGCGACACGAAAGACTACCTGATTCCGAATCTGCCCGTGAAAATCGAATATTTCGAGGACAAACCGATCGGCGTTCTCGTGCCCGACACCGTCGATCTGTTGGTGGTCGAAACCGAGCAAACCATACAGAAAGCCACCGCGAGCGCCGTGATGAAGCCGGCGAAGCTCGAGACGGGACTTTTCGTCAACGTGCCGCCGTTTGTGGGCGTCGGCGACCGAATTAAAGTCGACACCTCCGAAGGCCGCTACATCCAGCGCATCCAGTGAAAGGCATCGGTCGCGCCGCCGCTGTGCAAGGAGTCGATCCTCCGGAGCGCTTCAACTTGTTATTTCTTGCGTGAGGCGCCGCTTCCTAGTTGCTTTGTTCTAACTCGCCTTCGCATCATTTTTTCTAAATGGTTACTGCGCGACAGCGGTTTTCGCGCCGAAGACGCGGCGGAAAATCGCATCGACGGCGCGCAACTGGCGGTGCAGGTCGAATGTGTGCGCGAGCGCCTTGTCATCGAGAAACGCGCGAATGTTGGCATCGGCTGCGACGCGTTCCTGGAAGCTTGTCTCCGATTCCCACGCCGCCATGGCGTGCCCCTGCACCCATTTGTAAGCGTCTTCGCGCGGGGCTCCGTGCTCGACGAGGTCCTGCAGAAGCTGCCCGGAAAAAACGAGGCCGTGCGTGGCGTCGAGATTCCGCAGCATGCGCTCGGGCGAAACCTTCATGTTGGCGATGATTTCCGTGGTGCGGTGCAGCATGTAATCGAGCAAAATCGTGGAATCCGGAAGGATGACGCGCTCGACCGAGCTGTGCGAGATGTCGCGCTCGTGCCACAGCGCGATGTTTTCAAGCGCCGCCAGCGAATTCGCGCGCACCACGCGAGCCAGGCCGCAAACCTGCTCGCTCGATACCGGATTGCGCTTGTGCGGCATCGCCGAACTTCCCCGCTGTTCGCCGCCAAACGGTTCTTCGACCTCGCGGACTTCCGTTCGCTGGAGATGCCGAATCTCCTGCGCGACGCGTTCGAGAGACGCCGCAACGATCGCAAGGGTTCCCACATATTGCGCGTGGCGGTCGCGCTCGATCACCTGGGACGTGATGGGGGCGGTCGCCAGACCAAGCTTCTGGCAGATTTTCTGCTCGATTTCGGGCCCGAGATGCGTGCACGTGCCGACCGCGCCGGAAATTTTGCCGACGGCAATTTGCCGCGCGGCGGCTTCAAAGCGCGTGGCATCGCGCCGATTCTCCGCATACCAGTTCGCGATCTTCAGGCCGAACGTAATGGGCTCGGCGTGAATTCCATGCGTGCGGCCGATCTCCGGTGTGTCTTTGAATTCCCACGCGCGGCGCTCGAGCACTTCGCCGAAGCGCTCGATGCCCTTTTCGATGAGCCGCGAGGCGTCGCGGATCAGAAGCGCCTGCGCCGTATCTACAACATCATTCGACGTGAGGCCGTAGTGCAGCCAGCGGGCTGCTTCCGGGTCGGCCATCGATTCCTGCACGGCGATGGTGAACGCGATCACGTCGTGCCGGACCCGCGCCTCGATTTCGTTAATCCGCGAAACATCGACGCGGGCGCGCTCGCGCAACTTCGCGGCGGCTTCGCGGGGAACGATTCCCGCTTCGGCGAGCGTTTCGGTCGCTGCCAGCTCGACCTCAAGCCACTTCTCGAATTTGTTTTGTTCGCTCCAGACGCGGCCCATTTCCGGACGCGTGTAACGTGCAATCAAGTGCAGCTCCCTTGGGCTCGCGCATCCGGCCGACAAATGCCGCCGATGCCCGGTCGGCCCGGTGAATATTTACGAATGGCGGGGAATTTCTGAACCCTAAACAATAATATCCGAGATGTCCGTGCTTTGGCGTGTTTCTTCGCGACGAAAGCAAGGAATGAAAGAGAGCATTCCCCGCGGGGGCTGCGGTCGAAAAGCAAATTGGACAGCGCGTTCTAGAGGTCGAAGGGGCCGAGAGGGGTGCGCTGCGAGGCGACGTGCAGGGTGCCGCGGAAAGCAAACTCGACCGAACGCTGGCCCAGCGCTTGTTCGGCGCAGATGCGCGCAATCTCAGGCGTGTTGTTCTCCTCAGAGACATGCGCGAGCACGAGATGGCGCGCGCGGCCGTCGAAAAGCTCCGCATCGGCCAGAAATTCGCTCACGACCGTGTTCGAAAGATGGCCTGTGCGGCTCATCACGCGCTGCTTGACGTGCCACGGGTACCGACCAACCTTGAGCATGTTGAGGTCGTGGTTCGATTCCAGAATCAGGAAATCGGCTTCGCGGAGATGGTTCTTTACGTGTTCGGGAAGGTAGCCGAGGTCGGTGACGATGGCAACCTTCGTGCTTCCCGTTTTAAAAGCATAGCCGACAGGGTCGGCGGCATCGTGCGGGATCGTGAACGGATTCACCTCAATGTCGCCGATCTGAAAGCGCTCGCCGGCGCGAAGATATTCGACCCGCTGCATTTTCGCGATGGGGCCTTCCGGGTACATTTTCAGGATTTCGCGGTGGGTCGGCTCGGTGAGGTAGGCGGAACAATTCCAGTGGCGGGCCATTTGGGCCATCCCGCTCGAATGGTCGGAATGCTCGTGGGTGATCAGAAGCGCGTGGACCCGCTCCGGGCACTGGCGGCCAAGCGCCTCGAAACGCCGAAGCATCTCTTTTTTTCCGATACCGGCGTCAATAAGGAGAGTTGTGTTTTCGGTCTCGAGCAACGTGGAGTTGCCCGAACTGCCGGAAGCGAGAATGGATATCCGTAGCGGGATGCGGCTCTCTCTCTGTGCAGCGCCAGCGCGCCAGCCTTGCGCGAAGCGTCGCGAAGGATCATGGCAAACTGCTGCGCTGGCGTCAACGAAAACTAGGGATAATTTGCGCGAAAGCGTTCATTCCAGCACGAAAATTGACATCACTGTGCCCTGCTGCTCAAGCTGAAAGAGCATTAAGGCGGTGAATTGTTTCGTGATCGAACCGATCCGATACTCCGTATCAGGGCCGGCGACTATTTTCTTTTCCATATCGGCGTATCCGTAACTTCGCGACCATATCAGTTGAGCACCAGAGACGATCCCGACGGTCACGGAACCAGCCTTACGCGTCTCCGATTCAGTGTGAGTGCCGATTTGTTCCAGGGCGTGGTTCCAAGAAGGACCACCGGGCCGCTGTGCGCCATGCGAAAAGCCTAATACGATTGCGACGATAATGAGTGACGCCGGCCGGATTTTCCGGAAAAGAACTTAGGGCCACGGTTCTTCGTCCTGAGGGTCTTCTGTATCACAATGGACTCAAACTTCCGGTTAGACGGCATACCGGAAACCGACCCACTCCCCCGTATCCTGAGTACTAGACTGTATGGTACATTCTTTGGTCATTATGGACGGAAAGAAGGTCGGAATAGGCGCGCTTTCTGCGATTGTGTTTGTGTTCGCGCTCATCGTGATTCTCCGGAATTCCCCGGGGGCGCAAACTTCCGCGACCCGCGCGGCCTCCTGGAATTCACGCGCGATTCAAGCCAGATTTTCCGGTGTCAAAGTGCGCGAAGTCGATCCGGCGAACGCCGACTTGATTTTCTCGTTTGATCTCGACAATACCACTGACGCCGATTACCAATTGGCGAAAGGACCGAACGTAGTGATCATGAGCCGCCTGAAATCCGACGGCAGCTTCAGTTCAGAGCAGCCAGTCAATCTCAATTCTTCGATTTTTGTGCCAGCCGGAAATCGTACTCGCATCGCCCTCGAAATCGTGCGCCCGTTTGAATGGCCCGCTCAACAGGACGCTGCCTCTGACGCGAAGTTCAGGCAGCTTGTAGCGTGGCAGGTGGCGGACTTGGACGGCTTTGTTTTATTCGACCAAACCACTCGTTACCAAATCGATCTTCCAGGCGGCTGGCCCGAATTGCAGCAGGTTTCCGAAGCCGCGGCGCATCCGTAGCATCCGGGATTCCGGCGGGACTAGCCCTGAAACCGGTTCGCACGCACCGGCCTGATGCATGCGAGCGATGAAGTTACTCTTCCGCATCGAGTGGTTGCACTTTCTTGAAAGTGCGGGAAACGCCAACGTATAATCCGCCGAGTTTAAGGCTTCAATCCTGCCGCGGCTACCCCGCCACCGCGGCGCGAGGAACGTTCACGGAAATATGCCTGAGCAATTTCACGCGAAAGATCTTGTTGGAAATTCCAACCGGCGCAGCCATCCGCGGCAGCAGGTGAGGTCTCTTTCTTACATCGATCTTGGCGATGGAAACGGCGGCATTGTTCTCAATCTCGGCGAAGGCGGACTGGCGCTGCAGGCGGTAACAAGTCTCATGGAGGACCAACTGCCTCGGTTGCGCTTTCAGCTTTCGGAAGCAAGAAGTTGGCTGGAAACCAGCGGGCGCGTCACGTGGACAAGCGAATCGCGGAAAGTAGCCGGCGTCGAGTTCGTGAATCTGTCGGACACCGCGCGCAAACAGATTAGAGAATGGGTGTCATCGGGAGACTCGCCGATTGAATCGCAGGCCTCGGAAGTTGCGGCGCCTGTTGCCGAAAAGATCCCGTCGGCGGCCGATTCGCTGCTTTTCATGCCGGTGGCGGGCCGCCCGATCGGAATCGCCCCTCCCAGAGAGAACTCCCAAGCGGCATTCAACTCACCAACGACGTTCACGGATGCGCCGAGTGCGGCCTCGGTTCAGCCCGTTCCTCAGCCAAATCTGAAAAGCAGTTGGACGTTAAAGCAATGTCAACCGGCGGAGCCACGCTACGGGCTCGTCGCTCTTTTTGGAATTCTCGCCGCCGTGTCCTTGATTGTGGGTTGGGCCGCGGGACACGCGGGTCTGGCGCGAATTTTTAAGCGGACAAACGTCGAGAGCGCCTCAAGAAGTCTGAGTGCAACCTCAACGGCAGCGCCAACGGTAGCTTCCGAGCCGAAAGCATCGGGAATTGAGATTCAGGGCACGGACAACCGCAGCCGCCTGATCCCTTTCGACGGGCCTCTGCCTCCTGACGCAGCCACCCAGCATGGGACGGGGCCGCGTCCGGCTTCCGGAAAAAAGTTGTTTCAAGTTTGGGTGCCGTCTCCACCGGTTCGCCCTCAAGACGCATCGGGAAACGCGGCGAATGAGATCCCGCCGGTTTTGACCAACGTGCCTGCGAATTCGACGAATGTCTTGCCGTCGCCGGGAGAGCTCGGATCACGAAGTTCGATTTCAACGCCGCCCCCGCCACCACAGCAAGCTCCGGCGCGCGTGGGAGATCTCCAGAAAGGACGCCTGATTCGTCGAGTCGAACCGCTCTACCCGGCGATCGCCCTGGGGAGCAGCGTAGAAGGCACCGTCAAGCTGCACGCCGTAATCGGAGTGGACGGCGCAATCAAGACCCTTGAGTCCGTGAGCGGGCCCGATCTTCTGATCGACCCGGCTATGAACGCCGTCCGTCAGTGGCGCTACACGCCGACCCTTCTCGACGGCAAGCCCATCGAAACCGATCAAGACATCTTTATCGTTTTCCGCCTGCCCGCAAAATAAACGTCCCTAAAAATAGATTTCCCTAATGGCTGACTGCCGCAATCTTCAGCCGTTCATCAAGCGGAAACACGGCCGTGCCATCGTAATAAGCGCCCGATCTTTCTGAAGCAGGAAGATTCCTCTGGTACGATGAATTTATGGCAGCCCCGGAACCAAAGCGCGTCGTGACGATGAACACGGGATCGGCGACTTTGAAGGCTGCGATTTACGACATTCTTCCGGCCGCAAAACTTGTGCTGTCGATTCGAGTCGAGAACGCCCGCGATGGCGCCCGCATTCGTATCTCCGATTCGACCGGCTCCTCGTTGTTCGATCAGCCGTCTTCGGTAAATGATTCGCACGCTTCTCTGGAGCTGATCTTTCATTGGCTTGCCGATCACGGGTACGTCAGCGGGTTGGCCGCGGCGGGACATCGGCTCGTGCATGGAGGCACCCTCTATACGAAACCGGAGCGGATCACGCCGGCTTTTCTGGCCGACGTCGAGCAGCTAATGCCGCTCGATCCTGATCACCTTCCCGAGGCCATTTCCGGCATCCAGTTTATTTCGCAAAAACTACCGGAACTTCCGCAGGTCGCCTGCTTTGACACCGCGTTCCACGCTTCCATGCCGAAAGTAGCGCAAATGTACGCTCTTCCCCGCCGCCTGTACGAAGGGGGCGTCCGGCGCTTCGGGTTCCATGGACTCTCTTATGAGTACATTTCACAGAAGCTTCGCAAACTTGAAGGACAGGCTGCTGACGGGCGCGTCATCATCGCGCATTTAGGGAGCGGCGCCAGCATGATGGCGATGAAGGGCGGCGCCAGTGTGGACACTTCGATGGGCTTTACGCCGCTCGAAGGGCTGGTTATGGGGACTCGGTGCGGAGACATTGATCCGGGAGCGGTCCTCTATCTATTGGACCAAGGGAAAACATCTCCGCAGGACCTCAGCACGCATCTAAACAAGCAGTCCGGATTACTCGGAGTCTCCGGCGCGAGCGCGGACATGCGGGACTTGCTGGAAATGGCGGCCAAAGGCGATGCGCACGCCGACGAAGCCATTGAGCTGTTCTGTTACAGGGCCAGGAAATATATTGGTTCCTACGCCGCGGCGCTCGGCGGGCTGGATATGCTGGTTTTCACCGCAGGCATCGGCGAGAAAGCAGCCGCTGTGCGCGATCGGATCTGCCGGGGATTGGATTTCCTGGGAATTCAAATTGACGCCGCGCGCAATCAGGCGAATGCCGATATAATTTCAAGCTCTGCCAGCCGCGTGAAAGTACGCGTGATCGAAACCGACGAAGACCTGATGATCGTCCAGCACGTTGTTTCTCTTCTCGGCTGGACCAACCGCGAAGCATCCTGAGGACGCCATGTTTATCTTCGATCCGAAGTTATCAACGGCCGTAGAGTCTTCCGTCCCTCCGAGTGATCAGAAATCTCCCGCCACGGGCCCTCTCTCGCCCGATTTGCTCGACAAAATGCACCGCTATTGGCAGGCAGCCAATTACCTGACCGTCGGGCAAATCTACCTGCAGGAAAATCAATTGCTGCGCGAGCCGTTGCGCGCCGAGCACATCAAGCCGAGGCTGCTCGGCCATTGGGGAACCTCGACCGGATTAAGCTTCATTTATGTGCACTTGAATCGCTTGATCAAAGAACACGATTTAGATGCTCTGTACATTGCCGGTCCCGGCCATGGCGGTCCGGCTCTGAATGCGAATTCGTATCTCGAAGGCACCTACACCGCCGTTCATCCCGAGGTTACCCAGAATTCGGCCGGCATCCGGCAGCTATTCCGCGAATTTTCTACTCCCGGCGGCGTGCCCAGCCACTGCGGCCCGCATTTGCCCAATTCGATTCACGAGGGGGGCGAGTTGGGTTATGCGCTTCTGCACGCCTTCGGCGCGGCGTTCGATAATCCCGAACTCGTCGTCGTGTGCGTCGTAGGCGACGGGGAGGCGGAGACCTGCCCGCTGGAAGGCAGCTGGAAATCGAATCGTTTCCTGAATCCCTTCCGCGATGGCGCCGTGCTGCCCATTTTGCATCTGAACGGCTACAAAATTTCCGGCCCCACCGTCGAGGCTCGGACGTCTGACGACGAACTCGAAAAGCTTTACCGGGGCCACGGGTACAATCCCTATTTCGTGGAAGGCGATGATCCTCCCTTCATGCACCAGAAATTCGCGGCGGCCCTCAATACTTGCTATCAGGAAATTCGCGAGATTCAGTCCGAAGCCCGCCGGAAAAATACCGGCGGCAAAGTCCCGGTGTGGCCGATGATCATTCTCCGCACGCCGAAAGGCTGGACAGGCCCTAAAGAAGTGGACGGACTCCCCATAGAGGGGACCTTCCGCGCGCACCAGGTTCCACTGGCGACCGTCCGCGAAAGCCCTCCTCACCTGCGCATGCTCGAATCCTGGATGCGAAGTTATCACCCGGAGAAGGTTTTCGACGCCGGCGGAAAGCTCATTCCCGAACTGCAGGATCTCGCGCCTCAAGGCACTTGCCGGCTCGGAGCCAGCCCGCATTCCAACGGTGGCCGTGTCCTGAACGCCCTGGTGCTTCCAGACTTCGCCAATTACGGGCTGGAAGTGCCCGCTCCCGGAAAGGTGATCGCCGAGGCGCCGCGCAAGCTCGGCGAATTTTTTCGCGACGTGATCAAACTCAACCCTGAAAACTTTCGCTTGTTCTGTCCCGATGAAACAAATTCCAATCGTTTGAATGCCGTTTTTGAAGCGACCAATCGTCGCAGCATCGGACCCACGATTCCGATCGACGATCACGTCGGCCCCGATGGACGCGTGCTTGAAGTCCTCAGCGAGCACTGCTGCGAGGGATGGCTCGAAGGTTACCTGCTCACCGGCCGCCATGGGGTATTCGCCACGTACGAAGGATTCGCCCAAGTGGTGGATTCGATGCTGACCCAACATGCGAAATGGGTCGAGCAGTGCGATGAAATTCCCTGGCGCAAGCCCATCGCCTCGCTCAACGTCTTCCTCACCAGCCACTGCTGGCGGAACGATCACAACGGCTTCAGCCATCAGGCCCCGGGATTCGTCGATAACGCCCTCGCCCGCCGCAGCACCGTGATGCGCATCTACTACCCGCCCGATGCGAATTGTCTTCTCAGCACGATGGACCATGCGCTCCGCAGCCGTAACTATGTGAACCTCGTTACCTGCGGGAAGCAGGAGCAGCTTCAGTGGCTGAACATGGAGCAAGCCATCGAGCACTGCTCTCGAGGAGCCTCGCGATGGGATTTCCCAAGCAATGAAGGGGAAGGCGAGCCGGACGTGATCCTCGCTTGCGTCGGCGATGTTCCGACCCTCGAGACGGTCGCCGCTTCCTGGCTCCTGCGGAAACTTGCCCCGGACATGAAAGTTCGCGTGGTGAATGTCGTAGATTTGGCTGTGCTCATGAGCCCGGACGAGCATCCGCACGGCATGGACAATCTCGCATTCGAAGCCCTCTTCACCACTTCCGCGCCGGTGGTTTTCGCTTATCACGCGTCGCGTTGGGCAATCCACAGCATGCTTCACGGACGCTCCAACGAAGCGCGCTTCCACGTCCGGGGCTTCATCGACCAGGGGTCCACCACCACGCCGTTCGATATGGTTGTACGCAACAAGATCAGCCGTTATCACCTGGTGATAGACGCGCTTAAATACGTGCCGAAAATTCGATCGAAGTATGGCGACGTTGTGGACTTGATGAACCGCAAGCTTTTCGAGCACCATAGCTACATTCGAGAGCACTTTGAAGATATGCCGGAGGTCGCGCTGTGGCGCTGGACCGACGATTTCAGCGATTCGACTGAGCCGCTTCCGCTCGCCAAGGGACAGCCGCGCTCCCAACTGTTCACGGACGGCTAGAAGAACCCCCAATACGACTCTGCGCGAATGCCGGACCTGGTACTTTGGCTTACCAAGGCGCCGGGGGCCGTCTTTTACTCGATTGACTGTTGCAAGCCTTTCCTCCACCTGCTAGACTGAAACCGTACTAATTTAGTACTATTAAGTGGTGGAAGACAGACGAACATGGTAAAGCTTGGCAAATTAACGGACTACGGGCTAGTCATCATGACATGCATTGCTCGGGGAGACGGTCTTCCTCTCCGGACGGCCCGCGATCTCGCGGTCGAATCCCGCCTGCCCATCTCCACAGTGAGCAAGCTCCTGAAGGAGCTTTTGCAGAGCGGATTGCTGAGTTCGCATCGCGGAGTCAAAGGCGGGTACATCCTGGCGCGGGATCCACATGAAATAACTCTAATCGAAATCATCGCTGCTATCGAAGGCCCCATGGCGCTCACCGAGTGCAGCACGGAAATTTCGGGGCTCTGCAATATCGAGTCGTTTTGCCCGATCAAAAGCAATCAACGAATCATCAACCAGGCGGTGCGGGGCGTTCTGGAGAGGATAACCCTCTCTGACCTTGTTCAGCCCCTGCAGCTCACCACCATCAAAGACGCGCGCGGCAATCTTGTGCCGACGATCGCCTCCGGGAGAATTCAATGAGTTCCAACACCGATACAATTCGCGAACTGGCGCAGCAGGAATACAAGTGGGGCTTCATCACCGATATCAACGAGGACCGCGCCCCCAAGGGATTGAATGAAGAAATTATCCGCTTCATCTCCCACAAGAAGAACGAACCCGAATTCATGCTGGCGTGGCGGCTGAAGTCTTTTCGCCACTGGCAGACACTGGAAGCGTCTCAGGCCGAGCCGAAGTGGGCAAACGTCAAGTACCCTCCAATCAATTATCAGGACATCGTGTATTACTCGGCGCCCAAGCAGAAGCCGAATCTGAAGAATCTCGATGAGCTTGATCCGGAGATCCGGCGCACGTACGAGAAGCTCGGCATTCCGCTCGAAGAACAAAAGATGCTGGCGGGAGTGGCCGTCGACGCGGTTTTCGACAGCGTCTCGGTGGCAACGACATTTAAAGAGAAATTGGCCGAAGTGGGCGTTATTTTCTGCTCTTTTTCGGAGGCGGTGCAGAAGCATCCCGAGCTTGTGAAGAAATATCTAGGCTCGGTGGTTCCCTACACCGATAATTTCTTCGCTGCTCTGAACGCCGCAGTGTTCACCGACGGTTCTTTCGTCTACGTGCCCAAGGGCGTCCGCTGCCCGATGGAGCTTTCCACTTACTTCCGCATCAATGCGGCGGAAACAGGGCAATTCGAGCGCACTTTGATCGTGGCGGATGAAGGCGCCTACGTGAGCTACCTCGAAGGCTGCACCGCTCCCATTCGCGACGAGAACCAGTTGCACGCGGCCGTCGTTGAGCTGGTGGCCCTCGACGACGCCCAAATCAAATACTCGACGGTTCAAAACTGGTATCCCGGCGATAAGAACGGAAAGGGCGGAATCTATAATTTCGTCACCAAGCGCGGGAAATGCCTCGGCAAGAACTCGAAAATTTCCTGGACGCAGGTGGAAACCGGATCGGCGATCACCTGGAAATATCCGAGCTGCATCCTGCAGGGAGAAAATTCGGTCGGCGAATTCTACTCCGTCGCGCTAACGAACAATTACCAGCAGGCTGACACCGGCACGAAGATGATTCACATCGGGAAGAACACGCGCAGCACCATCGTGTCGAAAGGCATCTCGGCCGGGCACGGGCAAAACACGTACCGGGGACAGGTGAAAATACTAAAGGATGCTTCCGGTGCGCGGAACTACACGCAGTGCGACTCGCTTCTGATTGGCGATAAGTGCGGCGCGCACACGTTTCCTTATATCGAAGTCAAGAATTCCTCGGCGCGCATGGAGCATGAGGCGTCCACGTCGAAAATCGGCGAAGATCAGCTTTTTTATCTGCGCCAGCGGGGACTTAAGGCTGAAGACGCCGTATCGATGATCGTCAATGGATTCTGCAAGCGCGTTTTCCGCGAGTTGCCGATGGAATTTGCGGTCGAGGCGCAGAAGCTTCTGAGCGTGAGCCTGGAAGGCAGCGTCGGGTAGCCGCCGTTTCCCATCCCCGTGCCGGAATCAGAAAGCGCTCGAAGGATTGAGAATTGCGGGCGGGCGGCCATAATCGCCCCGAAAAACGAGTTCGGACAATATTGAAAGGGCAAACAGAATGAGCTTGCTGGAAATCAAAGATCTGCACGCCAAAGTGGACGGCCGCGAAATCCTCAAGGGCATCAACCTTACGATGAATCCCGGCGAGGTGCACTCCATCATGGGCCCGAACGGCTCGGGAAAGAGCACGCTCGCGCAGGTGCTGGCCCGCCGGGAAAGCTACGACATCACGGGCGGCCAAGTTCTCTTCAACGGGAAGGATCTGCTGGCCATGAAAGCGGAAGATGCCGCGTGCGAAGGCCTCTTTCTGGCCTTTCAATACCCGGTCGAAATTCCTGGAATCAGCAACGCTTACTTTTTGCGGTCGGCGCTGAACGCGATTCGCAAGTATCGCGGCGAGGATGAAATGGACGCGATGGATTTCCTGCCGCTGATGCGCGAAAAGCTGAAGCTTCTCGACATGGATGAAAAGCTCATGAATCGTTCCGTGAACGAATCCTTCTCCGGCGGCGAGAAAAAGCGCAACGAGATTTTGCAGATGGCGGTGCTGCAGCCGAAGCTCGCAATCCTGGATGAGACCGATTCGGGGCTGGATATCGACGCGCTTCGCATCGTAGCGCAGGGCGTGAATGCGATGCGCAGCCCGGACCGCGCCATTCTGGTGGTCACGCACTACCAGCGGCTTTTGAATTACATCGTTCCGGACAAGGTTCACGTGCTGGTCGACGGGCGCATCGTTCGTTCCGGCGGACCGGAACTTGCCTTGGAGCTCGAAGAAACCGGCTACGCGGGCCGAGAGCCTGCTATGCGCGCGGGCGCGAGTCCGGCTTAGGCAAATGGGGAGCAACAGCGTGGCGACAGCAACTCAGGCATTGGAAAATTACGCGGAAAGCTTTCGCGGCATAGAGAATTCCACCGGCAGCCAAAAACATGCTTGGCTGCGGAAGCTGCGGCAGCAAGGCTTCGCGCGGTTTGGAGAGGCCGGCTTCCCCACCACGCGGGACGAGGACTGGCGCTTCACCAACATCTCGGCGATTTCCCAGACTCCTTTCCGCCTGACGCAGAATGGACACGAGCGCGTTTCGGAAAAGCAAATTCAGCCGTATCGCATTCCGGGAGCGTCCTGCCAACTGGTGTTCGTCGATGGCCGCTTTGCTTCTGAACTCTCTTCGCTCGGTAAGCTTCCGAGTCACGTCACCGTTCGCAATCTGGCTGCGCAGATAGCCGCTGATGCGGCGGCGGTCGAACAGCATCTTGGCAAATATCTCGATATTCAGCGCGATCCGTTTTCCGCCTTGAACACGGCGTTTATCGAAGATGGCGCGTACGTGCACGTTGGAAAAGGGGCCGTGGCGGAGCAGCCGGTTTATTTGCTGTTTGTATCCACCGCGCACGATTTCCCGGTGATGATCCATCCTCGCAACCTGATCGTCGTCGAGGAGAGCGGTCAGGCCACCATCGTGGAGGATTACGTCTCTCTCGATGGCGGCGCGGCGCTCTGCAATACCGTCACCGAGCTGGTCGCCGGCGACAACAGCTTCGTCTCGCACTACATGATCGAACGCGAGGATGTGCGTGCGTTCAATGTTTCCACGCTTCGCATCCAGCAAGGAAGGAACGCGAATGTGGCCTCGCACTCGGTGCTGCTCGGCGGCGCGATCGTGCGCAACAACGTCCATCCGGTTCTCGCGGGAGAAGGCGGAGAATGCCTGATCAATGGCTTGTACGTGGGGACTGGCCGGCAGCATCTCGATAACTACATGCTCGTGGAGCATGCCAGCCCGCACTGCGGAAGCCGCCAATTCTACAACGGCATTCTCGATGGCAGCGCGCATGGCGTTTTCCATGGCCGCATCATCGTCCACAAGGACGCGCAGAAAACGGACGCCAAACAGACGAATCGGAACCTGCTGCTTTCCGACAGCGCGCAAATCGATACGAAGCCGCAGCTTGAAATCTACGCCGACGACGTGAAATGCACGCACGGCGCCACGATCGGCCAACTCGAGGAGAACGCGCTGTTCTATTTGCGTTCCCGCGGGATCGACGAAAAATCGGCGCGCCGGCTGCTGCTCATGGCTTTTGCAAGCGAGTGCCTGGACCGTATGCAGGAAGGACCCGCGCGGACGCACGTGGAGAATTTAATCAATAAGCATTTAGTCCGGCTTGCGCAATTTTCGACCACTTCCGCGGGCAACGCGACACGTGCCGATGGCGGCAGGCGTCTGGAGGAGGCCGGGTGACCACCGCGGCCAACAAGCTGCAGAGCGAGCGGGGTGACATTGTGCATGCTGCCGCGCGCAATGGCGGCAATTCGCTCGACGTCGAGAAAATCCGCGCCGATTTTCCGATTCTTCGGCAGCGAATTCACGGAAAATCGCTCGTGTATCTGGACAATGCGGCTACTTCTCAAAAACCCCAGGTGGTGCTTGACCGGATACAGCGGTATTACACTCAGGAAAACGCCAACATTCACCGCGGAGTGCATTTCCTGTCCGAACTCGCCACGAAAGCTCACGACGAGGCCCGCCGCACAGTGCAATCCTTCCTGAATGCCGGCAGGACGGAAGAGATTATTTTTGTGCGCGGCACTACGGAGGCCATCAACCTCGTCGCGCAAACCTACGGGCGCACCCACGTGGGCGCGGGCGATGAAGTGCTGATCACGGGCATGGAGCATCACTCGAATATCGTGCCGTGGCAAATCCTGTGCGAAGAAAAAGGCGCCAGGCTGCGCGTGGCTCCGATCGATGATCGCGGCGAATTACTTCTTGACGAATTTGAAAAACTGCTCGGACCGCAAACGAAGATCGTTGCGGTGACGCACGTTTCGAATGCGCTGGGTACGGTCACGCCTATCGCCCGAATGATCGAGATGGCCCACCGGCGAAACATTCCGGTGCTGGTCGATGGCGCTCAGGCCGTGCCTCACCTGAAGGTGGATGTGGAGGCGCTCGATTGCGATTTCTACGCTTTTTCGGGGCATAAACTGTACGGCCCGACGGGCATCGGCATTTTGTTCGGCAAAACCGCCCTCCTCGATGCGATGCCGCCCTATCAAGCCGGTGGCGACATGATCAGCTCGGTCACGTTCGAGAAGACGATTTACAACAAGCTGCCGTTCAAGTTTGAGGCCGGCACGCCGGACATCGCCGGGGCGATTGCGCTCGGAACCGCCATCACATATCTCAACGAAGTCGGAATCGATAAGGTTGCCGCCCACGAGCACGACCTGCTCGAATACGCCACAGAGAGAGTTTCGGCAATTCCGGGAGTGCGGCTGGTAGGAACCGCGAAAGAAAAAGCGGGCGTGCTTTCCTTCGTGATGGGCGATATCCACCCTCACGATATTGGGACGATCCTCGACCAGGAAGGAATCGCGATCCGCACCGGCCACCACTGCTCGCAACCCGTGATGCACCGATTCAATATTCCCGCGACGGCGCGCGCTTCCTTCGCGATGTACAACACGCGGGAAGAAGTCGACGTGCTCGTCCGCGGAATCGAGAAGGTGCGAAAGGTGTTCGCCTGATGTCGGACTTGCGCGATCTATACCAGGACGTAATTCTGGAGCACAGCAAAGCGCCTCGCAATTTCCGCGAGATGGCCGCGGCGAACCATAAGGCCGAGGGTTTCAATCCGCTGTGCGGCGATCGATTTACCGTCTATCTCGATTTGGACGGCGATTCCATCCGCGACATCGCTTTTCAAGGCTCCGGCTGCGCGATTTCCAAAGCGTCGGCGTCCATGATGACGCAGATTCTGAAGGGCAAGACGCGCGAACAAGCCGAGGCGCTCTTTGAGCGGTTCCACGATCTGGTGACAGGTCAAAAGAACGCAGCGCGGGTGAATGCGCCGGAACTGGGGAAATTGGCGGTATTTTCAGGCGTCTCCGAATTTCCGGTGCGCGTCAAATGCGCCACTCTGGCGTGGCATACGCTGCACGCGGCGCTGGAAGGAAAACAGGAAGCCGTTTCGACCGAATAGCGTTCCGCGCACGCGAGGCGATTCGAAGCGGCAAGGATTTTTAAACATGGCAACGAACGAACCCATCACACTGAGCCGGGAATGCGAGGTCGTAGAAATTCCCAGCGGCATCCCGAACAAGCTCCCCGCCGGCACCGTGGTGCGCACCATGCAGAATCTCGGCAACACGTACACCGTTTTCAGCGACTACGGCCTCATGTATCGCATCGACGCGAAAGATGCCGACGCGATGGGGCTTTCGACCGCAGCCGCGGATACACAAACACCGGCAGCCGAAGAAAAACCGTTCAATGAGCAAATGGTGTGGGACCAACTGAAGACGGTTTTCGATCCGGAGATTCCCGTCAACATTGCCGATTTAGGGTTGATTTATTCCTGCGTGACGACGCCTCTCGATCAGGGCGGCAACAAAATCGACATCAAAATGACGCTCACGGCTCCCGGCTGCGGAATGGGCAACGTTTTGAAAGCAGACGTGGAGAAAAAACTCGCGCGGCTGCCGAGCGTGAGGGAAGTTCACGTCGAAGTGGTGCTCGATCCGCCGTGGGGACCCGCTCTCATGTCCGAAGCTGCCAAGCTGCAACTCGGTCTCGACCTGTAGTTCCGCTGCAGCCCAACTTCCCCGCCTGGCGCCCTTACGCCCGTAACAAATCGAATCAGATTTTCTCGAAACGCGCGCGTTTAGGTCGCCGCCATTTGCCGCGCCCGCTTCACGGATTTTCGCCGTCGTAACTAGCGCCAGACGTCGCGCTCGATGTAGTTTGATTGCGCGAGGTCTTGCAGGCCGCTGATTTCAGCTTCGAGATGGCTCTTTTGGTCTTGCAGGACTTCGATGGTTGCTTCCGGTGTGATCCCCGGAGCAGTCTTGTCGAGCGCAATCGCCCCCGAGATGCCTTCGCCGGTTGCGCGGGTCTGCTGGATTTCCTGAATTTGACTGTCGATCTGATCGATTTGCTCGCGGCGCTTTTCAATTTCCCGCGCGTACCAGTCGGGGTCCTGCTCTTTCACGTGCGGAGCGGCGGGAGCAGTTGCGTTTTGAGTTTCCGTAGAAGCTGCAACAGGAGCCGCCGGCTGCGCCGTTTCCGGCTGGCCGATGATCGAAAGAGAGGCCGTCGATTCCAGCGTTTGGACGTCTTCGTTGGTCCACACTTTAGACGCTGCAGCGGCCTTCGCGGGAACCGCAGCAGGTTTTGCAGGAGCGGCAGCAGGCGGCAAAAGTGACAAGAAAACCAGAATTGCGGCAGTCATAGTTAAATCTCCTTCGATCAGTGCGCGGAGGCGAAGGCTACCCTAATTCTAATCCGTTCGCTTGGCGCCCACAATCCATTCTATTCACCATGCAAGGGATCGAAGCCGGTACGCGGAGCGCGTCCCTGAGAGGTTAATGAAAGTTCGCGTAACAACGCGGCATTTCCGTCTTGCTCAGCTTGTATTTTAGCGGCATCCCCTGAAAGCTGCCGGACTCTGCCGTTATTCTAAAGGTGGGCACTCCGAAAAGACCCACCTTCGCGAAACCGGCGAGGATGGGGCCGGGAAAGGCGAAGGTTATTTCGCGCCGGAGCTTAGGAGAGGAGCTTGAGGGAGGCGGCGAGGACAGCGGGGGAGTCGCCGAAGGCGGGGAGCCAGTGGACGTTGGGCTCCTTGCGGAACCAGGTGAGCTGGCGCTTGGCGAAATTGCGAGTGGCCTGCTGAATATGGCGGATGGCGTCTTCGAGCGAGAGGCGGCCGGCGCGCTGCACGAGCCACTGCGAGTAGCCGATAAACTGAAACGGCTTTGCGTAGTGCGGAACGCCGGCCGCGACTAACTGGCGAACCTCTTCAATCCAGCCGGCGGCGACCATGGCTTCGACACGCGCGTCAATGCGGGCGTACAGCTCTTCACGCGGCGGAAGCAGCCCAATCTTGATGATGTTGTAGCCTGCAAGAGGGCTGCGTCCGGCTCGATGGACATCGCCCACGGGCCTGCCCGCAAGTAGCCTGATTTCAAGCGCGCGGATAATTTTTTGCGTGTCCCGGGGCGCAATGCGAGCGGCGGTTTCGGAGTCCAGGCGCGCGAGCAGCCGGTGAATCGATTCGGGACCGCGCCGTGCTACGCGCTCGCGAATCCGATCGCGCAGTTCCTCGGAGCGAACGGGCACGTCAGCAAGGCCTTCGAGAAGGGCGCGTAGATAGAGTCCCGTGCCGGCGGTGAGAATGGGGACTTTATTCCGCGCGCCCAAACCTTCCAGGACGGCGAGCGCGCGGAGCCGGTAGTCTCCCGCAGTGAAGACTTCGACGGGCTCCACAAGGTCGACGAGATGATGCGGGATGCCGCGCTGCTCGGCGAGTGGAACCTTGGCGGTGCCGATGTCAAAATGCCGGTAGACCTGGGTGGAGTCGCAGACGAGGATTTCGCCGCCGAGCCGGCCGGCGAGTTCCATTCCCAGCGCGGATTTGCCGGAAGCAGTCGGGCCGAGAATAACGACGAGCGGCGAGAGGTCGCTCGTCATTTTTTCTCCCGGTCGTTCATGCGAACGTTCATCCGGCGAATTTCCAGTAACGCAGCAGAAGCGCGACCAGAACTATCACAGCGAGAATGAGGATTCCGATGACCTGTGTACGATTCATGGAATGCATGCGAATCATCGGATTGCTCGAATCATCGGATCGCTCGATTGATCGCTCGGATTAAGGCTCCGTTCATGGGAAAGGACCCTGCGTCACTTGTAGGCGTCGACAGGAAGATTATAGAGAAAGATGATGCGAAGCCGGATGAACTGCCCCTTGAATTGCGAGGGTAATGGTTCGAACGGATTCGAGGCGTGAATGGCAGCCATCGCAGCATTGTCGAGAGGCTCCTTGCCGGAGGTTCGCTCGAGTTGTGGATCGGGCGAAGGGACGCTGCCATCGTGATTGATCTGGAACGTCGTGTCGACAATGCCCTTATCGCCAAGCTCCGCGGACTCGGGCATGACTGCGTACCAGTTGCGCCTGAGCGTCGCAAGAAGACGCTGGATATAACTCGAGAAGTCGACGCCCTGCGTGTCTGTGAGAATCTCGTAGCCCTGCCCCATTCCGGGGCCATGGCCGCCGCCGCGAGGCATGCCGCCGCCATCCGGAACCTGAATGCCACTGCCGGCACTGTGTTTAATCGCATCCTGCAACTGATTCTGAATTTGCTGGCCGGCGCTGGCCGACGGGAGGTCCAGCTTGAGCTGATTGGGTGTGCGCGGAGCAGGCTGAACCGGTTCGAGCTGCGAGGGCTGGGGCGTGGGAGTTGGCGCAGGCGGGACTATGCCCTGCGGCTTGGGAGCTTCGGGCAGCTCGACAGCAGGCTTGGGCGTCGTCGGGGCCGGAGTCGGAGCGGGCGGTGGCGCGGGCTGCTCGACCGGCGGCGCAACTCGATTCAGGGTCTTCGGGCTGATGTTCAGCTTGGGAGACGGCGGACGCGCCGGTTCGGGCGGCTCCTCGGGGAGAACGTAAGTCAGTTGTTGGCGCGCGAGATCGATTTCCTGCTGCGTGGGAACGTGCGGCGGGAAAATCTTGGGTATGAAGATCAGGAAAATGATCAGGGCGACGTGCACGAGCACGGAGGAAACGCGGGTGAAGAGGTCGGAGCGCGCGTCGCGCTTGTCCTCGGACTCGATCAGGAGGTTCGCGTCGCCAGTAATGAAAATGTCGGGCTCGATGACTTCGCGGAGTTCGGGAGTGAGTTCGGGCGCGTGCGGGACTTCGGCGATTTCCTCGGGAGCCATAGGCTCGACGCTGACGGGCACGACGACGCGCGAATCCAAAATATCGAGCGGAAGCGGCGCGGGAGCATGTTCGGGCCGCTCGATGCGCGTGACCTGCATGCCGCGCGGGACGAGAGTGCGATTTACGAGAACGCCCAGCGGCAGATGCTGGGGGATGTTGGATTTGCCGTCGAGCGGAGGCGCGTCGGAAGGCCCGGAGGGGACGACGGTGCGGTCGTCCATATAGGTCGTGGTGCGCTGGGCAGGCTTCTTCAGCTCATCCTTGTTGACAGGACGCACGTCACGCGGAACTAGTGTGCGAGAAATCATCTTAAATTTCCTGGGGAGAGTAAGCCCCTAGTTGGACGCGCCGCGCGTGCTCGAGGATGCCCCTCATAACGCGATCGGCGAGGTCGAGGGCGCGGCGGCCGGCAAGGCCGTCCACGACAGGCTGGGTGCGGGTGCGGACCGAATCGAGAAACGCGGAAAGCTCGGCGCGAAGCGGCTCGACGGAGATTGTCGGGAGCTTCTCGAAATTGACTTGCGGCTGGGCCATTTCGAGGCGCGAGGCCGCGGGCTGCACGCGAACGCGCAGCACGTCCTGCCGGGTGAAGTCGACCGAAATGTATTCATGCTCCTGAAAGAAGCGCATTTTGCGAACGCGCTCGGTGGAGACGCGGCTGGCGGTGAGATTCGCGACGGTTCCGGTGGCGAACTCGATGCGGGCCTGGGCGATGTCCACTTTGCCGGTGATGACGGGAATTCCGACAGCTTTGAGGTCCGTGACAGGCGCGTTCACGAGAGAAAGAAGGATATCCAGGTCGTGGATCATCACGTCATAGACAACATCCACATCGAGGCTGCGCGGCGTGAAAATACCGAGCCGGTGGACTTCGAAAAACATGGGGCGCGAGACGATCGGTTGAACGGCGATGACGGCCGGGTTGAAGCGTTCGACATGGCCGACCTGCAGAATACGCCGAGCTCGTTGCGCGGAAGCGATCAAATCATCGGCTTCGTCGAGGGTTGCAGCCATGGGCTTTTCGACGAGAACGTCGAAGCCGGCTTCGAGGAGACGGCAGCCGATGCGGGCATGGTCCCTGGTGGGAACCGCGAGGCTAACGGCATCGATATTTTCCGTCGCGAGCGAGTCGATGCCGGGAATTACCTTCGTGCTAAATTCGGCGGCAATCTGGCGGGCGCGGTCGGAGTTGGTATCGACGATGCCGGCCAATTCGGCGCTTTCGATCTCGCGCCAAACACGGACGTGGTTCCGGCCAAACTCACCGGCACCGACAACGGCAACGCGAATGGGATTCGCGCTCACGATTTTGCGCCGGACGCCGGATCGAGCTCCGGAGGAAATGCCTGAATGGAGATGCCGGAAGCGTCGGCAGCGCGAATCAGGGCTTCCCGTTCGAAGAGAAGCGTGCGGCCCGCGTCGATGGCGAGCGCGGTTGCGTGCGAGCGGCGCATGACGTCGATTGTTTTCGTGCCGATCACGGGAACGTCGAAGCGCATGTCCTGATTCGGCTTGCTCACTTTCACGACCACCAGCCTTTGGCGTCCGGTGATGCGCGCGGCGCGTTCGATGGTCTCGTCCGTGCCTTCCATGGCCTCGATGGCGACGCAAGCTTTGTCGCGGACGACGACCGTCTGGCCCAAATCCAGACCGGCAATTTTATGCGCAATCGCACGGCCGTAACTAATGTCGGCGGATTCTGCTTCGTCGGGCGAGCGGCGCGTGAGGCAGCCTACGTCTGGGAGCAGGGAACCGAGAAACTTTGTGGAGTCGACCAGTTCGATGCCTTCGTCCTGCAGAACGCGGGCGATGGCGCCGATCAGCGAATCCGTATTTTTGGAAGGCAGCGAGAAGAGAAGCTTGGCGAGGCGCCAGTCCGGGCGGATCGAGCTGAAAATTTTATTGTGCTTCACTTGTCCGGCCATCACCGCGTGCTTCACTCCTTCTTTATGCAGCAAGTCGATACCGCGGCTGAGCTCGCCGAGGCTGATCCAGTGCAGGCGTTTCGCCGCTCGCGCGAGCGCGGGAGAAGCCTCTTCGCGAATAGCAATGACGGCCATTTCAATCCCCCGTGTGCGCGCTCCTTCCAGGACAAGGAAGGGAAAATCTCCGTTTCCGGCGATGAGTCCCCAAGACCCGAGCGTATTGTCTGGTGTCGCGGCCATATTCGCCTATTTGGTCAAGCCACGCTCGGTGGTCGACTCGATAAACCGGATTAATGTTAAGACGTCTTCGGAGTGCGCCAAGGTTCCACGCATTTTTTCGACGGCCTGCGAAGTGTTCAATTTGGAACGAAGAAGGAAACGATACGCCTGTTCGATGGCCTTGATGCGGTCCGAGGAGAAGCCGCGGCGCTCGAGGCCGATCATGTTAACACCGTAGCAGCGAGTTTCGCGGGGCGCGACGACTTTGGAGAAGGGCGGAACGTCCTGCGTGATAACGGTTTGCGCGCCGATGTACGAATGGCACCCAATGCGGACGAACTGGTGGAGCAGGCAGCCCGCGCCGATAACGGCGTAGTCCTCGACAGTAATGTGGCCGGCAAGCTGGGCGATATTCTCGACGAGAGTGTGGTCGCCAAAGATGCAATCGTGGGCGATGTGCGCGTGCGACATAATGAGATTGCGATTGCCGACGCGGGTGACGCCTCCGCCTTTGATGGTGCCGCGGTTCACGGTGGAATATTCGCGGAAATCGTTGGAGTCGCCGACTTCGAGCGTGACGCGCTGGCCGGTGTAGGTGTAGTCCTGCGGGTCGCCGCCAATCACGCAAAAGGAAAACAGGTGGTTGTTGCGGCCCAGGCGGCAGGGACCCTGGACGACAGCGTGAGATTCGAGAACACAGCCGTCGCCAAGTTCGACCTCGTCACCGACGACCGCGTACGCTCCGATGCGAACTCCGTTTCCCAGCTTCGCCGAGGGGGAAACGATGGCCCGGGGATCGATGCCGCTCATTGCGCCTTCACTGCCGATTCCTTGGGCGATTCCTTGGCGGGAGGTTGAAGCATATCGCGGTCGACCATTTTGCACATGAGGGTGGCCTC